>ENA-UOOA01005363-UOOA01005363.1-human-gut-metagenome-genome-assembly--contig:-P61old-NODE-5363-length-13446-cov-32.586737_pt1 | contig 13446 bp, 10 predicted proteins | sample MGYA00242467_ERZ724014 | MGnify/ENA metagenome assembly ERZ724014
TCGGCAGGCTTAGCGAAAGTGTACGTTCGTTTCTCCTCGAGGTAATGAAGAACCGGAACGACATCACCAACGCCGTGCCCCGTACACAATACCTCATCAAGAACCGACACCAACGACTCAGAGGCCGCACCACGACGCGATCATGGATCATATCATTCACAACGTCATCATCAGCGCCGGTCTCAACAACATGCGTCGAGACCACGCGAACAGCCGACGGCCAGTGACGACCAGAGGCCCCATTCACAGTAATACATGCTATCGGAATAGCTTTTTATATAGTTTAGCAATTGTCAAACGATAACGAACACCCGTATAAATCAACAAAACAATCAACAGAATAATTGACAGAACAGTAGCATAATCTATCTGCATCGACAAAATAATAACCTGAATTACTATAATAGCAACAGCAACAATATGATACTGAATATCTGGGTTCGTATGAACGATATGTCGCGTATTAATATAACGCATTATCATCATGGTTAGATAAGCGATGACAGAAGACGTAATGACACCCCAAGCACCAAACGGAATAACAAGTGCGATTGCGAACACAATATTGACCAAAGCTCCAATAACAGTTGTTATTAGAATCATTTTTGTGTCTTTAATTGCATTATAGAACATCGCGAAATATGCTGAATAATTACTTATTAGGGCAACGACAAGAAGAAGAGGCACGTATTTACTAGCCTCGTAAAAATCTCCCTTTAAAAGAACCTTGGAGAGTAATTCTGTAATCGCAATGACAAACGATCCCATGAGTAGCATCAGTATTGAGTATGCAGAAAATACAGTGGAGAATGATTTATTCTTGTTTTCAGATTTAATTTCTTTGGCAGCAAAAATCTGTAACGACTGCTGCGCGATCATCGAAATCATATTTATTACTGCCGGCAGTTTTCCAGCTGCAGTAAAGAGGCCAGCAGTACTTGCACCACAAACAATGAGGATGGCATACCTGTCTATGAAATTAACCGCACTCCATGTCATTCCATTAGGAATCATCGGGATACTATAACGAACCATAAGTTGTATTTCATTTTTTGATATCTCGCTGAATGAAAAATACTTATATAGTTTTCCTCGAATTACAACGAATATTGTTGTAAGAATATGAGCCAATGCAAATGATAAAAGGTACCCTGTAATTCCGAGATGAAGAACGGACAGGAAGAGTACTGCGCACGCAAATATAACCAACGATCCAAATACGCCTGCGCCAGCAAATAATAAGGGCCGGTTAATACCTCGCGTGAAATGAACACAAACGTAACGAACACCGGCGGTGAAACACATCAGGGCAAGTAGCCACGCATATTGAAAATGGAAAACGAAAAAAGATATAGACGCAGCTACCAACACTATGGGCAATGATATTACAGTCAGGGCCAAGCCCGAGGAAAGCACACTCTTCTTTTGTCCATCATCGTCCAAGGCAAAACGGAAAACCGCATCATAAATAGCCAAGCAAGCCAGAGGATACAACAATTCATTAAGATTATTGATTAGCTCACCAACACCATATTGTTCAGTCGTCATGTATGCCGTATAAATAGGCATCAAACAAAACTGAACAAGCTTCATCAGTGCATTACCCACACCGAAAACGACTGTGTCAGAAAGGAGCTGCTTATAGCTTGATTTCATCCCATATCCTAACTCAACAAGTAAAATCAGAGGAGAGTAATCTATCCGAGCTCGTATGGAACCGGCTCACGATTAAGCCACCTAGTAAGGTTGAAGCTCTTGTCAAATCGGTCAGTGTCATTCAATATGCCCTGAGACGAATCCTCAAATCCCTTAAAGAAACTAGCACATTTCAGTTGAGGCATTAAAGATGCAGTAAAGCAGATTTTGTTGGCAAACGGAAGATCATCAAATTGCTGGAGCGCGTCTTGGCTGCACCCATTCATCTGGCTGAATTTGATGAACAGATTATCCCAATTAACTCTGGCTGACCGTCGAATCCATTTCTCCTTGGCCTCCTCCGATGTCGGATAGTGAAGGAAGATAACTTCAATATCATCAATGACTCCAACGGGAACCGACATCTCCCCTTTTTCGGCAAGCTCATGAGAATGCCTCGAGTCACGTGCTTCAATGAATTGAATGTCGCTTGTCAAGTAGTGCCGTAACCTACTCACAAACTTAATGTAATCCTCCGGGAAGAAATACAATCCTTCAGTCGGACTTGAATATTGCAACCCAAAATATCGATAGACAGAACCAGCCCAACAATTATTAGATATTATAGAGAAATCGGTACGGTTTAAACGATTCCTTCTATATTCGGCAAACCACGGATTGGTCTTTTCACGCGTCTTACATATAAGGCGATCAACAATCTTCATATTGAAAAACCTCTGTGTATCTTAGCAATCGAATAGATGTATCTACAGCGGTAGAGATCATTCTATTTGTGATAATCCAACAATTTAAGTAGCTGGCTTTTCTCTGAATACGTCATATAGAGATATACCAGAATTGTTCTTGCAGAAATGACCGACCACATAAAACACAATAAGATACAGCCATAGAGCAACAGTACGTTCTGCACCAACTATGACAGAACAAATCATAATGCCAGGTAGCATAGCTAGGAGCACATATTGCTTACTAACAATCAATCCAGAGATAATATCAATCACTATATATAAAAACAGTCCAAGACCAATAATGCCAAAATCGACAAGAAAATCAGTAACTGTTCCATGCGTCGTAGTCGACGTCTCGGCCAGTCCCCAATCCTGTGCCGAATAATAGTTATAATTTCCTACTCCAAAGCCAAAAAGAGGATGTTGAGGCCAGCGCTCCACTGCCTTGATCCACAGTGTGACACGAAATTCATTCGAACCATCGTTATAACTATTTACAAAGAATCTATTAAACATCCAGTCACTAATGTACTTAGATGCAGCAATTAATAGAGCCACACTGAACCCAGCAAGGAATATAACGCTGGACATCTTTCCTTTGACAGGGCGAACCACATATACCATTCCACCGAGTACCATGATGAGGGCGACACATAACAAACCACTCCTCGATCCCGTGAGAATAATTGATATTATACCAATACCAGATAATGCAAAATATATAACTTTTTTTAATATTACATTGCTATATAATGCAACAACGAAACAACACGCAACCTGAATCACAACGAGCAAGGCAAAGAAATTAGCATCAATCATTTGCCCTCGCAAACTAACGGGGTACACGCGCCCGAAATACATTCCCTGAGCCAGATATTCTTTAAACTCGAGGAAAGCAGAAGCACAAACTGATAATCCTATCAGCTGCATTAATATTTTTATTTCATATGATGTATAGTTATGCGATACCGCAGTGGCATAAAACCATACAATCACAATAAACATCAATGCTCTTATCAATGTCTTATTCGTCAACATATAGCTATTGGTGCAAACTGCTAATATTTCAGAAATGCCAATGACGCCGATAAACCCTATGGCAATTACAAAAGCATGACGAGAATACTGCCTTGCTCCATTAGAAAAAATAAACGCCAAAGCCATCAATGCAATGGAAGGAATTGCAGTTTGAAAAGTGAATGAATTCTCTCCAGTAAACAGTACACAAAATGGAGCTGATGCAATCGCCCAAACAACCAACGAGATGTTGGTATTCCGATTAAAGCCTACCCTCTTCACGCCTGTTATTTGTTGTCTTTCTGCTACTCTATTCATCTGCTGCACCCATCAACTGCTCGTAATACCGCATCAGCTGTTCAGCATTGGCTGAAGCGGAATAGCCACGCGCGGACAGCACTTCAGGATTACTAGTTAAACGTCCGCCATTCATGGCCTGTTCTAGAGCGGTAACCCATTGCGAAATATCCGCCGTTCGATCAACAAATAGACCGGTCTGCGTGATGTCGGACTCGTGCGGCACGTCGGTGGAATACACGCAAGGTAGACCACTGGCCTGCGCCTCCACACAAGATACCGGTAGACCCTCATACAGCGATGGCATGAAGAACACATCCAGCATGGAATACAGCCTGTTGATATCTTCACGTACACCAAGCAGCAGCACCGAGCTGGTCACGCCCTCGTTATGTATCGCTTGTTCCAGTTCAGCACGATCAGTTCCGTCTCCAATGAATACCAACTTGGCATCGGGCCGTTTGCGCAAAAATTGCGCAAACACTTTCACAGCAAACGGATAATTCTTCTGCTTGACCATGCGACCCACACAACCAATTACAGGAGCATCCGTCGGAATGCCGTACTCGGCACGCAATCCACTGTTTATACCAGTATCATAGGCAAACTGCTCAATCGGAATTCCGTTGCGAATCACGGTAAATGGCTTGCTTCCGAATAAGAATTTACCTGCATCTTCAGAGCAGGCCAGTCTATCCGTGGCATACATCTTGCCGATGGCATTTAACGGCGCATTACGCAATCGGTGCAAGAATTGATCCGAGCTATTGTTCAGATGGCTATGCAAAATTCTGTGCTTCACTCCGGCATGTTTCGCGTCAAGTAAAACGCAGAACGCCGAATTCGGCATTTGGCAATGCACGATGTCATACTCTGCTCCGTGCTGTGCAAAGAACGCCCCGACTTCTTTCACAAATCGAGTAAAACTAGCGCCTGCATAATTAACTGTGTATACCTTTGAACCGCGCTGCGTCAAATCTGTGTCATAGGTTTTTTCATGCATCATCTTGCCGTTAATAATGGCATGGTGCAAGAAATCATAGTGAATACGTTGCTCATCATGGTACAACGCCATGTTATAAGCAAAACGTGCCACACCGGCTGCCCTGCTCAATGAAGGGACAACCTCTAAAACCTTAATCTGATCATGCTCCATAGATTCAATCCACTAGTTCAAATGATTTCCTGCGTTGACATGTATTACCTCTCCTGAAATACACCGCGATGCCGAACTCAACAGAAAACACACCACTTCAGCTACCTCTTCAGGAAGAAACAATCTTCCCGATGCCGCTTCATATGAATAATCGCCATCAGAAACATCTGCATATTCCTTGGTCATGTCAGTAGCAGTTACTCCGGGGGCGACGCCATTGACACGAACACCTTTGCGGTAAAAACGCCTTGACAATGATCCTATCAAACTATTAATCGCGGCTTTACTGAGACCATATGGAATGTCAACGCAATGGTCTGCAGTCTCGGAACTAATAAAAATCAGATCCGACGGTTTGGTCGAAGATGTAACTTCTTCTACATAGGCTTGTGCCAAAAAATATGCACCGCGAAAATTCGTATTGAATTGTTTGTCAAATTGCTCAGGAGAAACTTTCCCGATACTTTCTTCATGCAAAGACAGCCCGGCATTACAGATTAGACCATCGATACCCCCCCAGACAAGATTTTGCCTCGGCAATGAAGTCTTTCGCCTGCTCCGCCTTGGACACATCAAACACGAGATAATGAGCACGAGGACCCAGTTTTTTGCGCTTTCCTGTAGAGTACTTTCTTTACGACCTGCAATCAGCACATCTGCACCTTGCTTGATGCAAGCCTGCGCAGTAGCGAAACCAATTCCTCGGCTGCCACCAGTTATAACAATCTTACGGCCACTCAGCATTTCACTGGGTGCAATAGTACCAATCTCAATATGGACAGGTTGCTGTCCGGCTGAGAGAATGAATCTCGCAGCTTTTTTCAAAATATTCTTTATGTTCATGCGCCCTCCCTCGCCAAATAAATCCGTTCCGTTTATTTCAATTTGATGCCTAATTTATCGGCAACTTTAACTGCGGTTTCCTTGCCGATTGTGGACTTGATGATTTCTTTTGCTTCACGCTTCATGTCGGAGATGAAGTCCCGCGGTCGACTCAAGTCGTAGAAGTCATAAATCGCTTTCGAATCCGTGCTCATCTCACTGAAAACTTCAAAGAAAATGGGCTTATCGGATTCAGTAGCCATGAATTCCGGAAGCGCTTTATTATATGAGTCTTTATCAGAAGCAGTCAGATACTTAAAGCCACAGGACTCAGCCCACCCTTTTGCGGTGGCGTGGTGACGTGCTGTGGTGTGTAGGTCGCTGGCCTTGTCCCGATACATGCCGTTGTAATAGAACTCTTCGCCACCATGATTGTTGAGCAACATGATGCGAACATTGTTGCCGATATGACGAATGCGCAATGCATTCATATCGTAGAAGAAGGCAAGATCACCAATCATAAGGTAGGCAGGCTGATCACCAAGAACAACCGCTTGTCCAAGGAATGATGACAGGCATCCATCAATACCATCTGTACCAATATTTGCATACGTTTTAACATTCGGTTGCAATTCAAAGAAGTTAGTGAGTCGAATTGCGTTGTTGATGCTCATATGGATGATGGAGCCAGAAGGCACCTGCGTAACAACATGTTGAACCGCATAGATATTCGACCACGGGAATTCGTGGTATTTCACACTCTGTGCATACTGCTCAATCTGATGATGGTAAACAAGATCATTCCGGCTATCGTCTCCCGCTGCTTCGTTGAAGAAGCGGAAGAAATACTCAGGAGTGCACTCGAATATGGTAGTCAGACTCTTAAACAGGTCACAAACGTGACCATCTTCCTGAATAAGCCAATGTTCGAACTGTCCAGCTCGCTTGCACAAGTCGGCCTTCACTCCTTGCATCACATTGCCACCATAGGAAATCACAATGTCGGGGAGTAGCTCATCAGCCTTCTTGTCGGAGATAAACCTGGAATCCAGACAAACAGAGGTATTAATTGCACCTTCACATTCAACGTTCGACATGTATTCCATGGAAATAGAGCAGTTGAACTTATGGAAGAACTCAGTCATCTGATTCTGCTGTTCATCGGAAATATAGCTCGACTGTCCACAAACCACGAGAATGCGCTTTGCCTGCTGCAGCTTGTGAACCTTTTCTTCCCATTTTGCAGCTGCAGTCTCATGGCCAAGACGTTCAATGCAAGTAACTTTAGGAAGTTCCTGCACAGGGAACGACGTGCTGTACCACTTCATTGGCACATTAATATGCACAGGACCTGTTTGTCCGTTATGATCAAGTTCCAGCAACGCCTCATTCACTAGACGCTGGCAATAGATGAAATCATCATCCGTCTTCACCACGGGCAGATTTACAGACTTGCGCACATGCCTGTCATACATGCCCACCTGATCAATCATCTGATCTTCGCGCTGACCCAGCATGGCCACATCACGGTCACCGGTAAGCACAATCAATGGAACACCCTGATAATACGCTTCAGCAACAGGCGGCCAATAATTGCAAGTCGCCGTAGAGGATGTACAAGAAATAACAACAGGCTCATGAAGTTGCTGAGACAGCCCTAAAGCAAAATATCCAGCGCTTCGCTCATCAACAACCGAATAGCACTTGAAGAAGGGGTCTTCCTCGATGGAATGCACGAAAGGCACATTCCTAGAGCCGGCAGAAAGCACGCAATGGCGGATGCCTCGTGCTTTCAACAGGGCAATAATGATCTGATACGACTTGATCTCGGTAATCATGAACGTTTTCCTCTTCTCAGTCGTGGATTGCGGTATTGAGGAAGGCGAGAGCTTCCCCACGTTTGGTTTCAAATACCTGATGCACGTGTTGGTAATCGATCGGATTATCGACCACGCTCAAATCTCGATAGTCTTGCAGGTACTGGCCGGTTTCACCGGTCATTTCCAGCAGGTTCATGATGCGCCCACTGAAACGGCCCGGGCTAATCGAAACAAACTTCTTCGATAGATTCATCGAAAAAGCAGTTCCATGGAACGAGTCGGTGACCACATATTCAGCACTCATGAACAACGAAACAAACTGTTCCACTGTGGGGCACACAATGGTGTGCACGCCTGCACGGCGCTCATTCACGCCATATGCAATGCGGTAGAGAGGCAGGCCAAGCTTCTCAGACAAGCGCTTGGCATACTCATCGAATTCATGATTGCGATTAAGCTGGTAAATCAGAATGAACGGCTCTTTCGGCACATCGTCGCTGTGTAGCTCAGCCCAATCATCCTGTGTGAGCATCAGCGTCGGATCGATTACAGGAACCGCGCCATGCACACCGATAGAATCCAGCAGGTCAGCCGCTTCAGCCTCTCGCACAGAGATATGTGAGTACTTCGACAGCTCCTCACGCATCGGTTCAATCTCCCAATCGTCGAGCTTAGACTTGCCGATGCTGGCAGCATATGCGATGCGCTTCGCGCCTTCCGGCGCAAATGTCAAGTAGAATGCCTTTTCAAATCCCTTGTTCCACATGCTGTTCCACACCTGATCGCTACCGGTGCAGTAGATATCCGCCTGAGGCGGATCCTGCTCCAACTCGTCAATGGAATAGTACGGGCGCGGGGTCAGGTTCAGCTTGCCGTGACGGAACGCATTCAGAGGAGCCGCGCGTCGCTTGACCATGCGACTCACCGGGATACGCGCCAACGCCTTAACGCCAGGAATCTTAAAGATGGGCATTTTCTTGGCCACCTGACCGTTCAATGCGCGATCGGTCTCGTTAGCCGGAATGGCATCCGCACGGTAATAATCCACGATGGTCGGGGATGCTCCCACGCTAGCAAGCACTTTCTGCGTGGCATAGGTCTGCAGGCAGGAACCGTAGTTCGGGGAATTATGCAGGGTTACAACTGCAACAGTCGGATTGCTGTTATCGGGGGCCGTCATTGTTGGGCTCCTTTTCTCAAAAGATGGGTATAGATGAATGAACGTACTGAATTGGGCACCAGACACACTGCCACATGAGGCACAGTAGAGACCACGAACTCACCAAAGGTGAAATATCCGCGTTTGAGCTGTGCAGTCTTGAACTTCCAAATATGCGGCAGATAGGCCGGTCCACCACGGCGGCCATAGAAGTCGGCGCTCACGCGCATGGCCACCAGTGGATGGTCGATATTCCATGCCTTGCATCCGATAGCGAGCATTCGATTAAACAAATCCCAGTCCTCGAAATACAGGAATTCACCACTGTAGTTTCCGGCTTCCATGGCCTTGCTCTTTTTGAACACCATTGAGGGGTGGCGGAAAGGATTGCGCTTCTTCGAATAAGCAACAATTTCATCCGAAGACACCGGAAGCGTGGAGGCAGCCACCGGATGTTCCGGGTCTTTCACGAACTCCACAATCTGCGAACCGACCATGTCTAGGTCACGCTCTTCCATCAGCGCAAGCTGCTCTTCCATACGGGTTGGAAACGCATAGTCATCTGAATCCATACGAGCCACAATCTCGTTACGGCATACAGGAAGTCCACGGCTTAGCGCATACCCCAGGCCTTGATTTTTGGAGTATGAAACCACGGTGAGTAGACCAGGATATGCCTCATCAAAATTCGTTATCGATTCATTCAATTCTGACGTAATCAGGCCATCTTCCACAAGCACTATCTCCTGTGGAGGTATGCTCTGGGCCATCATACTATTTAATGACATCGTGAGGAATGCGGCAGACTCCCGGGCATACACACTCATCAATACGCTATATGGCAGGAACACAGTCATGGCAAATCACTTTTGGGTCTCGTCAGCAGTTTTGCCCTGACGCTTGTGCTTGTAATTGCCCTTACCGTTGTCTTCGCCGTAATAGTAGTACGTATTACTGTGGGACTTTTCAGGCTCAGTATAATTCGTTGCCACTCCGACCGGGTGGATATCCAGAGTATCCAGCTCGCTGACAGTCTGGCGGAATAGTTTCTTCTCAGTAGCCCCTAGGCCGGCCACCAACAGCAAGGACGGGCCATCCTTGGCAAAGATTGCGGCATCGTTAGAGACCTGCATAGGAGCGGTATCTACAAACACATAATCATATGATTCGGCGACCTGTTCCACTAATGCCTTCATGGCACGAGAATTCAGCAGAATGCTGGGATTCATACTCTGCTTTCCTGCAGGTAATACATGGAAATTGGGTTTCCAATAACGCTGGATAGAATCTCGCGAAGATACTTGATTCGTTATCAAATGAGTCAGACCAACAGTACCTTCAATTCCAATCTTTTTACTAACCGAGGGGTTACGCACATCGGCATCAATAAGCAGAACCTTGTGACCTGATTCCGCGAATGCAGTGGCCAGATTCACGCTCACCGTAGTTTTACCTTCGGATGGACCGGTAGAAGTTACGACAATAACATTTGCGAGATGTTCATCAGGCAAAACAAAGGAAAGATTAGTACGTAAACGACGTACTTCCTCAGCTTCCCTGGATGCCGGATGCGCAATAATCACAGGAGTGCTTTCACCGAAGGAGTCATTGCGAGTCAGACTACCCAGCACAGGCGCATCGGTGATGGCAGCAATATCGGAATCCTGCCGTACACGAGTATCCATCAAGTCCTTGATCAACGCTGCGATGACACCCAGAATCACACCGCCTACGATGCCCACCGCCAAATTCAGCTTCGCATTCGGCGAACTCGGTGTGGCCGGCGCATATGCCTGCTGCACTACCGCAAGATTGACGGGAGAAACTATCTTGTCTCCCTCATCCGAGTAGATGGTGGAAGTAACTTGTTTCTTAAGACTCTCGGCAACCGCATTAGCAATACTCGATGCAACCTTTGGATCTACGTTCTCCACAGAGATGTCTACCAACATGGTGTCGCTCGGATTGGAGGCCGTAACGGTCGCTGCCAATTCCTTAACGGTGGTTTTCAAGCCCAAATCATCGATTACTGGCTGCAGTACAGATTCTGTTTTGACCAATTGCGGATAAGTTTGAATCTGGCTGTTAATGTAGCTAGCACCTGAACTTAATTCACCGGCAACGCTGCTTGTGCCCGAACCAGCAGCTCCGGATGAACTACGGTACGTAGCCAATAATTCAGAAGTAGCCGTGTACTTTGGTGTACTAAGAAATGTAAAAGCGGCCACCGCGACTAAGATGGCAACAAGCGTAATTACCGCAGTGATGGTGTGCTTTTTGACCGCTTTCAGCAGGTCGAGCAACGTAATGCCATCATTCTGTACTTGTCCGATTTCATTCACGGTTCTTCTCCGTTCTTCCACGCAATTGTTTCTTCACTTTAGACATAAGGGGTTACCCCTCTACTGAATTAAGGGGGTCTGTCTCAAAATCATTGCATTTTCTCCGGCCATAGGGCTTGTCAAAACATGAATCGTCGTCTCAAAGCTTTCCCCCGGCTGCAGAGTCACGGTTTTCACCCCTACTGTCAGCTGATCATGGGTGGCAATCTGGTCGAAATCCTGCGTCCAATCAACCAGTCTTCCCTCATCGGGGGCATAAATATATAGAATCGTCTCTATTTCTCCATGACGAGGGGATCCATTGACATTGAATCCGCGCAAATAATCAGGAGCTGCATTCACTTGCGTCTTATCGGCAGTATTAGTCAATTTGACATGAATGGTGTATTGTTTGGCACCGCTGGGATACGTCTTGTCGTAGGTACTGGTCACCTCACGCTTTAGATACCAGTCCATTTTGCTCATCGTGCCGTCATTGAAGTACACCCCAGTCACAGGTTGAGCAGGCATAGACTGTAGGGCTCCCGATATAACCGTGCCTTCGATACGCTGCTGCTCGTCTTCGTGCGAACTCCATACATATACGTGGGATTCTTCAATTGCTTTGCGGAACATAGCAATCAATTGCTCGTTCTTCCCATCAAGGTTGGTTAGCGCATGGTTAAATACCTGCGTAGCAGCCATGGTGAAGAAAACATTCTGCTCTTTTTCCGTCGGCTTATCTATATAAGTCTGGTTCAAGAGAATCTGCGCAGCATTATCACCGGTAAGCACAGTGCCATCGGTCAGTGTCACAGATCCAGTTACTTTCAGTAACTGTTGCAAGAACACCGGATCTACGCTAAGTACGCCATCAACAGTCCCAGAATCGGAACGACTCCACATTTGACTCGCTAATTCTGCAGTGCGAGGAAAGTCAGGAGTGAAATTAATGTCCCGATAATCAGTTGCCATCTTTAGGGAAAAGAGATTTCGTTCATCCGCAGTAAGAGCACTGATAGACTCCTCTTCAGTAAACTGTCCATCCGCCGGAGGCGCTTCGAATGCACCTATGCTCATTTTCCCTTTATCTACAGTAAGGGTTCCCCAAGAAGCGGGAATACCACCGGTAGCCCGTAACTCGGCATTATTCTGAGCTAAAACAAGATATGTTCTCGCTTTGCCCCCAGTAGAGTTTACATTAAGCATGCTAGGCAGCACATCGGCTATTCGACTAACCATATCGGTCAGATCGGCCAGTTGCGCAAGTTTCGTTTTCCCTTTAGCAAGTGCTTCAGTTAGCTGAGGAATATGCGTATCACCAATATTGTTCAGCTGAATATTGGCGTCCGCTACGAATTCATTAGCCGCAGTAAGATCTGGGGCTATTGATTCCAAATTGCCCAGTTGAATGGTTCCATTGGCAAAACCGATATGGCTGAAGTCAAGAGACTCCACTGAATCTGCCATTTTTGGAAGAGCATTGTTGGACACATCCTCCAAAACTCGGACCGCTTTCCTTGCAGCTTTTACATCAGACCCGTAATACGGAATAAACTCGGCTAATCCCCAAATTGGCTGTTTGGTCTGAGCATAAGTTTTATCAATATGCTGCGAAAACTGCTCAATGCTAATTTTTGCTTTCTGTGTTTTCCCGGATTCTATCTGGGATTGAACCTGTCCAGCAGAAACAATAGCTGCCGACACCTCGTTCTTCGCTCGTATTGCAGATATGCTAAGCCAAGCAACAAGTGAAGCAATAACAAGCAGCAGAGCTCCTATTACGATGCAGATAACCCGAATCCGCTTTTTACGCTTGATTCGCCTCACATGTTCCGGACTCATACGACGACGGTGCTTGCGGCGTTCAGCCTCCTTAGCGTCATCAGCCAATACCTCTGGATCTACATGAGGAGACACTAATGGCAATGCATCATCAACATCATCTGCATCCAAAAATGCATTACTTAGTTCTTCCTCATCTCGTCGCGGCTTCTCCAGTGATTCTGAAGAATCATGCATAGAATCGTCTGACATGGTTCATAACCTTTTCAATCTGAAGCAACTGAGTAAATACGCATGAGTTCACTCAGTACGCGCCATTGGGGTGGAGGACTGTGCCGACAGTACGGAGAATATAAATAAGATCCCCCATAACGGACCAATTCTGCACATAGGCAACGTCCAAAGCCTCAGATTCTTCGTCGGACAAATCATTTCGCCCTGAAACCTGCCACGGGCCAGTGATACCAGGCTTAACCAGTAGACGTGTGGCGAAAACCTGATTATATTCATCTACTTCAAATTGTCGCTGCGGACGTGGTCCGACAACAGACATCGTACCAATGAATGAATCAAAGAATTGAGGCAACTCATCGATGGATGTCTTGCGAATAAAATGACCAATCTTGGTGATACGCGGATCCTTTTTAATTTTCACGCGCATTCCTAATTCCTGACCATTGGCCGC
>ENA-UOOA01005368-UOOA01005368.1-human-gut-metagenome-genome-assembly--contig:-P61old-NODE-5368-length-13440-cov-17.957041_pt1 | contig 13440 bp, 9 predicted proteins | sample MGYA00242467_ERZ724014 | MGnify/ENA metagenome assembly ERZ724014
TGCGCGGCGAAAAACAGAGCGGGTATTCCCTCGATTACGAGGAAAAATTATTTAACTTAATACAAAAATCGTGTAAAGAAATTTAAAAATTAAAAAAGCGAAAATAGTTGTTGAAACGGCGAATAATCTCGTCTTTCCGAAACAAATGGGCGATGCCTTGTTTCCGATGCCGGGAGGATTGCTATCCGAAAGAAAGGTTGCTTATTCAACCGATTAAATTATATTAGATAACTGCGATTGCGGCAAGATAGTTTCTTTGCGTTTTGCGCCTTTCGCAGAAAGGAATGGTTATAAAAATGAAAGCAATGTTGATAAAAGACGGCGGAAGGCTGGAATGGTCGGACGTTGCAACCCCCGTAATTAAACCCGACGAGGTGCTTGTGAAGGTGAATTTTGCGGCTGTTAATCGCGCCGATCTTATGCAGAGGGAAGGGTTATATCCGTCTCCGCAAGGTTGCCCCGACTGGTGCGGTCTTGAAATTTCCGGCGAAATCGCAGAAGCGGGAGCGTTGGTTTCGGAAAAGAGCATATGGAAAAAGGGAGACAAAGTGTGCGCTCTTCTCGGCGGCGGATATGCCGAATACGTGGCGGTGAGATACGATATGCTTATACCGATACCCGCAAACTGTACGATGATCGAGGCTGCGGCAATGCCGGAAGCCTTTGCAACGGCGTATCTCAACCTTTTTTATGAAGGCGGACTGAAAGAAGGAGACGTTTTACTGATGAATGCCGGCGCGAGCGGACTTGCAAGCGTGGTGATTCCTATGGCGAAAGCGTTCGGGGCGTACGTTATTACTACGATTATAGACGAAAGCAAGCGAGAAACTGTCGCTAAAACGGGCGCGGACCTTATTGTGAATACGAAAAGCGAAAATATCGTAGAGGTTCTGAAACGGTTTGAATCGGAAGGCAGACCGATTGCGCTCGCCATAGATTGTTTGGGCGGCGAAATCGTTGCGGATTGTTTGCCGCATCTGAGATATATGGGCAAGTGGATCATGATTGCTACGCTTGCCGGTGATATTGCGCCCGTCGATATGCGAAAGTTGTATGTAAAAAACGTTCGTCTTGTGGGTAGTACGCTTCGCAGTAAGCCACAGGAAGTAAAAGCGGAGATACTTAAACGGTTGGTTGAAAAAGTGTGGGGCAAGGTTTCCGACGGAGAAATACGTCCGGCGATTTTCGCTGTAATGCCGATTATCGAGGCGGAAAAGGCGCACGATCTGTTGTATTCGGGCAAGAGTGCGGGAAAAGTCGTGCTGAAAGTATGTAACGAAGTAATCGAATAAAATCAGAAATACCTATACGATTATCCGAAAATTCGCATAGAACTTAAAGACTTTCTGAAAAACACAATGTTTTATCGGAGCGTTAAAATTAAAAAACCGTCGGTGATAACCCGACGGTTTTTATTGATATCAAGAAAAACCACTCGCCGAGCAAGTGGATAAAATACTTAAGCTATCGCAATTTACAAAAAATATGTTCTAAAAAATAGGCATAATAAGATGGGATATAAAATTAAAAGAAATGTATTTACTTTTAAAATCGGCGTATTTATTTATATTCTGCAATAAAATATAATTTAAATGTAAACTTTAGTATAAAAAATGTAAAAATTTTTTATGTCCTAAAACGGGTTAATAACAAAAATGATATTGACAATGGCGGCTTTTTATGTTATACTTTTTTTCGGATATGAAAAATCCATAAAAAATTTTTTTTCGGGGGGAAAGAAATGAGAAAGTTTAAGAAGATTGCCTTGCTCTGCGCGCTTCTGATGATCGCCGCAATCGGTACAACGGCGGGCGCGAATGCGGGTGAACGGAGTGTTGCGAATACGGCGGTTTCGGCAGAGGGAACGACCGAGGCGACAAAAGACATTGCGATTGACGGCGATAAATTGAACGCCGTTGGGCTTTCTGCGCCGCTTCCGCACGTAACAATGCGCAGAAAAGCCGCAACCGCGTTGGGCGCAGAAGAAATGGAAAGTGCGCAAATCGCGGGAACGCTGAGAGTCGGACTTGGCGGCGCAGATTTAAGCGGGGCGAAATCTTTTCGGCTTTTACTGCAATCATCGAGCGCGAGTCGATTAAAATTCGGTTTTATCGATAAATCGGGCACGGCGTATCTCATCAAAAAGCAGTTTTCCGCAGCAGAAAGCAGCGATACCGCTACCGTCGATCGGGTTACATATTACAATTATTCTATGGGCAAAATCAGAGCTACCGTAAACGACGATCTGAATTTTACGGGTTTGCGATTTAACAATGCGAATAATTGGGGCGCTTCGTATGTGGATATTTCGAAAGAAGCGTTCGTAAACGCACTTTCTTATAAAATGAACAACGGCGTAGCGTTCGGTTACGGGTATTCGAACGGCGATGAAAACGCCGTAATCGAGTGGAGTAATATCGATTCGATGTTTATAGAAATGGTGAATTACGTTTCGTTTCAATCGAACGTGAATTTTTATAAATTGCAGGCGGTTTCCGAGGAAAATGCGGTAACGGAAATTGCGAACGCGGCGAATTTTAAAAAGATTGAAAAGCCCGCGTACAACGCCGAAAATTCGGGGTACGAGTTAAACGATTATTCGTTCGGCACCCGTCCTACGCTTCCAAACGAAAGTCTTTCAACATATTTTGACGATTGTCTGTATTCGCCCGAAAGTTATTACGAATTTAGCAAGGGCGGCGAAATTTGGGCGAGCGACGGCACGGCGCAAAATCTGACGGGGTACAATGCGATTTCGTATTATGTAGACAATACCGTCGTCGGCGAAGCGGCTACGGAAATCGATTGGCAATTTGTAGTAAAAGACGCGAATGATACCAACTATTACGGTGCAGGCGCGGGAATACGTATTCCCGTCGGCGGCGAGGCGCAGGAATTACAGGCGGACGTGCAGAAAATTCCCGCGGGCTTCAAAGGGCAAATCGTAATTCCGTTTACTTCGTTTAAAATAGAAGATTCCAAACTTGCGGGCGTAAAACGTACGCTTGTGAAATTGCCTACGAGCGGTATTGCAAGCGGGTTGACATATAAGTTAGAGGTTGACAATATCAATTATATTTCGAATTACGAAACGTATCGGGCGGCGGCGCAGAAAAACGCGGTGCGCGAGGCGGTAACTATGTTTTGCGAAAGTTTTGCAATGACGGACGGCGCTGCGTTACGCGTGAAAAAGGACGATTACGGTTTGCGGTTTATGGTGAATCTTTCCGCGAGCGCTTACGCGGCTTTGAAAACCGCGGCGGAAAATGCGGGCGTTTCGATAGAACTCGGCGCGATTTTATCTTCCGACGATTCTTTAAACGGCGCGGCGTTGACGAAGGATAATAAGGAAATGTCTTTGATTGTGGGCAAGTGGAATAAAGAAAACGAAAGCTTTTTCGCAACGCTCGGCTACGATAAAATTCAAGGCAAGGAAGGAGTGAATTACACGGTGCGCGGCTACCTTACGCTGACGTTTGCGGACGGTTCGTCGCAGACGGTGTATACGGAATATTCCTTGCCCGAGAACGGCGAGAAAAAAGCGGGCGGAGCGATTTCACGTTCGCTGAAACAGGTGGCGGAAGCGGTGAGCCTGAACGAAAATTTCGAAAAAGAGTTTGCGAATAAGAGCGACGCGGGCAAGGCTTACGCGCGGGAAGTGCTGGAACAGATTCTCGGCGCGGCGAACGCGTGAGCGAGGAGGTGAAAACAATGAAATTATATGAAAAAGCAAAAATCGAAACGGTTGAGTTTTTCGAGGAATTTGTGAGGACTTCCGGCGAGGAATTTACGAAAGATAACGAAAAAGACAATATGTTTCAATCGTTGCCGAAGCAGTTTTGATTGAGTTTATTTGCAAGCAAACAAAAAGCTTTCTTGCAACAAGCAATTTTTATGCTTGTTGCAAGAACACGGAGGAAAGAATGGAACGAAAACAAAGCGGGAAAATTGCGGCGTTGATAGCGGGCGCGCTGTTTGCCGTAAGCGGCTTGACGGGCGTTGCGAACGCGACGCGGATCTGGTGCGGAAACTCGTTTGCGGCGTACGGCGCGGCTGCGGAAGAAGCGGCTACGCTTCAGGACGAGGATCTGTTTATCGCCGATTCTACGTCGTTCGACTGTGTGCGCGTGAGCATTACGGGGCAAGTAGAATCGGATGCGCCGGAAAACGCGTATGCGCGGCGGACGGTGCTGTATGCGGGACTCGGCGAGGCGGATAGGGATTTATCGGAAGCGGAAAGCATTTCGATAAAACTGAAATTCGTAACGGCGAATTCAAACCGTATATTCATCGTGTTGGCGGACGGAACGGGTAACACGGCGGTGAGCAAGTTTTTTGTAAACCGCCCGAACGACGGCAAGGCGCTCGGCTCGAAATTTTACGACGAAAGCGGTGCGGAAGTGAGTCTGACGGAGGCGAGCGTCAGCGCGTGGGAAGGCGTGGCGGTGAAAAACGCGGGCACGGCGGGAACGCTCGTTTGTGCGAAAGACGGATTTTATACGGCGGAAAGCATGTGGAGCGACAACGCGGCGAACGCACAAATCAATAAAAACGAATACGGCATTGCGGATAAAACGGTAACGCCGAGCGGAATGTTCGATTGGACGGACGTGCGGCGGGTAATGGTTTCGGTTGTGGTATGGAACGTAAACACGCTTGATATCGGGGATATTTCGGCAGAATACGCGGGCGGCGGAAAAAAGACGCTTTTCGACGCTTCGGAGAGCGCGGGAAAAGCCGTGAAAACCGCGGCGGACATCGCCGAGCTCGGAAAAGACGAATGGGCGTTTGCGCCAAGACTGAATTACATAGAAGCGTGGCAAAACGACAAAGGCGGCGTATTTGAAAATTTAGGCAAAGAGAACGTTACGATCACGGCGGCGTACGCGGCGGAAAATTCGATTGTGCTCGGCAGAAAAACGGCGGCGGAAGGAACTGCCGCGCCGAGCTATGACGTGTGGCAGAAAGCCGTGACGGAGAGCGGGAAGGAATACGGCGACGTTTCGGGGTACGAAGCGTTTGCGTTCGACCTCGATTCGACTTCTTTGAAAAGCGACGGCAAAATCGAATTCGAACTGCGCGTGCGCGGTGAGGACGGCGCGGTGATTTCTTACCGCGGGTACGGCAACGGCACGACTTCGGAGAATTATTTCCATTTGATTGACGGCGAAGGAACGATGCGGACAAATTCCGCGATGGGCAAGGGCGGAAACATTATTCCGAAAGGCTTTAACGGATCGTATCTTGTGCCGTTCGGCGCGTTTCAGCGGACGGTGGTAGGCGAAAACGGCGAAAAGAGCGTTGTCAGACCGACGGAAGAGGAACTGAAAAACACAATAGGGTTGTGGATCGTGTTTTCGGCAAGCGACTTCGACGGGAGCGAAACGGTGTCGATGGGCAACGTGAAGCTGATCGACGAATTTTCGGCGCAAATTCCGTTGTATGCGGTGAATAACGAACTGCGTTCTATGCGCTCGAAGATTAACGACGATAATTACGAAACGCAGAAAAACCTTGTGCAAAAGGCGGAGTCCGGATATGAAAATCTGACGGCGGAGCAGAAAGGTCTTGTAAAAAATTACGAAAAACTCGCCGAAACAAAAGCGGCGGTTGCGGCGTACGGCGTGTCGCTGACCGAGCGGAAAATCGACGGTCTTGAAACGGAGATTTCAGCCGAAAATTATAAGGCGGCGAAGCGCGCGTATGCGGCGGTATTCAAACAATACGAGGCGCTCGGATCGGACAAAGCGAAAGTGAAGAACGCGGAAAAACTTTCTGCGGCGGCGGATGCGATAGAAAAGTACGAGGCGGGAACCGTGAGCGAAAAAATGAACGCTTTGCCCACGGCCGTGGACGGCGAAACGATAGCGCGCACGCGGCAGGCGATCGACGAAGTGAAAAACGCATATGACGAGCTTTCGGAGGGCGCGAAGAAGAAAGTAACGGGCTTGGATAAACTTTCGGCTGCGGAAAACGCGGTGAACGAGTACGACGCCGCGCCCGTATCGGCGATGCTTGCCGCGCTTACGGAAAGCGTGACGGCGGATAATTACGAAGCTGCGAAAGAGGCGTTTAAAGAGGCGCAGGAGGCCTATGCGGCTTTGAGCGCGGGAGCGCAAGATAAAGTGCAAAACACCGAAAAATTCGCGGCGGCGAAAGGCGCGATAGAGGCGTATGAAAAGTCGCTTAAAAAGAAGGGGTGCGGAGGCGAAATTACGACTTCGGCAGCTGTTTTAGCGGCAACTTCGGCGGCTGTTGCGGTTGCGGCATTCGCTAAAAGAAAGAAAAAGCATAATGCGGAGGAAGACGAGCGGAAATGACGGAAAAGGAAGCGGCTGCCGAGCGGGCAAACGAACCGACGGCGTACCCGAGCGCGAAATCGCAAGGCGGCGCGGCGAAAAAGAAGAGAGCGAAAACGGACAATCAGCTTTTTATTATGGCTCTTGCGGGAGCGGTGTTTCTGTTTGTGTTTTCGTATCTGCCGATGACGGGGATTTTGCTTGCGTTTCGCGATGCGGACAACGTGATCGATGTATTCGACGCGATTTTTCACTCGGCGTGGGCGGATAGGCACGGTTTTGAAAATTTCTATTATCTTTTAACGGACGATCGGCTGTACCCCGTATTGATGAACACGGTGGTGTATAATCTGATTCGTATAGTGATTACGATGCCGATTCCGATGATTCTTGCCATACTTTTTAACGAGGTGCGCGCGCCGAAATTGAAAAAGACGATGCATTTGTTTTCGTGCTTGCCGCATTTTGTTTCTTCGGTGGTGTACGTGGGCATTGTGTTTTCGATGACAAACATGCAAACGGGCGTGATCAACGATTTACTGAAAGGGATGGGCGTGATTGAAAAGAGTATCAATTTCAAGGGCGATCCCTCGTACAGCTGGGGAATGAAGATTGTTTCGGCGATTTTGAAAGAGTCCGGCTGGGGTACGATTATTTACATGGCGGCGATGACGAACGTGGACACGGGTTTGTACGACGCGGCGGAAATCGACGGGGCGAATCGATTCTGGAAGGCGCGCGCCGTATCGCTGCCCGCGATGTTGCCGCTCTTCTCTTTGAATCTGGTGCTTGCCGTATCGGGAATTTTAACGAACGACGCGGGCGAGGCTCTTTTGTGGCAGACGCAGAGTAACCTGTCGAAAACGGAAATGTTCGATACGTTTATTCTGAAAAACGGCATCAACGAAATGCTGTATTCGTACGCCACGGCGGCGGGGCTTTTCAAATCGTTGGTAGGCACGCTGCTGATTGTGGGAACGAATTTCGTTTCCAAAAAAATCAACGGCGAGGGGGTGATTTTCTGATGAGCGCACAAAACGAAACATTCGGCGCGGAAGAAAAAATCGCGGAAAAAGCCGCGGGAAAAATTGCCGCCCCGAAAAAGAAGAAATCGCGTTTGCACAAGAACACCCCCGGGGATATTGCGATTATCGCGTGCTTGTTGATTTTTTCGGTTTTAACGTTTTACCCTTTATGGTACGTGCTGATCGGCTCGGTTTCGGACGGGCAGGATTATCTGAAAGGCGGCGTGTATTTTTTGCCGAGAATTTTTACGTTTGAAAGCTACAAAACGATTTTTGCGAACGAACGGATCTGGAACGGACTTGCAATTACGTTGGCGCGGTGCGCCGTAGGACCGGTGAGTTCGGTGCTGTTTACCTCGTTCGTGGCGTACGGAATGAGCCGCAAAAATTTGCGGTGGCGGAAATTTTTTAACGTGTGGGCGTTGATCCCGATGTTTTTCGGCGGCGGATTGATTCCGTATTATCTGCTTTGCAAAATGTTGGGGCTTTTGAATACGTTTGCGATTTACATTATTCCCGGGATGTACAGCGTGTACAATATGATTTTGATCCGCTCGTTTTTTAAGAGTACGCCCGAGGAATTGCACGAGGCGGCGGTGCTTGACGGCGCGGGGGAATTCCGCATTTATTTTCAGCTGATGATCCCCTTGTGCATGCCCGTTCTGATTACGATTTTTATGTGGAATTTTATCGGGCATTGGAACGATTATCTCACGTCTATGTTGTATTGTCCGCAACGCCCCGATCTCGATTCGTTGCAATACGTGCTCAGGCAAATCATTGCGGCGGCGGACGCGGGCAGCTTCGATTCGGTTCTGAGCGTATCGGGCAAGGCAACGGGCGAAACGATTTCGTACGCGGCGATGACCTTCGGCGCGCTGCCTCTGATCGTGATCTTCCCGTTTGTGCAGAAATATTTGACTCAAGGCGTATACGTTGGCTCTTTAAAGGGCTGAAAATTGAAAAGTGTAAGGAGAAAGACAGAGATGAAAAGCAAAAAGGCGTTAGCCGTTTTTATAGCGGCGATATCGGTTTCAGGCGCGGCTTTCGGCGCGGGGTGTGCGAAAAAATCGACGAAATGGCAATATCCCGATCGGGCGGATACCGTGCTTGCCGAGGGCGAAAAATCGTGGGAAAAGTGGAAAGAGGAATGTCCCGAAGGGTTGGAAATCAACTGGTTTACGAACGTGTATATGGACATCAACAAAAAAAGCGTGGTGACGAAAGCGATTAAGGAAAAAACGGGGATTACCGTGAATTTCGACTCGGCGCTCGGCAGCACGGCGGATAAACTTTCCGTGATGATTTCTTCGGATACTTTGCCCGACGTGATTACCGTGGAAAAGAGCGACGAGCGGTTTATTCAGCTTGCGGATCAAGGGTATCTTTTTCCGCTGAACGGACTTTCGCAAAAGTGGGCTCCCGACCTCGATTTTATGGGCATGCAGCAGACGTTGACGGACGGAAATATTTACGGGTTGCCTTCGTTTTATTATTCTTCCACTTCCGCGGGGAAGTTGCAGACGAACGGCGGCATGATGGTGCGCAAAGACTGGTTTGAGTCGTACATGGAGTACGTGCAGGATAATATTGCCGAAACGGAGCGGAAAGCGTGGGATATTACCACGCCCGACGGGTGTATTAAGGCGATGAAATGGGTGCGCGACAACTGTTTGACGAGCGCGGAGAAGGACACGTATCAAGGGTTTATGCTCGATCCGTTCGATACTTCGAAAAACAACGGCAATCAGGGCATTGCGTGGCTTTGCCAATATTTTGCCGTGCCGTTCGAAACGGAGGACGGAAAGTATACGGACGGCATAGACATGCCGGAATACCTGGATATGATGAAATGGCTGAACGAATTGTACCGTGAAGGACTTTTGACGGACGAGGCGATTTCGGCGAATACGCAGGCGGAAGTGGGACGCAAAATCGCGAACGGCGAAGTGTTTATTACTTCTTGTTCGCCGCAGGATTATCCCACTTATTTGAAAGCGGCGGCGTTTCCGAAGAGCGGCAAGAGCATCGAATACACGTCGTTTACGGTGAAAAATTATAACGGCGACGATCCCGTGCTTGGCGACATTGCGGGAACGGGATATGCGGTGAACTGCATTACGAAAAACGCTTCGCGCCCCGATATTATCATTAAGCTTTTCGATTATCTTTGGAGCGACGAGGGGCAGATGCTTTGCGGGTACGGGTTGGAAGGCAACGCCGATGAAAACGGCAACATTATCTCGCTTGCGGATTCCGATTTCGCGGGGAAATTTACCGCCGCCGACGCCACGTGGTATAAAGCGGCAAACGGCGAGATCAAGCGCACGCAAAGCTACCTCGATCTGGTTAAAACGGAGGGTGTTTCCGACTCGCAGCTCGAAAGCAATCAGGCACGTCTGAAAGAGCTGGGCTTGAACGAGTGGCAACTTTTCCGCCGTCCGCAGTACTTCGATACGCTGAACACGGGCAAAAAACAAGCCACGAAAGAGAACGCGTACGTGAATAACATGAAACTGCCGCTTACGATTTATTCCACCGACGCGTATATGATTACGGGCGGACTCATCGATCCGACGAGAAGCGATTACAGCGAGCTTGTGAAAATAGACAATCAGATGAATACGATCTGGTCGCAGAGCGTTTTAAGCATGATACAGGCGAAGAGCGCGGAAGAGGTGGAAACGGTATTCAAAAACGGCAGAAAGCGTTTGACGAGCAAGGGGCACGACAAGTTGTTTGACGCGCGCGCCGAGGTGTACGCGCAAAAGAAGAGTTCGCAAGGCATTGCCTGGGGGTATCCGCACCGCGATCCGAATTATAAAAACGCCGTGATTTCCGAATATTATACATGGGAAAAGAACGGAAAAACTTACCGCGATATTTTCGGGGCAATCGGCGACGTGAGTTACTATATCGATTACGAGTTGATCGGATAAAGGAGAAACGCGATGAAAGGAAGAATGAAAAAAATATTTTGCGCTTTTCTTTTGACGGCGGTGTGCGGAAACGTTTTCGGGGCGTGCGCGCAAAAATCGCCGATGCCCGATAACGGCGGCAACGGGAACAAACAAGAGGAAGTTACGGATAATCCCGAAGAGATTAAAAACGCTTCGGCGTTCGACGCGGTGCGGATTACGCAGAATTTCGGCGGAAAGCACGGCGAGGATGAGAGAATGCCCGCCTTTCATGCCAAAGGCATGGCTTCGGGTGTTGTTTGTTTGAACATCGGCGTGGAATACGGCGACTGGAGCGAAGCGAGCGCGGTGAGAATTCGTATGACTTCGCGCGATAACGGCAGTTACGGACCGGACAACAACACAGGCAACGATATATCTTTCGGATTCGGCGGTGAGAGTACGTCCGGCTCGGGAAAAACCGTAACGGTGATGAACAAGCTGCGCGGCGATATTAAATTTACCTATCCGAACGGGCAAAACTGGAAAATGCTGTATTATCCGTATGCGCACATGCCGTCTTTCAACGTGGCGCGCACGTTTACGGGATGCGTCCAGTTTTTGCTGAACGAGGATACGTTCGGCGAGCCGTACAGATTCGGCAGTGACGAGAAAGACTGTATATTCAATACCGTGGGAGAGCCCGCGGGGGCTACGGCGGATCTCGGCAATGTGAAATTTGTATACGTGTGCTACGACGCGTTTTATCTGAAAGGCCGAATCCACGATTTCGGAAATGTGGAGATTCTTGTAAACGGCAAATGGAAAACCGTTGCGGACATGAGCAAGGCGAAGATCACCGAAAAGGGAGAAAACCAAACTTGGTACGAGGCGGTATCGGGGCTGAAAGCGAACGAAGTGATGCTCGATCCGTTTTTTACGGATTCGTTTGAATTAAGCACAGATGCGTTTTCGATGGAAAAACAGGCGGCGGTGGCATGTGAAGTTCACCCCGACAACAACGGAGACCGGCACTGCGACAGGTGCTTTGAAACGTTAACGCATTTCGGTTGGGACCTGAACGGCGACGGCATTTGCGACGACTGCAAGGGCGAGCTTTGCGCCGAGTGCAAGGACGTAAACCTCGACGGCGTCTGCGATATTTGCAAACACCTTATGGAAGATCCCGAAGAGATTGCGTAAATTGCGGGAGGAGGTATTATGAAAAGAATTGTATATTGCGCGATGAGCGCGATGCTTTTGGCGGCGTTCGCTTGTTCGGCGGGGTGCAAAGAAAAAACGCCCGCCATTGAAATTCCCGAGGGGTACACGCGGGAAAACGGCGAAAATATGTTCTGGGAAAAAGAGGACGTCGTAAAAGACGGAACGGTTGTGCCGAACGTAGGCATACGCATTTACAACTATGCGCCGAGCATTTTCGAAGAAGACGAGAATACCCGCCATGCTTATTATTGTTCCAACAAATATACGGTGGGCAACGATCCGCAAAAGGGGAGCATCAACGCGGACGGAAACGCGCAGATTACCGACTACATCGCGTACCGCAAGGGCGTGAAATTGGAGGACGGCAATTGGTATTGGAGCGAAAAATCGTACGTGCTTTCGCCTTTGAAAGGATCCGAAACGGAAGGAAAGCATATTTGCGATCCAAACGTGATTAAAGGTGAATTTACTTACAACGGCGAAACGTACTCTTATCTGATGGCATATCTTGCCGAGGGGTTCACGGAGTACGTGAACGAATTTAACAACATTTCGCTTGCCGTGGCGAAATCGCCCGAAGGACCGTGGAAACGGTGCGGCGAAATCAACCCTTTAAAAAGATACACTTCAGACGATTATCCCGAGGAGTGGAACGACAGAAAGTTGCATCCCGAAGCGTATCTTTGGGGGTGGGGGCAAGCTTCGATGGTCAGCGTAGATAAAAAGGGAAGAGTGATGATGGCTTATTCTTCCATTCGCCCGTTTGCTTCGGACGGAGAGAATTGGCGGCAAACCACGATGACTACGATCGACCGCTACGATTTTTCGAATCTTAACGATATTAAAAAAGAATACGAACTTTTGATGATGCCGATTGAAGGCATAATGCGCGGAGGGTATCAGACCACGGTGGTATCGAACGGCGATTTTGCCTATGAGCCGAAAAATAACAGAATGTACATGATTACCGACGGCAAATATGACGATACTACGGGCAAAGCCGCAGGCGCGCCGCTTTCCTGGATAGATAACGGCGGAAGCGAGCCCGGGGACGTGTTTAAAAATATTGCCGACAGGGCAGCCGCGCCTCAGTGGTCGAACGTGGCGGGCGTATCGGGCGAGGATTCGCTGAATAATATCGCCTCTCACAATACGGCGATCATTCGCGACGCATACGGGTGGCTGAAAACCCCGGAAAAGATAGAAGTGGCGATTACGGGCTCGTGCGTGGCGGGCAATATTTACAAGGTACACCCCGAATCGACGAAGAACGATCCTAACGCTTCGCTTTGGTCGTTCAGAATTTTAAGAAAAACGGTAACGTTGTAAGGACGAAAAGAAGGACAGATATGAATAAAACAAAGGAAACAAAACAAATTATTTTCGATACGGATATAGGCATGGACTGCGACGATGCGGCGGCGCTCGGCATTTTGTTGAACGCGCATAAGCGCGGAGAGTGTGAAATTCTTGCGATTACGGCGAGTACGGGGCGCGAGGGCGCAACTGCGACGGTGAACGCGATTTGCGATTATTACGGCGTAAACGGCATACCCGTGGGGCGAATGAAGCGCATGCTGCAGTGCGACGGCGTGAACAATTACGCGCGTGCGGTGATGGAAAAATACGGAACGGAGGACGTGGAAACGGACGCCGTGCCGTTGCTCAGAAAAACGCTTGCCGAGGCGGCGGGAAAAGTATCGGTGATTGCCGTAGGACCGCTTTCCAACCTTGAAGAGCTTTTAAAAAGCAAGGCGGACGAATTTTCGCCGCTTTGCGGGGCGGAGCTCGTGAAGCAAAAGGTGGATAAACTGTACGTGATGATCGGATCTTTTCCGCAGAATTTCGGCGGAAAACGCTTCCGCGAGTGGAACTTATTGCAAGACGTGCCTGCGGCGCGGTACGTGATTGAAAATTGGGGTACAAAAAAGGTGTATTTACCGCACGAGATCGGCGCGGCGGTTTTTACCGAAATGGGACAAAACGAAAACCCCG
>ENA-UOOA01005370-UOOA01005370.1-human-gut-metagenome-genome-assembly--contig:-P61old-NODE-5370-length-13437-cov-4.413989_pt1 | contig 13437 bp, 20 predicted proteins | sample MGYA00242467_ERZ724014 | MGnify/ENA metagenome assembly ERZ724014
CCCGCTCCTTTGTGGAACAGGCTCTCGCCCGCTGCTCGGTGGAAGGGGCAACCGTCTGGTTCTCCTGCAACCCCGAACACCCGGAACACTGGTTCTACAAGGAGTGGATTCAGAAAGCCGAGGAGCGCCGGGCCCTCTACCTGCACTTCACCATGCAGGATAATCCCGCCCTCTCGCCCCAGGTGATCCGCCGGTATGAGCGGATGTACACCGGACGCTTCTATGAACGGTTCGTGCTGGGAGAGTGGACCGCCCCCGAAGGACAGATCTATGATATGTTCTCCGCCGAGCGGCATGTGGTCTCCGCCGGAAACCGGGACTGGCAGCGGCTGGTGATCAGCTGCGACTACGGCACCGTCAACCCCATGTCCATGGGACTGTGGGGGCTCTGGGACGGGGTATGGCACCGCCTGCGGGAGAGCTGGTATGACGCCCGGGCCGAGGGCAGCCGCCGCACCGATGAACAGCACTATGAAGCCCTCTGCCGTCTGGCAGGGGAGTTCCCGCCTGAACGCATTGAAGCGGTGGTCATCGACCCATCAGCTGCCAGCTTCATCGAATGCGTGGAGAGCCACCGGGTATTCCGGGTGGTGCGGGCGGACAACCGGGTGCGGGAGGGCATCGCCGCTGTGAGCCGCTGGCTTGCCGAGGGGAAACTCTCCTTTGACCCGGGGTGCGAGCAGTGCATCCGGGAGTTCTCCCTCTACCGCTGGGAGGACGGCGGCAGCGAACGCCCGGTGAAGGAACAGGACCATGCCATGGACGACCTGCGGTACTTTGTCATGTACTGCGAACAGGAGGAAAAGCCCGGGGGCTTCTGCGCTGCCCGGGTAGAACGCACAAGGAGGTAACTTACGCATGATGGAAACACTCACCCGGCTCTGGCGGAGAGCTCCCCAGCCGGCTGTGCTGCAGCTTGCCCGGAGCCGGGACAGCGACTGGGCCGCTTCTGCCCTGCCCCAGGCCCGCCGGCGGCTCTGCCGGGAGATCCGCCGGAAGGTGCCGGTGGCTGACGCCGCCCTGGACAAGATCGTCCGGCTCACCGGGGAATTTATCGTGCAGAGCGATGACGCGCTGGTGGAAGAGGAACTGCGCCGGTTCTGCCGGGAAATCGCCATCGGCGCCGGACGGCAGGGACTGCGGGGCTTTCTGGAACAGTACCTGAACAGCCTGCTCACCGACGGCACCGCTGTGGCGGAGATGATCCCCGCCGCCGATGGCTCGGGGTTGGGGGCAGTGCTGCTCTGTCCCGCCGAATCCCTGGCGGTGCGCAGGGCCGAAAACGGCGTGGGACTGCGGTTCTATGCCGCCCGGGACGGTCTGCCCGGGGAGGAGGTGCGCTGGCCCGAACTGATCCTCTACACCCCGCTGGACCCCGATGCCGGCGAGGTATGGGGACATTCGGTACTGGAGGGGCTGGAAGCGGTGAGCCGGGTCTGGGAACAGATCCTGCGCTCCACCGCCCAGAACTTTGAACGGGCCGGAAGCCTGCGCTATGCCGTCACCTACCGCCCCGGCGAAGGGGAACGCATCAATCCCCGGGAGGTGGCGGAAACCATGGCCCGGGAATGGCGGGCTGCCATGGACGGCAGCAGCGGCAGTGTCAGCGACTTTGTGGCAGTGGGCAATGTGGAGATCCGGGTCATCGGCGCCGACAGCCCCATCCTCGACACCGAAGTGCCGGTGCGCCAGCTGCTGGAACAGATCATCGCCAAACTGGGCGTACCGCCCTTCCTGCTGGGACTGCACTGGTCCACCACCGAACGCATGAGCAAACAGCAGGCCGACCTGCTCACCAGCGAGCTGGAACGCTACCGCAGTCTGCTCACCCCGGTGCTGCGGCGTATCCTGGATACCCATCTGCGGCTGTGGGGCCATACGGCTCCCTTTGCCGTGGAGTGGCAGGACATCAGCCTGCAGGATACAGCGGAACTGGCTCAGGCCCGCTATGACAACGCCCGTGCCGCTGTACTGGAAGAACAGCTGACTGAGAAAGGAGAGATTGTATGAGTGAGACCACTGCGGCTCTGCCCGGCACTCCCACCCAGGCCGAACTGGAACAGATCCGCCGGTACACCCGCCGGGACTTTGCCCCGGAGGAACTGTATGTATTCCCGGCGGTGCTGTGCGACAACCAGATCGACCGGGACGGGGAACGCTTCTCCCGGGACTGTCTCCGGGAGCTGGCAGAGCTCTTTGTGGGAGTGACCGGCGTCTTTGACCACCGGGCTTCGGCAGAGGGACAGCATGCCCGCATCTTTGCCGCCCGGGTGGTGGAGGACTCCAGCCGTCCCACCAACTGCGGTGAACCCTATACGGCGCTGCGTGCCGAGATCTACATGCCCCGCAATGAAAAAACTGCCGGGCTCATCGCGGAGATCGACGCCGGCATCAAGAAAGAGGTGAGCGTGAGCTGCGCGGTTTCCCGGAGTGTCTGCTCGGTGTGCGGCGAACCCGCCGGCACCTGCTCCCACCAGCGGGGCAAACGCTATGGGGAGATCCCCTGCCATGTGATCCACTGCGCCGCTACCGACGCCTATGAATGGAGCTTTGTGGCAGTGCCTGCCCAGCCCCTTGCCGGTGTGACCAAGAGTGTCCGCCAGACCCATCGGGAGGCAGCGACCCCCGGGGACAGCGATCTGCTGGAACTGGGAAAGGCATACCTCCAGCGGCTGCGGGAGGAATATGTGCGCTGTTCCCTCATCGCCCTGCCCGAACTGCCCGAGGAGGCCGCCCGTGCCCAGGCGATGGAACTCTCCGCCCAGGGGCTTATCACCCACACCCGGGCCCTGCGGAAGGCGGCCTCCCGCCGGATGCCGGTTCTCTCCCAGCTGCTGGGGGATCTGCCGTCCGATCCGGCTCCCGCTTCTGACCCCGACTCTGTAAACCGTCCGTTCCGTCTGGAACGGTCCACCCAGAATTAAAAGGAGGAATTTTTCCATGAACATCAGTCTGAATGGTTATGGCACCGGCTATGTCACCCTCGAGGCCGCCGAAGGCCTCACCGAAGGCGTTCTCGCCAAGATTTCCGCAAACCATACCGCCGCTGCCGCCGGGGACGGCGAAGCCTTCATCGGTCCGGTGCTGTCGGTCCGGGACGGCCTGGCCCTGGTACAGCTCTCGGGCATCTGCACCGTGGCCTACACCGGCGGCGCCCCCACCCTGGGCTATGATATGCTCGCCGCGGACGCTTCCGGCGGCATCAAGACCACCGAAGCCGGCGGACGCACTGTCCTGGTCACCGCGGTGGATTCCACTGCTATGACAGCTGAGATCCTGCTCTGATTGCTGCACCCAAGACGAAAGGAGAACTGATTTATGTCTGCTTACCGTGAAATGAAGATCGACAAATCCCTCTACCAGCGCAGGGGCGGTTTCTTCCGTGCCCTGGAGGAGATGGACCCCTCCGCCGACTACCGCGGCACCGACCTGGAAAAACTCACCGCCTTCGAGCGACAGCTCAAGCGCTTTGACATCCATGTGAGCGGCAGCGCCAGCGACCCGGTGGAGAAGTTCTTCCGCACCAGCGAAAGCGCTGTGCTGTTCCCTGCTTACATCGGCGCCGCCGTGGAACAGGGCATGCAGAGCCGGGATATTCTCTCCTCCATTGTGGCGGCAAAGACCGAGATCGACTCGATGGACTACCGCTCCATCCTGCCCATGCCCGATGCCGCCGACCGCACCCTGGCCGATGTTGCCGAGGGCGGCTTCCTGCCTGAGACCGAAATCCGCCTGAAGGAGAACCTGGTGCATCTGCGCAAGCGGGGCCGTATCCTCAAGGCCTCCTATGAGGCCATCCGCTTCCAGCGCCTGGACCTCTTTGCGGTGGCCCTGCGTCAGATCGGCGCCCAGATCGCCCGCACCGCTGTGGAGGACGCTGTGAAGGTGCTCATCGAGGGCGACGGCAATGAGAACCCCGCCGAGGTCATCGAAACCGCCGGCAGCGGCACCCTGACCTATGCCGACCTCTGCACCCTGTGGGGCAAGTTCGAGGACTATGAGATGAATGTGCTGCTCTGCAACCCTGAGGTGGGCAACAAGATCCTCTCGCTGGAGGAACTGCGCCAGCTGGGAGACGGCAACCGCTTTACCGCTCCCGGCACCTATGCCACCCCCTTCGGCGCTCTGCTGCTCAAGAGCTCGGCAGTGCCTGCGGACACCGTCATCGCCCTGGACAAGAACTGTGCCCTGGAGATGGTCACCGCCGGCGGCGTAGGTGTGGAGTATGACAAGGTCATCGACTGCCAGACCGAACGGGTGGGCATCACCTGCATCACCGGCTTTGCCAAGCTCTATCCCGACGCGGTGAAGGTACTGAAGATCAAGGAATAATCCCCCGTTTCAGAAAGTGAGAAAGGAGGACTGCCTGTGGAAGAACAGGAGGTTTTGCGGCTGTTCGGGCTGTTTACCGGGCTTTCCGAGGAGGAGGCCGCTGGCTGGGCGGTGCTCTGCCGCAGCACCATCGCCGAACTCACCGGACGGCTCCGTCCCGGTGTGGACCCTGCTTCGGATGCCAACCGGGAACGCCTTTCGGCTGCCGCTGCCGCCATGGCAGCCTACCGCTACCGTCTGCTGGGCGCCGGTCAGACCCCCGACAGCCTCAAGGTGGGGGAGATCACCCTCACCTCTGGGGGCAGCTCAGGAGGAATCGGCGCTGCCGCCGCACTCCAGCAGGAGTATCTGGCAGCGGTGCGGGAACTGGTGGACACCGGAGCATTCTGCTTCGAAAGGGTGAGAAGCCATGGCGTCTGAGATCAAACGGCTCATCACCCGGGCTCTGGACAGCCTGGCAGTGGACGGGCTGCTCCATGCCGCCGGACAGGACGAACCCCTGCCGGTACGGGTGGTGCTGCAGCCGGTAGCCGACCGGAACAAGAGCTATCTGGAGGGTACTGAAACCCCATTGGGCGGCTATGGACAGAACTATGGCATTGGCTATCTGCCCGCCGGGGAGGAGAGCCTTGCCATGCAGGCGGACGACTGGCTGGAAACAGCCGGAGAACAGTGGCGGGTACGCCGCCGGGAGGTGTTTTCCCTGCGGGGAGAGGCACTTTACCTGTGGTGTGTCCTCACAAAGGAGGAAGATGATGGCGGCACTGTATGACCTTCGGGAAGAACTCACCGCACTGCTCCGGCAGGGGCTTCCCGATGCGGCTGTGACCGGGGAATATCCCGGTGAGGGCCGGCGCTATCCCCAGACTGTGCCGGCTGTGGCAGTGGGCATAGCCGAAGCAGCCCTGCAGAAGCTGGACTACCTGGGAGAACAGGACGCCGGAGAACAGTCCGGACGCCGGTGGGAGACCCGGTTCCAGCTGGAACTGAGCGCCCCCAGACGGTCGGGAGCCGGGGAACTGTACCGGCTCTTTGACCAGGTGAGCGGACTGCTGCTCACCTGCGGCAGCCGGTACGGGCTCCAGGAGGTGGACTGCGGCAAGGCAGAGTACATCCGGGAACGGGACTGCTTTGCCCTGACCTGCACCGCCCTGTGCGTCCTTGAGGAGACCGAAACCCAGCCCGGCACTGCCATCACCGGCTTTGAAGTGACAAGGAGGAGTGACTGATGGAAGAAAAACTGCGCCCGGGGGTGTTTTCCAGCTACACCGCCGGCAGCTCGGGCTATGGCTCGGGCAGCCGGGCGGCGGGACTGATTATCCCCGGCGTGACCGCTCCGGGCACCCCGGTGTGGGTGACTGACGGCACCGAAGCTGCCGCTGCCCTGCCCGCCCCGGAGGAAGCAGCGGCCCTGGCAGCCTGTGAACTGCTGCTCGCCACCGGCGCCGGAAAGGTATGGCTCTGCCCGGTGGCAGAGGAGGGCTGGCAGGCGGCCTTTGATCTGGCGGGGGCCGAAGCAGAGCTGGACACCATTGTCTGTGCCTGCGAGGAGGAGGCGGACGCTCTGGCCTTTGCCGCCATGCTCACCGCCGCCGCCAACGACCGCCGGGAACGGGTGGGCATCATCGCCGCCGCTGACGACGAAGCTGCCCTGGCCCTGGCAGCGGCAGTGAACTGTGAGCGTGTGATGCTCACCGCCGGCAGCGGCGTCTGCCAGGACTGCGATTCGCCGCTCTGTCTGGCGGCGGCAGTGGCGGGAAAACTGCTCTCCCGCTCCGCCCCGGACGAGAGCCTGTCCGCCGCGGTACTGGAAGGGCTTTCGGCGGTCTCCCCGGCCCGGAGTGAGGCGGAGATCGAAACCCTGCTCCGGGGCGGCGTGGTGCCGGCGGAATGGGTGGGCGGTCAGGCGGAGTGCATCCGCGGCGTGACCACCCGCACCAAAAATGGCTCCGCCCCCGACAGCACCTGGCGGGACATCACCACCCTGCTCACGGTGGATCACATCATGCAGGCGGTGCGCCAGATGCTCACCGAAAAACTGCGGGGCGTGCGCTCCTCCCAGCAGTCGCTGGAGAGTGTCGCCTCCCAGGTGACGGTGCTGCTCCAGCAGAAGGAGGAGGAAGGCCTGCTCGAGGACTGGAGTGACCCGGTGGTCTACACCCGCCCCGAGGACGCCTCGGTCTGCGTGGTGGAGCTCTCCTTCGCTGTGGCCCGTGTGGTGAGCCGCATCACCGTCACCGCCTCCATTACGCTCTAAACAGGGGCTTTGCCCCCACGCCCCCGGGGCTGTCTTCCGGTCTCTGCCGGGATCAGCCCCCCATCGGGGTGTGTTTTTTCTCTGAAAAGGAGGGACACAGATGGCAGTATTTCCCACTGCAAAGGATATTTACATCGAAGTGGACGGACGCCGCCTGGCTGCGGCCCAGAGCTATCGGGTGAAAACCACCCGGGAAGCCCGGTTCGTGGAGAGCTTCGGTTCGGCTCAGCCCGCCGGTACCGTAGCGGGTCAGCCCCGGCATACCATCGAGCTCACCCGGCTGCAGGTGGTGGGCGAAACCGGCGTGGATTTCCATGCCCTGAGCGACTTTACCATCGTCATCGTCAAGCCCGACCGCAAGATCCTCTTTACCGGCTGCCAGTGGAGCGGCGTCACCGAACAGGCCGAAAGCTCCGACCCCGTGAGTGAAAAACTCACCGCTGTGGCTGCCGCCCGTCTGGAGGTGAGCCTGTGACCGATGTGACCAAGCTGAAACTCTACCCCCTCACCGCCTGGGACGAGGTGAGCTTTTCCCGGCGTATGGCAAGGGTGCTGGCGCTGATCCTCCCTGACGTGGGGGATCTCGCCGCCGCCGAAGCCCTGGCGACCAACTGCGTCACGGTATTCTGTGCTGTCCGGGGCGCCATTGACGAAGTGCGCACCCCCGAGGACCTGCTCTACCGCCTGACCCTGGACGAGCTGGCCCGGCTGGCGGAAGGCGCGGGCCGTCTCCGGCGCGCCAGGTGAGTCCGGGAAGGAGAGGACCCCCATGCGCCGGACGCTTGACGCGGCACTGCGCCGCCAGATCCGGGCCGCTGCCCCCGCCCCGGCGGAGGAACCCGATGTCCCGGTGTGGAAGCCGGGCTTCGGGGAGGAAGCCGAACCCCCTGCCGCCGTGCGTCTGCCCGGGGAGGAGCCGGAGGAGAGCGCTCCGGCAAAGCGGGGGCGTCCGGCGGCGGAGGGACTGATCCGCCGGGCAGGAGCAAAGGCTCCGGTACCGGACCCCCAGGGGCTGCTGCCCTATGAGAGGAGGAATCGCCGATGGACACCGTACAGGTGAGCTATGGACAGTACATCTTTTCCCCGAACCCGGCGGCAGTGACGGTAAAGAACCGCCGCACCGCCGTGACCGAACCCCTGCCCGGCGGCGGGGAATGGCTGACCGTCACCGGGACAGCGCCCCGGGAGGTGACGCTGGAAGGGCAGCTCTGGGCCGAGGACGCTGCCGCGGCGCTGCGCCGGTATGAGGAGCTGCGCAAGGTCTATGAAGCCGGGGGCACCCAGGTGCTGTGCGTACCGGGACACCCACCCTTCTACGCCCTGTTCACCGCTCTGACTCTGGAAGCCCAGGGGGACGGACGGGTGCTGGACTATGCCGCTCAGTTCCTGGAAGGGGGCGAACTGCTGTGACGGTGACCCTCTTTACCCTGGACGGCACCCGCATGGAGACCAACCGGGTGCTGGAGGCCTCTGCCGACTGGCAGGCGGGCAGTCCGGCGGCACAGTTTTCGGCGGTGCTGCCCGGGGAGAACTGGCCCGAGGAACTGGTCACCGTCCGCTGGAAGGACGACTCGGGTTTTACCCTCTTCGAGGGCTATCTGGACACCGCTGCCCAGGTGCTGGACAGCGACGGCCCCCGGCTGGAGGTCACCGCCCGGAGCGCCGGGTGCTATCTGCTCGATAACGAAGCTCTGCCCCAGAGCTATGACTCGGTGACGCTGGACAGCTTCTGCCAGCGGTACTTAGACAGCTACGGCATCTTCCGCCGGGGCTTTTCTTACCGGGGACGCATTCCCTACACCGTCCCCAAGGGCCAGAGCGAATGGGAAGCCCTGGCGGGGTTTGTCTATGCCCTCACCGGGAAGTTCCCCTATCTCAGCCGGGAGGGGGAGCTCTGTCTGCTGCCCCGGAGCGGCAATGCCGTACAGCTCTCCAACACCCGCACCGGCGGAGTACGGTTTCTCACCCGGACGCTTTCCGAGCGCCGGAGCGAGCCCATCTCCAAGGTGCTGGTCCGGGATAAGAACGGCTATTACCCCACCGAGTTCGGCGACCGCCGGGCGCTGGAACTGGGCATCCGCCGCAAGCGCTACCTGATCCCGCCCACCCAGTACGAGGACGGACGGGAGGACGCTCCCACCCTGCTGCGCCGGGCCATGGCGGACTACCGCCGGGGCGAAGCCGAACTGCCCGGCCTGGTGAACGGGATTTTTCTCGGGGACCGGGTACAGTTCGATACCGGACGGGAATGGCTGGTGATCCGGGTGCAGTGGAAACAGAGCGGCAGCACTGCCCGCACCCATCTGGAACTGGCTGATCCCACCTATGCCGATCTCTATGGATAAAAGAAAGGAAGATGACCATGCAGGAGGAAATGACCCGGCTGCGTATGGCTGCCGCCGGTGAGGACGGAATGCTCATCACCGGGGAAGCCCGCCGGGACGCCGCCTGGTTTCTGCCGCCGGGCTATGCCGCCCGTCCGGAACCGGGCAGTACGGTGCTCACCGCCGATCTGGGCGGAGGCCCTCTCGCCCTGGGCGTGCCCATGGCACAGGCAGACCTGCTCCCCGGAGAGATCCGTCTCACCGCCGGTGCTGCCATGCTGCGGCTCTGTCCCGATGGGCGGGTGTATCTCAACGGCGTGGAGATCACCCCCGCCGGCACCGCTGAGAAGGGAGGGCAGAGCCATGGATCTAATGCTTCGTGACGGGGATCTCCTGCCCGGCGCGGACGGACAGCCCCTGACTGTCACCGGGCTGGCAGAACTGCGCCAGCGGGTGATGATCCGGCTGTGCAGCCGCCGGAGCGGGTTTGTGCCCTATCCCGAACTGGGCAGTGAGCTCTACCGCATGAACCGGGCGGATCAGGAGCGCATCCGGGCGGCGGTGGAGGAGGCACTCTGTCCGCTGACCGGAGTGACCGTGCTGAGTGTGGAACCGGTGCCGGGGGCATCGGGCCTGGAAGTGCGGGTGGAGCTGGAAGCGGACGGCGTAAGTGAAACCGCCGGTCTGCTGCTGACCCTGTAAACCATGACGACCCCCGGAACGGGGAGAGGGAGGAATGAATTTGGAAAGCGGTTATCTTACAGCCATGCGGGCGGAATACCAGCGGCTCACCGGCGCCCTGCCGGGGGAGGACAGCGACATCGGCATCCGTATGGCTCTGCTGGCAAACCAGCTGGAACTGCTGGAGGAGGAGCTTGGGGCCCTGCGCCAGGCCGCGGACCCGGAGACGGCGGAGGGTGAAATGCTCGACCGCCATGCCGACAGCCGGGGACTCCGGCGCAAGGAGGCGGCAGCTGCGGGCGGCGTGCTGCGGTTCTACCGGGAGGGGGCGGCGGCTCAGGAGATCGTACTGCCCCAGGGACTGGTGGCCTCCACAGCCGGTGCGGAACCGGTGCGGTTTGTCACCACTGCCGAGGGGCGCATTGCCGCCGGGGAGACTGAAGCCCTGGTACCGGCTCAGGCCGAACAGCCGGGCAGCACCGGCAATGCCGCCGCCGGGAGCGTCACCGTGCTGGTGACAGCGGTGGGCTCGGTGGACGGGGTGGAGAACCCCGATGGCTTCTCGGGCGGACAGGACGCCGAAACCGACGACGAACTGCGCAGCCGTCTGCTGGAGAGCTACCATGCGGTATCCAATGGCTCCAATGCCGCCTATTACCGCCGTCTGGCCCTGGCCCAGGACGGGGTGGCGTCGGTGCAGGTGATCCAGCGCCCCAGAGGCAGCGGCAGCGTTGACCTGGTCATTGCCGGGGAGGGCGCGGCGGCTTCGGAGGACACCGTCCGGGAGCTGGGTGAACTGGTGGCCCAGCAGCGGGAACTGGGTGTGGATGCCCAGGTCACTGCCGCCGAGGAAAGCCCCTGCCCGGTGACGCTGGAGCTCTTCGCCGGGGAGAACTACGCCTTTGACGATGTGAAAACCCAGACCGAAGCCGCTCTCCGGGCGCTGTTCGGGGAACTGGCAGTGGGTCAGCCCCTCTACATTGCCCGGATCATCGGCACGGTGATGGCAGTGCCGGGTGTGGAGAACTGCCGTCTCACCGCTCCGGCAGCCGATCAGCCCGGGGCGGAGCGCAGTCTCATCACCCTGGGCGAACTGACCGTGACAAAGGGGGCGGAAGCATGAAGTTCGGCACCCGTTCAGCCCTGACCCCGGCGGGTTGGGAGAGCATGGTGGCACTGCTGGACCCGCTGCGCCTCTATGACCTCTCGCCCGAGAGCTTTGTGTCCCGGGAGCTCATGGCCTATGCCGCGGGACTGGCTTTGTTCCGTCAGCGGCTGGAACAGTGCCGGGACGATCTGTTCCTTGCCACCTGCAGTCTGGAACGGCTGGCCCGGTGGGAGGAGCTGCTGGATCTGCCGGTGGCCCGTACCGATGAGGCCAGCCGCCGGCAGATGGCGGCAGTGAAGCTCTCCATCGGGGAGGGGGATTTCACCCCGGAGGGCATCCGCCGTTCCCTGCTGGCTGCCGGACTGGAAGCGGAACTGGAAGAGGATTTCTCCCAGCGGCTGATCCGGGTCACCGATGCCCGGATCATCGGCGGCTATCAGACCCTGGACGAAGTCAAGGCCCAGGTGCGCCGGATGCTCCCCGCCCATCTCGAGGTGGAGTTTGACATCGGTGTGCTGACCTGGGAGATGTTCGAAGCCATCGGACTGGATTTTGCCGCCTGGGACAGCCGGGACTTTACCTGGGAATGGTTCGATCTCAATGGAGAAAAACTGGGAGGAGAATGATATGCCAAGCACATCCAAGACAAAAACGCTCCGGCTCAATCAGTTTGTGGGGAGCGACAAGCCCAAAATGGACGATTTCAACTATGACAACACCCAGCTGGAAACCCTGGTGGGCGGTCATCTGAACGACACCGAAAAGCATCTCACCCAGGCGGAACGGGAAGAGTGGTCCCGTCCGTCCAGTGAGCTGTATTTCTATGACGGCAATGATGCCTCCCAGCGCAGTTTCACCCTGGATTTCGAGCCCCGGTTCTGTACGGTCTATGCCCTGGAAATGCCGCCGTCGGTCAATGATATGTCCACGCCCTCTGTTTCCCTGTGCTACCATGCGGCAGCCGGACAGGACGGCAAGGCAACCGTGGGCATCGCGCTGAGCGGCAAGACCCTGACTGTCTATAACGACCCCGACCTCAGCATGGCACAGACCCGCCGCAAGCTCAATGCCCAGGGCATCAGCTATGTCTGTCAGCTGTTCCGCTGACCCTGAATATACGCAGAACGGAAGGCAGGATATGCCTTCCGTTTATTGCGGTATGGGGCGGGACTGTGGTACAATGGAAGAAAAAGCCAAGACAGGAGGCATGTTCCATGGAGGAGAGAGAAAACCGGGTCCGGGAATGGTTTTCCATGTGGCTGCGGCAGGATTGTACCGGGCTGGAGACACTGTTCTGTCCGGAGGCAGTCTATGTGGAGAGCTGGGGGCCGGAATATCATGGCGCCGATCAGATCCGGCTGTGGTTTGAAGAGTGGAACCGCCGGGGGATTGTCCTGAAATGGGAGATCCGGCAGTTCTTCCACAAAGGGGAGCAGACGGTGGTGGAGTGGCTGTTTGAAAACCGTGTGGACGGCCGCACCGAAGCCTTTGAGGGCATGACACTGATCCGCTGGGCAGACGATGGACGGATTCTCCGCCTGCAGGAATTCGGCTGCAACCTCCGGCGGTATGATCCCTATGAGAACGGCCCGGAACCGGTGTTCCGGGAGGAAAATCCCCTCTGGTTCTGAGCTGTATAAAAACAAAACCGGCTGGCCCTCCCTGGGAAGGTCAGCCGGTCTTTTTGTATGGAAGAGGCGAAGGGGTCACAGCCAGTCCAGCAGGAGCCTTCCGCCCAGCAGCGCCCGGACCGTGATCCGCAGTCCCCGGGGCAGCAGGAAGGGCTCCAGACGGTCTGCCAGCCAGGCCAGCCGGGCTGTCTGTTCCGGGTCGGGGGCAGCTTCCCCTACGGTGAACGCGATTCCCTCCTCGGTGAGCCGGGCGGAAAATACCTGGGTGGGCAGGCTGCCCATTCCCACCCGGCGGTAGCTCTCCTCCACCAGCAGAGCCCCGAATACCCCGCCCAACAGAATCAGGGTCAGGAACATCGCCCCGAAAAACTGCCTAGCAGTCTGGCGGCGCTGTTCGGGCAGGCTGAGCTCCTCCGGTTCCGGCTCCGGGATCAGGTCCTGTTCGTCCGGCGCGGTCTTTCCCTGCCGCACCCGCTTCGCCCCGGAGGGTTCCGGTGCGTCCTGGCTGCGGACACTCTCAAGAATAGCGTCCATCTCCCGCCGGGATACCCGTCCCGCCGCAGTCTGCCGGGCCTGGGCAAACAGTTCTTCCACCTGTTCTGCCGGGTCCGGGGAAGCGGCAGGTTTTTTCTCCTCCATGGCATCACACCCTTTCAGGGAGAGTCTGCCCCGGAGAATCCTGCCTTATGCGTTCCCCGCCAGCTCCTGAAGCCACTCGCCCAGCGCCTGCCCGGTGAGCCGGGCCGAGGTGAGGGCTTCCTCCAGGGTGTTGGCCTGGCTGCCGAATTCCAGCAGGATCGTCCCGCCTGAGAGGTCCATATTGTACCGCCCGGTGGAGAAGTAGATGGGCCGGGTCAGGGTGGGATAGCGGCTCTCCAGCAGGTTGGTCACTGCCGCCGCGGTGCGCAGGTTCTCGCCCCAGTCCCCGACCCCCGGGTCAGAGCCGCAGAGGATCATGATCTGGGCCGCCGGTTCGCCGTCGATCTCGGTAGCGGGCTTGACAATGGTGGTGGTGTCCCGCTGAATGCCGTCCCGGTGCACATCCAGAATGAGCTGGATATCCGGGTACTGGGCCAGGTACTCCTTCACTGCCACTGCCGCCCG
>ENA-UOOA01005377-UOOA01005377.1-human-gut-metagenome-genome-assembly--contig:-P61old-NODE-5377-length-13416-cov-3.223636_pt1 | contig 13416 bp, 7 predicted proteins | sample MGYA00242467_ERZ724014 | MGnify/ENA metagenome assembly ERZ724014
TGTCACCAAATACTTTTTGACCAATTTTATCAGTTAAAATAGTTGTTTTTAAAAGAGCTGATGAGCCTTCAAAAATTGAACTAAAAGCAGCTAATATTGGAGTTGCAACATCTCTTTTTAATACAACAGGATATCTGCCACTATTTACAGAACCTGCACCAAGTTGTGAAACAGCCATTTCTGATGCTTCTTTGACGATTTTGTTAGTATCTAAATCATTTAATTTAAAATTAACATCAACTGAGTAACCCATCACGGTCTGATCGTTTTCTTCAGCAAGAGCACCAACAAATGCTTCAACATAAGAATACTTTTTGTTAAGATTTAATCCTTTAGAATTTAAGATATTAATTTCTTTTGATACTTCATCATATTCACAGTAACCAATCTTTTTGATCTTGTCACTTGTTGCAAGCGTTTCTTTTTCAAGTTTCTTTAACAAATCAATCTTTTCAGCAGTTGAATGTTCTTTATAGTCTGATTCAACAACTGGAACGCTTTTATATGATGCGCCACCTTCATACATAAATTCAGGTTCTGTCATATCTAGTAATTTAGTATTTTCAACTAATTGGTGTAAGATTTCTTCAACCTCGTTTTCTTCAAGTGTTTCAGTATAAACGTAACCCATTTTACCTTGATATAAGCCACGGATAGATACACCAAATATTTCTTTTATATTATATGATTCTAACTTACCTTCATCAAGTTTTAAAGTATTGCTTTCACTATTGCAAGCGTACACTTCTACTGCTTCTAAACCAAGTTCTAATCCTCTTTTAATTACATCTTGTAAAGTCATTAGTTGTTACCACCTATTCCACCAAAACTCATATAAGAAACTCTTATTGTATGATGACCAACAATTGTTGGAACAGATCCACTCATTGAACCGCACATTCCGTACCCACAAGATAAATTGTCGCCAATCATATCAATGTGAAGTAAAACGTCTTTTCCTGAACCAACTAAAGTTGCGCCTTTAACTGGTTTAGTAATTTTACCATTTTCAATCATATAACCTACTTGAACGGCAAAGTTAAATTCACCGGTTGCGGGATTAACACTTCCCCCACCCATTTTTTCAGCGAATAAACCTTTTTCAGTACTCTTGATGATTTCATCGAATGTTGATTTACCATTTAAGAAATAAGTGTTTGTCATTCTTGAAGTAGTTTGATATTTGTAAGATTCTCTACGAGATGATCCAGTGATTGGATGATTCATCTTCTTTGAATTACGTTTATCAACTAAATAAGATTTTAAGATACCATTTTCAATTAAGACATTGCACTTTGAAGGAGTTCCCTCATCATCGACATTGATTGAACCCCAAGCATTTAAGTTAGTTCCATCATCTACGGCATTAACAATGTCGCTAGCTACTTTTTGTCCTAATTTATTACAAAATACACTCATACCTTTTGCGACTGATGTTGCCTCTAATCCATGAACGCAAGCTTCGTGTAAGATAACTCCACCAAAACCATTGTTAATAACTACTGGCATTTCGCCGCCTTGCATTGGTTCAGCATGTAGCATTTCTACAGCATCATGGGCGACTTGTTTTGCGAAAGGAACAACATCAAAGTCATCAAACATTTCCATACCTTGATTACGACCAAATGAATCAAAACCAGTTTCCATTTCCTTACCATCGCTAGCAACAGCTTGACAAGAAAGTCTAGTATTGCAACGATAATCAGTTTGCCAAGTTGAATCACTGGCAAAAACAAATATACGTTTTTCCGTTTTTGTTAAATTACAAATTACTTGAACAATTTCTTTACTATATGCGTAAATTGTATCACTTGCGGTCTTCAATAAATTAACTTCACGACTTATGTCGTTTCCTCTAACATTTTTAGGGCTAACAACAAGTTCTACTTTCTTTTCAACAAATGGTTGCACTTCAACATGTTTCTTATCATTAAAGCTTCCGGCTAAAGTCTTAGCTGCTTTTAATAAATTCTCATATGTACAATCAGTAATTGATGAGTTAACCTCTAATTCGCCTTTAATAATACGAATTGCGGCACCCTTTACCTTTGATACGTTTGCGGTAGACAATTTACCAGAATGTAGTCTAAGAACTTCATTTGTTGTTTTTTCCATATATACTTCAGCGAAATCTCCACCAGTTGACAATGCAACTTCAAGAATTTCTTTTGCTAAAGTTTCATTAATACCAAACATTTCTTTATGCATGATACTCATTAATAACACCTCCTATATACAGTAAGATTTTACCACAAGGAGTGTTTATTGTAAATTAATTAACAAGTTTTATTTTTTATTAAAAGAATTAAAGATATTTTCGTTGACACCATTTGTCATAATGTCTCGAACTAATTTATTTTCTTCTGCTTTATCTAAATTTTTTCCTGCAAGCACTGATACATCTTTAATTACTTGTCTAATACTTGCTTCATCATTTAGATCCATATACCTTACTTTTTCAACTAATGCGAATACCGCATCAGGTTGAATATTATTCTCAGAAATAAAATTCATAACTTTATTTAAATTCACTTTAACACCTCAGTATAATATATGACAAATACCTAAATATGTTACAAAAAGGATGGGAATTTCCCATCCTGATTTTGTTATTCTACTACTTTTTTATAAATTTGAGGTAGTAACATATTAGCATTAGTACTAGAAGTATAATTTAAAAATCTAGTCGAGCTAACATTATGCAAGATTCTTCCATAACTATTATTTGTACTACTAATAGTAGCATTATTATTTGCTATAGTTATTTGCTATAGTTATTTTCCATGTTGTTGTTCCTTTGGCTTCAGCAAGTGATTTTGCTGCTGAAGCTCCAAGCATTTTGCCATTAGAATTTGTTAATGACCACTTATCCACTTCACCGCCTAAAACAAAAATTGACTCAGATGCTATTGGTGAAGTGATTTCTGATTTATCAGAATTGAAAGTTGCCTCTACTACAGTTAAAAATTTACCACTTAAACTTCCTGCAATCGCGCCTTTACTATTTGAAGCAATAACAATTTCATCGCCAACTTTTAGTGAACTTGCATCTGTAACTAATTTCCATTTTGTTACTTTAGCACTAGAATCTTTTGTAAATTTTGCATATAAAGTTATATCAGTTGTATAACTAGCAGAAATTTCAGTAATCTTAGTACCAGTACATTCAGCATTATCAAACCATCCATCAAAAGTATAGCCAGCTAATACTGGATCAACTAGAGTAATTGTTTCACCTTCAGTATAAGATGTAGGATTACTATTAGTAGTTCCTTCCGGAAGGTTAGCATAGTTAATTTTATGTGATGTTGATGGTTCTGATGTTGATGTAGAATATTTATATAAACTGATAGATTGTTGACCTGACTTGTAATATCTGAATCTCATATCACTGTCTGCAGAGTTAAATCTTACAGAATAATCCGCAGATGACATTTTTAATATAACATTTCCGTTCGCATCAAAAGTAATTGTGTGTTTTGAATTATTTACCTTTTTTTCTTCACTAAGAGTATTTTTAGTACCAGTATGATAAATGTAATTACCATTTGATGCTAAAATAGCATAACTACCATCAGTATTTTTTGCAATTTTAAATATAACTGATTTAGATTCCTCATTTACTAATATTCCTAATGATGTAATATCAAACTCTTTATAGTTTTTAGCAACATCAAGTTTAGAAGTTAGTGAACTATCAAAAGCAAATGCCTTTTCTCCACTTTCATATACAATTAAGTACATAGCATCTTCAGTTAATTCAGAAACATCAGTTACCTTTTTGAAATAAGCTTTCGTAGTATCTTCTTCTTGCCATTTTGCTTTTAAAGCTAAATCACCAGTCATAGTAGGTGCAATAACTGTGATTACTGTGCCGTTATATTCCCAACCTAAAAAGTCATAGCCATCTTTTGTTGGCGTTGGTAATACTAATTCTTTACCTTCTTCATATGTAGTAGGTAAATTATCACATATTCCACCATCTAAATCAAAGACAATGTTAGAAGTAACAACTGGTTTAGGTGTAACTTTAGTCACTATTGCATTCAATTGAGTACTACCATTATATGAATCTCTAATAACAATTAACTCTAGTGTATCACCAATGTTTATTGATTTAGTGATAGCATTTGTTAAGAAGTCTTGTTTATTAGTATATGTATATTTACCATTAGTTGAATCCCAAACTAAAGCAGAAATTGTTGCAGTAGCACCAAATACAACTATTTTATTAAGGCTTTCTAAATCACTAACTATCATGTTTCCGTATTTATTTGCAGTTGTATCATAACTTGTCAAACTTTTACCCCAACCTAATACAATTACGGTGATTTTATATGAGGCTTCTTTATTAGTTGCATCATCCATATCAATAATTTCTTGAAGTGTCTTATCTACTACTTCAGGCTCTTCAATAGGCTCAGGTCTAGCAACTTTATTATTAGAAACAACATAACAATTAGTTATTTCTAATGTACCATTATAATTAGTTATATTTCCATAAATTACAACTTCATCGCCTACGTATAAATCATCGGTACTAGTAAAGTTTTGGTTACCTTCATTTTTTGCACGGAAAACAAGAATCGTTTTACCATCAACTGTAATTTTAAATGTAGCATTGCCATATGAAGTACTAAGTTCGGTAATTTCAGAAACTATACCTTTTATATAATACTTATCAGCTGTAGAATTACCTTTAGTAAGTGTACCAGCTACTTTTAATGCATCATCAACACTATATGGATCAACTTCAGTACCTTCATGATCAGTAGTAATTTTCCATTTAGCAGTAAGCGTAATGTTTTCAAGTGTGTTAGAATCAATTATTGTTACTAATTGTTCTCCGTTATACCAACCTAAAAAAGCATAGCCATCTCTTGTTGGATTTTTTAAAGTGATTAAACCACTTTCAATTGTGTATGATGTTGGATTTTCTGGATTATTTACACCATCAGCTAGGTCATAACTAATAGTATATAAATCAGCAGTCCATGTTGCAACTAGTGTCATGTTTCCATATGTACCAGTTGTTATTTCAGTTACTTTAGTTTCACCATTATACCAACCATCAAATGTATAACCTACTTTAGTTATTTCTTGTAAAGTAAAGCTATCAGATTCAATTGTATAATCGATTGAAGATAAAGTTGGTAAACCACCATTAGTATTAAAATCAATTGTATAAGTTATTGGTTCCCATTTTGCGGAAACAACTACATTACCAGTAGTTCCTACTGGAATAGCAAGTACACGGTTTTCACCCATATACCAACCTTTGAAAATGTAACCAGTTCTACTAGGAGCATGTAAACTAACTGGAAGATCTGATACATCATATCCATCAGGGTTTTCTGCATTTGTTCCACCGTTTAATTCATAAGAAATTCTATAATCAAGGGCATTCCATTTAGCATATAGAGTGACATCCCCCATTGTGCCAGCTGAAATTTCAGTCATAGCTTCTCCAGTGAAATTTTCATTATCGTACCAGCCAACAAATTTATATCCACTCTTAGTAGGATCTTCTAATAACAATGGTAATTTTTCAGGTACATATTCATTTGGATTATTTTCAGAATTGGTACCACCATCTAGTACGTAATTTATTGCGAATGTTAAATCTTTTACTTCAATCACTAATTTGTAAGTTTTTGAAACACCTTCATCATAAAGTGAGCTTACAACAGTTTCGATTGTTGTAGTACCTACTGTGATTGCTTTGATGTTTCCTAATTCATCGATAGTAGCTACATTTTCGTTACTTGATGTAAAAGTTAATTTTCGATTTTTTTCTACCAACAATTCATAAGTTATCAATTGAGTAGTTCCTTTAATCATTGTTTTTTCATAATTGAAATCTACAATTAAAGAATCATCGTTTACGACAGTAACTAAAGCTGTAGCATAAACTTTTGAATTGTTTTTTAAAGTTACTTTAATTCGCACCTCTCCGGATTTTAAAGCAACGATTTTGCCATCTACATAAGTTGCAATTGAAGCATCGTATGAATGATATGATACTTCTAAATCACATTCTTGACCATTTTTTGAAACTATTGGTAAAGCTTCAATTTCTTGACCTACTCTCAATTGATATTTATCTTGAGGAAGTTCTACGTGGTATGTGTCAATTTGAATTGCAGAACAAGCAAATAAAGTCAAAAATGAACTAAACACTGCAAGAATTAATAGTATTCTTTTACAAAGTTTTGACATTTTTTTTAAATTCCTTTCCTATTTTTACCAGTTTATTATAACACCGATTATCAGCTTTTGCAATTAATTTTGTATTAAAATTAATTTTTAACTAAAAAAAGACTGGTTTTTTAACCAATCTTTCCTCTATTCATCCTTTAAAGAACGACTCATAAGTTCTAAAACAGCCTTATTTACGTCTTCTTTTTCATATATAACGCGGTATACCGCATCAATAATCGGAGTTTCTAAATTCATCTTTTTTGAAGCGTTATAGATAGCTTCTGCAGTTCTTGCACCCTCAACTACCATAGTCATTGAAGCAATCGTTTCTTCAAGATTTTTTCCAGTTGCAAGTTTTACCCCTGCTTGGTAGTTTCTAGAGTGATGTGATGTCGTTGTTACAACTAAATCACCTACACCAGTTAAGCCATATATTGTTTCTTCTTTTCCACCCATAGCTACAACTATTCTACGCAGTTCAACAAGAGCTCTAGATATTAGGCCAGCTCTAGCATTATCTCCATATCCCAATCCTTCAAGCATTCCTGAAGCAATCGCATATACGTTTTTTATTGAACTGCATAATTCAGAGCCAATCAGATCATGACCAGTATATACTCTGAAGTATGTTGAATTATTAAATAATTTTTGAATTAGTTTAGCATCATCATGTTTTTCTGATACTGAACAAATTGTTGTTGGAAGTTGTTGTATTACTTCTTCGGCATGTGATGGCCCCGTAAGCGCTACAAACCCTTTAATGTATTTACTATCAATTACTTGTTTTACAACTTCTGAGACTCTCAAGAATGTAACTGGTTCTAAGCCTTTTGAAGTATTGACAAAAAGCTTAGGGGTTGTAATAACGTGTGCAATTTGTTCTAAAACGGTTCTTAAGACTTTAGTTGGTACACTAATAACTATAATATCAGAAAAGTCAATAGCTTTTTTAACATCAGTTGTAGCTTTTACTGTCTCTGGTAATTTACCAACAGGTAATTTATTTATATTAGTATGAAAATTATTAATTTCATCAACTGTCTTTTCATCTCTATCATACAATAATACTTCATTATTATTGTCACCTAGTATTCTTGTTAGAGCACTACCCCAACTTCCGGCTCCTATAACAGTTACTTTACTCATTAATTTTCTCGCTTTCTTAAAATTAACTTTATTGGTGTTCCCTCTAGCATAAATGCTGATCTAAAACGGTTTTCTAAATATCTTTGATATGAAAAGTGCATATAATTAGGATCATTAACAAATAAAACAAATGTTGGTGGTTTAGTATCAACCTGTGATCCATAATATACTCTTATACGATCTCCGTTAAATATTGGAGCTTGATTCATTATTGAAGCGTCAAGTATTATATCGTTTAATACATTGGTTGCAATACGACGATTGTAGTTTTCATATACTATTTTTATTTGTTCGAATAAAGTTTGAATGCGTTGATTCTTTAACGCTGAAACAAATACAATTGGTGCGTAACTGATAAATAAGAAATTCTTTCTGATTTTTTCTGTAAATTCTTTCATTGATTTCTCGTCTTTATCAACAGCATCCCATTTATTGACAACTATAATAACTGCTTTATTATATTCTGCCGCATAACCAGCTATACGTTTATCTTGTTCTTCTATTTCTTTAGTCCCATCTAAGACAAATAAAACTACTTCCGAACGTTCAATTGCTTTAATTGCACGTAGAACACTATATTTTTCTGCATTTTCGTATATCTTACCTTGTTTTCTAATACCAGCGGTATCAATAACAACGTAATTTTTACCATCTCTAGTAAATTTTGAGTCAATTGCGTCTCTAGTTGTTCCTGCTATATCACTAACAATAACTCTTTCAGTTCCTAGTATTGCATTAGTAAGTGAACTTTTACCAACGTTAGGTTGGCCGATGATACAAAATTCTACCGCATCATCGTATCTTTTTTCTTTTTTTTCTGGTAATAATTCTACTACTTTATCGAGTAAATCACCAACACCAATTCCATGTAATGCACTCACGGCAATAACATCATCTACGCCTAAATTATAAAATTCATAGATATTATCCATGAATTTTACGTCGTCTATTTTGTTTGCCGCAACGATAACAGGTTTTTTACTTTTATGAAGAATTTTAATAACATCTTTATCTCCATTAGTAACACCAACTCTGCCATCAGTTACTAAGATTATTACATCGGCCTCATCAATTGCTAGTTGAGCTTGAGCTTTTATTTCTTCCATAAATGGAACATTTTTAAGTTCAATCCCACCAGTATCAATAATTGAAAATTCTTGATTTAGCCATTCACATTTAGTGTACAAGCGATCTCGGGTAATACCACTAGCATCATCAGTGATTGCTAGTTTATCGCCAGAAAGTCGGTTAAATAGGCTTGATTTTCCAACATTAGGACGCCCAATAATCGCTACTGTACCTCTTTTCATAGACTATTTTTCTTCCTTATCGTCTAAGTTAAGGTTGCCGATTAGGTCACCTATTGTGCTTGTTGGAGTTTCTTTTGCTTGTTCTGCAAAATATTTATCAAAGCTTTCTCTTTCTTTAGCAACTTCAATTGCTTTTGAACTTACACGTAATTTAGCTACGCTTGGATCGCAATCTTGTACCATTACTTCTACTTCAGTACCAACTGGGTAAACTTCATCAACACGTGTAATACGTTTAGTTGAAGTTACTTCATTTACTGGTAAGAAACCTTGAACATTTTTATAGTTAACTAATGCACCACGATCGTTAACAGATGCAACTGTAACCATAATCTTGTCGCCACGATGCAAACGGACATCTGCCCAAGTATTATCTAATGTAGCTTTGTGTGATAAACTTACACGTTTTTTAGCATCATCAATATTTAAAACTTTAACTGTTAATGTAGAACCTTCAGTTACTTCATCTTCAATTTTAACATTGCTGAACCATGAATATTCACTTCTTGGCATTAAGCCTGAATAATCATCAGTAAGTTTAATAATTAAACCTGCAGGAATAATCTTTTCAACGTGACCTTCAAATACGTCACCAACATGATATTGTTCTTTTAATACATCCCAAGGATGTTTAACAAGTGCTTTCATTGATAAAGAAATTTTATTTCCGTCAATACCAATAATCTTAACTTGTACTTTGTCACCAACTTTTAATCTGTTGCTAACATTACGAACAGGTTTATGATCTATTTCTGATTGATGTAATAAGCCACTTACTTCACCAAGACTAACGATAGCACCGTATGGTAAAACGTTAACAACTTCACCTTCTACAACCATATCTACAGCTAATGCAGCATATGCAGCTTCTTTAGCAAGACGATATTGTTTTTTCATTGCCATTACATTTGAAACAGTAACTTGAAGACGATCTTTATTTACATATAATACCATAACATCAAGCATTTGACCTCTTAAGTTCTTTAATGCTTCTTCTTTTAAATCGATAAATTTGATAGGTAAGAATAATTTAAATCCTTGATAATCTAAATCAGCACCAGCTGCAGTAACTTTTACAACTTTCGCTTTAATAATTTCATCTTTTTCCTTAATTTCTTCAAATAGATTTAATTTCTCTTTTTCATCTTCTAATTTAGTTGACAAAATGCAAAGTGGTTCGCCTGTCTTTTTGTCTTTTGTAACACTTTTAACAGTAGCTTCAAATTCTTCACCTTCATGATAGATATTATAAAGCTTTTGCCCTTCATTATAGTCTTTTAAGTCATTGCTATAAATTACAGCTTTTGTTTCATCGCCTAAGATTAGATAGATTGCATCTTTAGTAACATTGATAATGCAACCCTTTACGATTTGTCCTTCTTTGTAAGTGCTTTTACTCATTTTGTTTTTCCTCTCATTAACTAATTGTATAATCCGACTAACTACTTCATCAATTGATAAATCGGTACTATCAATGACTACCGCATCCTCTGCACAACGTAGAGGACTGTGTTTACGAGTTGAATCTTTCCAATCTCGTATTTCAATTTCTTGAATTGTTTCTTCAAGTGGTAAAACAATTCCTTTTTCTGCTCTTTCAAGCATTCTACGTTTAGCGCGACATAGTACTGTCGCATCTAGATAGATTTTCAGTGGTGCATCTTTTAGCACAACTGTTCCAATGTCACGTCCATCCATAATGCAATTTTTTGAATTGCTTATTTTGCGTTGATAATCGACAAGAAAATCACGAACGCAACCTATTTTGGAAGGAGTTGAAACTTGGTTAGTAACGTCTACTGATCTGATAGCTTCACTAACATCTTCACCATCCATTATGAAACGACCATTACAAATATCAAGTTCGGTATTTTTCAAAAAACCATAGGCATTTTCATCATTCATATCAATACCTAAACGCATTGCTTTTAGTGTAATAGCACGATACATTGCGCCAGTATCTATGTATTCAAAGCCTAATTCTTGGGCAAGTATTTTTGAAATTGTTGATTTACCTGAACCGGCTGGTCCATCAATGGCTATTTTGAACATAATTTCACCTCACTTGCCACATTATACCATAAATTGTATTTTCAAGTTGTATTAATGATAAATATTTTTTACAATTCTAAATCCGCATCATTACGGCATATTACAATCTCAGAAGGTTTACCTAAATCGTTGGTTACAAACTTTTTACCATTATCGGCAATAGCTGTACGTAAGACTGTGTAGTCAATTTCAACAAAGCCTTTTTCACAGAAAACATAAGATGCTAAATCCGAATTGGCATTCTTAGCATGAATTACTTCTAAATCAATTGCCTCATGCATATTTGAACGAACTGCTTTCAAATACATCTTACCAACGTTATTCTTCTTACCTTTATTGATTTCTTCAGGACGCATACGTTTAATGTTTCCACGGTTAGTTAAGATCAAGACAATGTCTTTTTCACTAACATATTTAGCACCGACAACGTAATCGTTTGGACGATTCTTAAGCTCAATTGATTTAACACCAAATGAAGCAGGCTCAATAACACTAACTTCTGATGCATCGTATCTATTCATGAAGCCATCTTTAGTCGCAATAACAACTTCATAATTGCTACCCTTAACAACGTCAGCACTTACTACCGCATCATCATCTTTTAATTTAGTAGCCTTTAGAGCTTTAGAATATCTTGTAACGTAAAGACTAGATAATTGAATACGTTTAATTAAACCAGACTTAGTGGCAAGAAGTACATATTTTTCTTCTTTAAAGTCAGTAACTGGGAACGAGAAAATAACTTTTTCATTAGGTTCCATACCAATTAAAGTACTAATGTGAATACCTTGATCTTTATGTTTAGATTCAGGAATCTTGTGAATTGGTAAGAAAATGTAATTACCACGGTCAGTAAACTGAATCAAAGTATCAGTTGTTGCTACTGCATATAAATCAGTAATAACGTCACCATCTTTTAATTTAGTAGGTTCATTGGTTCCAAAGAAAGCTTTTTTGCTGAGACGTTTTAGATATCCATCATGGGTAATCATTAAAATTACATCTTCTTTTGCAATGAACTCTTCTGTTTTTACTTCAACTTCAGTAATTTCATGTTGAATTAAAGTTTTACGAGGGCAATCAATAATTTCTTTTACTCTACTTAATTCAGCAATTACGGTTTTTAATAAAGCAGTTTCGCTAGATAAGATATGACGTAAACGCTTAATATCATTTTCTAATTCTTTTTCTTCTGTTTTTAATGCAAATATATCGGTATTGGTTAATCTATATAATTGCAATGTAACAATGGCTTCTGCTTGTAATTCAGTAAAACCATACTTTGAAATGATGTTTTCTTTGGCATCAGTTTTATTTTTCGAATTACGGATAGTTGTAATTACTGCATCTAATATTGATACCATTGATATTAACCCTTTAACTACTTCTTGACGCTTCAAGTCTTTTTCAAGTTCGAAATTACTTCTGTTTGTAACAACTTCTTTTTGGTGAACAATATAAGCATCTAGTATTTCCGCAAGTCCCATTTGCATTGGTCGACCTTGCGATATGGCAACTACGTTAAAGTTATAACTTGTTTGTAAATCGGTTTGTTTTAATAAGAAGTTTAATATTGTTTCAGGATTTACATCTTTTCTTAAATGAATGTCGATTTGTAAACCTTCACTACTTGTGTTATCAAGAATTTCACGAACACCATCAACATTTTTGGTTTGTAATGCATCACCCATTTTCTTTACAAGTAATGCTTTATTAACATCATATGGAATTTCAGTAATTACAATTCTAGGATCATTTGCTTTAGTAGTATCAATAGTATATTTTGAACTAATTATTACTTTTCCGCGTCCAGTTTCATAGGCATCACGTAAACCGTCAATACCTTGGACAATACCACCACTAGGGAAATCGGGACCTTGGACGAATTGCATTAATTCTTCAGTTGTACAATTTGGATGATTTATACGATAAATCGTTGCGTCAATTACTTCCCCAGGATTATGAGGTGGAATTTCAGTTGCGTAACCAGCAGAAATACCACTTGCACCATTGATTAAGATATTAGGAAATTTTGAAGGCAAAACGATTGGTTCTAACTCTTCATCATCAAAGTTTGGTACAAATCCAACTGTATGTTTATTTAAATCCTCAATCATTAGTTCGGAATACTTGCTCATACGCGCTTCAGTATAACGCATTGCGGCAGCAGGGTCACCATCAATACTACCATTATTACCTTGCATATCTACAAGTGGTAGCATTACTTTAAATTGTTGACTCATTCTGACCATTGCATCATATACAGCAGTATCACCATGGGGATGATATTTACCAATAACATCACCAACAATACGAGCTGATTTTTTAGTAGGCTTGTTAGAAGCAAGACCAAGTTTAAACATTGAATATAGAATACGACGTTGAACAGGTTTTAAACCATCTCTTACATCGGGAAGAGCACGATCTTGAATGATATATTTAGAATATCTTCCAAATCTATCACCCATGATGTTTTCAAAATTTTCAATTGCATAATGTTCAACAAATTTGTCAATTTTTTTAGAAGCATTTTTTGGATTATTCATCTTCATCATCTCCTTCTAATATAAAATTGTCATCTGAATCAAATACAACATTATTTTCGATCCATTCTCTTCTTGGTTCAGGATCATCACCCATTAAAATATTAATTTTATTTTCAACATCGCCTTCTTCGCCAATGTTGATTTGAATAAGACTTCTTCTA
>ENA-UOOA01005392-UOOA01005392.1-human-gut-metagenome-genome-assembly--contig:-P61old-NODE-5392-length-13379-cov-4.498799_pt1 | contig 13379 bp, 7 predicted proteins | sample MGYA00242467_ERZ724014 | MGnify/ENA metagenome assembly ERZ724014
GAGTGCGCATCCTCGCGGAGCGTTTTTATTTCATAGGACGCATTTTCCTATGAAACCAAAAACAGCCCCGACAGTTTTTATTCATGACAATAAAATGCTCGCAGAGCGTGCATTCTATTGTTTGAAAACTGCCGGGGCTGTTCCTTTGCAGCTCTTATAACGGGGGCGAGCATTCGATTTTTACTTAATTTCTTCCGGGTTGGGTTTCAGGGTAACGCCTCTGTTAATATCACCCTTTAAATCCTTACCGAACTCATAGTCATTGCCAGGCAGAATTGCATTCAGGATGATACCTGCCAGAGCTGCGATTGCAAGACCGGTCAGCGTGATGGATGTGCCGAATACCGTAAAGGTCAGACCACTGGAGAAGCCCAGGCCGCAGACCAGGATCACTGCTGCGATAACCAGGTTACGGGACTTTGTCAGGTCTACATGGTTCTCTACTACGTTACGGACGCCGATTGCAGAAATCATACCATACAGCATGAAGCTTACGCCGCCGATGATTGCGGACGGCATGGAGCCGATTACATCAGCCATCTTCGGAATAAAGCTTAAGATTACTGCGAATACAGCTGCAATACGGATCACTCGGGGATCATGTACATGGCTTAATTCCAGAACGCCGGTGTTCTCACCGTAGGTGGTGTTTGCAGGACCGCCAACCAGAGCGGACAGAGCGGTTGCAAGACCGTCGCCTACCAGAGTGCGGTGCAGACCGGGATCAGCGATGAAGTTTTCGCCGACTGTTGCGGAAATCGCGGACATATCGCCGATGTGCTCCATCATGGTAGCAAGCGCGATCGGAGCCATAACTAAAATTGCAGTCAGGTTAAATTTGCACAGCTGGAAAGGCGGCAGGCCAACCCAGGATGCAGATGCAATGTTGGAGAAATCCAGGATGGCGCTTCCGTCCGGATTTGTCAGGCCAATTGCATTTAAAACAGCTGCAACAACATAGGAAACCACAACGCCCATCAGAATCGGGATAATCTTGAACATTCCTTTTCCCCAGATGTTAAATACGATAATGGTTCCAAGTGCAATCAGGGCAATCAGCCAGTTGGTCGATGCGTTGGAGATTGCAGACGGTGCAAGGGACAGACCGATACAGATGATGATCGGACCGGTTACAACAGGCGGCAGATAATGCATAACGCGATGTACACCTGCAATCTTGATGACCAGGGCAAGCACCAGATACAATAAACCAGCTACAACAATACCGCCACAGGCATAAGGCAGCTTTTCTCCCATGGTCATGTCTGCGAAAATTCCGGTGTTCAGATTCGCTACCGTAGCAAAACCGCCCAGGAATGCGAAGGACGAACCAAGGAAAGCCGGTACCTTCAGCTTGGAGCACAGGTGGAAGAACAGAGTTCCCAGACCCGCGCAGATCAGGGTTACCTGAATGGAAAGCCCTTCTCCTTCAAAATAGTTGTTGACCAGAATCGGTACCAAAATCGTCGCACCAAACATTGCGAACATATGCTGCAGACCTAACAGCAGCATCTTCGGTACACCAAGTGTTCTGGCGTCTTTAATTGCCACACTTTTCTCCTCCATTATGAACCTCCTATAAATTTTTATCTGTTCTATAGTAGTCTCTTTCTTCCTTTCCGTCAATCATTTCCTGTAGAAAAAAACCTTCTATTTTCTATGTAAATTCAGTTTTTTCCTCTTTTTTTCAAAGATAGGGTGCGCTATAATAAATTCTGCACGCCATTGGTGTGCAGTTCACACGCACCAAAGAAAGGACTTCTATTATCATGACTTCCAGTTCCGAAACCTCCCGTCTGTCCGGCCGCCCCGCCTGGGCGTTCGACCGCAGGATTTTCTTAAACGGCATGCGCGACGGCGTTCCCATCGCACTGGGCTATTTTGCCGTTTCCTTTTCCCTCGGCATCGCCGCAAGAAACGCCGGTCTGACGCCGCTGCAGGGCTTTTTTGCCAGCCTGCTAAACAATGCTTCCGCCGGAGAATATGCTGCGTTCACCTTAATCGCCGCCAATGCGACGCTTTTCCAGGTAGCGCTTATTACCTTGATCGCAAATGCGCGGTATCTGCTGATGAGCTGTGCGCTCGCGCAGCGCTTTGCACCCGGCACACCGTTTTTCCACAGACTGATTATCGCTTATGACGTAACGGACGAGCTGTTCGGCATCACGATTTCCCGCCCCGGCTGCCTGAATCCATTCTATACCTATGGTGCGATTTTGCTTGCCGCTCCTGCATGGGCGTTCGGCACAGCTTTCGGCATCATGGCAGGAAACGCGCTTCCGCTGCGCGCTGTCAGTGCGCTCAGCGTTGCCCTTTACGGCATGTTCCTCGCAATCATCATCCCCCCCGCACGGAAAAATAAAGTCGTTGCTGTCCTGATCGTCATCAGCTTTGCGTTGAGCTTTTTCGGCAGTTATGTGCCCGGAATCTCTGCATTGTCCGACGGAACCCGCACGATTTTGCTTACCGTGCTGATTTCCGCTGCCGCAGCAATTTTATTCCCGGTCAAAAATACACAGGAGGAGGAATCCGAACATGAGTCGTAATGTGCTTTATATCGCCGTCATGGCGCTGGTTTCCTATACAATCCGCGTCCTTCCGCTGACGCTGATCCGCAAACCGATCCGCAACACATTTATCCAGTCGTTTCTTTATTATGTGCCTTATGTTACGCTCGCTGTGATGACCTTTCCAGCCATCCTGCACGCAACGCAGTCGCCGATTTCCGGCGCAGTTGCCCTGATCGCCGGAATCATCGCCGCATGGCTCGGCGCCGGATTATTTCCGGTATCCGTGATCTGCTGCGCACTGGTTTTCCTGATCGAGCTGTTTATCTAAAAAAACTGATATCACAGCTTAAATTTCTTGCTTTATCTTCCGTTATGAACTTGTTATGCTGTTCTTATGACACAGATCAATCTGAAATCCCACACGATTTCAGCTCTGGGAGGAGAGTTATCGTTAATGGAAGATTTTAAAAAGAACTTGCTTAAAATGGGAAAAACAAACCGGACTGTCCCGGCGATTTTACTGATTGCTGCTGTCTTCTTTCTGCTGTTCGGCATCTTTATGATCCCCCACAAAGATCAGCCCTTTGACCCGACCTCCGGCGGCTATGCTTCCCTCAATATCGTCTATGTTATGGGACCCTTCGCAGAGCAGACCTCTGACGGAAGGACTGTAAAGGAATATTATGTTGCCGAAAACGACAAAGGTTACTGGTCTATTGTCAGCACCGAGAGCTCCTGTCCCTTTCCTGTTTACAATGAAACCATTTCCGATGCCGATCTGAAAACACTGGTTCCTCAGACCGCTGTCGGTCAAAGCAAAAAGATACCCAAAAAGCTTGCCGGATACCTTGTAGACTACTTCAACAACAACGGCTTTGAGCTCTCCCTTTCCGACTATGAGCAAACCTTGGGTGATCATTATCTCGATACCACCGTACCTTTGATGGGCAGCAGCCTTGTGCTCTTTACATTTGCTGCAGTCTTTTTCATCCTCAGTGTGATTGTCCTGATCTCCTTCAGGAAAAACGGCAATCACATTCAGACCCGTATTCAGGAGCTTATGCAAAACGGTGAGTTCGAACCGCTCTGTCAGGATTTCCAGTCAGCTGACGCTGCTTTTTATGACGGATTAGGTCTCGCTGTCTCTCCCCATTATCTCCTTGACTTTTCCAATTTGCAGTATGGTTTTTCTGTATATCCTCTCGATCAGTTTTATAATGTTTTTAAATGCAACATGGTAAACGGCAATCCTACAACATCCAATTACATTGCTCTGGAGCACAAGAACGGACAGCGAATCCTTGTTGCAGCCTGCCCGAATGTATCTAAAGACTTTAACGCTGCACTGGATATGCTGAAACAGTCTGTAAACGGAGGTATGCAATGGTGATCACTTACGGAACCAGAACCTTATTCAAGCGGGAAGGCGCATGGGGACATGCGATCTGTAAAAACTGCGGACATGATGCTCCCCAAACCCTTTGCCGCCAGCTCGATCAGGTAACACTTTTCTTTATCCCCATCGTCAGTCTTGAAAAACAACGCGGCATCCTGTGCGAAAGCTGCGGCATGATTGTACCCCTCGACAAGGCAGAATACAAACGCCGCCGTGAGGCGAGACAAAAAGCTGCCCTTTTCTGAACTCTGTACGATAAAAAACCGGTCTTTTATGACCGGTTTTTTTGCAGTTCATGACAATAGAATGCACGCTTTGCGTGCATTCTATTGTTTATTCTTTTTTCATAATCCATACTTCGCTGACTGCCAGCGCCTTTAAGGTATCGTAAACCTCCCAACGGACTTTCAGCGTGCCGTCCTGATAGGATTCCTTCGGCAGGTCGTATTCCCAGAACGGCTCTCTTCCAGCCTCGATCTCCCGGCGGACAGATTTTCCGTTCGGATTCTGCGCAATCCGATCTGCCAGCAGGACTTTTCCGGCACGGATATTGACCAGCGTTTCATCCTTCAGCGCGGTCTGTCCCACAAATGCCCGGAAAAACGAATTCGGATAAAATACCTTCATCCCATAAGAAGCTTCCGGATCAAGTCCGGTAAACGTCATTTCCAGCGGTGTTCCATACTGCACCGTCACATTCAGCGCCCAGGTCAGCGGCATCGGGAACTCGTGGTACCAGCCGTCGATCTCATGCAGCAGGCCGACCATTGTATACACGCTGTGATCGATGAACGGAGTTTTTAAATATCCGGGATCTTCCTCCCAGCTGTGCCATACAGAAACATGTGAAAAGCCCTCGTAAGTGCCAGGCGCGCAGAACTGGTTTCCGTCGCCGGGATCCTGACGCAGGTTCAGCTGATGCAGCGCTGCGCATCTGTTCTTTTCGTTCTGCATCTTTTCAATCCGCTTAAAGCTCTGCATCAAATACTGATAATCGTTTAACGGCATGCTTCTCGTCTGCAGGTACGCGCCGCGAATCCAGCACTGCCCGCCGTGATGGTTTTCGGTCAGCTGAATACCGCACAGATTCCGCAGGCTGTCTGCCAGCTTCAGCATTTCAAACAGCACATCCTCCGCCGCCGGAACGTCCCTGGAAAGATTCAGGATCGTCCGCGCCTCCCGGATAACTGCTTCGCTTCCGGTAATATCCGCCAGGTCGAGCACCGCACGCGCCTGCTGCTCCAGCTCCTGATCCTTTGCATATTTCTGTTTCGTCCAGTAATCCGTCAGAATCCGCAGCTTTAACATCTGATAGCGGTAATTGTTTTTCACCTGTTTCGATACAGTTTTATCGAATGCTGTAAAGGATTCATACAGTGCATCGATTCCGTCGTTTTCCAGAACCGGGCCATCCCAGTTATGCTCCACGTCCATCAAAAATTCCGCAACCTGCTCAGAGGTTTCCGAATCGATAAACAGGTTTGCATAATCCGCCATCGTTTCCTCCGCCGCCACCGAGCTGTCAAAATCCTGATCCGCCCAGAGGATCTTGTTGACGTCGTCATGGATACCCTCGGAATAGGTGATCGAACCGATGGTATACGGCTCCAACATATTGTGAATCGCTTTCATTTTTTCCGGACGCGCATTGTAGCCCTCCCGTCCGCTCGTCAGTGCAAACGCCATATCCCAGTTTTCCACCGGGAACTGACAGTTCGAATTGTGGGAAATATCCGGATAGTTCCGAATGTTTTCACGATATTTTTCGGGAAGCTTTTCATACAGCTCTTCGATGCTGTCCTGCTCCCAGGGCGCAAAGCACACGCCGTTAATCCAGTCCGGCTCCTTTGCGATTTCTTCATAAAAAGTATCGTACCAGCCAGGCTCCGGCTGAAAATGCTGCGGTGCAACCCATACGCCCGCTTCCGGATGATATTCGTGCAGAATTTCCACAAAATGCTCTGTCAGACGCATCGCATCCGTCGGCCAGAGGGAACCGGGATCCCCCAGCGGAACCAGCATTGCATCCAGATAAGGAATTGCAGAAAAGACCCTCCGGCGTTCTTCCATCTCCCGGTCGATGCACCCAAAATCATGATAATCGCGTCCGACATTCGGATACCACAACCAGACGTCCATGCCATAGGAATGAATGATTTTGGAAACCTCGCACATCAGCTCCATCGGATCTTCCGGGAAAAGTGCGGAATACAAACGGTCATCCGTCTTCGGCGGAAGCAGCTCGATGGCGTTTGCTCCGAACAGCGCCAGATCCTCGATATACGCCTCAAATTCCTTTTTTGACCATGCGCCGTAGGTATTGTTTTTGTCCCGGTAGCCCAGCTGATGTCCCCGCAGCGGATACTGCGGTGTCATGCTCAGGCTGTCCAGCTCGTCCGGAATTTCAATGCTGCCTTTTTTTACAATTGCTTTTTTCAAAAGCCGCGCCATCCCGTAAAACTCACCGCGCTCGTCTTTTCCGAGCACAACGATGCGCCCGCTGCCGTCCGGGTTGTCGATAACCCGGATCCGGAAGCCCTCTTTGCCCGGCACAGTGATGCCGTCAAACAGCGCTTTGACCTCCTCGCTGCAGCTGTCCTCTTTACAAAACTCTATGCTGATTTTTCCAGACGTTTTAGACTGCAGTAAAGAAACGCCGCTTCGTTTTTTTAAATTTTTGCAAAATACGTCCGCAGTCTTTTTTTCCAGAGCAGTCTGAAGCTGCGGTTTGTATACAACAGCTGATGTGATTTCCATTTTCTTTCTCTCCTTTTCTTTATTTCCACAACTTCCGTGCCAGGATGTCCAACGGCTCTGCGAACCGCTCAAACAGCCCGTCCTCCGTAATTTCATTTCCATCCTGCGATGCATAATCGTTCCACAGCATGTAGCAGGCTCCCAGCGTCCGGCTCGACCACCGCGGAAGCTCCCAGGTTCGCTCCTGCGTTTCGAAAACGTTCGGCTGCCACTTTTTTTCCAGAAAATCCAGATCCAGACGGTCATAGCCGCCGCCCGGAATCAGGTACAGACTGCTGCTCAGCGAATTGATGACGGAAAATCCGGCATCATACATTTCCTGCGGATCTGTCCAGTCCGTATCCCATACCTGCAGCTGAATTTTTCTGGAAAGCCCCGAATAATCCTGTCCGGTCTTCGACAGGCTGCCCCACATGCGGATCGTCTTTTCCGGCGCTGCCTCCGCCACATAGTCCGAAAGCGCTTTCATATAATCCACAAAGGCTTTCTGATTCCCAAAATACTCGTCCATGCCGATATGCACCGTCCCCGTTCCGGAAAAAGCATCCGACTCTATCAGGTATTCCGACCAGATCGTCTCTGCCAGCTTCTGCGCTGCCGGGTTGGACAAATCCAGCTGATCGACACTCTCCGGGTCACCGGAAAGCCCAAGCTTCGGAAATACTTTTGTAAGTGCCAGACTGTGGGCGGGCGTGTCGATTTCCGGCACGACCTCAACGCCCATCACCGCAGCGTCCTCGATAAACTGTGCAAATTCTTCTTTGGAATAATACAGATCCTGCGACGTAATCGACTGTCCCGCTTTATTTCTCACATCCGATTCCAGCCGAAACCCCGCATACAACTGTCGCGCGCCCTCTTTTGTCCCATCGTAATCGCTCTGGGAAATGATCTGATTGTCGTTCAAATGAATCTGCAGCGTGTTCATCTGATGCTTTGAAAGCTCTTCTGCAATGCGGTACAGAAGTTCGAGGGAAACCGGTCTGCGCCCTACGTCGATTCCAAAGCCCCGGACCGACCACGCCGGATAGTCCCGCAGCACGCCGGCCGGAAGCTGTCCTTCTGATTTCTCCCAAAGCTGTCCAAGCGCCACACACCCCCAGCGCACCCCGCGCTTCGTGCGCGCTGAAATCGAAATCACGCCCGGACTCTCTGCTTCCAAATTCAGTTCATACCCCTCGTCCCCAAGCGTCTGTGTCCATTCTTTCCCGTCCCCGACAGCCTTCCGAAAGTTCAGGACGATATCTCCTTCCGCTGGTTTTTCTGTATCCGCCAGCTTCTCAACCGATACGTCCTGCAGCAACTGTCCGGAAAGCTCCGTTGCAAAAAGCTGTGCCGTCCGCTCCAGCTCCTCGTCCCGGTACACGACCCGGATGAAACGGGTTGTCCAGTCAGAGTGGGCCGCTCCAGTGGACGCGCCACCGGGCTTCCATTCCATCGCGGTGAAGCCCTTTGGAAGGGTCCCTGCCGAGAGGGCTTCCGGTACTTCCTCCCGTTCTCTGTCCACTTCCACCCTCTCCGATGCCGGAATCTTTGTCTGTATTCCCGGCAGTTCCTGCATTTCTCCGTCTTTTTCCAGAATAAATCCAAGCTCAACCTGCGTATCCGCGATCGTGTCCGTGATTTTTCCGTCCATATTTACCAGCACATCATAATCCGCACCGCCAAAGGAAATGCTGTACGGCTCCGGCACCGTTGGGAGCTCCAGCGTTCTGCGGCTCCCAGCTTCAATCACAGGTGTTTCAACCACAAAACAATCCTCCAACTGTCCGTACACTTCCAGCTCCTGTACCGAGACGTTCTGATAATACAGGCTTAAATCGCTTTCCTCTTTCAAAACGTCCGTCACATGCAGACGAAAATACCGCGCCTCTACAGGCTCATTCAACACAATCTGCTGCTCTTTTTGCTCCGGCGCCTCTTCAAAAACAGACGCCTGCTGCCAGTTCTCTTTATCCTGAGAATATTCCAGCGCATAGCCTTTCGCATTCGTCCGTTCCCAGTATATCCGAACTGCACCGATGCTGACCGGTTCTCCAAAATCCGCCATCAGCCAATGATCGTTGTTTTCCCAATCGTTTTCCGACGACCAGCGCAGGGTTTCGTCTGTATGATTTCCGTCCCCCGCATACATCGCCCGAAAGTCCTTGCCTTCCTCGCTGTCCGCTGTCAGTTTCGCTTTTTTCTGCAAAATCAGATTTTCCCCAACGGTTTCTACCGTCAATCCGGCGTCACATTCTTCCGCACTCCATACCTGCCATAACGGCTGCTCTTTCTCAGAAATTTCTGTCATGCTTTGAGAAGCAGCTGACATTCCGAGCACTCCGGCAGCAAGCACTGCAACCTGAAGGAATTTTGACACACGGACTGCATGCCTGCCATTGGCATGCCGCCTGCCCACCGATTTGTCGCCTGCAGATTTTCCATCTTCCAGCCTGCGATCCGCGTGCAGCAACCTTCCGCTGTCTTTTCCCGTTTTTTTCTCTTTCATGCCATCCCAGAACCTTTCCAGTTCGATTTCTATCTACTATCCGAAAAATTTCATCACGATTTTTCCAGTCAAAGAAACGACCATTCCAATCGTGGGAACCACATAGATTCCTGCAAAAAAGACTGCCAACAGCAGCCGATACAGCATACCGAAGCATTTTTCAGCCTTCCCCTTCTGCTCTGCTGCAATTTTCCATCCCGCCTCAGCTTTCCGCCTCGCAAAAAACAGAATCAACAGGAATGCAAACCCCAATATGCTGATGCCAACCCCAGCTTTCAGTCCCGGTTCCTCAAACGAAAATACAATTTTATTTTCGCCCTCTGTTAATGTTATCCCCAAAAAGCCGCCAAGTATCGGCTCGATATCCACAGTTTTCCCGTTTTGTATACACTTCCATCCGTCTATCGCAACGAACGGAACAAACAACGTTTCTCCCTCTGCCGCAGACACACTCACATGAATTTGTGCATTGCGCTCTGAAATGGAACATTCTGACGGCTGCAGGATTCTGGCGGTTCCTGACTGCAATGCCGCCTGCCATGCATTCTCATGCAGCGCACCAAGCTCCATCTCCTGTGCTGCGACCAGCGTCCCCATCCGGTCGGTAACAGAAATCATCACCTCCTGCGCTTCAAAAGTTCCCAACCAAATCAGCCGATGTGCACTCGCCATCTGGTTTTTCTCCGGAATTTCAACCGGCTCACCGTTGACTGAAATAAAAATTTCATCCGCGCTTCTTCCTGCATCCAGATACAAAAGCTGTTTGTCCGTCATAGAAATACAAAGTGTTCCATCCTCCAAAACAAGCTCCTGAGCCGGGAAAACTTCCATGATATTCGTATACTCTTTCGAACCGGTCGTCACATCCACGCTCTGCTCTTCTTCAGAAGTCTGTCGATGTTTCGTTTCAACATCCTCTGCAGACAGAAGCTCTGCCCAGGCACGCTGATTGGAAAGTACGCTGCCGCTGCCCGACTGCCCCAAAGCTTCCTTTGAGAATACAAACACATTGCGCAGCATTGTATCGGAAATTTCCGTTCCGCCGACGGCACGCACCGAAACCCAGGGTGCAAGATAACCGAGACTTTCCAAAACCGCCTTTGTCTGTTTGCTTTCGGTCGGAAAGTATCCGCTGATCGAGCCTTTCCGGTCCACCAATGCAGCGTTGATCGGAAGATCGTCCCGATCTGCCTCACGTGCAAGCAGCCACGAAGGCTCTGCGGATTCAGCGTTTTTACTCTCCGCCTGCTTTGCAATTTCTGTCATCTGTCGGTACGCCGCTTCATTTTCCTGTCGAACCGCATAATCTGGCGGCAGTAAAATCATTGTATACACACAAAAGCCGCCAACAAGTGCTCCAAGCACCGCCATTCCCGGGAACCCTGCCCCTCCTGTTTTTTCCCCGGAGGTCTTTGCATGCAGCACCTTTTGTCCGCACCACGCCGACACTCCAACAAGCAGCAATATAACCGCTGTCACAGCGGTTTCTTTCGGACACACCTTGCTGATCGCCAGCGAGGAAAACGCCTGCACCAGACGCTTTTCCCAAATGAGTGTCAGGCATACAGCGCCCAATGCGGATACAGCCGAAGCAACCAGCAGGAGCACACAGCGCAGGCGGAGCCCTGCCGGATGTTTGCAGACATTTTCTGTATGAAAATCATCCGCATCGCGCTCCTTTCTCACCGCCACAAGTGCCGCCATGCTCAGTACCGCCATGTACCCGTAGCGCACCGGGAAGCACACATAGGACCCCATATGCCACAGGAGGTTAGCCGGTTCCAGCAATACCGTCAGCCACAAAAATCCCGTCAGATACAGCCAGAACCGTTCTGCAGCGCTGTGCGTTTCCTGTTCCGCAGCGCTGCGCCTTTTGCGTTTCCAGAAACATCCCGAAGCAAACAGAAGCCCGATCAGTACCGGATTTGCAATCTGGAACAGCCTCTCAAACAAATCATCCAAACCATGCCGTTTCATCACACCGAAATAGGACAGATTTTCCCCGGAACGCGCGGACTGCAAAAGCAGAATCGCAGACGGGAGCAGAACCGCCGCCGAAATACAAATTCCGATCAGCGTATCAATTCCCATACACCCCATTTTTCGGGTACGGTTTTCTTTTCTCTCACAGGCATAGAGCCAAATCGCCCCGGCAAAAAGTGAAAACAGAAGCGTCATAAACCCGAGCTGAATGGACAACATCAGCTGCCATGCGAGCAAAGCAGTGTACCAGCCGCCCTTTTTCTCCCGCAGCAAACGCAAAAGCGCCAGACAAAACAGCGGAAAAATCACCGGAAAAATCATCCACTTGATGATCTGATAGTTATATGCCATGTACCCGCAGCATGCGTAGCAAAGGGCGAGCGCTACATTCTGAAAGCGTCTGCCCGATGCTGTTTTTTCCAGAAAAATATGCGCTGTAACCGCAGATGCAGTGCTGTAAAGCAGCACCAGCACATTGACCGCCTGATAAATTCTGTCCCGCCCAAACAATAGCAAAACATAGTTAAACGGATTGAGCACCTCATTGATCGTATCCGCATACAGATTCGCCCCGCCGGAAACACTGAAGTCCAGAAACAGATTTTTCTGTCCTGTCACAACATCGTAAAAATGATACAAAAGCGGCAGATACTGGGAATATAAATCCGTGATCGCCACTGATCCATCCCCGAAGGGATACATTTTTTTATAAGAAAAAAGCAGGCAAAACAGCGCCACACTGCAAAGTGCAGTAAGCGCCGTCGCCTGCCATGTTTTACGGGATTCTTTTTTCAGCTTTCCATGCCAGAATACTCTTTGGTCTGTCCGATTTTCCATTCAGATTTCTCCGTACTCTATCTTCCTTAAAGCAGACACCACACTGCCGTCATCGCCGTGCTCAACAGACAAAATACCAGCAGCAGTACAAAAAGCACCTGCGATATTGCTCTTTTCACCGCCGGATGCCCGGTCGCACCGCCCTCCCTGCGCCGCATCTCAAGCTGCTCTTTCGTGCCCTCCTGCCAGATAAACGCCAGCGCAATCGCCGGAAACAGCAGCTCGATTTCCATATATCGAAAATGCATGCTGCATTCCTGCGGATAGTCATAGGCAAACTTCAGATACAGGAGAAGGTGCACAAAATAGCCAACCACAAATAAAATCCGGCTCGCAGAATCGATGCCGAAGCGCTTTGCCCGAACGACAAATACGCGAATAAACGCCATCAATGCCGCCAGCGCCAGCAGCGCACCGACCAGCATCAAAAGCACTGCCAGCACCTTTACACTGCGTCCGACGTCCGCCATATCCCATTCACCCAGCACTGAGGTACGGATGATCTGCATCCATACATTATAGCCGCAGCCCAGCTTAAACTGACGTAAGTTGTCCAACATTTCCGATGGCACCGGGAACAGGAAACGGTTCAAAACCGGGACATTTCCGGTGTACTGCCAGGAATCCTCCGGCAGCGTATAAATCCACACGAGGGGCATATGGAACTGAATCCTATTTCGGATATAAAAGCTCATGCCAAGGGGAATCGAAACTACACCAAACAGAACGTACTGACCGAGCAGCTTCTTTACCGGGACGACGGGAATTGCAGCATTTCGGGTGCTCTCTACGCTGCATGCCCTACAATCTCGTCCATTGTCCAGACTTCTTACCAGCATCCAGAGCATCACCGCCGCGATCGGAAAGGCCATCTGCGCGACACTCTGTTTTGTCAACATACCAAGCGCGATAGAAACCGCCAGCTTTAAGATGTTATGCGCCGTCGGAAAGCGGCTCCACAAAATCGTATAGTACACGCACATCACCGTAAACATCAGGCTCATACAATCGTTGTTCACGCTTCCGGAAAGCAGCACCAGCGCCGGATGGAAGCAAAACAGCAGCATCACAAAGCGTTTTGCTTTTTCCGTCAGCTCAAACTGCTCTGCAATCCGCAAAAGGAACCAGAGAATAAGCAGCGAGCAGACAAACGGGACGACCTGGATCGACTCCTCCAGCACATCCGTATTGGAAATAAAAAGAGAGCAAAGCTTCATCCACAGCGCGCACAGATAATGGTGCAGCGGCGGATGGTTGAACTGATAAACACTCGTCGGGTCAAAATCCGGCAGCTTCCAGTTTTCATATAAATACTGGATATATGCCAGATGTCCGCCTGTCACCGTGTGTCCTGCATCCAGATCGATCATCACGATATCATTCTGTCTGTCATAGATCTTGGTAA
>ENA-UOOA01005397-UOOA01005397.1-human-gut-metagenome-genome-assembly--contig:-P61old-NODE-5397-length-13366-cov-13.159041_pt1 | contig 13366 bp, 14 predicted proteins | sample MGYA00242467_ERZ724014 | MGnify/ENA metagenome assembly ERZ724014
TTGAATCACTTTTTTTCTATATTATTTTTGTTTCACATCTATTGTAACACTACAATTTTTTAATAATTTTGACTTTTTTTACAATCTTTGATATAATTAACATAATTAATCTTATATAGTTCATGCAGGAGGACAAAAAAATGAGAATTTTTTCTACTATTATTATCATTTTAATATTGGTATTATTGTTTAAATTTTCAATTTTATCAATTGTTGGAGGATTCTTTGCCATACTCACTATTAGCTGTTTATTAGCAACTATCTCTTCTTTTAAAGAAGGCGAAATTATTTCAGGTATATTGTGGGCAATTCCAACCATATTTTTTTTAATATTAATATTTAAATAATGTTAAAAATGAACTACAGCTATCTTATATTAAAGATAGCTGTTTTTTATTTTACATTTATTAAATTATTAGCTTCAATAGCTCTCCTTATTGCCTCTTTTTCTTCTTCGGACAAAGTATACTCAGAAACACCATTTTTTACAGGTTTAGCATATATATTAGACATTTCTCTAGAATATATACCATTAAATACAACTCCATCATTATTTTCATCTAACATAGCTACTGCAAAGCTTAAATCACTTCCTGTATCTTTAAATGCACTATATCTAACCATACCAACCTTTTGAATACATTTTGCTACTTCATCATCTAAATTTTTACAGTATGATATTATTTCTGCATTTTGTCTTTCTACTCTTTCAACTCTATACATATAGTTTTCTAGGTCTTCTTCTATATTCTTTCCATTTCCTATTTTTTTCATAAATTTATTGTATTTATTTTTTAGTTTTATATTACTATATAATATAGAAATAAATCCTATAGTAAGAATTCCTACCATTATTGATAACATTAATAAAAAATTATCTGTTCTTAAAAAATCTATTATTCCTTGCATTTACGTCCCTCTTTCTTCTGTTTATTTCATTAGATTTAATATTCTTTCTAAATCATCATTTGATGCGTATTCTATTATTATTTTTCCTCTTTTTTTACCAGGATTTAGTTTTACTTTTGTTCCAAAAAAGCCTTGGAATGTGTTTTCTATATCTCTGTATAATATAGCATTTCTTTTTAATTGTTCTTTTGATACTTGTTTTTTGTTTATTTCTTTTCCTGTTTGTTCAACTTCTCTAACAGTTGCTCCTCTTTCCAACATGTTTATTGCTGTTAGATATTGTTTTTCTGGATCTGTTATAGAAAGTAATGCTCTACAATGTCCTTCTGTTAATTTTCCTTCTTTTGCCATTTCTAATACACGTGGCTCTAGGTTTAATGTTCTTACTGTGTTTGCAATTGCACTTCTACTTTTTCCTAATTTTTTTGCTATTTCTTCTTGTGTAAGTCCATATGTTGTCATTAAATTTTTAATTCCTAATGCTTTTTCATATGGATTTAAGTCTTCCCTTTGCATATTTTCTATTAATGCTATTTCATTATTTTTTCTTTCATCATCTTCTCTTACAATTGCTGGTATTTCTGTAAGTCCTGCAAGTTTACTTGCTCTCCATCTTCTTTCTCCTGCAATTATACTATAATAACCATCTTTTTTTGTTACAACTATTGGTTGTATTAATCCATATTCTTTTATTGATTCTGCTAATTCTTCTAATGCTTCTTGATTAAAGTTTTTTCTTGGTTGTTCTCTATTTGGTTCTACTTCTATTATTTTTAAGTTTTTTAATATATCTGTTTCTTGTGCTTTTTCTTCTTCTGGAACTGGTCCAAATAAGGCATCTAATCCTTTTCCTAATCCTGTTTTCTTAGGCATTTTTATCACATTCCTTTCATATTTTATAACATATGTTTAGCTTTTCTTTCGACTTCATTTATTTTTAAAAATTCTTTTGTAAATTTTTCATAACTTTTAGCACCTTTTGATCTTGCATCATATTCTGTTATTGGCATTCCATAACTTGGTGCTTCGCTAAGTCTTACGTTTCTAGGTATTACTGTTTTATATACTTTATTATCAAAGTATTTTTTTACTTCTTTTACAACTTGGTTAGATAGGTTTGTTCTTGCATCATACATTGTAAGTAATGCCCCTTCTATTTCTATGTTTTTATTTAAATGTTTTTTTACTAAGTTTATTGTGTTTATAAGTTGTCCCAATCCTTCTAATGCATAATACTCACATTGAACTGGTATTAATACACTGTTTGCTGCTGTAAAAGCATTTAATGTAATTAGTCCTAATGATGGTGGACAATCGATTAAAATGTAGTCAAATTTACTTTTTACTTCTTCTAATTTTTCTTTTAATCTTTGTTCTCTTGACATCATTGAAACTAGCTCTACTTCTGCTCCTGCTAAGTTGATGTTTGATGGACATACAGATAAATTTTTTATTATTGTTCCTTCTATCGCTTCTTCTATCTCTGTTTCTCCAACTAATACATCATATGTAGAAAATTCTACATCTTTTTCTGCTCCAACTCCGCTTGTAGCATTCCCTTGAGGGTCTGCATCTATTAGTAATACTTTTTTACCTTTTTTCGCTAAAATTGTACTTAAGTTTATTGTTGTGGTTGTTTTTCCTACTCCACCTTTTTGATTTGCTACCGCAATTATTTTTCCCACAAAGCTCGCCTCCATTTTATAGTAAATATTAATTTATTTGTTACATTTGTTATCTACATATATAATATAAAATATTAGAAAAAAAGTCAATGAATTTTACGAATTTATATTAATTTTTTTCATTATTTTTATTTTTTGTTTTGTATGAAAAAAAGATAGACTTTTTCAAGTCTATCTTAATGGCTCTTTTGCAGGTGTTCCCGGCTTTCTTGGGTATTTTGCAGGTGTCGTTTTTACTTTTTTTATATTTATTATATTACGTTTTATATCTGAATCTGGTAAATAAAATTTTTCTATTTTAACAATTTTTCCACCTAGTATTTCTATTGCTTTTTTGCTTTCTTTGCACTCTTCTTCTATATTGCTTCCTTTCATACATATACATTTTCCATTATTTTTAGTTAATGGTAATAAATATTCAGAAAGCACTGTTAAATTTGCTACAGCTCTCGCTGTTACAATATCAAATTTTTCTCTATATTTTTTATTTCTTGCAAATTCTTCTACCCTTGCATGAATAGTATTTATTTTTTCTAGTCCTAATTTTGAAATAACTTCATTTAAAAAGTTTATTCTTTTATTTAAGGAATCTACTAATGTTACTTCTACCTCTGGTCTATATATTTTTATTGGAATTCCAGGGAAACCAGCTCCTGTACCAACATCTACTATTTTATTGTTTTTCTCTATGTATTTATTTATTGTTAATGAATCAATAAAATGCTTTATTATTATTTCTTTTGGTTCTGTTATAGCTGTTAAGTTTATTTTTTCGTTCCATTCTATTAATAAGTTCATATATTCAAAAAATTGCTCTAATTGTTTGTCATTAAACTCTATATTAATTTTTTTTGCATTTTCATTCATTTTTTCTTTAAATTCATTTATTTCCATTCTTTTCAATCCTTTAATTATTTTTATTTACTTGTAAATATATTAATAATACAGATATATCAGCAGGAGAAACCCCTGAAATTCTTGAAGCTTGGCCTATAGAACGTGGTTTGAATTTATTTAGTTTTTGCCTTGCTTCTAAGCTTAATCCCTTTATTTGTTCATAGTCTAAGTCTTCTGGTAATAATTTTGTTTCTAATTTCTTGAATTTTTCTACTTGAGCTTCTTGCATTTTTATATAACCTTCATATTTTATTTGAATTTCTACTTCTTCTTTCTCTTGTAGCGTTAATTCTGGTCTATTTTCATCTATTGGAGCAAGTTTATTATAGTCTAATTCTGTTCTTTTTAACAATTCTGACATCTTTGTACCTGTTGATAATTCTGTAGTTCCGTATTTTTTTAGTAATTCATTTACTTTTTCTGTTGGTTTTACAGTTTCATTTTTTAATCTTTGAATTTCTTTTTCAATATTGGCTTTTTTATTTAAAAATTTTTGATATCTTTCATCTGAAATCAATCCAACTTCATGTCCTATCTCTGTTAATCTCAAATCTGCATTATCTTGTCTTAAAAGTAGCCTATATTCAGCTCTAGAAGTCATCATTCTATATGGTTCATTTGTTCCTTTTGTTACAATATCATCTATTAATACACCTATATAACCTTGACTTCTATCTAAAATTACTGGTTCCTTTCCTTTTATTTTTTGTGAAGCATTTATTCCTGCAATTAATCCTTGACAAGCAGCCTCTTCATAGCCAGATGTTCCATTTGTTTGACCTGCCATAAATAAACCGTCAATTCCTTTATATTCTAAGGAAAGCTTTAAATTTGATGGATTTATACAATCGTATTCAATTGCATATGCAGACCTCGTAAATTCAGCATTTTCTAGTCCTGGTATTGTTCTATAAAAAGCAATTTGTACTTCTTCTGGTAAAGAAGAGCTTAGTCCTTGTATGTACATTTCATCTGTGTCCATCCCTACTGGTTCAACAAATGCTTGATGTCTTGGTTTATCACTAAATCTAACAACTTTATCTTCTATAGATGGACAATATCTAGGTCCTGTTCCTTCTATTTTACCGGCATATAATGGTGATCTATGTAGATTATCTCTAATTATTTTATGTGTTTCTTCATTTGTATAAGTTAGATAACAATCTACTTGTTTTAAATCTTTCACTTCATCCTCAAAAGAAAACGGAACTATCTCTGTATCGCCTTTTTGAACTTCCATTTTACTAAAGTCAATGCTTCTTTTATTTATTCTTGCAGGTGTCCCTGTCTTAAATCTAACTAAATCAACACCTATTCTTTTTAAAGCATCAGATAATTTATTTGCAGCAGAAACACCATCTGGTCCACTTTCTTGTGAAAATTCTCCCATGAATATTTTTCCTTTTAAATATGTTCCTGTTGCAACAATAACAGCTTTTACTCCATAAATTGCTCCAACACTAGTTTCAACCGCCGTTACTTTACCATTTTCGACTTTAATATCCACAATTTCTCCCTGTTTTAAATATAGGTTCTCTTGTTTTTCTAAAGTATGTTTCATTTCCATATGATATCTTTTTCTGTCAGCCTGTGCTCTTAGAGAATGTACAGCTGGTCCTTTAGATGTATTTAACATTTTAATTTGAATCATAGTTTTGTCTATGTTTTTCCCCATTTCTCCCCCAAGTGCATCTATTTCTCTAACTAAATGTCCTTTTGAACTTCCTCCTATATGTGGATTACATGGCATATTTGCCACAGCCTCCAAACTAATAGAAAATACTAATGTTTTCATTCCTAATCTAGCAGCTGCTAATCCAGCTTCACATCCTGCATGACCAGCACCTATAACTGCTATATCATAATCTCCTGCATAATAACTCATCTTTTTCTCCTTTTCATATGAAACAGGAAATCCCGTTCTACCAGCACTTTGAAGTAATATTTACTTAATAGTTAATATGTTTTTTGTATATATTTTAAATCAAATTAAGTTAAATCATAGGTTAAGTAATTTTAGTTTTATATTTACTTTTTAGTTTATTTATTTTGTTTTATGTTAATTGTTTTATTTCTTTTATGTTTGTTTTTAGATTTATCCCTTAATTTGTTTCACTATTTATAACTTTTTATGCTGATTGTATTACGTTTTTTCCAATTTCTTATAACTATAATTAAATTTGGCATTATTTTGTCAATATTTTATTTTTTGTATTTTTGATATAAAATTACATTGTTTTATATTAAAAATAGCTTATTTTCGATTCTCGTGATTAATTTTATTATCTATTTTCCCAAACAAAACTTAGAAAAAATTTCATTAATAATATCATCTGTTACAACATCTCCTGTTATATTTCCTAAATCTTCTAAAATATCTTTTATAAATATTGCAATAATATCAACAGGCATATTTTGTTCTATTGCTTCTTCAGATTTTTTTACATTGATTAATGCTTTTGAAATTAAATTCTTATGTCTTAAATTTGTTATAACTATTTCATTATCCAAATTTATTTCATTTAAACTAAACATTTTAGAAATAGTTTCATATAATTTTTCTAATCCTTCCCCATTTAGTGCAGATAATTTCAAAATATTATCACTTACATTTGTAAATCTATCGTCATTTTCGCTCAAAATAGCATTTAAATCAATTTTATTTAATATTACTATAGATTTCTTACCTTTTATTAAATTAAGAATTTCAAGGTCTTCTGGCGACAATTCTTTAGTACTATCAAATATTGCTATAATTAAATCTGCCTCTTTTGCTATTTCTCTAGATTTTGCTATTCCTATTTTTTCAACTTCATCTTTTGCATTTCTTATTCCTGCTGTATCTATAAGTTTTAAAGGAATCCCCTCGATATTAACAAATTCCTCAATTGTATCTCTTGTTGTACCTTCATATTCAGTAACAATGGCTCTGTCTTCTTTTAAAATAGCATTTAATAATGAAGATTTTCCAGCATTTGGCTTCCCTATAATAGCTGTTTTTATTCCTTCTTTTATTAATTTACCATTATCAAAGCTTTTTTCTAATTTTTCTAATTTTTCTTTTACACTAGTAAGCATATTAGATATTTCTTGATATGTAACTTCTTCAACATCATATTCTGGATAATCTATACTTACATCTACATTTACCATTACATCTAATATTTCTTGCTTTATTTCATTTATTTTTTTAGATAATATTCCTTCTAATTGCTTAATTCCAGTCTTTGCTTCTCTTTCTGATTTTGCATTAATTACGTCTATAACTGATTCTGCTTGTAACAAATCTATTCTTCCATTTAAAAATGCTCTCTTTGTGAATTCACCCGGTTCCGCAAGGTTTGCGCCGTTCTTTAAGCAAAGTTCTAATATTTTTCTAGTTACAATATTTCCGCCATGAGTATTTATTTCGCACATATCTTCTGTAGTATAACTCTTTGGCTTTTTAAAATATGTAACTAATACTTCATCTATAATTTCATTATTATCAACAATATGTCCATATTTCATGGTATAACCTTTTATATTTTCAATAGGTTCATCTTTTTTTGGAACAAAAATTTTTCTTAAAACTTCAAAGCAGTTTTCACCACTTATTCTAACAATACCAATTCCACCAATTCCGTGGAGCCGTAGATATTGATGCTATTGTATTCATTATTTATTTTCTCCTTTTTTATTTTTCACTTCAAATATTTTACCACATTATGTAACTTTTGAAAAGCCTTTTAACAAAATAAAAGCCAAAGATAGAAAATTACTTTTAAAGTAAAAATCGACCTTTGACCTCTGATTTTTATTATTTTATTTATTTTTTTAATGATATTACCACTCTTCTACGTGGTTCTTCTCCTATACTTTTAGTTGTTACTAATTCATTATTTTGTAACTTACTGTGTATAATTTTTCTTTCATATGCTTGCATTGGCTCTAAAGTAATAGATTTTTTAGTTTTTATAACTGTTTTTGATATTTTTTCAGCTAATTCTTCTAATGTTTTTTCTCTTTTTGCTCTATAGCTTTCTATATCAAGAAAAACTCTAACTTTATTTTCTATTTTTTTACCAGCTATTGCTGATAAAACATTTTGTAAAGCATATAATGTTTCTCCCCTATACCCTATTAAATAGCCTAAATTTTTATCATTAATATTTACATATACTCCTGATTTATCAGCTTTTATAGAGTATTCTATTTTTTCATCTTTTTCTAATTTATTTAAAAATTCTTTTAAGAATTCTTCTACATTTTTTACTGCAATATCTTGTTCTTCTTGGCTTAAATTAATTTCTTTTTTAACAATTTTATGTTCTTCTTCTACATCTTTTAATGTTAGTTGAACTTTTACTACTCTAGGTGTTAAAATACTGAAAAAACTTCTTTTTTCTGCATTTTCTAACACTTTTATATCAACTTTATTTTTTGATACATTTAAAATTTTTAAACCTTTTTCTATTGCTTCATTTGTTGTTTTTCCTTCTGAAATAATACTTTTCTCCATCTTTCCATCCCTTTCCATGAAAAACAATATAAAAATAATATTTTAATCTTTTACAACTTTATTTAAAACCAATCTTTCACCTATCATTAATATATTATTTACAAGCCAATATAAAGCTAGTCCTAATGGTGCTACTAATGATATTGAAACAGACATTATTGGCATCATCCAAGACATCATTTTGTTTGATTGAGCCATTGCATCTTCCATTTCATTTCTTTCTGTCTCTTTATTTTCGCCATCTGTTAATTCTTTCTTATCTTTATTTGCATTTTGCATTGAAGTTGTTAACCTCATTGATACAAATGTTGATAAAATATATAAAATTGGTATTATATAAACTGTCCAATCTGCTAAATTTTGTTGTGGTATTTTACTTAAATCTAACCCTAAGAAATTCATATTTATATTAATATTTTTTAATGTTTCATCTTCTGGATTATTTTCTCTTAGAAAATCAATTTCTCTTATTATATCAATTTCAGAATATGCTTGACTTACGTCCATTCCAGCATCTTTTATTTGTTGTGTATATGTATCTATTTGGGTTTTATCCACTTTTTCCATATATGTTAATGGGAATCTAACCATATAGAAAATTGATATTAATAAAATAAATTGTATTATTGCACTAAAACATCCACTAAATGGACTCATTTTTTCTTGTTTATATAAATCCATTGTTTCTTTATTTAGTTTTTCTGGATCATTTTTATATTTAAATTGTATTACTTTCAATTTTTCTTGAAGTTCTACATTTTTCTTCATAGATCGTTGTTGTTTGATAGATAGTGGCAACATTATTAATTTTATTATAGCTGTAAATAAAATTATAGCTAAACCATAATTATTTACAAATTGATTTATAATATCTAATAAATAGCCAAAAATGTTTGCAAAAAATTGAAACATCCTAACTCCTCCTAGCTCATTTTAACGGGTCATACCCTCCTTTTGAAAAAGGATTGCATCTTAAAATTCTACAAATTCCTAAAAATGTACCTTTTATTCCACCATATTTTTCAATAGCTTGCTTTGTATATTCAGAGCAAGTCGGATAAAATTTACAATTTATATTTTTGGTTTGCAACCATAAAGAAATATGTTTTTGATAAAAATTAATTATTTTAATCAATATTTTTTTCATTCATTTTTCCCTAATTAACTAAATTTGCTGAGCTTTATCTATTTTTAAATTTGCTTTATCAAAAATATAATTCATATCATCTTTTATGTTATTAAATAGAGCATTCTTTGTATCTATTCCCTTTTTCCATAAAAATACTATACTTACTCCATTGATAATATCATTTTCAAGTATTTTATAATTTTCTCTAAGTAGTCTTTTTATCATATTTCTCTTTACGGCTTTAGCGGTTTTGACACTTATTGCTAGTCCTAAAAAATTGCAATCTTTTTTGTTATTTTCTAGTACATATGCTTCTATATTTTTTCCTGAATAATATTTTCCTTTTGATAAAACTTTTCTAAATTCATAATTTTTTTTTAGCATTTTAGTTTTTTTCATTATGTTCGTCCCTTTCTTAAAAGGCAAATGAAAAAACTTTATATTAAAAGGCAAGAATCATTAAAAGATTCATGCCAAATTTAATATAAAATTAAGCACTTAATTTTTTTCTACCTTTTGCTCTTCTAGCTTTTAAAACGTTTCTGCCAGCTCTAGTTTTCATTCTTTTCATAAATCCGTGTTCTCTTTGTTCTTGTCTTGTTTTTGGTTGAAATGTTCTTTTCATAATAGCACCTCCTACTGTTTTTATCTTTATTAAATTCCTTTTTCGGAAATTTTTGCAAAATAATAAGTATATCGATTATACCGTAGATTTTAGAGTTTTGTCAAGTGTTTTTTAAAATTTTTAATTTTCACTTAATATTACCTTATGTAAATTGATTTTTATTATTTTAAATTAAATTTTTATAACATTTTTGTAATATTATAACTTTTTCCACAAAAAAATACATTTTTTTCCACAATTCAAAAAAATTTTCCACAACCCTATTGACTAATTTATATAAAATTTGCTATTATATAAATTACGAAAAAAAATTAAGATTTTTGCCCAGATATCAACTAAAATTCTGTTCGCAATTTTTAATGTTTTTTTACAAAAATATTACAGACTTATCAACAGTTGTGGAAAACATTGTGGATAATTTTGTTAGAAAGGATGAATAAAATGTCAATCGATAAGGACGAACTTTTAAACAAGCTAAAAGAATTGTTAGAAGATGAAGTTTCAAAAATTTCATTTGAGACCTGGATTAAACCTTTAGGAATAAGAGCAATCGAAAAAGACAATATTGTTTTTACAACAGTATCTGAATATCAAAAAGATTTCATTGAAAATAAATTTAATAGCTTAATTTTCAATACTTTAAGATATATAACAAATAAAGATTGGACTTTTTCTGTTATTGATTTATCAAAAGAAACTGAAGAAAACAATAATATTATAACAGACAAAAAATCAAATGTTCCTGAAGCAGAACTTGAAAGTAATCATTCAACATTAAATCCAAAATATACTTTTGAAACTTTCGTTGTTGGAAATAATAATAGATTTGCACATGCAGCAGCATTAGCAGTAGGGAATGAACCTGGAAAATCATATAATCCTTTATTCCTATACGGTGGTGTTGGTTTAGGAAAAACCCACTTAATGCATGCAATAGGGAACAGAATAGTTGAAGATAATACAGCTTCTAACGTTCTATATGTTACATCAGAAAAATTTACAAACCAACTAATAAATGCTATTAAAGACAATAAAACAGAAATATTTAGAAATAAATATAGAAATATAGATGTTTTATTAATCGATGATATTCAATTTATTGCAGGTAAAGACAGAGTTCAAGAAGAATTTTTCCATACTTTTAATACTTTAAGAGAAAATGGAAAACAAATAATTATCTCAAGTGATAAACCACCAAGGGATATTGAATTTCTTGAAGACAGATTAAAATCAAGATTTGAATGGGGGCTTTTAGCCGATATTTCTTGTCCTGATTATGAAACTCGTTTAGCTATATTAAGAAAAAAAGCTCAAGATGAAAACATAATTATTGATGATTCTATATTATCAGATATAGCAACAAAAATTGATTCTAATATTAGGGAGTTGGAGGGAGTATTCAACAAAATAGTTGCAAGAGCCTCATTAACTCACAGCCCAATAACAATAGAATTAGCCGAAAACATTATAAACGAATTTAAATACGAAAGCGAAAAGGTTATTTCTTCTGATTTCATTAAAGAAACCGTATCAAAATATTTTAGTATTGATAAAGAAGAGTTAGCTGGAAGTAAAAGATCAAACGATATTGCATTTCCAAGACAAATTGCAATGTACCTATGTAGAGAAATTGCTGGAATGTCATTTCCTCAAATTGGTGTTGAATTTGGTAATAGAGACCACTCAACAGTAATGCATGGTTATAATAAAATAGCAAAAGAAATAAAAGATAAGAATAGTACAAAGCTAATTGTGGAAAGTGTGAAAAACATAATTGTAAATGATAAAAAATAATCAAAAATAATAATACCAAGTTTTTTAGGAATTTTTTAAAATTTATGTTTGGAAAAATTATTGTTTGGAAAAAGATTTCGAAATTCTTCTTACGGAAGCAACACATTTGATATCCACAGCCACATGTTAATAACCTGTTTATAAACTGTGAATATCTCAGTTTTACACAACTTAAATTTTTAAGTGTGGAAATTTCGACAACTTTTCCACTAAGTTATTCACAACAATTTTGTTAGGGATTTCAACTTTCAACATAGTTTTCCACAGTTTCCACAGGACCTAATACTAATACTACTAAAAATATTATATTATTATTAAAAATATATAGAGGAGGTTTTCAAAATGAAAATTGTATGTTACAAAGATAAAATATTAAAAGCTCTTAATTCCGTAGTTAAAGGTGTAGCATCAAAAACAACAATGCCTATACTAGAAGGTATACTTATTCAAACAAATGATAACGAGGTTAAATTAACAACTTATGATTTAGAAATTGGAATAGAATATGTAATGGAATGTGAAGTAAAAGAACAAGGAAGTACAGTAGTAAATGCTATAATGTTTAGTGAAATTATTAGAAAATTACCAGATACTGAAATTTCAATTACTTTAAATGAAAAAAATCTATTAGAAATAGAATGTGAAGGTTCTTTATATAAATTAGCAACAATGAATCCTGATGAATTTCCAGAACTTCCAAAAATTGAAGTTGAAAATTCAATAGAATTAGAACAAAATACTTTAAAAAATATGATTAGAAAAACAATATTTGCAGTAAGCACAGAAGAAAATAGACCAATATTTACCGGATGTCTATTTGAAATAAAATCTAATAAATTAAATATTGTTGCTGTAGACGGTTTTAGATTAGCTTTAAGAAGTATGTATTTAAATAAACAAACAAACGACTTTAGTGCTGTAATACCAGGAAAAACTTTAAATGAAGTAAATAAAATTTTATTAGATTCTTTTGAAACAATAAAAATAGGAGTTGCAAAAAATCAAGCATTATTTGAAATGGATAATTGTAAAATTGTAACTAGAATATTAGATGGAGAATTTTTAAATTACAAAAATGTAATTCCAGAAAATTGGGAAACAAGAATAAAAGTAAATAAAAATAATTTACAAAATAGTTTTGAAAGAGTTAGTTTAATATCAGCTTCATCTGTTGAAAAAGAGAAAAAATATCCAGTAAAAGTAAATGTAGATATTGGAAAAGTGACAATTTCTTGTACAAATCAAACTGGAGATGCAAAAGAAGAATTATTTGTTTCAACAGAAGGTAAAAACTTAGAAGCAGGATTTAATCCAAAATATTTCTTAGATAGTTTAAAAGCTATTGATGATGAAGATGTTTTTGTTGAATTTGGAACAAGTATATCTCCATGCTTAATTAAATCTGCTGAAAACAAAGACTATGTTTATATGATTTTACCAATTAGACTTAAAGAAGAATAAAAAGTAAGATATTATTCTTACTTTTTATTCTTTTAAAGAAAAAGTTTTCCACAAACTTTTAATAAATTGTGGATTATTTATCAAAAAAAGTGATTTATAAAAAATAGAAAAAAATAGAATAAATTAGAAAAAAATAGATAAAAATATAAAAACTAGAAAAAACAACATGCGAAAATCCAAAATAAGACAATTTAATTTTTTTATAATATAATTTAATTATTAAAAAATAAAAATAATTATGAAAAAAATAGAAAAAATTAGAATAAATTAAAATAAAATAGAAAAAAATAGAAAAATAAACATTAAAAAATAAAAAATAGGAAAAAAACAAAGCACGAGAATCCAAAATAAGACGATTTAATTTT
>ENA-UOOA01005413-UOOA01005413.1-human-gut-metagenome-genome-assembly--contig:-P61old-NODE-5413-length-13340-cov-9.003538_pt1 | contig 13340 bp, 9 predicted proteins | sample MGYA00242467_ERZ724014 | MGnify/ENA metagenome assembly ERZ724014
ACTGCGCGGTGCGCACCTGCAGCGCCTGGCGGCGGTTGCGCAGTTCGCTGCGGCGGGCGTCGAGCAGCTCCAGCTGGCTGACCAAGCCGTTGCGGTAGCGCGTGTCTGACAGCTGCGTGGCGCGGCGGGCAGCCGCGACGGCACGGCCTTGCGCCTCGACTTGGCCAGAGAGCCAGCGCAGCGAGGCCAACTGGTCTTCCACCTCACGGAAGGCGGTGAGCACCTGCTCGCGGTGGCTGGCCAGGGCTTGCTCCAGCCGGGCGTTGGCGCCCTGCACCTGCGCGTCGCGCTGGCCACCGTCCCACAGGGGCAGCGAAAGCAAGGCACTCACGCCCCAGGCGCGGGCCGACCACTTGAAGAGGTCGCCCAGCTCGGGCGATGCATGGCCCGCATTGCCTGTGAGCGTGATGGCCGGGAACCACGCCGTTTGCGCCACCCCCAAGCGGGCCTGTGCCGCCATCACCGCAGTCTGCGCAGCCGACACATCGGGCCTGCGGGCCAGCACGGTGCCGGGCACGCCGGGCGGGATGATGGGCAGGGCCGCATCGCCCGCAGGGGCGGGCAAGGCAAAGCTGCCGGGCACCTCGCCCACCAGCATGGCCAGGGCATTGGTCAGCAGCGCTTGCTGGCGCTGCAAGGCCAGGGCTTCGGACTCGGTGGCGGCCACTTCGGTCTGCACACGGGCCACGTCCAGCTCGGCCACATCACCGGCCTGCTGGCGGCGCTGCGTCAGCCGCAGGGTGTCCTGGTACGCAGCCAGGCTTTCGTTGACGAGCTGCAGCTCGGTCTGCGCAGCGCGCAGTTGCAGAGAGGTTTGCGCCACATCGGCCTGCACCAGGAGGCGCGTGCTTTGCAGCAGCGCGGCGCGGGCATCGGCGTCCAGCCGCGCGGCATCGCTGGTTTGCGACAGCTTGCCAAACAGATCCAGCTCATAAGACACATTGAGCCCGGCCGTGCCCAGCGTGGCGGGGGTGGCACTGCCCGTGGTGGCGGCACCGGCCTGGAGGGTGACACCGGCCGATGCGTCCACCTGCACCGAGCGCGCAGCGTCGGCCGAGCGCAGCAGCGAGCGGGCCTCGACCAGCCGCCCTGCGGCTTGCTGGATGCAGGTGTTGGCGCTGCCTGCGCGCTGCACCAGCTCGGCCAGTGCGGGGTCTTGAAAACCCAGCCACCATTCGCCACGAGGCTGCGCCTCGGCGGGCGAGGCCACCGTCCACAGGGCGGGTGGAACGGCAGCTTGTGGGCCGCCTGCACTGAAGGCCTCGGGCACAGGCACACCGGCATGCGGTGCGGGCACCACAGGCTGCGTCATGCAGCCTGCCAGCACCAAAGCTGCGGCCAGGGGGCCCAGCAGGCTGCGCCTGCGGGCGGAGGGGGTCGGCACGGCCCCGGGGTGATTTGCGTTGTCTGTCATGTTGAATCTCCTGCCAGGCCCACAGCCCCGGTCTTCCAGGGCTGTGGGCGGCTTTGGGTGCAGGGCCTGGGCCCATTGCAAATGGCTCAAAGGCTCAAAGGCGTTCAGGCACCTTCATGGGGGTGGCGGGGCGCTGCCAGCACGGGGTGCGCGGCACTGCCTGCAGCGTGCGGGGCGTGGGAAATGGGCGCCACATGCGCGCCATGCTCCACCAGAGGGCGGTTGCCTGCCAGCTTGCGCAGCAGCACGTAGAACACGGGCGTGAGGAACAAGCCAAAGGCCGTCACCCCAATCATCCCGGCGAACACGGCCACACCCATGGCGCTGCGCATTTCTGCGCCCGCACCGGTGGACAGCACCAGGGGCAGCACGCCCATCACGAAGGCTAGCGAGGTCATCAGGATGGGGCGCAGCCGCAGGCGGCTGGCCTCGATGGCGGCCTGCACGGGCGTGCGCCCGGCAAACTCCAGCTTGCGCGCAAACTCCACGATCAGGATCGCGTTCTTGGCCGACAGCCCCACCAGCACGATGAGCCCGATCTGCGTGAACACGTTGTTGTCACCCTTGGTGAGCCACACGCCCGTCATCGCAGCCAGAATGCCCATGGGCACGATCAGGATGATGGCGATGGGCAGCGTGAGGCTTTCGTACTGCGCGGCCAGCACCAGGAACACCAGCAGGATGGCCAGCGGGAACACCAGCACGGCAGAGTTGCCCGCCAGGATTTCCTGGTAGGTCAGCTCGGTCCATTCAAACGTGATGCCCTGGGGCAGCGTCTCGGCCGCAATGCGCTCGATAGCGGCCTGGGCCTGGCCCGACGAGAAGCCGGGCGCGGGGCCACCGTTCACATCGGCGGCCAGGTAGCCGTTGTAGCGCATGGCGCGCTCAGGGCCAAAGCTGGGCTCGATCTTCATCAGCGCAGACAGCGGCACCATCTCACCCGTGCTGGAGCGCACCTTGAGCGCAGCCACGTCCTCAGCCCGCGCACGGTAGGCCGCATCGGCCTGCACACGCACGCTGTAGGTGCGGCCAAACTGGTTGAAGTCGTTGGCGTAGAGGCTGCCCAGGTAGATCTGCAGCGTGTCGAAGATGTCCGTCACGGGCACACCCAGCTGGCGCGCCTTGGTGCGGTCGATGTTGGCGTACAGCTGCGGCACGTTGACCTGCCAGCTGGTGAACAGGCCAGCCAGCTCGGGCGTCTGGTAGGCCTTGCCCATGAAGGCCTTCACGGCGCCGTCCATGGCTTCGTAGCCCAGCGAGGCACGGTCTTCGATTTGCAGCTTGAAGCCGCCGGTGGTGCCCAGGCCTGCCACGGGTGGCGGCGGGAACATGGCGATGAACGCTTCCTGGATGCTGCCAAACGCCTGATTCAACTGCATGGCCACGGCACCGCCGCTTTGGTCAGCGCGGGTGCGCTCGGCAAAAGGCTTGAGCGTGACGAACACGATGCCCGAGTTGGAGCTGTTGGTGAAGCCATTGATCGACAGGCCCGGGAAGGCGATGGCGTCTTCCACATTGGGGTTGGTCTTGACGATTTCGCCCATGCGGCGGATCACATCTTCGGTGCGATCCAGCGTGGCGCCATCGGGCAGCTGGGCAAAGCCCACCAGGTACTGCTTGTCTTGCGCAGGCACAAAGCCGCCAGGCACCACCTTGAACAGGCCCCAAGTGGCGCCCACCAAGGCCAGGTAAATGACCAGCATCAGCGCCTTGCGGCCAATGACGCGCGTCACACCACCGCTGTAGGCATCAGAGCCGCGCTGGAACACGCGGTTGAAGGCGCCAAAGAAGCGGCCCAGCACCTTGTCCATGCCACGCGTCAATGCGTCCTTGGGCTCGTGGTGGCCCTTGAGCAGCAGTGCGCTCAGCGCGGGTGACAAGGTCAGCGAGTTGATGGCCGAGATCACCGTGGACATGGCGATGGTGACCGCAAACTGGCGGTAGAACTGGCCTGTGAGCCCGCTGATAAAGGCCAGCGGCACGAACACCGCCACCAGCACCAGCGCAATCGCAATGATGGGGCCAGAGACTTCGCGCATGGCGCGGTAGGTGGCCTCGCGCGGAGTCAGGCCTTCTTCGATGTTGCGTTCGACGTTCTCCACCACCACGATGGCATCGTCCACCACGATACCAATGGCCAGCACCAGGCCGAACAGGCTCAAAGCGTTGATCGAGAAGCCCAGCAGGTGCAGCACCGCAAACGTGCCCACTACCGACACTGGCACAGCCAGCAGCGGAATGATGGAGGCGCGCCAGGTCTGCAGGAACAGAATCACCACGATCACCACCAGGGCGATGGCTTCGATCAGCGTCTGGATAACGGACTTGATGGACGCACGCACGAACTGTGTGGGGTCGTACGCAATCCGGTACTCCACACCTTCGGGCATGTTCTTCTGGATCTCGTCCATGGCCCGGCGCACATTGGCCGAGATGTCGAGCGCGTTGGAGCCCGGGGCCTGGAACACGCCCATGCCCACCGCAGGGTCGTTGTTGAGCAGCGAACGCAGCGAATAGTCGGCAGCGCCCAGCTCCAGGCGGGCGATGTCGCGCAGGCGTGTCACCGCGCCGTCGGCGCTGGTCTTGACGATGATGTCGCCAAACTCTTCCTCGGTCGTCAAACGGCCTTGGGCGTTGATGGACAGCTGCAAATCCACGCCGGGCAAGCCGGGTGATGCGCCCACCACGCCGGCGGCGGCCTGCACGTTCTGGCCCCGGATGGCCGTGACCACGTCGCTGGCCGACAGGCCGCGCTGCGCGACCTTTTGCGGGTCCAGCCACACGCGCATGGAATAGTCGCCACCACCGAAGATCTGCACCTGGCCCACGCCCTGGATGCGCGCGAGCCGGTCCTTCACGTTGAGCACGGCGTAGTTGCGCAGGTAGTCGATGTCATAGCGGTTGTTGGGCGAGACCAGGTGCACCACCATGGTCAGGTCCGGCGCGCTCTTGACGGTGGTAACACTCAGGCGGCGCACCTCTTCAGGCAGGCGTGGCTCGGCCTGCGAGACACGGTTTTGCACCAGCTGCTGTGCCTTGTCCGGGTCGGTGCCCAGCTTGAAGGTCACCGTCAGCGTCATCACGCCATCGGTCGTGGCCTGGCTGCCCATGTAGAGCATGCCTTCCACACCGTTGATGGACTCCTCCAGCGGCGTGGCCACGGTCTCGGCGATCACCTTGGGGTTGGCACCTGGGTACTGGGCGCGCACCACCACAGACGGCGGCGCGACCTCGGGGTACTCAGAGATGGGCAGACCGCGCAATGCGATGAGCCCCCCCCAGGAAGATGAGCACCGACAGCACCCCGGCAAAGATGGGGCGGTCAATGAAAAAACGGGACAGGTTCATACAAAAAATTCCTGATGGCTCAGATCACTCACTGTGCTCACACGTGCTCACACAGCGGGCGACTTGCTGGCGCCCTGGGCTTGCTTGCGCTCGCCGGGCAGCTCTGCTTTGGCAGTCATGGGCACGGCCTGCGGTGCCAGCACGGCACCAGGGCGCACACGCTGCAAGCCGTTGACCACAATGGTCTCGCCCGCTTTCAGGCCCAAGGTCACCACGCGCAGGCCGTCCACCGGGGCGCCCAGCGTCACCTCGCGGTACTCGGCCTTGTTGCCTTCGGCCACCACCATCACAAACTTCTTGCTCTGGTCGGTGCCCACGGCGCGCTCGTTGATGAGCACGGCCTGGGTGTTGCGTGCCTGGCCCATGCGAATGCGCGCAAACTGGCCGGGGATGAGTGCGCCATCGGCGTTGTCAAACACCGCACGCACGCGCACGGTGCCGCTCTTGGCGTCCACTTGGTTGTCAATCAGCTGCAGGTGGCCGGCGTGCGGCGTGCCGCCACTGGTGCTGGTGCCCGTGCCCATTTGCACAGGGATACGCTCCAGCAACTGGCGCGCACTTTGCCCCTTGGAGCTGCTGCCCAGGTCTTGCAAGGCCTTCACCACGATCTGCTCGTCGGTGTCAAAGCTCGCGTAGATGGGGCTGACAGAGACCAGCGACGTCAACACTGGCGCGCCCGCACCGACGGACACCAGGTTGCCCACCGTGACTTCGATGCGGCCGACACGACCCGCCACCGGCACGCGCACCTGGGTGTACGACAGGTTCAGGCGTGCGGTTTGCAATGCGGCCTGCGCAGCGCGCAGGTTGGCATCGGCCTCGCGGTGGGCGTTCTGGCGCTCGTCGTGCTCGCGCTGGGCGATGGCGCTTTCTTGCAGCAAACGGGTGGAACGGTCCAGCTCACTGCGGGTGTATGACACGCGGGCCTGCGCAGCCGCCACCTGGGCTTCGGCGCGGTCCACCTCAGCGGCGTAGGGGGCGGGGTCCACCGTCACCAGCAAGTCGCCCTGCTTGACGAGGGCACCCTCCTTGAAGTGCACGGCCTGCAGCGCACGCGCAACACGGGGGCGCACCTCCACGCGCTGCACGGCCTCCATGCGGCCCGAGAAATCGGCCCACAGCGCTATGTCTTTTTGCAGCACGGCTGCCACGGACACAGGCACGCCCTGCGGGGCGGCGCCTGCAAAAGGGCCAGAAAGGCGTGTGGGGTGGTGACTCAGGGAATCAGCGGATCAGCGGCGTCAGGAGGACTCCCGACATCGGGTGGCTTCGAAGAACCGCCGGAACTCTTCCTGCACCGCCCCGGCACAGGGGCATTCGTGCGGGCCGGTTTCCAGCAGCGGCTCAGGCCACTTCTCGGCTTTGGCAAACACATGCTGCGTGACTTGCAGGCCTGCGGCGTGCAGGCGCGCTGCGTAGGCCAGGGCTTCGTCACGCATGGGATCGGTGTCGCCCACCAGCACCAGCGTGGGGGGCAAGCCCGCCAGGCGATGGGCCGAGGCAGGCACGGCATAAGGGTGCTCGGCATCGCGCGGGCAGCGCAGGAAATTGCGCCAGCCCTGAACCCACTTGCAGTCCACCGCGTCTCCGGTGGTGCGCCGCTGCGAAGCAGACCCTACGCAAGGGTCGAGCATGGGAGACAACAAAATTTGCCCGGCCAGTGGTGGGTGGGCCTGGTCGCGCGCCATCAGCGCCACGGCCGCCGCCAGATTGCCTCCGGCCTCTTCCCCCGCCAGATACACCAAGGCCCCTTGCCCGCCCAGTTTGGTGCGATGGCGGTGCACCCACTGCAGCACGCCATAGCCAGTGTCCACCGGCTGCGGAAAGGGCGTGAGCGGATAAGCCACCGACACCACCACAGCGCCCGCACCTTCCAGCAAATGGGCCACGGTGTGGCCGTTGTCCAGATCACCCGAAACAAAAGCACCGCCGTGAAAATGCACCACCAGGGGCGACGCATGACCCGCCTTCTTGCGGCCATACATGCGCACTGCCACGGGTTCACCGCTTGCCAGATCGATGGCGCTGTCTACACAGCGCGCAGAGGCAGGCTGCGCCTTGGCAGGGGCTGGTGCTGGGTGGGGCTGCGGGGCGGGACGAGGTGCGTCGGGCGGCATGGCGATGGCCTGTGAAGGGAAGGCAGGGAGGTTTGCGATGTTGGGAAATGTACCGGCTGCGCGCAAGCCGATAAACCCGGCAAACACCACTGCAGTGTTTCCAATCTCACAACAATCAAGGTGCTGGTTGCGTGTGAGAATTCTTCAGCGCCCACAGAACTTGGTTCTGTGGGCGCTGATCCACCCGTTGTCAGGATTCCAGGAGGGGCGATGGACCAAATACAGGCCATGCGCATATTCACCCGTGTCGTTGAAGCCGGCACATTCACGCGCGCCGCCGATTCGTTGTCGCTGCCCAAGGCCACCGTCACCAAGCACGTGCAAGCGCTGGAGGAGCGCCTGCGCGTGAAGCTGCTCAACCGCACCACCCGCCGCGTGACCGTGACGGCCGATGGCGCGGCCTACTACGAGCGCACCGTGCGGCTGCTGTCTGACCTGGATGACATTGAAGCCAGCATGACCAACGCCCGCGCCAGTCCCATGGGCCGCCTGCGGGTGGACGTGGGCACCTCGGTGGCGCAGCTGCTCATCATTCCGCACCTGGCGGACTTCCAGACGCGCTTTCCCGACATCCAGCTCGACCTGGGCGTGAGCGACCGCACCGTGGACCTGATTGGCGACAACGTGGACTGCGTGATCCGCGGGGGCGAGCTGAGCGACCAATCGCTGGTAGCACGGCGCATTGGCAATCTGGAATTCATCACCGTGGCATCGCCCGACTACCTTGCGCGCAAAGGCACGCCGCAGCATCCGCTGGAGCTGGAAGAAAAGCACACCAGCCTGCTGTATTTTTCGCCCCAGTCTGGCCGCCACTACCCGCTGGAGTTCCGCAAAGGTGCCGAGTCCATCGACATCAACGGCCCTTACCAGGTGAGCGTGAATGAAGCCAACGCCTATGTCACCGCAGCCCTGCACGGCATGGGTGTGGCGCAGATCACCAGCTTTCAAGCACAAAAACATTTGAAGGCCGGAACCCTGGTGCAGCTGCTACCGGACTGGACGCAGCCCCTGCTCCCCGTCTATGTGGTGTACCCACCCAACCGGCATTTGAGCGCCAAGGTGCGCGCCTTTGTGGACTGGACGGCCGAGCTGTTCCAGCGCGACCCGCACCTGCAGCGGCACGAGGCGTAACCGGCGGGCCGCCGGGGCGCTTATCCTTGGGCCCATGAACTCTGCCCCACCCACCGAACACACGCCCCCCACAGAAAGCAATGGGGCGCACACCACCGAGCCCGCACCCACGCCCACCCACCCTGCCGGTGCGGCGCCTGCCAAGCAGGCGCGCAACCCGCTGCACGGCATCACGCTCGAAGCCATGGTGGTGGCGCTTGCCGATTACTTTGGCTGGGACGAACTGGGGCGGCAGATTCCCATCCGCTGCTTCCAGATCGACCCCAGCGTGAGCTCCAGCCTCAAGTTTTTGCGCAAAACCCCGTGGGCACGCGAAAAGGTCGAGAGCCTGTACCTCTTCATGCTGCGCGAACGCAGGCGCAACGCCTGAAAACACTCAAGCCTCGCAGGCGCAGCCGAGCGGGGTGAACCGGGCAGCCGTTAGACGGCCCGCCCGAGCGCCTTTCAGTCGCTCACTGCGACCAGGAAATCACGGCTGATGCCCGCCCCCAGGTCATTCACCTTGTCCAGGAACTGGGTGAGGAACGCATGCAGTCCGTGCGACAGGATTTCATCGATGCGGCCATATTGCAAATCGGCCAGCAGCCGGCCCGCGCGGCGCTGGGTTTCGGCCGAGTGGTTGTTGGCCAGCAGGTTCAGGTTTTCCACCACTTCATGCAGGCTGGCATGCAGTGACCGGGGCATGTCGCGCCGCAGGATGAGCAGGTCGGCCACACGCCCTGGCGTGATCACGTCGCGGTAGACCTTGCGGTACACCTCGAACGCCGAGACGCTGCGCAAGATGGCGCTCCAGTGGTAGAAGTCGTTTTCCTGGTTGCGCTCACTGGCGCGGCCGAAGAAGTCGTTCTGCACGGCGTGGAATTTCACATCCAGCAACCGCGCCGTGTTGTCGGCCCGCTCCAGAAACGTGCCCATGCGCAAGAAGTGAAAAGCTTCATCTTGCAGCATGGTGCCCGCCGTTACCCCGCGCGAGAGGTGCGAGCGGTACTTCACCCATTCCAGAAACTGGCCGGGGTCGCGCTCAAAGGCATTGCCCTGAAGTTGCCGGTGCAGTTCCAGCCAGGTCTGGTTGATGGTTTCCCACACCTCGGTCGTCAAGGCTCCGCGCACAGCGCGTGCGTTCTCGCGCGCAGCGCGCAGGCACGACACGATGGACGAAGGGTTGTACCCATCGCGCACCATGAAATCCAGCACATTGGCGGGCGTGATCTCGCCGTATTTGGCCATGAAGGCGGGAATCAGTTCGCTGATGGAGAGCAACCCCTCCCAGCCTTCGCGCGCAGCTTCTGCCGCCTGGGGCAGCAGCGAGGTTTCGTAGCTCACGCTCAGCATGCGGGCGGTGTTCTCCGCCCGCTCGGTGTAGCGAGACATCCAGAACAGATGGTCGGCGGTGCGGCTCAGCATGCGGCCTCCTTGATCGAAGAGGGCAGAGAACCCCGCACGTGCTGCGCACGCACGCGGTGTTGTGTTGAAAGCGCGCCTACGGCTCGCTTTACTGCCCGCTCGGTGTAGCGAGACATCCAGAACAGATGGTCGGCGGTGCGGCTCAGCATGCGGCCTCCTTGATCGAAGAGGGCAGAGAACCACGCACATGCTGCGCACGTACGCGGTGTTGTGTTGAAAGCGCGCCTGCGGCCCGCTTTACCGCCCGCTCGGTGTAGCGGGACATCCAGAACCAATGGTCAGCGGTACGGCTCAGCATCATTCAGTCCCTCCATTTCCCAGCACCCAGGTGTCTTTGGTGCCCCCACCCTGCGATGAATTGACCACCAGCGAGCCCTCTTGCAAGGCCACGCGGGTCAGGCCACCGGCCACCATCTGCACTTCGCGGCCGCTCAGCACAAAGGGGCGCAGGTCGATGTGGCGCGGGGCAATGCCACTTTCCACATAGGTGGGGCAGCTCGACAGGCTGAGCGTGGGCTGGGCGATGTAGCCCGCCGGGTTGGCCAGCAGCGCGCGGCGGAAGTCTTCGATCTCGGCCTGCGTGGCGGCTGGGCCAATGAGCATGCCGTAGCCACCCGCACCGTGCACTTCCTTGACCACCAGGTCTTTGAGGTTTGCCAGCACGTACTGCAGGTCGCCCTGCTTGCGGCACATCCAGGTGGGCACGTTCTTCAGGATGGGTTCCTGGCCCAGGTAGAAGCGAATCATTTCGGGCACGTAGGGGTAGACCGATTTGTCGTCGGCCACGCCCGTGCCCACGGCGTTGCAGATGGCCACGTTGCCTGCACGGTAGGCCTCCATCAGGCCATGGCAGCCCAGCGTGGAATTGGGGCGGAACACCTGTGGATCGAGGAAGTCATCGTCCACGCGGCGGTAGATCACATCCACCCGCTGCAGGCCACGCGTGGTGCGCATGTAGACGAACTTGTCGCGCGCCACCAGGTCTTGCCCTTCGACCAGCTCCACACCCATCTGCTGGGCCAGGAAGGCGTGCTCGAAGTAAGCACTGTTGTGCATGCCCGGCGTGAGCACCACCACCGTGGGGTCGTCCGCCGTGGCAGGGGCGCTGGCACGCAGAGTGTCCAGCAACAGGTCGGGGTAGTGGGCCACGGGCGCCACCTTGTGCAGGCTGAACAGCTCGGGGAAGAGCCGCATCATCATCTTGCGGTTTTCCAGCATGTAGCTCACGCCGCTGGGCACGCGCAGGTTGTCTTCCAGCACGTAGTACTCGCCCTGGCCCTGCGCGTCGGGCGCGCGCACGATGTCGATTCCCGCAATGTGCGCGTAGATGTTCTGCGGCACCTGCACGCCCGCCATCTCTGGGCGGTACTGCGCGTTGTTCAGGATCAGGTCGGCCGGCACCACGCCAGCGCGGAGGATGTCTTGACCGTGATAAACGTCGTGGATGAAGCGATTGAGCGCCGTGACGCGCTGCACCAGCCCCTGCTGCATGCGGCTCCACTCGTGCGCAGGGATGATGCGGGGGATGAGGTCAAACGGAATGAGCCGCTCGTTGCCTGCCCCGCTTTCGTCCTTGGCGCCATACACGGCAAAGGTGATGCCTACGCGCCGGAAGATCATCTCGGCTTCAGCCCGGCGATCCTGCATCACCCCAGGGGGTTGCTGCGCCAGCCAGTGCGCATAGCGCTTGTAGTGCTCGCGCACGTCACTGCCATCAAAGGGCAGCATGGCGTACATCTCGTCAAATTTCTGCATGGACGGGCCTCCTACAGTCAGGATAGCAAGTTACGCGCCCGCCTTGGGGCTGGGCTGCGCAAAAGCAGCACAAACCCTGATCAGGATCGAAGCTGCGCACTTTGCGCCGCTCTCAGGGCACCGTGTGCTGCCAGTAGCGGCGCCCCTTGTCGCGTTCACACTCCACCACATCCGGACGGGCGGAAGACCAGATCGCCGCACCGCAGCGGGCCGACTCCACCACGGGCACCTGGCGTTGGGCGTAGCGCTGCAACACCTCGGGTGCAGGGTGGCCAAAGCGGTTGCGGTAGCCCGCCTGCACCAACGCGGTGCGCGGCTGCACCGCGTCCAGAAACGCGGGGCTGGACGAGGTCTTGCTGCCATGGTGCGGAACCAGCAGCACGTCGGCTTTGACCGGAGCGGAGCGGGCCAGCAGGGCTTGCTCCTGCGCGGCTTCGATGTCCCCCACCAGCAGTGCCACGGCCTGCGCGTGCGGACCGCCTTCCGCGCTGGCCACGCGCAACACGCAGCTTGCCGTGTTGGGGCGGGCCGGGTGGTCGGGCTCGGCGCCCGTGGGGTGCAGCACCTCAAAAGCCACGCCGTCCCACACCCAGCGCTGCCCCGCCAGGCACGGTGTGGCCGGGCGCAAGCCCTGCAGCGCATGCTCGGCTTCGATCGACCCTGTCAACGCCGCTCCTGGCTGCTGTGCCAGCACGGCCGCTGCGCCACCGGTGTGGTCGGCGTCGCGGTGGCTGAGCATGAGGACATCCACCCGTTCGCCCAGCGCCCGCAGCAGGGGCACCAGCACGCGGTGGCCCGCATCACTTTCGCGGCTGAAGCGCGGGCCTGCGTCGTACAGCAAGGTGCGCGTGGCCGTGCGCACCAGCACGGCATTGCCCTGGCCAATGTCGGGCGCCAGCAGCTCAAACTGGCCCGGCGCGGGCCTAGGCGCCTGCCAGCACAGCAAGGGCACCAACAGCGGAACAGACCACAAGCGCAACTGCCACGGCAGGCGCATGGCCAGCAAGCCGCCGCCCAACAAGGCCAGCACCCCGGCCCACAACGGTGCTGCGGGCAAAAACACCACCGCCCAGGGCCAACCGGCCAGCCACTGCAGCCCAGCCGCCAGGGGCTGCAAGGCCCACGCCGCCAGCGACCACAACGGCGCCCACACCACCCCGGCCAGCGCCAGGGGCGTGACCACCAGCGTGACCCACGGTATGGCCAGCAAGTTGGCCGCAAACCCCACCAGCGACACCTGGCCAAACAGCAGCAGGCTCAGCGGCGTGAGCGCCAGCGTCACCACCCACTGCTCACGCAATAATGCATAAAAATGGCCTCTAGCGCCTTTAGGATAAGCGTCAGCAGCTACAGAATCAGTAGCAAACAACACCCCCACGGCCACAAAGCTCAGCCAGAACCCAGCCTGCCACAGCGCCCAGGGGTCAGTCAGCACCACGGCAGCGCAGGCCAGCAACCACACCTGCGGCCAGGGCCAGCGACGGCCGCTGAGCTGCAGGGCCGCCACCACCGCCAGCATGGTCACCGTGCGCTGCGCGGGCACACCCCAGCCGCTGAACAACGCGTAGCCGCCTGCCAGCACCACGCCACACACCAGGGCCGCCGTGGGCGCCGGTACCGCCATGCACAACCGGGCCGAACGCCGCCACAGCAGCCGCACCAGGGCAGCGGCCAGCCAGGCAAACAAGGTGATGTGCAGGCCAGAAATGCTCATCAGATGCGCCACGCCCGTGGCGCGGAAGATGTCCCAATCTGCCCGGTCAATGGCCCGCTGGTCGCCCGTGACCAGGGCGGCCACCACCCCGGCCACGCGCGCGGCAGAAGCGTCTTCGCCTAGTGCTGGGCTGCTGGTCAGGCGCTGAAAGATGGCGTCGCGCACCGACTGGCGCCATTGCTCCACCGGGTGCTGCCAGGTGGTACCCAGCCGCTCGGGGGGCTGATCTTTGGGGCCAGCGCGCACATAGCCCGTGGCCTGCACGCCTTGCTCCCACAACCACAGTTCGTAGTCAAAGCCGTGCGGGTTGCGCAACCCGTGGGGCGCTTTCAGGCGCACCGTCATGCGCCAGCGCTCCCCTGCACGCAGCTCGGGCGGCTGGCGCTGCAAATCGACCAGGCCCTGGGCGTCACGCAGCACGCCGCCGTACCAGGACACATCAATCAACGGAGGCACC
>ENA-UOOA01005417-UOOA01005417.1-human-gut-metagenome-genome-assembly--contig:-P61old-NODE-5417-length-13330-cov-6.055292_pt1 | contig 13330 bp, 15 predicted proteins | sample MGYA00242467_ERZ724014 | MGnify/ENA metagenome assembly ERZ724014
CCTTGCTTCTTTGCAAGCCTCACCTATAGTCGGAGACTTAGGTGGGGTTATTGACAATTTTTTTCTCCTTTTCTTCTCTGCAATAAAAGCAATAAAAAATTCAAACATCAGATTAACCCACTTTGAAAACTCGTGACACTAGTCAGGATCTTTTCAAAATCAAGTGGGGATCTTCAAGCCATTCAATGACCAAAGCCGTCTTTTATAAAAGCTTTCGTTTCCTACGACAAGGCAGGACCTTTAATAGCTGAGTTCTGTCTTTTTCTTGTTCTGCCCCCAGATCCGAAATCCTCGTAAAGATTTGACCTAATTGGGGAAGCAATTCCAAAATTTTTTCAGAAGAGATATCTTCTACATCGCTCAGCTTATCAGCTGACATAATGCGGCTGGCAAGACAAACGGCCTCTCCTTGACCATCTTTTTCAATCGTAGGCAGCTCCAATAAATCGCTAATGGCACTGTCTACATGATACGTATACATACCCATTGTCATTCTCCTTTCCACAAACAAAAAGCGCTCTTGCGACTTCCTGTCGCAGAACGCTTTTTGCTATCCACTATGATGCTTAGATCACTTAGATCAAATGATATTCCTTCATCAACATGTCACGATATGCCGCATCCTTTGCAATTTTTTTAATATCGGCATAACGTTCTTCATCAGAAAGCAGCTCAATTAATTTGGACAGTTGGCTGAATCCTTCTGCTCTGCCTTCTGCCAGACCTTTTGTCTTACTCTCATCAAGCATTTCTTTAACTGCCTTACACATGTCAATTTCCCCCTTTCCATCAGGAACATAGATCATTGTCAATGATCATTACTTTACCAAACCATAAAAGGCACTCCACTGCTTCATGAGCTCAATCGGAGTGCCTTTGGGCTATAATTTGACTAAACATTTTTCAATCAATTTTTCTAATAGATCATTGCTAACATTTGCAGATCGTACACTAGCAATAACCATTTCCTCTTTAGTTACTTCTGTAAAATCAATTTCAAATCTCCCATTATTCAAGCACAATTGTTCAATGTATATCCTCTGAGTTCGGCCATTTCCTTCTCTAAATGGATGGATCATATTAATCTCACCCAAGTAAAAAGCAAGTCTCTTACTCATTTCTTTTTTGTCAGATATATCAGATAAAAATTTTTCTCTTTTCAGTTTTCGATATAAATCATCAAACTGAGGTTCTATAAATTGCACTAAACAAAAAATCGTGCCCTTGGAGATGTCGACTGTTCTTGCCTTTCCTGCCCATAAATAAATATCTTTAAATAACTGCCTATGAATAGAACATAGATGCGCAAATGAGAAGTCTCCTGTTACCCCCATATTTGCTAATTCGGCTTGTCGTACAGAAGAATAATCCCTTTCTGCCTCGTGCAGTGTTGTCAAATCCCGAATGTTAAACTTATTTTTTAAAACATTAGTCCCGGGATAGCAATACTGGGCATCCTGCTCGTCATCATAGAAATAATCATACTCTTGATCCTTCATTTTTTTGTATTGAAAGTGGATACAATGTATTTTCTGTCTAACTCTGCAATGGCGTCAACTACTGATATGTTCTTTGTTAGAACATCTTTGACTCTTTTTCGGCACTCTTCATTAAATAACATGCCTTCCATTTGAAAACTAGATTCAATACTACTTACTTTTCTATCAACCGTCATACGAGTATCCTTATTCTCCTTCCTTATATTCTTTCATAAGCCTTCCAAGTGTCAACATATCTCCTCTTCAAGATTTTCTCCTTGCGAAGTTATCCATACATATATTGTATAGCACAACTTCTTCTTTTTCAAGTATTTTGTAAATTCTGTGGCTCTTGATCACTACATGTCTTTCTCCCTTCTTTGCATAAAAAAGCGCTCTAACGACTTCTTGTCGTAGAACGCTTAGATTATACCTATACAATTATTTTTCCGGTAGCTGTAAAAAATATACAGCAAACAAACCCAGCAAACCGGGCTTTTGCCAATTAAGAATGCGAGCTGTGCATTCCTTAAAATCATTTACCATACCAGATAGACCTAGTATAGCAGATCCACCCATGAATTGCAATAAAAAAAATACATCCCCACCGAAGCGAGGATGCGATTTGAGTATCACAAACTACTTGCACTGAAATTCGGGGCCTATTTGTTCGCAGAGGATATTTCATCAGGAACGTGGCAGGCTACCCAATTTTCCTTTTTTTTGAATATCATCTGACTTACCTTCTCTGCCATCTGCCAGGCAAGAGGCTCTTTTCGAAAAAGAAGAACTCCTCCATATACGGTGAAAAACAAGATGATTGATACAAGTAGTGATGCAAATGATCCAAGAGAGGTCATTTGCACCCACAGACAACTTGCAATAGCCAGTGCCAGAACGATGGTTCCATAGCGTACCTTCTGATAGGCAGAAAGGACTTCTTTTCTGAGTGCCCAAAACTGTACTGCAAAAACAACGCCCTCTGCCACTACCGTTCCAATGGCTGCACCAACAGAGGCCATAGACGAAATCAATACCGCGTTCAATAAAGGTGGATTACTCCTCCCAGTCTTCCCAATCCTTTGCATTATTGTCTACATGTTTTGAGAAGTCTTGCTTTTCCTTTGACAGCGCATAAAGTGCGTCTTTGAGTTCTATCGCTAAAACCGTATTGACTGATACGCCACATTTCTCTGCAACCTCTTTTGTTTCGTCCAGACATGCTTGGATATGCTGTGCTCGTCTTTCGATGCGTTCTTTCCTGCGAACATCTTTCTCTTTCTGCTTCCAGTTGTCCAAAAGCCGTCTCATAATTGCTTCTACAACTACTTTATTTCTGCAGTTACTACACAAATCCTTAACTACTTTATGTTCATGTGAATCAGGTGGATAATTTTTTTCATCAAACGGATAATAAAGATTTCGCTTGGCATCCATATTATTTTTTCCATAAGACATATTATGGCAAGAGCTCTGATTATTGTCTGGATTGTATTCATACTTACAATTAGCCAAAATACTTAAATCCTCTGATATAGTGTAACTCCAGTTCGAATCACTATAATCAGTACAGTTGTTCATTAGATCCTTCTTTTGGGAATCTAGCCCTTGAAATACATGGTCTTGTAAGGCATCGACGATTTCGCTAACCTTCTGTTCTTCTTCCTTTGACAAATTGATTTCTTCTTCCATAATAATTGCCTCGCTTTCTTTTGAGTAGCACTTCAATCCTACAATAGGGGGCAAACCATCCTTTGCTTGTCCCACTGAAATCACAAGTAATTACTTGTCATGATCATGGCCTGCGTATTCCTCATTGTTTGGATTACACTGGTCTGCATGGTTATCCAAATTTGCCTGATATGCATCATTGTTTGGATTATGCTGATTTGCATAATCATCAAGCTGTGCCTACGTGTGCGTATAGCCCGATACGCCGTGTCCATGTCCACCGCCCTTACTCATAGTCTTCTCTCACCTCTTTTCTTTTTGCTATATTGTACAGAACCTGACTCGTAACATCGCGCCACTCGTTGTCAACACAAATGATCTTATCATCACACTTATGCTTGTCACATTGATCCTGATATGTACACATATCGTTACAGATTGTTCGGTCAATCTCCTGCTTTAAAAGACAATCATCCGAAGGAAGCTATTTTTCCTCGAACTGTTTGAAGTACCTCCTTCAATAAGTGCTGCCATTGTTACCGGCAGCCTGACATATCCAAATTGGCGCTACGTTCGTTGAGTCAATTTTCTGTAACCTCATCAAGTTTGGATAAGCACCTTTAGAATTCGTCGGACACCGTATGGAATGTATCTTGTAACTCAATTCTTGCTACCGTATCAACCGAAACGCCGCAATTCTCTGCAATCGCCTTAATTTCATCTAAGTACGCCTTGATGTGTTGTGACCGTCTCTCAACACGTCTGCGTAAATTCTCCTCTTTCTGCTTCCATTCGTTTAGAACGGTTGCCATAACTGCGCTTGTTATAGATTCTTTTGAAAGCGCTTCATTCCTGCATTCGTTGCAAAGCATCTCAACCAACTTATACTCAAAAGAACCAGGCTCATAGTTGTATGTAGCAAATGGGTAATAGCACATCGTAGCATATCGACCCTTATATACATACTGGCATCTGCTGAAATTCCAATGTGCCTCGTAGTTCCACTTCGAATCACGATACTCCGAGCGTTTGTCTGCCGTTTCCTTTTGCCTTATGGCTCTTTTGTTGTTGTCCAGTGCTCGAAAGATGCTGTCTCTCATAGTTTCTACGATGTACACAATCTTCCCCTCTTCGGTTTCTGGTAACGTTATCATATCGCTCATAGCAAATACCTCGCTTTCTTCTTATTCACTGAACTGCACCACAGCTAGAACACTTATACCCAGTTGTTACAGTTTCATCCCATGCTGCCTGATCTACTACCTGTTCATTGTGACCGGTTGCTTTGTGGTGGACGGTGGTTGTCTCTGCGTCGTGATGCACAGTTTGATAAACCGCATCATGGTGGGTCGTTCCAACCTGACGTGGCTCTGAATGCCAACTGGACCAGCAACCAGCTTCCATATGAATTGTTATATCTTCATTTGGATCTAAAAATTCATGACCACATCGATTACAAATTCCAACACGTGCATAAATTGGTTCATCCCAGGCATCCTGAATTAACACCTGCTCATCATACGCTGCGGTAACTTCCTCCTGTTTTGTTTTTGTATTCTCAGTATGCCACATCTAAAAAACTGGCGCAAGGGGGCTAGCTACCCAATTTTCCTTTTTTTGAATAGCATCCGCCTTACCTTATCTGCCATCTGCCAGGCAAGCGGCTCTTTTCGAAGAAGAAGGATGCCTCCATATACTGCAAAAAACAAGATGGCCGATACAAGTAGTGATGCAAATGATCCAAGAGCAGTCGTTTTCACCCACAGACAACTTGCAATAGCCAGTGCCAGTGCCAGAACGATGGTTCCATAGCGTACCTTCTGATAGGCAGAAAGGACTTCTTTTCTGAGTGCCCAAAACTGTACTGCAAAAACAACGCCCTCTGCCACTACCGTTCCAATGGCTGCACCAGCAGAGGCCATGGATGGAATCAATGCTGCATTCAATAAAAGATCCACAACGGCTCCTGCAATCTCCGAATACAGCACAACCTTTTCTTTTCCTAATGGAATCAACGTCTGAATGCCCATGATATTCGTTAGCCCAATAAAAAGCAACGTCGGCATAATGATCTGCATCGGAACAATGGAGGCCTCGTACTCTGCTCCCGAAAGAAAAAAGATGCCTTCTTTTGCGAACAGGATAAAGTAAACGGTCATTGGCACGGCAATGAGAATCACAAAGTTAAGCGCCATGTGTGTAATCCGGTAGAATTCATCCATCAGCTTGTGCTCAACATAGTAAGATGCTCTCGGCAGTAACACAACCCCCAGAGACGTCACAACGCTGACTAGGATGCTTTTGATCTTAACTGCTGCATTGTAATACCCCACTTCCGCATCAGAGGTTAGAAAGCCCAGCATTACTGTATCCAGATTTGTATAGATCGTTGTTGCACACGACATTGCAAAAAAGATGAAAACAGCCTTGTAATGCTGTCGGAAGTTGTAATGACCAATCGGCTTTAATGATACATAATGATGAAGGTGAATGAAGTTAAAGACATTTGAGGCAGAGGCCGCCAGAATCGAAATTCCACCATAGATTATGTAGTCACTCTGCTCATGAACCAGAAGAAACATGGCCAAGATCGCAATCAGCTTAAACAAAATCGAGCGAACCGTGATGTATGTGTACTGTTCAAGTGCCTTATACAGCCATTCCATGCCAATCGCATTGAAAAGGATCGTTAATCCAACGATCAGAAATAATTCCTTCTCCTGCTGTAGACGGGGAACAAATACAATCGCTCCAAAAAGTGCAACATAGGCAATTATACTCATTACAAGATTGATCAGAAATAACTCCTGCACCGTTCGGGTTAAGGCTTCTTTGTCATCGCGCACCTTCGCGCAGGCACGAATGCCATAGGTTGGAATGCCAAGCTGTGCAAACAGCGCAAAGTAGGAAACCACCGATGTGGCAAATGATACTTTTCCCGTTCCGGTCGGTAGGAGAATTCGGGAAATGTAGGGAAACGTAAGAAGTGGAAACAAAAACTGCGACATCGTGAGAATCGCATTCATCAGAAAGTTTAAAGTTAAAGACTTTTTTTGTGTATTCATAAAGTTTGCCAGACTTTTCGCTTTACGCTGGAAGTCTGGCATCTCCTTTCCAGGTTTAGAATCCAAGTTTCTTTCGATGCATGGATGAAACAATTCCATAAGAAGAAAATCCAGTGTGAACCAATACCTGAAATGTTTTTAACTTCATAATCTCACGATACACAGTGTCATGCTCACGCTTCAACTCTTCCACCATAGCCTTTGTTATCTTTTTATAAGTCTTTGTGTCCTTAAAGGAAAGATAAATGCTAAGCTGTGTTCCAACCGTCGCGGCAATCCGTTTGCAATAATAGCTTCCAATCGAAGCATTCCAATGCGCTGACATGTGATACGCTTCATACTCACGAAGCAGATGTTCGAGTACATCACGATGCATCTGTACATTTTTCTGAAGACTCTTGATATTCATACTTTGTGTCGACAAGGAAACACGATACATGTAGATGGTCTGGCTAAGAAAGGCAACCGTATGAATGTATGGTGTTGGAAACAATAAGTATTCCAAGTCGGTATAAAAACCATTATCCAACCGAATGCTGTTCTCCTTCAGGATAGAAGTCTTATAGGTGACATTATGCATGGCAAGGAAAAGATCATTTGCTACCTGTTCAAACTGAATCTCTCGATCCATAATGTCCGTTTTTAGCATTTCCAGACGCTTCTTTCCTGTCTCATGATCAACACAACAATAACTTGTGCATACCATATCCGTATCATGCTCTTCCAGGTAGGTAAGATATGCCTCCATCTCATTGGTGTTCACCCAGTCATCGCCATCCACCATTCGAAAATACTTTCCAGTAGCATGGGCGAGTCCGCTGTTTACAGTAGAACCAGGGCCGGCATTTTTTTGCGCAATCAACTTAAAGGAACCCGGATACTTTTTTTCATACTCAGCAACTATCTCACGAGTCTGGTCTTTGGAACCATCGTCTGTTACAAGCACTTCTACTTTTTCCAAGATCTCCGGGCGAATAAAGGAATCCAAACACTGACGAATCATAGACTCCAAGTTGTAAGCTGCCACAGAAACACTTAATATTTTTTCCATAAGTCAAAACGTCAGGGAGATCTGTTTCCTCTTTTTTCAAGGTTTCTTCTCCCTGACTTTCCTTTCTGCTCATTTTGAGCGATTCTTACTGATTATTCGTATCTGCACTTACTGGATTCTTTGTTGCAGCCTGCATCAGGCAGCTCATTGACATCCAGAAAACAGTTGCCATTGGTGATGTTACATAAACAATCTCTGTCATTACGAAAGTGGAAGTTACCATAACCAATAAAATTACAAAGCATCCAATACCCATGAATCCCATTCGGTCTACAATTGATTTCCAGTTCTTGATGATGGTAATAAAGAATGTAAACGCCATTGCCAGATAAATCAAAAGGCCAACTGCACCCTGTCCAACCAAGATGTCAAAGAAGACATTATGCATACTCTCAAACTTCATGTGATCATTCGTAATTAGGTAAGAGTCTGGAAGATTCTCGGTAACATAGGGTAATACATTGTTATGAGAAATACCAACGATTGGACTTGTCTTGAAGATCTCAATTGCACTCTTCCAGATATCTGCTCTTCGATTTGTGACATCCCCAGAATATTCATCGGCACGTCCCAAAGACTGTGCGAGCTGTTCTTCATAACGCTGCGCCTCCCAGTCAATTGCTTCTGTACTTTCACTTTCTGTCTCAGATGATTTGTTTTCAGAAAAAGCTGCAGTTTCTCCCTCTGCCTCATTTGAGTCATTTAAGTCGATTGTCACTGCCTGTGTTTCTGGCACCTCTACAGTCTGCTCAATCTGTTCTTTTGATGTTGTTGTGATCGCATTATATGCCTTTTTAATACCAACTGGAAAAACAAAAGCAACCGCAAGTCCAATCAACGCGTAAAGAATTGCCTTCTGAATATTCTTTCTTCGCTTTACTGCCAAGAATACATAGGAGACTGTCGCAACACACAGACACAACTGACCGGTTCTGGAATCAGAAAACGCAATGTAAGCAACTTCAAGAATAACATTTAATGCTAACAGAACGCGTACCCACGCGGTACGATTCTTTAAAAAGTAACTAACTGCCAGAATGATGCCAACACAGCTCATTACCGCTCCGATGTTTGCATCCCAATAAGCACCATATAATCTTCCCCAGTTAAAACCGATATAATATATTGGTCCGACTCCTTCCCCGTAGAAGGTCTGGGAATACCCGCTAATCATGAAAGCAAAACTTAAAAGAGAGAGTGTTGCATTCACAATCACATAATAGATGGTGAGAATTGTAAACTGCTTCTGGCTGACCTGATCCTTCTCATCTGTACAATAGCAATATACGAGAAAAAACAAAAATGCACACCAAATCAAGGTTCTAATATTTGTATACCAACCATACCGTATGTTTACAACGATTGATACCAGATAGCTAACACAGAATGCAACTAGCATGAAGAAATTTTTGGATCTCCAATAACTCTTCCAATGTACCAGACGAATCAACATTAACAATCCGCCTCCAAAAACTGTTGGCCACAAAAATAATGAAACAATTGGTTTTCCGAATGTAAGTGAACTTGCTTCTAAAAAGCCAACCGTTAAAAGCCCCAATTTAATGATGAGCTCTAGCCACCAAATGATATTTCTCGATTTTTTTTCCATTTTTTTGTTCCTCTCTGTTTTGTTTTCGTCATGCCCCGAACAGCTTTTTCAATTGTTCTGCCTGTACACTCTCATCATAAGCGCTATCCTTAAATAGATTATCTGTTTGCGCGTTTCTTTCATAATTTAACTGTTGCTCAATAGCACGCGCCCAGATCTCGCCCCCGCTTTGAATACTAAGTTGTATGCAATCTTTGCCTAATACAACCTCTGGTGTAATGGTATTACTTAAAAACGTCATAAGACCTGCTGCTTGTGCTTCAATTGCCACAATCGGTTGGCCTTCAAATCGGGATGGAAGTACGAAAAAGTCCATTGCCTGCATCAAAGCTGGTACATCTTCTCTTACTCCCAGAAATTGAATTGCATTTGAAAGACCTCTTTTCTCTGCCATCTTTTTCATTTCGTCTAAGTCTTCACCCTCTCCTACGGAAAGTAGTACGGCATTTGGAACTTTCTTGATCAATTCATCCATAATATCAAGCAGGAAAAAATTGTTCTTTGCATAGCAGTATTTTCCTACATGACCAACAACTACTCTATCCTTCAAATTCAGATCATCACGAACCTTGTTTCGTACCCCCTCGTTGTAACGGAATTTGGAAACATCAATTGCGTTATGAATCACATGATAATGGCAGCTGCGTCTTATTTTCTCTGGAAACATCCACTTTCCTGCATAATTGGAGCAAGCGCAGTAATCCGTTGCCGCTTTTGCGAGTATTGGACGAAATACCTTATGAATTCCGGTTCGTGCCAAGCGTACTGATGTGATCGCAGAATCTACTCTTGAGCTATGGGCATGGACAATGACCTTCTTTACTCCTGCGTGATGAGCAGCCAGTGCGCCGATTGCATTAAATGCTTCTGAAATATTAAAATACGCTACATCATACTTTTCTTTCTGAATTAACTGATTCACAAAGCGGTACTGACCGACCGGATGCTTTAAGGATGGCATTTCAATCACACCTGCATGATAGGCTCCAAAGATTGCTTCCAGTTCTGGTGTCTTGTGATTGGTCAGAAAATCAAAAGAAATATCCTCTTGCTTCATCACATCCAACACGTGAAGCAAATATTTGTCAATTCCATTGCTTTTTCCATCAATTACGTACCCTACTAATACGTGCATTGTTCTTTCCTTTCTCGTTGTCATCTATTTTGTTTTAGCCTTGAAAAAATGCCTGGGCATTTTTCTTTTACAATGTAAATCCCTCGTCCGCAGAATAAGCAAAATCCAACTTTTTCATTACGGATTCCCCAAGCAAGAACTTTCAGGATGCGGTTTTCTGGGAACAAAGAATTCTTCAAACTCTGATAGGTCGGTGTCTGAAACTGCGTCCGTACCCAATTCTTTCGATTCTTATGGTTCATCTTTGCCAGTTTACTACAATTTCTTTGCAGAGCAGACATAAAGTAACGACAATAAATACTACCAAGACTTTTTAGCTCATCTGGTGTTTCCATATCCCAATCACGATAAAGCTGACGCATGCTCTCAACACGACGCTCATGAAGTTCGAAGTAATCCGCCAGATACTTTGTGGTAAGACTTCCCTTCTTTCGGATCGCATACTTGTAAAGTGCTTCCTCAATCAGGTTACAGCTGTCAAGCTGTCGAAACACTTCGATGTTAAAAAGCACATCTTCAATCATGGTTACTGTTTGGAATCGAAAGCCATGTTCTTTTAAATATGCTAGCTGATAGGCTTTGTTCCACGCATAGCCAAACAATGTCTGGCATTCAAGGGATAAAACATGTTCTCGAACTTTTTTTTGAGTATCAAAGCATCCTGCCGCAGGTACAATCTGTTTTTGATATTCAAGTTTTCCATTCAGATCATAATACATTTCGGTAAGGCCAAACAAAACAACTTTCGCAGGATTTTGTTTTAAACTTTCTTCGATTTTTGCCAACATATCAGTATCATATCGGTCATCTGGATCAAGAAACAAGATATACTCGCCGCTTGCAGCGTCCATTCCCTGATTTCTTGCATTACTCAGTCCTCCATTTTTCTTAAGATGCTGAACACGAATCCGTTTGTCCGTTTGCGCCAGTGCATCGCAAAGGCGTCCAGTTTCATCAGTCGAACAATCATCAATCAAAATCAATTCAAAATCTGAAAATGATTGTTTTTCAATGTCGGATACCGCATCTTCTATGTATGCTTCCACATTATATGCTGGCATAACAATACTATAATGCATTTCAATACCTCACGCAAGGGGAGTTCTTTATTTATTGCTTCTTGAGACATGGTGAAACGCCTCAAAGCAAAGGACCTTTACAAGCCCTCTACACCCTGTTACGGGTTTACCTTTAAGCAGTCTTTTAGGCGGCTTTTTGTTTTAATTCCTCGATATACCTGGTCTTATCCCTGGCACTGCTTGCTTTAAACTCTTCCTGCGTCCCTTTCTTTTTAGTTTTTCACAGTTGTTGTATTAGATTCGAAAATGTATTCTATTTACGAAACTACGAATTTCCTCCGACAATATGTCAATCTTGTCCGCCAATTCGATCATCAATACAGTTTCAACTGAGATTCCACAAGCATCCGCGACGGATCTATTTTCATTTAAACGTGCTTTCATACGACGGATTCTTTCATTGATCCTTTCCTGACTACGAGCAGCTTCCTCTTTCTTACACCACTCTCTCAAAAGTGTTTCCATGACAGATTTCTTAACGGTTTCATTCTCATAACGCATGCTTTCAACTATTTCATACTCTGATGACCCAATTTCATAATTCTCTAAGCGAAAAGGATGATACAAATACAGTTCTCCCAAAAGGGTTGATTTATTATCATAATGGAACCTGCAATTATCCAGTCCTTCAAAAACCTTACAGTTCCATTTTGAATCATCGTACTCCGTTTCGTGTCTCATCTTTGCTTTTCTACCATCAAGCTCCTTAAACACTTGCGGTTTTAATACGTTAACAATTTGATCAATTTTCTGTGCTGTTACTTCATTCTCATTCATACGGATCACAACATCCTCTCTTTTTTTATTGAAAACTCGTGACTATGCCAACATCTCTATGCTAACTCCGCACCGTTCGCTACACGTATGTGGAGTTAGTTTCACGACCTGACTGAAACATTCTTTTTTCTCGCTTATGAGATTAAAAGCTTCCCTTGTACTTTTTATGGAAAAATTTTGCTTTCAAAAAAGCCGGAATACGTTTCATCAGATTACTTTTTTCTATATTTATGACAGGAACACACTTATAGCTATATTGTTTTTGCTCCATCCATACATTCAACAAAAGCTCACTAACTCGTCCAAACAAACGTTGTTGGTATACATCATAGCTCTTATAATCCACATTCTTTTCCAGTTCTTCCAAAATCGGAAATAGCCAGCTACAATACTCACTACACTTCTCACGTGACATGATAAACATGTTAAACATATGTCCAGAAGTTTTCTTCATGACACGATCATAAGCATCCAAATACTCTGGCGTCATTTGTTCAATGATTGCTCTGGTTACAGTTAAATGTTCTTCATAATGTGTATGGGCGTAATGAGAATATAGATTTTCAATGTAGTAATGTCGCTTTGCTGGAAGAATGATATCTGTTTTTTCTAATAATTGTTCAATCTCCTTCTCTGACAATATTTTAGAGAATGGATCTTTCTTCCAAAACATATGCTTGCGTTTTTTACTTGCAAAATATCTGCGATAGTGAACCAGTCCAATGTAATCAGCATCCAGATTCTTCCAAGCCCAATATAAACCTGTCAGTTCACAATAATAGGCATTTTTATCAGAAATGTTATCTCCGGTATCGTCTCCCTGATATCCAAGACTTTCTTTTCCATATTTTCCAACCTGTACCGGCAAATAGCAAGTATCCTCTGGCATCTGGTAACGCTTATGCGTTGCTACCACCATTTTAATATTCATCCTTCTTTCGCGCAGGAAACCTCGTCCGACGTGTCGGGCGGGGAGGAATGCGCCGAAACACGTTCCTTAACTTCCTGTCCTTTCTTCTTTTTTATTTGATTCGTATGGCACTCTGTAATACCCGCCTGCATATTGATACATTGTCAGCTGCTTGAGTGCCACTGATTTCTTTTCAGGCAACAAGATTGCTCGTGAGCCATTGTTATGGCATCCGGCAGTCTCATACTTTTTCTTTTGATATAGCAAAATATCATGCGGCTGTATTGGATAGTGCCTGCTGCGAATGCTACGTCTTCCTTTTGTGACTTTCTGCTTTCGATACAGGTGTAGGTTTTCAGAATCTTTTCTATGATTTCTGCTGATCCTGCCATTAAACAATTCCTGACCGGATTGTTTCTTTCCATCCCTGCTGTCAATATACTTTGCATCATAGAATTTTTCCAAAACTCGATTGTTTCGACGTTTTTTCTTAAAGTACACTGGATCTATGTCAATACTTTGAACACAAAAAGTTGAAAGGCTATGCGGATTTTT
>ENA-UOOA01005419-UOOA01005419.1-human-gut-metagenome-genome-assembly--contig:-P61old-NODE-5419-length-13329-cov-5.946060_pt1 | contig 13329 bp, 10 predicted proteins | sample MGYA00242467_ERZ724014 | MGnify/ENA metagenome assembly ERZ724014
GTACGGATTATCTGAGCTTTCCAGAGGGATTGGCGGGCAGGATAGAGAGAATTGGGTCCTTCCATCCTGTTTTCACCAATATTTTCCAGTGGAGCCACAGTGAACGACTTGATCATCAAAATCTGCGGGATGCGCGAACAGGCGGATCTGGACTGCGCCGCCGCGCTCGGAGTGAACCTCTGCGGGTTCATCTTCGCCCCGCAAAGCCCCCGCGCAGTGACGCCGGAACAGGCCGCCGCGCTGGACAGCGGGGATATGCTCCGCGTGGGCGTGTTCGTGACCGACGACATGCGTTTCATCAAGGAAACCGCCCGCGCCGCTCGGCTGGATCGCATCCAGCTGCACGGAGATCAGCCGATGACCTGCGCGGATCGCCTGAGCCGCACGCTCGGGGCCGAACGTCTCATCAGGGTACTGTGGCCCGAGCGTTATCCCGATCTGGCGGCACTGGAAGAAACCATGAACCGGCATGCGGCATCAACCGGAATGTTCCTGCTTGACGCGGGGATGTCCGGAGGCGGCAGCGGAAAACGGATCGGCTCCGAACGGCTGCGCGGCCTGAACGCTCCCCGCCCCTGGCTGCTGGCCGGCGGGCTCACTCCTGAAAATGTCAAAGAAACCGTCGCGGCCTGTGTCCCTGGCGGAGTGGATTTCAATTCCGGTCTCGAATCCGAACCCGGACGCAAGGACCCTTCACGTATGCGGGCCGCATTAACGGCTCTGAGAGGATAGTCATGAAAAAAGGTTACTTCGGAGAATTCGGCGGGTGTTTCGTTCCTGAACTGCTCATGCCTCCGCTCCAGGAACTGGAAGAGGCCATGCGGGACATCATGCCCTCCCCCACCTTCAAGGAGGAGCTGGACGATCTGCTCCGCAACTTCGCGGGACGGGAAACGCCCCTAACCTACTGCCCCACTCTGTCCAAACGGCTCGGCTTCTCTTTGTGGCTGAAACGCGAGGATCTGCTGCACACCGGCGCGCACAAGGTCAACAACACGCTCGGGCAGGCGCTGCTCGCCAAGCATATGGGCAAAACGGCGCTGGTCGCGGAAACCGGCGCGGGCCAGCACGGCGTGGCGACAGCCGCTGCCGCCGCCCGTCTGGGGCTTGAATGCATCGTTTTCATGGGTGCCGAGGACGTGGAGCGCCAGTCCTCCAACGTGCGGCGCATGAAGCTGCTCGGCGCTGAAGTCCGGCCCGTCCAGAGCGGCACCCGGACCCTCAAGGACGCCATCAACGAGGCCCTGCGTTACTGGATCGCCGCGCAGGAGACCACACACTATTGTTTCGGTACGGCGGCGGGCCCGCACCCCTTCCCCACACTGGTCCGGAATCTTCAGAGCGTCATCGGGCGCGAAACCCGTGCCCAGATGCTGGAGAAAACCGGGCGGCTTCCCGATGTGGTCGTCGCGGCGGTGGGCGGCGGCTCCAATGCCATCGGCATGTTCCACCCGTTCGTGGATGACGCATCCGTACGCATCATCGGCGTTGAGGCGGCCGGTACCGGTGAGCCGGGATGCTACAATTCCGCGCCGATCAACCTCGGCACGCCCGGCGTCCTGCACGGCCAGATGACCATGCTCCTCCAGACCAAAGACGGACAGATCGAACCTTCGCATTCCGTTTCCGCCGGGCTCGACTATCCCGGCGTCGGCCCGGAGCACGCCTATCTGAGCGCCATTGGGCGCGTCCACTACGGGCTCGCCAACGACGCCGAAGCGCTCGACGCCTTCCAGACCCTCTGCCGCACCGAAGGCATCCTTCCCGCGCTGGAATCCTCCCATGCACTGGCGTGGGTACTCCGGCACCACGGCGAGCTTCCCGCAGGAGGGCATGTCGTCGTCAACCTCTCGGGGCGCGGCGACAAGGACATGGACATCGTGGAGCAACATCTGCATATCTCATGATAGCGACGTATCGAGGAATTGAAATATAAAAATAATTTCAAATAGATACTTAAAATACAAAATGCCGAAGACACATATCCCCACCCCAAAAACCAAGGGGGACCGGGGGGAATTATTCCCCCGGACAGGGGGTCAAGGGGGGCGGTAGCCACCCTTGCCGCCGGAGGCATAACGAGGAGAACCATCATGACTTTTCTTGAACAGAAAATACGGGATGCGCACACAGCCGGACGCACGGCGCTCATTCCCTTCGTCACCGCAGGATTCCCCACGCTCGACACGTTCTGGGGCATCATTGAAGAACTGGACGCCAACGGCGCGGACGTGATCGAAATCGGCGTGCCGTTCTCCGATCCCGTGGCCGACGGCCCGGTCGTGGAGGACGCTTCCCGCCGCGCGCTGGAACAGGGCGTCAGCCTGAACTGGATCATGGACGGCCTCAAGCAGCGCGCCGGGAACTTCAAGGCGGGCATCGTGCTCATGGGCTACCTCAATCCGTTCCTCCAGTACGGGCTGGAACGCTTCGCCGCCGATGCCGCACAAGCGGGCGTCTCCGGCTGCATCGTGCCGGATCTGCCGCTTGACGAAAGCGCCCCTGTCCGAACCACGCTGAAAGCGCACGGCACCGATCTGATCGCGCTGGTCGGCCAGAACACGTCGGAAGAAAGGATGCGCGAATACGCCGCCGTTTCGGAAGGCTATGTATACGTCGTTTCCGTCCTCGGCACGACCGGGGCGCGCACGGGACTGCCGCCGCAAGTGGAAGAGACGCTGCGCCGGGCGCGGAAAGCCTTCAACCTGCCGCTGGCTCTGGGTTTCGGCTTGCAGCACCCGGACCAGCTTGCCGCCATTCCCGCCGACATCCGGCCCGACGCCGCCGTGTTCGGCAGCGCCCTCTTGAAACATCTCGACAAAGGCAACACCGCCAAGGCGTTCCTTGAGGTGTGGACCAGGGAGGCACAAGCAAAAAGGCGCTTCAGAATCCCCGCCGGTGGAAGTCCATCCGGCGGGGATTTTTGCTGCCACACTTTCTTTTTTCCCTATACGGCGTAAAAAAGGTGCTAGCCCCGCCCTCTCCGCAGGGGGGCCGTTGACGCTTGTTCTTTTTTTGACTAGAAGGGACGTTTCACCCTTTGAATCATTTCTCTTGTTATTTCCCCTTTTTCGCCTTCAGGATTGCCCATGCTCGGAACACTTTTTTTCGACAAGCAGGATCGTGAACTCCTGCGTATGATCAACGAAACGATCGATCACGGCCCCTCGCAGGACCTTGAGCACAAGGTCTTTGACGCCAATCTTCATCCGCATGGCATCCTGGAACTGACGACGACCCACGAGTACAGAATGGCCCACGCGGTCATCAACCTGCTCGGCAACCTCGAAGCCGGCGGCGCTCCGGACCGGCTCATGGCCCTGCGCATCCTCCGCGACGAGGTGCTGCACAGCGCCCGCACGCCCTTCCGGTACAATACGGGCCGCGTCCTCATCCAGATCATGAAGGAGATCATCCGGTCTCGCCAGGATGAGCTGACGCAGCTCAAGCTCGTGCACGATTTCAGGAAGGTCACGTCCGGGAACCCCCGCCTCGTGCGCCAGTTCCTGAACACATACCATCTGCTGGAAATGCCCGAGGAGTGGAACCAGCTTACCGTGGACCACCACGTCCACGACGCCAACACCAAGGGCCGCAAAAACGCGACGCACCTGATCATGGACGCATGGATCAAGGGCATCCGGTATATCACCGTCGTCTATTACAACTACGTTGAGCCAGCCGCCGCACGCGAACTGCTGCAAGCCGCCGAGATCATGGGCGTCGACGTCCGCATCGGCCTGGAGTTCCGCACGCCTTTCCGGGATCGCTTCGTCTGTTTCGTCTGGGCCCCGCGCGGCTTCTCCGATCCCGAGGCGTTTTTGTCCTTCCTCGCCGAGCGGCCTATGGTCGCCCTCATGAACGAAGGGCGCAAGGCATCCCTCTGGATGCAGCGCCACGTCATGGATACGCTCCAGTTGTGGAACGCCAAGCACGCCCCGGCTCTGGCCGAGGAGCTCGAAATCCCCGTTCCGCTTCTTGAGCCCGAGGCGTTCCTTGCCTATGTGGGGACCGGGCAAACCTCGTTCCTCCATCTCGCCGAATACGCGCACAAGACGCTCCTCAAGCACCTTGTCCAGCGGGTCAAGGCATTGCAGGAGGAAGCCCTCACCGCCACCAGCGAACGCCAGAGCCAGATCGCACAGCTTATCCGGCGCATGGACATGCTCACGACCGAAGTGATCATGGAAACGTGGCTCAAGCCCGAACGCAATCCCGAGCTGCCCTCTCCCGACGTGCCGGACAACGCGCCGGACACGCCGGAACTGCTCAGGATGCCGCCCCATGTGCTGCTTGACTGGCTCTCCTGCCTGCGCAGCGGGTACCGCATCACGCTCCAGCTTGCGGAACTTACCGCCGAGGACGTGCTGGAACTGCTTTGGGACTGCCAGGGCATGATCACCCATCTGGAGCTGTTCAACCTCAAGGAATGGCAGGAAGGGCATCTCCGGCACCTCACCGCGATCAACGATCTCCAGATCGCCATCAACAAGGGCAGCGTCCTGCACCTCAAACAGATACTGCGGGGCATGATCCGTACGCTGGAAGCCTCGTCTTCCGAAAAGGACAAGGAACGCTGCGCCAAATTCCGTATCATCCTGCGCAACATCCCTTCGCTGCAGGCCCCGTACAAGGTCGCGCCCCTGCGTATCCGCATCGGGACGGACTCCACGAGCCATTCGGGCGTGCGGCACGGCATGGGCCTTGCCATGCCCGAAACCCTTCCCCACGGCGCGCGCAGGCAGATCGCCCGGGGCAAGCAGTTCCGGCCCATCTACCTTCCGGTGTCGTTGTCGCTGGAATTCCGCGAAACCTACGCCGAACAGGAACGCTATTCGTCCTTCATGCGCTGGCTCGGTCCGCGCTTGCGCCGCATTTGGGGGTTCGGACATTTCGGGCTCCGCTGCACCAAGGAATGGCGGGCCATTTCCGGCATTACCCAGATCGGAGAGGAAGGCAACGTCATCACGATGGGCGGCATCGGCGGCGAGCTGAACAACGGCCTGCGCGCCGAGCGGACCGAAAAGACCCGCCCGCGCTGGCTCGGCTTCTCGCGCCTCAGCACGCCCATTTCCAATACGCTCAAAGTGCTCGCGGGATTCATCCCGGCACTGGTGACCTTCCTGTACACACAGGAATGGTGGGTGCTGGCGTGGTTCGGCGCGCCCCTGTGGTTCCTCATCACCGGCCTGCGCAACATTCCGCAGGCCATCCTCGGCGGAGGCGGCATGTGGAGCCGCTCCCTCCTGCGCTGGAACGATTATGTAAGCTGGACACGCGTTTGCGATTCCCTGCTATACACAGGGCTGTCCGTTCCCCTGCTGGAATACTTTATCCGCGTGCTGCTCTTGGAAGACGGGCTGGGTCTGACGGTCAAGGATCACCAGTTCCTTGTCTTCTCCATCATCGCCGGGGCGAACAGCATCTACATTTCGCTGCACAACATCTATCGTGGGTTCCCCAAGGAAGCCATCATCGGGAACCTCTTCCGAAGTTTGCTCGCCATCCCGGTTTCGGTGTTCTACAACGACGTGCTGGCCCTGTTCCTGCCGTTCTTCACGACGGCCGATCCCCTGTTGATCCTCGAACCCGGCGCGGCCATCATTTCCAAGACGGCGTCGGATACGGTGGCGGCCATCATCGAAGGCCTTGCCGACTGGCGCAACAATCGGCGGCTCCGGTACTGGGACTACGAAACCAAATTGCAGCGCCTGTTTGATTGTTATGCCAAGCTGGAGCTGGCCTTCCCGGATCAGGACATCCTTTCGCTGTTGTCCCGCCCCGAGGAATTTACCCGGCTTACCTCCACGGAAGCCCGCTCCCTGCAAGTGGAAAGCATCATCAATGCGCTGGATCTCATGTATTTCTGGCTGTATCAGCCTTGTGCACAGCAGACGCTGACCTCCATCCTTCGCACCATGACGCGCGAAGAACGGGTCATCGTGGCCCGGTCGCAAGGGATTTTGTCCCGCGTCCGGGAGGTCAGCCAGCTTTTCGTGGACGGCCTGCTCGGGCGCAATTTCGCCCGCGCCCTGTCCTTCTACCTGGACAGCTACGAAAACTATATCCTTACGCTCAACAAACGCTGCGCCGGATTCTCCAACGGCCATCGTCCGCTGCTCAGGCGCAGGCGGCATATATCGGATTGCCTTTAAAAAAGCAGGGAAATTGGGGGAAGGGAACGTTTCTGAAAAAGTGTCCCTTTCCCCAAACCTGCCAGCACTGCTCCCACCTCTCTCCTCTGGCAATGACTTTTGTACTTGCCGGATCTCTGGAATTTTCTGGAGTGATACAGCCGAACGAACCGCTCCAGAGTCGAAAGGGCCTACCCGTATGGGAAAGCTTCTTGAAGGGAGCGTTCTCACAGGCTCGCCGGAGTCTCCCGCCTCCCTCCGGAACTTCAACCGACGGGGAAGGCATCCTGAGATCCCCGTATGAGGATTGCCGGGCGGGGAGCCGCGCCTGTCCTTTCCCCGCTGTTGAAAAGCAAAAAGAAGTTCTGTAACAGCTACGTCAAACGGGATATGCGGCTTTCCTCCGCCTCGGAACCCGCCGTTTGGTGCGGGGAAGGGATGGCGGGAGGGCCTTTTCCCGTCGGCATCCGTTTCCCGTGACTTTTCTTTTTGACCAAAGGACGCACAGTGGCCGTAAAAACCACCCGCACAGCGACAGAAGAACAACTCCCCACCCGGGAGGAGGCGGAAGCCGCCTTTGCCCTCGCCCTTGACGCGCGGCAGGAGCGTGTGCGCGCCGCGCTCAACAAGCTGGCAAGCGATCCGCCGCAGGTTCTGATCCTCGAAGGCGGCAGCGTGGCCGAGCGCTTCAGCGTGGCCCTGTGGCACGCCGCCCGCCTCAACTGCCCGGAAGGGCGGCCGCCCTGCCTGCATTGCCCGGCCTGCCTCCAGATCGGCGCGAATTTGTTTCACGACCTGTATGTGCTGGACGGGCGCGAAGGCTCCATCAAGATCGAAACCGTCCGCGAACTGAGGACCATCCTCGGGGAAGCGCCGCGCGGCGACGGCAAGCGCGTCGTTATCCTCGCCGAAGCCCAGTCCCTCGGCGTGGAAGCCGCCAACGCGCTTCTGAAATCATTGGAGGAGCCCCGGCCCGGCGTTTGTTTCCTGCTCCTCGCCCCGCAGCGGGAGCGCCTCCTCCCCACGCTTGTCTCCCGTGGCTGGGTCGTCACGCTGGCATGGCCCGAGGCCGGCACGCCTTCGACGCCGGAGCTGTTCCAGTGGGAAGAGGCGCTGGCGGAATTCATGGCCTCCGGGCAGGGGTGGCTCGACAAGACGTCCGGCAAGGGTGCCGTCGATGCGGCGCTGGCCCGCCGGATCGTGCTCTCCGTCCAGAAGGCACAGGCCGCCCTCCACGCCGGGCGGGATGGAGGGCCTCTTGGACGGCGTCTTGCCATCCTCCCCGAAGCAGGCCATCTCCATGTCAACGATCTGCTGGCGCAATGCCAGGAATCGCTGGACTATATGGTCAGCCCCCCGCTGGTCCTCAACTGGCTGGCCACGCGGCTGCACATCGTTTATCGTCACGCCCGGCTGCGCGGGCGGAAGCCAACCGCCTGACCCGACATGAGATTGACGCTATGAAGCGTTAGACTTGAGGCGCCTTTCAGGGGAAAACCGGGGAAGGCGCCTTTTTTTGCTGGACAGTAAGTATAAAAAGAACTATTATCGTTTCACGGGTAGGGCATTCTGAGCCACGGAGCGATAGGCAAAACGAAGGGGAAACCGGATTCCCCATATCCATTTCTCATTGTCAAAAAACGGCTCCCGGTGTACTTCCCAGAAAGACAGGATCCTTATTCAGCCAACCATTGTCATAAGGAAGGTTCTCATGGCTAACCAGTTTGAAATCTATAAGTGTGAACTCTGCGGCAATGTCATCGAAGTGCTTTTCGCCGGCAGCGGCGGCCCGCTTTCCTGCTGTGGCCAGCCCATGAAACTTATGGCCGACAAGGCCATCGACGGCGCCAAGGAAAAGCATGTGCCCGTGATTGAAGCCAACGGCGCAGGCTGTAAGGTCAAGGTCGGTTCCGCTCCTCACGTGATGGAAGAAACCCACTGGATCGAATGGATCGAAATCGCCACCGCCGACGGCAAGCGCTATAAGAAGTTCCTGAAGCCCGGCGACGCGCCCGAAGCCGATTTCTGCATCCCGGTGGACAAAGTTGTTTCCGCCCGCGAATACTGCAACCTCCACGGTCTGTGGAAGGCATAAGCACCTATAGACCACTTGACAACGGCGGCTCTTTTTGGCTGTAACAGTGCCGTCGGAGATGTTCCTTACACCTCTAACCCCCGCAGGCAAGAGCAGCGCTTTCGCGGGCAGGAGATTAACGATGCAGAAATATGTTTGCAATGTGTGTGGCTATGAATATGATCCCGCCGCCGGCGACCCTGACAGCGGCATCGCCCCCGGCACCGCTTTTGAAGATCTGCCCGAAGATTGGGTCTGTCCCGTCTGCGGCGCTTCCAAGTCGGACTTTTCCGCTGCCTAAGATAGCGGCTCGTCTGAACGCGTAGAATAGGGGGTGTGACGGGCTTCGTCGCACCCCCATGTTTTTGTGCTCACCTCAAACATGCCTGAAAGGATTTTGTCACTATGAAACCCGTTGAACTGGCGAAAGATATTTTCTGGATCGGGGCCGTCGACTACAACAAGCGCAACTTCCACGGCTACAGCCGTTCCCCGCGCGGCACGACCTACAACAGCTATCTCGTCCGCGACGAGAAGAACGTCGTGTTCGACACGGTGGACAACGATTACGCCGGAACCATGTTCTGCCGCCTCGCCAAGCTGATGCCGCTCGACAAGGTCGACTACATCGTCGTGAACCACACCGAAAAAGACCACGCCGGGGCCCTGTGCCAGCTCGTCGAGCGCTGCAAGCCCGAGAAGATCATCACGTCGACCATCGGCAAGCGTTTCATGGAAGCCCAGTTCGACACCACCGGCTGGCCCATCGAAGTGGTCAAGACCGGGGACGTCATCAACATCGGCAAGCGGAACATCCATTTCGTGGAAACCCGTATGCTGCACTGGCCCGACAGCATGGTTTCCTACATCCCCGAAGACAAGCTCCTTATCAGCAACGACGCCTTCGGCCAGAACATCGCCTCCTCCGAACGTTTTTCGGATCAGTACGACCGCTGCGTACTGGAAAAGGCGATCAAGGAATACTACTACAACATCGTCCTGCCCTTCTCCCCGCAGGTCCTCAAGACGCTTGAGCTTGTGGCTGCCCTGAAGCTCGACATCGAAATGATCGCCCCCGACCACGGCCTCATCTGGCGCGGCAAGGACGACTGCAAGTACATCCTCGACACCTACCGCGCCCTTGCCGAACAGAAGCCGAAGCAGCGCGCCGTCATCGTCTACGACTCCATGTGGGGCTCCACCGGCATCATGGCCTCCGCCATCGCCTCCGGCCTTGAAGACGAAGGTGTGCCCGTCCGCATCATCGACATCCAGAAGAACCACCACAGCGACGTGATGACCGAACTCGCCGACTGCGGCGCGGTCATCGTGGGTTCCGCCACGCACAACAACAACGTACTGCCCGGCATCGCCGACGTGCTGACCTACATGAAGGGCCTCCGCCCCCTAAACCGCGTGGGCGCCGCGTTCGGCTCCTACGGCTGGTCCGGCGAATCACCGAAGATCATTCAGGAATGGCTCGCATCCATGAACATGGATATGCCCGCCGACCCTGTGAAGTGCCTGTTTGTGCCCAAGCATGAAGGCCTGTCCCAGTGCGTCGCGCTCGGCAAGACCGTTGCCGAGGCCCTCAAGGCGAAGTGCTGATGTTCCGGGGGGAAGCCTTCGGGCTTTCCCCCGCCTCCCGTTCCGGCGGCGAAGGCAATGCGCGGGGCATCGCGCGGAAGCGTTCGTGAGCGAGAGGAGACGGGTCCGGACTGAGAAAACCGCCTCCACGCGCCGTTTTAGGGAAGAATCCTTTCCGATGCGGCCTAATATCATATACTTTTCAAAGGAGCCTGAGGAGACTGGGCTCCGGCAATGATCCGGCTTCCGGCCGGAAACCAAAATCATGGGGGAATTCTATGGATGTTGTCATGCTGTCACGGTTGCAATTTGCCGTGACCGTCTTTTTCCACTTCATCTTTGTCCCGCTGACCCTCGGACTCGTGGTTCTTCTCGCCATCATGGAGACGCTCTACGTCCGCACGGGCAATGAAGTGTACAAAAGAATGGTCAAGTTTTGGGGAAAGCTGTTCCTCATCAACTTCGTCCTCGGCGTCGTGACCGGGATCACCCTCGAATTCCAGTTCGGGACCAACTGGTCTCGCTACTCGGAATATGTGGGCGACATCTTCGGCTCGCTGCTGGCCATCGAAGCCACGGCCGCCTTCTTCCTTGAGTCCACCTTCCTTGCGGTGTGGGCGTTCGGCTGGGAGCGCGTGAGCAAGAAGGTCCACCTGACCGCGATCTGGCTTGTGGCCATCGCCTCGAACCTGTCCGCCCTGTGGATCATCCTCGCCAACGGCTGGATGCAGAACCCCGTCGGCTACGTCATCAAGAACGGCCGCGCCGAGCTGTCCAGCTTCTTTGATGTCGTGACCAACCCCTTCGCATGGAGCCAATATTTCCATACGATTTTCGCCGCATGGATGCTCGGCGGCTTCTTTGTGCTCGGCGTCTCCTCGTGGCACCTGCTCCGCAAGAACGAGCTGGATCTGTTCAAGCGTTCCGTGCGCATCGCCGCGCCCTTCACCCTGATCCTCGTCCTGCTGCTCGGCCTTCAGGGCCACCATCACGCGCAGATCGTCGCGGAAATGCAGCCCGCCAAGCTCGCCGCCATGGAATCCCACTGGGAAACCGGCACCCACGTCCCCATGTATCTCCTCACATGGCCTGATCAGGCCAACCGCACCAACAGCATTCAGGCCCTGCCCATCCCGAGCCTGCTGAGCCTGCTGGCCTTCAATTCCCCGAGCGCGGAAGTGAAGGGCCTCGACGCCTTCCCCGCCGACGACATTCCTCCAGTCCTTCCCACCTTCCTCTCCTTCCGCTTCATGGTAGCCTGTGCGGGCCTCTTCGTGCTGCTGGCCATCGCCGCGTGGTGGTGGAGAAAGGATCTCGAAAACCACCCCCTGCTCATGAAGGCGCTGATCTACGTGATCCCCCTGCCCTACCTCGGGATCATGGCCGGTTGGGCCGTGGCCGAAATAGGCCGCCAGCCGTGGATTGTTTATGGCCTCATGCGGACCTCCGACGCCGTGTCGCCGGTCCCGACGTCCTCTGTAGGGCTCTCGCTCGCGGCTTTCATCGTCATCTACACCTTCCTCGGCATTCTGGACATCTACCTGCTCCGCAAGTATGCCAAGAAGGGCCCGGAAGCCGCCCCTGAAGCGCAGGCCTAGCCCCGCCATCCCTACCCTAAGAGAGGATTACCAATATGCTTGAAACCACTTGGTTTGTTTTGTGGGGACTGCTCTGGGCGGTCTACTTTGTCCTGGACGGCTTCGACTTCGGCATGGGGACCCTGCTGCCTTTCCTCGCCAAGAACGATGAAGAAAAACGCATCATCTACAACGCTGCCGGCCCCTACTGGGACGGCAACGAAGTGTGGCTCATCACGGCCGGCGGCGTGACCTTCGCCGCCTTCCCCAAGGCCTACGCGGTGATGTTCAGCGCGCTCTACGCTCCGCTGCTCATCCTGCTCTTCGCCCTGATCTTCCGCGCGGTGTCCTTCGAGTTCCGCAACAAGAAGGATTGCCCCCAGTGGCGCAAGTTCTGGGACGCCTGCCAGTTCCTCGGCAACTTCCTGCCCGCGCTGCTGCTCGGCGTGGCCTTCGCCAACCTGTTCATGGGCATCCCGATCGACGGCAACGGCGTGTACCACGGCAACATCATCAAGCTTCTGACCCCCTACGGCCTCGCGGGCGGCATCTTCTTCGTGCTGATTTTCTGCATGCACGGCGCCCTCTGGCTGGCCCTCAAGTCCGAAGGCGACATCCATGAACGCGCCGTCGGCGCGGCGCAGGTGGTCTGGCCTCTGGTCCTCGCCGTGGCCCTGCTTTTCCTCGCCCTGACCGCGTTCTACACCAATCTGTACGCCAACTACGCCGAGCATCCCACGCTGCTCATCTTCCCGATCCTTGCGGTGGCTTCCCTGCTCACCGTCCGGGTAATGATCTGGGCCGACAACCTGCTCGGCGCGTGGTTCTTCAGCGCATTGTTCATCATTACCGTGACCTTCTTCGGCGTGCTCGGCATGTATCCCGGCATCATCATCTCCAGCATCGATCCCGCGTACAGCGTGACGGTCTTCAACGGCGCGTCCAGCCAGCTGACCCTCAAGATCATGCTTGGCGTAACCCTCTGCTGCATCCCCGTGGTCATCGCCTATCAGGCGTGGGTGTACTACACCTTCGCCCACAAGGTGACCCCCGAAAGCCTCCAGAAGGACGATCACGCGTATTAAGTTATGTGGGGGAAGGGAGAAGGAACCCTTCTGGAGAAGGGTTGCCTTCTCCCCTCCTCCACACCCCCTCCCCTCATCCTCCCAAGACTTTTGACTGGTGGGGAGGCGGCGCGGAGGGAGTCCCCGTTTCACTGCTTATAAAAATCGGGAAAGGCCGTTCGAAGCATTTCGAGCGGCCTTTCGTTTGGGCAAGAGAAAGAAAAGAAGTAAGGGGCAGAGATAGGATGAGGCAAATGATATTGAAAGAAATCAGCGTTTAAAAGCTATGAGGAGGCCAAGCAAGACCAGCAGGACGCCCAAGAAACGCCTCCACGTAAACAGCGTCACGGGAATACCGAACCAACCGAAATGGTCGATGATGCAGCCCATGATCAGGTTCCCGAGGATCATGGCCATCAGGGTGGGCAGGACGCCGATATGGGGCACACAGAGAATCGTATTGAATACCACGGTCGCCCCGAGCAAACCGCCGACCAATTGCCACGCAGGAACGCCGAATACGCCGCCGACATGCCCTTTGCCGAAAAACAGCATGGCGAGCCCAAGAACCAGCGTGCCGCCGAGGAACGAAAGGAAACTCCCCTCCAGTACGCCCACGGAGCGACTCAGTTGCGCGTTGATCGGCGACTGGAGCCCGAACAGAAGGCCCGCCGCAATCATCATGCCCAAATAAAAAATCTTTTCCATAGCCAGCTCCACTGTGTCCTTTTCCGCCAGCAGCCTGAAAGAACCTTCCTCCGCTCCCGCTTCTCCACCTTCTAAAAAAAGACCCTGCTCAACGCGCTCCCTCCACCCCCCGGGAATGTCGTGAACAGGGATTCGATAACGTCGAAAGTCTTGGGAAGAGGAGGGATGGGGGTTTGGGGGAAGGG
>ENA-UOOA01005421-UOOA01005421.1-human-gut-metagenome-genome-assembly--contig:-P61old-NODE-5421-length-13320-cov-9.706973_pt1 | contig 13320 bp, 13 predicted proteins | sample MGYA00242467_ERZ724014 | MGnify/ENA metagenome assembly ERZ724014
TCGGCCCTGCCCCTGGTGCGGCAGGCGGAGGCGCTGCTGCCGGCCGATACCGGCAGCGTGCTGACCCCGGCGGTGCTGGAGAGCCGTCCGCTGCCGGACAGTGCCCCGACGGAGGACGATACGGCGGAAACCGCCGCCGTGCCGTGGACGAAGGTCGTCGCCGCCGTGTGGATCGGCGGCAGCGCCGTGACGCTGGCCTGGTTCCTGGCGGTGAATGGCCGGTGCTATGCCCGGCTGCGGCGCTCCCGCAGGCCGCTGGACGCGGGCAGAGATCTGCCCTGCTATGTGTACGTCTCAGCCGCCATCGACACCCCGTGCCTGCTGGGCCAGAGCATCTATGTGACGCCCCAGGTGGCGGCGGATGAGACGGCTCTGCGCCATGTGCTGGCCCACGAGGCCACCCATTACCGCCACGGCGATCCCCTGTGGGCGGTGGTGCGGGGCGCGTGCCTGGTGGTGCACTGGTGGAACCCGCTGGTGTGGCTGGCGGCCATCCGCTCCCGCGAGGACGGGGAACTGGCCTGCGATGCCTCCGCCGTGAAGCGTCTGGGGGAGGGAGAGCGCACCGCCTACGGACGGACGCTGATCGCCCTCAGCTGCGCCCAGACCCGGCCCGTCTCGCCCCTGACGGCGGCCACCACCATGTCCGGCGGCAGGCGGACGCTGAAGGAGCGGGTGTGCCTGCTGGCGAAGCAGCCCCATACCCGGGCAGCCGCCGCCTTCGTGCTGGCGGCGGCGGTGATCCTGGCCGCCGTGGCGGGCTTCACCGGTGAAAAAAAAGACTTCTATACCCTTCGGGCCAGGCGGCTGGATGACCAGACGGTGCGCCTGTCCGTCACCGGCGGCCAAGAGGGACAGCCGATGCTGCTGATGCGCGTCCGGTACCATAACGGCGAGGGCGTGGAGGGGACGCCGTCTCTTGCGCTGATGCCGCCCAACCGGTCGCTGGACATCACGCTGCTGGACATCGAAGGAGAGTACTCTTATGGACTCTCGCTGGAGAGCAATACGCCGGTGCGCTGCCCCACCACCGACTGGACACAGGTGGATCCCGCGCTGGGCTATGTCTGGACCGTCATGGAGGGCACCCTCCGTGCGGCGCCGGGCAGCGTGTATCCCATCGCCTGGTGCGGCTATGCCGAGGACGGGAACATCGATCCCCTCCCGGTGCAGGAGCTGACCGAAAGCACCGCCCGGATACCGTCCCAGAAGGGCGATTACTTCGTGGTATGGGCCATGTTCCCCCGCGCCGACGGATACATCCAGACCGGCGGCGCACAGGGCTAGAAGGGCTCCCCCACGCCGCAGACGCCGGTTTTCACAATACCATATCCCCGCCCCGAAAGGCCCGCACGGTGTGCGGGCCTTTTCTGTTGCCCTGACGCGGGCAACCCGCCTTGCGGCGCGGCGGCATGGGCAGGGGGCGTGCCCCCCCATATTGAAAGGAGGAGCCATATGAGCAACATTCACATTGCCGTCTCCGACGCCGACGCGGCGGTGACGGCGCCTGCCACCCTGACCGGCGGCATGGTGGGCGCGTCGGTCACGTTCACCTTCACCGGCACGGCGTGGGACGGTCTGACCAAGGTGGCCGTGTTCCGGGCAGGCGGCGTCCAGCGGGAGGTGGCCCGTGCCGACTGGGACGGCGACGCGTGTCCCATCCCCTGGGAGTGCCTGCAGGCGGCGGGCGAGCGACTGCTGGTGGGCGTGTACGGCACCGACAGCGCCGGGACGGTGATCCTGCCCACCGTGTACGCCGACTGCGGCTGGATCCAGCCGGGCGCATCCCTCTCCGGCGAGACGGCGGCGGAGCCCACAGCCCCGGTCTATGCCGGACTGATGCGGGAGGTGCTGGCCCAGGCCAAGGCCTCCGGCCAGTTCGACGGCCCTCAGGGCGCACCCGGCGCCAAGGGCGACAAGGGCGACAAGGGAGACTCCGGCGCCAAGGGCGACACCGGATCGCCCGGCGCGGCGGGCAGCGACGGCAAAAGCGCCTACGCCGCCGCCCAGGAGGGCGGCTACACCGGCACGGAGGACGCCTTCAATGCGGCGCTGGCGGCAGTGGAGCAGAAGGCCGCCAAATCCAGGGCCGTGACGGTAACGCTGCGGGCGGCCAACTGGAACGCCGCGGCCAAGTCCGTCACGGCCCAGTGCTCGGGCGTGACCGCCAGCAGCAACATCGTGGTGACGCCCTCGGCCGGCAGCTACGAGGCCTACTGTCAGGCGGGCGTCCGGTGCACGTCGGCCACCGCCAACACGCTGGCCTTCAAGTGCAGCACCGTCCCCACCGCCAACCTGACGGCCAACGTGCTGATCCTGGGCTGAGAGGGGCGCGGATCATGACGGAAACGATCCTGGTGGCGGCGCTGAGCCTGACCGGCACGCTGGCGGGCGCGTATCTGGCCAACCGCAAGAGTGCGGCCCTGGTGGCCTATCGCCTGGCCCAGCTGGAGCGGAAGGTAGACAAGCACAACCAGGTGGTGGAGCGTACCTACGCCCTGGAGGAGGCGGTGTCGCTGCTGGACGAACGGGTCAAGGTGGCCAACCACCGTATCGCCGACCTGGAGGGACGTGCATAGGATGAAACAGACCACAAAAAGGAGGAACATCACATGAAAGCAACAACCGATTGGAAGCGCTGGTTCCGTGCGGCAGGCATCCGCGCGGCCCGCACCATGGCGCAGACCGCGGCGGCCACCATCGGCGCCACCGCCGTGCTGTGCGAGGTCAACTGGCTGGCAGTGGCCAGCTCCACGCTGCTGTCCGGCATCCTCAGCCTGCTGACCAGCCTGGGCGGCCTGCCGGAGCTGGAGGAATAAGCCATGCCCAACATCTATCTCAGCCCGGAGGATCGCGCCAGCAACACCTACGCGGCCACGGCCCTGTGGAACGGGAGACCCACCAACGAGAAGGAGCAGATGTGCCGCTGCGCCGACCTGCTGGAGGCGGCGCTGACGCGCTGCGGCTTCGCGGTGCGGAACGTGCAGCGGGGCAATATGTACGACCGGGTGAAGGAGTCCAACGCCTGGCCCACCGACCTGCACATGGCCCTGCACACCAACGGCTTTGACGGCCGGGTGTCCGGCACCCGGGTACACTGCTACCCCAGCGCCGAGAGCCGCCGCATCGGGCGGCTGATCCAGGACCGCATCGCCCCCCTGTCCCCCGGCACGTCGGAGCGGCTGGTGGAGAGCGCCGGGCTCTATGAACTGCGCGCCAGCCACATGCCCGCCGTGCTGCCGGAGTTCGGCTTCCACGATAATCCGGAGGAGGCCCAGTGGCTCATCGACAGCATGCCCCGCATCGCCGAGGAGACGGCACAGGCGGTGTGCGAATTCTTCGCGGTGCCCTACGTCGCCCCGGCGGAAACGGAGCAGCCGGTCACGCCGGAGCCGCCCGTGGCGGACACGCCGCTGTACCGGGTACAGGTGGGTGCCTTCCGCGCCCGCCGCAACGCCCAGGCGTACTGCGAAAAGGTGAAAGCCGCCGGTTTTCCGGAGGCTTTCGTGGTATAAAACGGCATACGAAAAGGACGGCCTGCGCAGGCCGTCCTTTTTTGTGCATTTATACCTGGATATCGCCGTCGGCGGCGTGGGCCTCACGCAGCAGCGGCGCGCACTGGGCCAGGAACCGCGCCACCTGCTGGGGACAGCGGCCGATGTACCGCTTGGGCTCCATCAGGGCGTCCAGCTCCTGCCGGGTCAGGCCGAAGGCCGGGTCGCCCGCCAGACGATCCAGCAGGTCGCAGGGCTCTCCCTCCTTCATCCGGGCCGTGGCGGCCATGGAGTGGCGGCGGATGATCTCGTGAAGCTGCTGGCGGTCGCCGCCCCGCTTCACCGCCTCCATCATCAGATCCTCCGTGGTCAGGAAGGGCAGATACTCCCGCAGCGTCCGGTCGATGACCGCCTCGTTGACGCGGAGGCCGTCCGTCACGTTCTGGCACAGCCGCAGCACCGCGTCGGCGCACAGGAAGCCCTCCGGCATGGCGATGCGCCGGTTGGCGGAGTCGTCCAGCGTCCGCTCCATCCACTGGACGGAGGCGGTCATGGGGGCGTTCATGGCGTCGGCCATCAGATAGCGGCTCAGGGAGCAGATGCGCTCGCAGCGCATGGGGTTGCGCTTATAGGCCATGGCCGACGAGCCGATCTGGCTTGCGCCAAAGGGCTCCTCCACCTGGCGGTCATGCTGCAAAAGGCGGATGTCGTTGGCCATGCGATAGGCGCTCTGGGCGATGGAGCTGAGACAGCTCAGAATCCGGCTGTCCACCTTCCGGGGATAGGTCTGGCCGCACACCGGGAAGCACCGGGCAAAGCCGAATTCGGCGGCGATACGGCGGTTCATCTCGTCGATCTTCTCCTCGTCGCCGTCAAAGAGATCCATGAAGCTGGCCTCGGTGCCGGTGGTGCCCCGGCAGCCCAGGAATTTCATGCCGGACACCAGTGTGTCCAACTCCTCCAGGTCGGAGAGAAAGTCCTGCATCCACAACGTGGCCCGCTTGCCCACGGTGACGGGCTGGGCGGGCTGATAGTGGGTGTAGCCCAGGGTGGGTGTGGCGGCGTACTTCTCGGCAAAAGCCGCCAGATTGGCCAGCACCGCCAGCAGCTGGCCCCGGAGATAGGTCAGGCCGTCCCGGTACAGGATCAGATCGGCGTTGTCGGTGACGTAGCAGCTGGTAGCCCCCAGGTGGATGATGCCCGCCGCAGCCGGTGCGGCCTTGCCGTAGGCGTACACATGGGCCATCACGTCGTGGCGCACCTCCCGCTCACGCTGGGCGGCCACGTCGTAGTCGATGTCGGCGATGTGGGCCTCCAGCTCCGCCACCTGCTGTGCCGTGATGGGCAGGCCCAGGTCGTGCTGGGCGCGGGCCAGCGCCGTCCACAGCCGCCGCCAGGTCTGATAGCGGCTGTCGTCCGAGAACAGGTGCAGCATGTACTGGGAGGCGTACCGTGACGCCAGCGGGGACTGGTAGGTGGAGTGGGACATAGGATGGCCTCCTGAGAAGTGAAGAGTGAAGAGAGAAAAGTGAAAAGCTGCGGTATGCCGCCCCAGGCGGCATGATTGAAATGGGTTCGCACAGTATGACCGTGCATCGAAGCCATTTGTAGGGGGCGGCGTCCTCGACGCCCCGTTCGAATTGAGACAGTTTTCCGATAGAACGGCGGGCCGTCGAGGACGCCGGCCCCTACGCATGTCTATCGAAAGTGCGGCGTATTACCGGACAATCAAGCTCTCCCGCTCGGCGCCCACGGAGACGTAGCCGATGTGGCAGCCGATGGCCTTTTCCACATACGCCACATAATCGCGGGCGGCCTGGGGCAGCTCCTCCCAGGTGCGCGCGCCGGAGATGTCGCACTGCCAGCCGGGACGGTACTCCATCACAGGCTTGGCCTGCTCCAGCACGGCGGGGAACGGGAACTCATGGGTGATCCGGCCGTCGATCTCATAGGCGGCGCAGACGGGGATCTCGGCCATATAGCTGAGGATGTCCAGCTTGGTCAGGGCGATGTTGGTGGCGCCCTGCACCTCCACGCCGTAGCGGGTGGCCACCAGGTCGATGGGGCCTACGCGGCGGGGACGGCCGGTCTTGGCGCCGTACTCGGCGCCGGCCTCACGGAGCTTCTCGGCGTCCTCGCCGAACCACTCGCAGGTGAAGGGGCCTTCGCCCACACAGGATGAATAGGCCTTCACCACGCCCACCACCTCGTCGATCTTCGCGGTAGGCAGACCCGCGCCCACAGGGGCATAGGCGGCGATGGTGTTGGAGGAGGTGGTGTAGGGATAGATGCCGTAGTCCAGGTCACGCAGCGCGCCCAGCTGGCCCTCAAACAGGATGGCCTTGCCCTCGTCCTGGGCCCTGCGCAGATAGCGGCCCGTGTCGGCCACATAGGGGCGCACCTGGGCGGCGTAGGTGTCCAGCCACTGCTTCAGCTCCTCCATGGTATAGCCCTTGGCCCCATAGACCTTCTGGAGGATCAGGTTCTTCCACTCCAGCAGATCCTGCAGGTGGGCCTTCAGGTGTTCGGGATACAGCAGCTCACCGGCCTGAACGGTCTTTTTCTGGTACTTATCGGAATAGAACGGCGCGATGCCCTGCTTGGTGGAGCCGTACTTCTTGTCCTTCAGGCGGGCCTCCTCCAGGGCGTCCAGCTCACGGTGCCACGGCAGCAGCAGAGACGCACGGCTGCTGACCATCAGGTTTTCCGGGGAAATGGACACACCGGCGGCACGGAGGGTCTCCATCTCCTGCACCAGATTCTCGCAGTCCAGGGCCACGCCGTTGCCCAGAATGTTCATGACACCCTGGCGGAAAATGCCGGAGGGCAGCAGATGCAGGGCGAATTTGCCCATGTCGTTGATGACGGTGTGACCGGCGTTGCCGCCGCCCTGATACCGTACCACCACGTCGTACCGCTCCGTCAGATAGTCCACCATGCGGCCCTTACCCTCGTCGCCCCAGTTGATGCCCACGATCGCACAATTTGCCATTGTTGCTGCCTCCTGTTCTATATATTACAGTATTACAATAAGCTTTTCAAATAAACAACGTTTTATTATAAGCACGGCGACAGAATAAGTAAAGTATCCGTTTCGGATATGTGGAATAAGCAAAAGTGATGGCACAGAGCCATGGCGCGCCATTTCTTTCTTGCGCGGCGGCGGCCGCTGTCGTATAATAGAGGCAAATACATACTGGAGGACGGCTATATGTACGAAAACGGCAAGATCTATATGGGTCTGGCGGACGGCCAGCGGGTGGAGATGGCGCTGAACATGTGCAACCGCCACGGCCTGATCGCAGGCGCCAGCGGCACCGGCAAGACCATCACCATGAAGGTGATGGCGGAATCCTTCTCCGACGCGGGCGTGCCCGTGTTCCTGTGCGACGTGAAGGGCGACGTGGCGGGCATCTGCGCCCCCGGCGTCAGCAATGAGGGCATGGAGAAGCGCATCGACAAGTTCGGCATCCGGGACACCTTTACCTATAAGGCGTACCCCACCACCTTCTGGGATATCTATCAGCAGGGCGGCCACGCCGTCCGCGCCACCGTCAGCGATATGGGGCCGGAGCTTCTCAGCCGGATCCTGGGCCTGACCCCCGCCCAGGAGGGCATCCTGCACATCGTGTTCCGCATCGCCGACGACAAGGGCCTGCTGCTGATCGACCTGAAGGATCTGCGTGCCATGCTGACCTACGTCAACGAGCACCGCACCGAGTACATGATGACCTACGGCAACATCACGCCCCAGTCGGCAGCGGCCATCCTGCGGGCGCTGCTGCCCCTGGAGCAGCAGGGCGGCGAGCTGTTCTTCGGCGAGCCCGCCCTGGACATCCGCGACTGGATGCGCACCGACGAGAACGGCCGCGGCATGATCAACGTGCTGGACTGCGTCAAGCTGGTGCAGAACCCCACCCTGTACGCCAGCTTCCTGCTGTGGATGCTGTCGGAGCTGTTTGAGAGCCTGCCGGAGGCGGGCGATATGGACAAGCCCAAGCTGGTGTTCTTCTTCGACGAGGCCCACATGCTGTTCCGGGACGCGCCCACCGTGCTGCTGCAGAAGATCGAGCAGACGGTGAAGCTGATCCGCTCCCGGGGCGTGGGCGTCTACTTCGTCACTCAGAGCCCCAGCGACATCCCCGATACCGTGCTGGCCCAGCTCTCCAACCGGGTGCAGCACGCCCTGCGGGCCTACACCCCCGCCGAGCTGAAGGCTGTCCGGGTGGCGGCCCAGGCCTTCCGGGCCAACCCCGCCTTCCAGGCGGAGGACGCCATCATGGAACTGGGCGTGGGCGAGGCGCTGACCTCCTTCCTGGACGAGGAGGGCGTGCCCGCCATGGTGCAGCGCACCAAGATCATCTGCCCCCAGAGCCTGATGGCCGCGCCGGAGCCCATGGCCCGGGCCAAGGTGCTGATGCGGGACGGCATGGAGAAGTACGACGACGCCGTGGACAATCTGTCCGCCTATGAGGTGCTGACGGAGGAGGCGGAAAAGGCCGAGCTGGCCCAGCAGGAGGAGGCCGACCGCAAGGCCCGGGAAAAGGCCGAGGCCGAGGCGGAGAAGCAGCGGCTGAAGGAAGAGGAGGCCGACAAGAAGCGGCAGCAGAAGCTGGCCGACGAGGAGCGCAAGCGCCAGCAGAAGCTGGAGGATGAGGCCCGCCGCCGCCAGCAGAAGCTGGCCGATGAGGAGCGCCGCAAGGCCGAGCGCCAGCAGGAGAAGGCGGAGGCCGAGGCCCGCCGCAAGGCCGAGCGCCGGGCGGCCAAGATCGAGTCCCAGCTGATCTCCGCCGGCGGTCAGATCCTGAAGCGCGGCCTGATGGGCGTGCTGAAGAAGAGATAACGCGCTTTGCGGGAGGGAGCAGCTCAGGCTGCCCCTCCTCTTGCATTTTGGCGCAAAACGCCCTATAATCGGGATACATCCCACTGTGAAAGGAGCCCCGCCATGAACAAGCAGGAGACCTACGACTTTCTTCGCGCCAACGGCGTGGCCTTTGAGATCACGGAGCACAGGGCCGTCTACAACATGGAGGAGTGCGCCGACCTGGCCCTGCCCTATCCGGAGGACGACGCCAAGAACCTGTTCGTCCGGGACGACAAGAAGCGGAATTACTATCTGATCACCGTCCGGGGCGACAAGCGGGTGGATCTGAAGGAGTTCCGCCGGGCCCACGGCACCCGTCCCCTCAGCTTCGCCTCGGCGGACGAGCTGATGGCGTTCCTGCACCTGACCCCCGGCTCGGTGACGCCCCTGGGCCTGCTGAATGACGAGAGCCGCAGCGTCCGGTTCTATCTGGACGAGGCATTTCTGCTGCCGCCGGGCCGCATCGGCGTACACCCCAACGACAACACCGCCACCGTGTGGCTGCAGGCGGAGGAGCTGCTGCGGCTGCTCCGCGCCCACGGCACCGCCGTGGAGCTGACACGCCTGTAACGCCATGGACGAGCGTCTGATCTACGAGATCCTGGCCGTGGTGGGCGAAATTCCCGAGGGGCAGGTGGCCTCCTACGGCCAGATTGCCCGGCTCATCGGCCGGGAGCGGAACGCCCGCCTGGTGGGCAGGGTGCTCAGCAGCGCCGGACTGTACGGCGACTATCCCTGCCACCGTGTGGTGGGCCACGACGGGCGTCTGGCGCCCCACTGGCCGGAGCAGGGCTTCCTGCTGCGGCAGGAGGGCGTCCCCTTCCGGGACGAGAACCATGTGGACATCAAACGGTGCCGCTATTCCGGTGCCTGATCATAACAGGAGGACACATTATGAAAGCATTGCTGATCAACGGCAGCCCTCACGAGAGTGGCTGCACCTATACCGCCCTGGCGGAGCTGGCCAGAGCGCTGGCGGTCGAGGGCATCGAGTCGGAGATCATCCAGGCCGGCAGGACCAACATCTCCTGCAATGCCTGCGGCGTGTGCAAAAAGACCAACCGCTGCGTCCACGACGATCTGGTGAACGAGGTGGCCCAGAAGTTCAACGAGGCCGATGCCCTGGTGATCGGCTCCCCGGTGTACTACGCCTCCCCCGCCGGCGGCGCCATCTCCTTTATGGACCGGCTGTTTTTCAGCACGCCGTGGATCAACAAGACCATGAAGGTGGGCGCGTCGGTGGTGTCCTGCCGCCGGGGCGGCAACACCGCCACCTTCGACGCGCTGAACAAGTACTTCACCATCTGCGGCATGCCCATCGCCAGCAGCCAGTACTGGAACATGGTGTACGGCAACACGCCGGAGGAGGTGATGCAGGATCAGGAGGGTCTGCAGACCATGCGGACGCTGGGCCGGAACATGGCCTTTTTGATGAAGAGCATCCGGCTGGGCAAGGAGCAGTTCGGCCTGCCGGAGAAGGAGCCCACCATCAACACCAACTTCCACCGCTGACCGTTCGCCCCTATCCACGCAAAAATGACACGCGAAACGCGTGTCATTTTTTTATGCGTTTTTTCTCGTTTTTACAGCGCCAGGTCGCACCGGGCCTGTACGTCATAGGCCCGGAAATATGCCTCCTCGAAGGGGATCCACCGGTCGCGGAACTGACGGGCCTTCTCCGGGCCGCTGCGCTTTTCGATGCGCCGCAGCTGCTCCTCCGGATCCACGGTCAGGAACACCCGCAGGTCGTAGTAATCCCACAGGGCGGGGTGGCAGGAATAGGAGCCCTCCACAACGGTCAGCCGGTTGGGCGCCACCGTCACCGGCTCACCCAGCTGCTGCTGCGCGCAGAGATAGGGACGGTAGGTGACGGGCCGCGTACCCTGCAGCGGCAGCAGCACCTCCTCCAGAAACCGCTCGTGATCCACGTTCTCGCCGGGCTGGGACAGCCGCTCCTCCGTCCGCTGCTCGGGCCGGGGGAAGAAATCGTCCATGTGGTACACGGCGCAGCGCAGATCCTTTTCCAGCCGTGCCGCCAGCGTGGTCTTGCCGGAGCCGCACCGCCCGTCGACGGCCACGATGATCCGGCCCCGCCGCAGAAGCTTTCCCCAGATGGCCAGCACCAGCCGGGTATAGTCGCGGTCGGTCATACCGCCTGCTCGGGCACGGGCTCAGGCTGATAGAACCGCACCAGCTTCGTCCGATCCAGCAGCACCATCACGGCGGGGATCAGGATAAGCTGCAGGGCGATGCCGGGCAGCGCGTTCAGCAGCGCGCCGCCCAGGAACAGCTCCCAGGTAAAGGCGCTGCCGCCCAGGCCCATCAGCACGATCATCACCGCGCCCCACACCAGGCGGCCCGCGATCATGGCGGGGATCAGGCACTTGTACAGGGCCTTGACGCACTGCCACTTGCTGTGAGCGTACAGATAGCCGATGACCAGGCCGTAGACGGCCAGCTCAAAGGCCATGCCGACGGCGTTGGGATACATGGCCGGGAAGCCGAACAGCAGTGAGCGCAGCAGCGGCAGCACGAAACCGACGCCCAGGCCCCACTGCCAGCCGCAGATCAGGCCGCACAGCAGTACGGGGATATGCATGGGCAGCAGCATCTTGCCGATGGCGGGGATCTGTCCGATAAAGAAGGGCAGCACGATGCCGACGGCCAGGAACATGGCGGACAGCACCAGATTCTTCAGGGAAGTGTGTTTCATAATCGGTAACTCCTCTCTTAACTCAAACGTAGGGGCTCAGAATCGGAATTCGACGGATTGGATCTCCTGAGAGATCAGCTCCGCGTACTTCAGCACCAGCTTGCGGGCGTTTTCGTAGGCGGCGTCGTCCATTCGGGCGGTGGGGGCGGAGATGGACAGGGCGAACAGCAGCTTGCCGCCGCCCAGATAGATGGGCGCGGCCACGCAGCGCAAGCCCGCGTTGAAGGCCTGATCGTCCCGGGCATAGCCGTCCTTTCTGGCCTTGCGCAGCAGCGCCAGAAACTCCTCCTGGGACATGCCGATGGCATCGGCGTTGTTCTCGTAGACCCACTTCTGGGCCGCCTCGCTCATGTGGCTGAGAAACACGCGGCCGGTGCCGGTGCAGTGGGCGGGAAAGGGCTGGTACAGGGGGAAGTTGGGCCGCAGGACGAAGTGCGTCTCGGCGGTGTAGATGTTGGTGATCTGGTCGCCGGAGCAGATGGCCAGGTTCACGTTCTCCTCGGTGACGCGGCACAGCTCGTCCACATACTTGGCGGCGATCTGCTGATACCGCTGGTACTGTCCGCACTTCCGGGAGAAGGCCAGCATCTTGCTGCCCAGGGCGTACTTCTTGCTCTCCTGGTTCTGGGACAGCATCCCCTCGAACTCCAGGCTCTGAATGATACGGTGTACGGAACTGACGGGCAAGCCCACCTTGGCGGAGATGTCGGAGATCCCGATCTCCTGCCGGTCGTCATCGAAACAGTCCAAAATGTCGAACGCCTTCAACAGCGTGGACATGTACAAATTGTTGTTCATGACTTGTTTCCTTTCTTATTCTTTTCCTGTTGGGCCTATTGTACCATGAATATTTCCAAAATTCAATATAAAAATACGGAAAACAGGAAAATAAAAACGGAAAGTTAATTATCAGACGTTTCATAGAATTCGACACATATTTTATACCGGAATCGGAATTCAACCCGTATAGACCGGCAAAATAAACGGGAATTGTCGGGGATTCAAGGCAAAATTGACGAGATGCACAAAAGAGATTCGCAATATTTGTTTATTTAGTTTTCCGCATATCGGAAAATTATGTTGCAATCGTTTTTGAGGTTTGATAAGATAGCCTCATAAAACGGAAGGGAAAGCAAACCCTGTTTCCGAATTTTCCTGTTGAAGAAAGCAGAAAAAAGGAGAATACAAAATGGATTTCACGCTGTCCAAAGAGCATGAGATGCTCCGCAAGATGTACCGCGAATTCGCCCAGAACGAGGTAAAGCCTCTGGCCCAGGAGATCGACGAAGAAGAGCGCTTCCCCAGCGAGACCATCCCCAAGCTGGCAAAGCTGGGCCTGCTGGGCATCCCGTTCCCCAAGAAGTACGGCGGCGCTGGCGGCGACAACCTGGCCTACGCCATGGCCGTGGAGGAGATCGCCAAGACCTGCGGCACCACCTCCGTTATCATCTGTGCCCACACGTCCCTGTGCTGCTATCCCATCTACGCCTACGGCACCGAGGAGCAGAAGATGAAGTATCTGCCCGATCTTCTCAGCGGATGCAAGCTGGGCGCTTTCGGTCTGACCGAGCCCAACGCCGGTTCCGACGCCTCCGGACAGCAGACCATCGCCGTGCTGGAGGGCGACCACTACGTTCTCAACGGCACCAAGTGCTTTATCACCAACGCCACCGAGGCCGACACCTTCGTGGTGTTCGCCATGACCGACCGCACCAAGGGCAACCACGGCATCTCCGCCTTCATCGTGGAGAAGGGCTTCAAGGGCTTCTCCATCGGCAAGCACGAGAAGAAGATGGGCATCCGCGGCAGCGCTACCTCCGACCTGATCTTCGAGGACTGCATCGTCCCCAAGGAGAACCTGCTGGGCCAGGAGGGCAAGGGCTTCAAGGTGGCCATGGGCACGCTGGACGGCGGCCGCGTAGGCGTCGCGGCCCAGGCTCTGGGCATCGGCGAGGGCGCCATTGACGAGGCCATCGCCTACACCAAGGAGCGTATGCAGTTCAAGAAGCGCCTGAGCCAGTTCCAGAACACCCAGTTCCAGCTGGCGGATATGAAGACCCGCGCCGACGCGGCCCAGCTGCTGGTGTACCGCGCCGCCAAGGCCAAGGACGTGGGCGATCCCAACTGCGGCTTCTACTCTTCCATGGCAAAGCTGTTCGCCGCGGAAATGTCTTCCGATGTGACCCGCCGCGCTGTGCAGCTGTTCGGTGGTTACGGCTACACCCGTGAGTATCCCGTGGAGCGCATGA
>ENA-UOOA01005430-UOOA01005430.1-human-gut-metagenome-genome-assembly--contig:-P61old-NODE-5430-length-13296-cov-6.556378_pt1 | contig 13296 bp, 8 predicted proteins | sample MGYA00242467_ERZ724014 | MGnify/ENA metagenome assembly ERZ724014
TGTCCCGTCGGCTCTCGGAACTTCGTTCCTCGTCCGTTAGCGGTGGAACCGCCGACGGGAAAAGAACATGAGGGCTTCGCGCCCTCAAACTCCGCGGCAGGTGAGAATCACCTGCACCACGGCAAACAAGTTTGCCGTATTTCAAATCTCAAGTAACGGTTACAGCAAAAACGGCTGATCGTCTTTCGGGTTGCGGGTTCTGCGAACCTGCGGTGTGAGCCCGAACAGATGCCATGCCTTGTCGGTCACGAGACGCCCCTGCGCCGTGCGCATCATATAGCCTTCCTGAATCAGGTAAGGCTCATAGACATCCTCAATGGTATCCGCCTCCTCGCCGATCGCCACCGAAAGAGAGTTCAATCCGACGGGACCGCCCTTGAAATTCGCGATGATCGTCTCCAGAATGCGCTTGTCCATTTCATCCAGGCCGTGGTCATCAATATCCAGCATGGTCAACGCCTTGTGCGCAATTTCCTCGGTGACTTTGCCGCCCGCCTTGACCTGCGCATAGTCACGCGTCCAGCGGAGCAGGTTGTTGGCAATACGCGGAGTCCCGCGGCTTCTCCGCGCGATTTCCAGAGCTCCGGCGGAATCGATCTCGATATTCAGAATTTTAGAGGAACGCAGGACAATGTCCCGGAGATCCTCCGGCGCGTAATAGTCAAGGCGGAGTGAAAGCAGGAAGCGCGAACGCAGAGGCGCGGAAAGCATTCCCTGCCGCGTGGTCGCGCCGATCAGTGTGAAACGCGGAATATTGAGCCGGACAGAACGCGCGCCGGGCCCCTGGTCGATCATGATGTCGATGAAGAAGTCCTCCATTGCGCTGTAAAGGTATTCTTCCACCGTGGTGTTCAGACGGTGAATTTCATCAATGAAAAGCACATCGCCTTCGTTCAACGAGGTCAGAAGCCCTGCAAGATCGCCCGGCTTCTCAATGACGGGTCCGCTGGAAGTCTTGATTCCGCATCCCTTTTCGTTGGCGACGATATAGGCGAGCGTCGTCTTTCCGAGTCCCGGAGGACCGCTGAGCAGGAGATGGCCGAGCGGCTCGTTCCTTGACCTTGCCGCATGCACATAGACCTCCATGCGTTCCTTAACCTTTTCCTGACCGGGAAACGAGGAAAAAGACTGCGGGCGCAGAGTGGTCTCCACCTCCTCGTCCTTCCTGTTCAAAGTGGATGTAATGAATCTTTCCGCCATTGCTCACCTTTTTTGTATGAAAAAAATTTGCTTTTTCCGTTTATGAAAGTATCGTATCACCTTATAATCTATTCTGCCTATATAATATAACACAAAAAAGGGAAAGTTAAATGGCAAACGAAAAAATGATGAAACTTGCGGCGGACACCGTAAGGCTTCTGTCGGCAGACGCAATCCAGAAAGCAAAATCAGGGCACCCCGGCATGCCCATGGGCTGTGCGGATTTCGCATTCGACCTCTGGTTCAACCACATGAAACACAATCCCAGGAATCCCAACTGGCTCGGACGCGACCGTTTCGTGCTCTCCGCCGGACACGGTTCCATGCTCATTTACAGTCTGCTTCATCTTTTCGGCTATGGACTTTCCATGGATGAAATCAAGCAGTTCCGCCAGTGGGGAAGCAAAACCCCCGGACATCCGGAATTCGGCCACACAACGGGCGTCGAAGTCACGACCGGACCTCTCGGAACCGGATTCGCCTCCGGCGTCGGCATGGCTGTCTCCGCAAAATACACCGCCGCTGTATGCGGGCTCGAAGGCACCGGACTGCTTGACAACAAGATCTACATCATCTCCGGCGACGGCTGCATGATGGAAGGCATCACGCATGAAGCCGCCTCTTTCGCCGGGCACCAGAAGCTCGACAACATCATCGTCTTCTACGATTCGAATATGATCAGCATCGAAGGCTCCACCGAAATCGCATTCACGGAAGATGTCGGCAAGCGATTCGAGGCTTACGGCTGGCGCGTCATCAAATGTGCCAACGCCAACGATTACGCACAGGTCGAAAAGGCTCTTGAGGAAGCGAAGAAGAGCGACGGACGCCCGACCCTGATCATCGGTTCCACCACGATCGGATTCGGCGCGCCGAACAAGGCGGGCAAGGCGAGCAGCCACGGCGAACCGCTCGGAGTCGAAGAACTTGCCGCGGCGAAGAAAGCGCTCGGCTTCCCGGAACAGGAGTTCTATGTCCCGCAGGAAGTCAGGGATATGATCGACGCACGTGTCGCGGAACTCGAAAAAGAGGAAGCGGCATGGGATGCGAAATTCCAGCAGTTCGTCGAAGCGAATCCCGACAAGGCGGCTCAGCTTTCCAAGATGATGAACCGCGAAGTTCCCGCAAATCTGCTTGAGGAACTGGTTGCCGCCGCCCCGGTCGAAAAACCGGTTGCGACCCGCGCATCCAGCGGAACCATTCTCCAGAAAGCGGCGGCTCTCGTCCCCGCCCTCTACGGCGGCGCGGCGGACCTTGCCCCCTCCACCAAAACGGATCTCAAGGGAGTCCCCTACTTCTCGCCGGAAAACAGAGCCGGACGCAACTTCCATTTCGGTGTCCGCGAACTCGGCATGGGCTTTATCGCGAACGGCATGGCGCTTTTCGGCGCGGCAATCGCATATTCCTCCACCTTCTTCGTGTTCTCCGACTTCATGAAGCCGGCAATCAGGCTCGCCGCGCTCCAGAAGCTTCCGGTGATTTATGTGTTCACGCACGACTCTTTCTTCGTCGGTGAAGACGGTCCCACCCATGAGCCGATCGAACAGCTCGCAATGCTCCGTACCATTCCCGGCATGACGGTCATCCGCCCCGCCGAGGCGATCGAATGCGCACATGCGTGGGCTCACGCGATTACGGCGCAATCCCCTGTCGCGCTGATCCTGACCCGTCAGGATCTCCGTCCGCTCTGCGAATGCGCCCGCCCGAAGGTCGCCCTCGAAAAAGGCGCTTATGTCGTTTCCTGCGAGGAAGGCTTCGAATACATTCTGATCGGAACCGGTTCCGAACTCAATCTCGCACTGGATACAGCCGAAGAACTCCGCAAGGCGGGCAAGAAAGTCCGCGTGGTCTCCATGCCATCCTGGGAACTTTTCCTCAAACAGGATAAAGCTTACAGAGACTCCGTCCTTCCGCCGTCCTGCAAAAAACGTGTTTCCATCGAAGCCGGTTCCACGTTCGGATGGGAGAAGTTCATCGGCGACGAGGGACTCGCAATCGGTCTGGATCACTTCGGCGCATCCGCACCGTATAAGGTTCTCACCGAGAAATTCGGATTCACCGTTCCCGCCGTGATCGAGAAGATGAAGGCGCACTTCAACTTCTGATCACAGCCGGACTTTTAACAGAGACGAAGGACCTGAAGGATGAATGCATTGTCCTTCAGGTCTTTCCGGTTTTCAGGCATTTCATGGACAATACGAAGAAAATACAGACAGCTCTGGTCTGCGTGACCACGGCGGCAATCCTGATTCGTCTGCTGTATGCGATTCCGGGAATCATGAACCCGGAACTGGTCATGCGGACCGATTCCGCCACCTATCTCGGCCCCGCCCTTTCCCTGCTTCATGACGGCACCTACAGCACGGCGGCGGGAAGCGGAACCCCTGCGCTGGTCAGGACGCCGCTCTACCCCCTGTATCTGGCGGGACTGCTCGGAATCAGCGGGCACAGCCTCGGATTCTGCGTATTCGTCTCGGCTCTGCTGGGGGGGCTGATTGCAATTCCCGTTTTTCTGTCCGCGCGTCTCTATGCTTCATGGAAAGCCTCGCTTGCGGCGGCAATTCTATTTGCATTGAATCCGACCGCCATAGCCGTTGCCCCGATGTTCATTTCCGATACGCTGTTCTGTTTTTTCCTGGCATTCCAGATCTTTTTCTTCCTGAAATTCATCAGGACGCAGCGTCTTGTCTTCCTGTTTGCGTCAGTCGCAATTGCCGCCTTGGCGCTGTTGATCCGACCGCTGAATCTGTTCTGGATCGTTCCCTGCCTTTTCGTGGTCTGGTGCATCAGGGGAATGCCGTGGCGGAAAAAACTGCGGGGCTCCCTGCTCTCCCTGTTTCTTTTTCTCTGCATTCTTTCCCCCTGGACCATACGCAACCATCACCACGGAGCGGGCTGGAGAATCGACGCCGTCTCCGCGGACACGGCTCTGCACAACCGTTCCGCGCTGGAAAGCCGCCTGACCGGAATTCCGGGTGAGGAACTGCGGAACCGTTACCGCGCGGAGGGAGAAGCGGAATTCAAGGCGCATCCGGAAAGATACGGGACGCCTTCAGCCCGTTTCTCCTATTTCGAGGGAAAACTTGCCGAGATCATCAAGGCACATCCTTTCCGTTATCTCTCCCTGCATGTGCGCCCGGTGGTACTGATTCCCGACGCGGCGAGTTTCTTTGAGAATCTCGGACTCACGCAGACAGGTCGCGGGACATGGGACATCATCAACAGACATGGCATCATTGCAGGAATCCGCCACTATTTCAACGGCAATTACCTGCTTCCCTGCCTGCTGGCTCCGCTCCTGCTTGCGGCGGCGCTCACCTATCTGTCGGCGTTTTATACCTTGTTCCGCGCACTTTGGAAAAAAGACTGGATGATGCTCCTGCTTTTTCTCCTGCTCGCGGAATATTATCTTTTCATGACGGGACCCGTTGCAATGCCGCGCTACCAGCTCGCCGCCCTGCCCTTTCTCTGCGTCATGGCTGCCTGTGCCGCAGACCGCTTTCTGAACCGGACAGTCAATGGCTCAGGCAGCGGATCACTTTCTCCCAGAGGCTCAGAGGACGCTTCAGCGAATAGCGGGTGTAAAATCTGACGTTCATGGTTCTGTCTCCTTGTTTTAATTGACAGAAGACACAATACATCCGCCAGATGGACATCTAGTGTCCATGGAAACGGGCACCGGCGGAAAAACCATGAAAAAACGGAGAATATCCGCCGGCGCGGAACAGCAAATCATCCGATGGAACTGACGATCTGCCGCACGTCCTCCTCCAGCGAGAGTTTTTTGCGGAATACAATCCGCAGAGATAATTCCACAGCAGCAATCGCTTTCCGATAAACCGGCGGAATCCTGTGCAGGCGATCCGCGAACTTTTTCCTGAAAAGCGGCGGCAGATGCGCGAAAATCACTCCGTCCGTCACCAGCTCCGGATGGGAATCCAGCATTGTGAACAGCTGTTGTTTATACTCATTGATCCGGTCGGCAAGCTGATCGCTGAGTTCGGTCATGGGAACGGAACGGCGCAGTTCAAATTCATGAAAGAGCCATTCCGCCTCGCGCCGAGCGCAGAATGCCAGCCGGTCCATGATTTCCGCAACCAGTTCCGGATGGATTGCGGAAAATTCGTTTTTATCCAGCAGGAGCCCGCTCAGAATTTCGTAAGAGGAAGTAATCACGCCGCACTTGTTTGCGGAGGAGTCTTTGACAATTACAACCCCGAGTTTCTGCAAAGCAAGACGCGCTTCGGGCGTAATGAATGAATTCGCACCTTCGACAATCGCCTTTGAGCTCGGCTTGCCGTCCGGCGCATAGAGCCCGTAATTTCCGGCATTGATGGTCTGCGGACGCCCGCCGCAGGGGATGAAAACATCCGCTTCATGGCAGATATTCGCCTGAAACATCCTCATGAAATCGTCACGCGCAATCATGGCACGCCGGAGCTTCCCGCCGCTGACGGAAGCCATCGGGTAACGGGAATCACCGTCGGGCTGATTGAAGATCATGAATGCACCCTCGCCTCTGAGCTTCGCCGGATCGAAAGAATCCAGGTTTGCGCTATGGACGAGACGCGAAAGCTCCCTGCGGTCGATTCCTGCGGGATCGAAGATCGCCGCCGGTCCATCCGTCACAGCCACGATGCGAAGTCCCGGCATGCGATAGCCGCCGGTTCCATCCTCGGCATTCAGCAGTTTGATCATATTTCCGGCGACATCTCCGTAGGGACCGCCGGAAAGCTTTATGCTGAAATCGTCATGCGCCGGATTGATCTTCAGATATTGGAGCGTGCGCAGAAGATACTGGAACACTCCGAATGAAGTCACACCGTAGTGTTTGTGATTGATTCCAGTGTCCACTTTGCCGGAAATCACCCCGGAACCGAGCGTATACCCGTCTTCTCCGGCACGGTCCCCCATCCATGAGATCATCTCGTCGGACATATTTTCATCCGGCCCGATTTCGATGATGTCCGCGCGATTGGTGAAGTCAACGATCTTTCCGTCTCTGAGTTTCCCGTCCGCGCCATAATTGACGAGTTGGAGAAATGCCTCGAAAACAGCACGCTGGGCAGCCCACAATTCAGTCTTGAAATCAAACTCGCCGGTCACTTTGAGAAGCGTCACCAGCTTCGAGCCTCCCTCGTAAATGTCCTTGTTCTTCTTATGCTGTGTATTGGCAAGCACGAAACATTCGCGGAAAAGTTCACTGCGCGCCTGCTCGAAGGAATCGCCGCTCTCCAGAAGACTTTTCACCGGTTTCGGTGCGACGGTCCGCCAGCCGCCTCGGGCGATTTCCGAAAAGCGGATCTGGAAACCGCTCACATTGCGCCGCCAGAAAAAGAAAACGCCGTACGGACGTTCCGGCGGAAACGCCTTTCCGTAAGATTCGGAAATCGATTCATAATGGCGCATGAAAGCCGGATCAAGCCCGAATGCAAGAGCCGTTTTCTTTTCGGAATAATAGTTGCTTTTCAGAATGCAGCAGATGAAATCCGTTACGGAGGAGAGCACGACTTTCACCTTTGCGTCCTTCTCCGCCATGCCGCTGTTGATGTTCGCAATCTCCTCGCGGACCTCCTGAATTGCTTTGCCGAAATCCAGAGAGGGGCCGTCCGGATGGAATTTTGATTCAAAAGCATCGGCAAGTCTGCGCAGAACCGCCGGATATGTCGCCATGAAACGCTGAATTTCCGGCAGGGAATAGGCGTTGCGGTCCACAAAAGAGAGTTGCGAATGAACGAATTCGGATGCAGCGCGCAGAAGATTGACCGAAGCACAGCAGAACTCGTTGCGAACCAGCAGTTCCCGTTCAAAGAGATCGAACTGCGGACTCCATGCGAGTTCATTCAGTTCGCGTTTGAGGTTGATCATCTTTTCCGGCGCATCCGCCCCCGGCTTTACGGGGACGATATAATATGTGTTGACGCGCACCGCCTTGCGCCGGAAATCATCGGGAGCGCCGCCGGCAGTGAAATTGCGCAGATAAGAGCGCGTCACCTTGAATCCGCTTGCCTCAAGCTGTTCAAGAGTCTGTGCATAGTAGCCTTCCGAACGGGCGACAACCGCAACCGCCATCGTGATGCGGTATTCGTTTCCGCCGACGTTTTCGATCTCCGTCAGGGAATAGTCGCGTTTCCGCACCTCGCAGACAAGACGCAGTCTCTTTGCGATCCGTTCAAGATCAAGGTCCTCGACATCACGCCAGCAGATGGATTCCGCCGTTTCCTTCAAATTTTCAGGGAGCCGCCCATAAAATTTCCGGTATTCCGCCTCAATCTGCCCGCTGCTGAACAACGGCTTCATTTCAGGTCCGGGAACATCCTTCGTTATCTGCTCGATCACGATGATTCCGCCGGAGCCGTCAAGGGGCGCCGACTCATGAATAATCGAACGCAGAATCCGTTTCCCCGCAAAGAAACGACTGGTGCAGACCGGATTGCATGTTTCGCTTTTAAGATAAACCATCAGAATCCGGTCCGGGCGTTCAATCATCTGAATGCCGGATTTATTTTCCAGTTCCGCCGCCATCGGAAGAATTGCGGCAAGATCCTCCGTCGATACGCTTTTGAAGAAATAAGACGGCATGACTTGCTTCAGGCGCGCATAGCTCTCTTCAAGCTTCCCCGCCTGAACCTTGAAAATTTGTTCCAGTGACTCATCTGCTTTCATCTTTACCCCTCTCTTTCCGGTTTCTGTTCATGGACAATTCTTTTTCCCCTCACTCATATTAGCATTTACAACTGTTTTAACAAGAGAAAGTTATTGCAAAAACATCTGAAAAAATTGTAAATACGGACTTTTTACATACCGGATATCACCTGTTGTTTTTTTGCGATTCTGCAGTATAGTACCGGTTTCACAGATGCGGCAGGACTTGAAATGACGAAAGATGACATCAAACGCCGGATATCGGTATTTATTCTCGGACTGGGGCTCAGCGGATTCGGTGTGGCAATGACGACTCAGGCGGGACTCGGCACAACGCCGATTTCCAGTCTGCCCTATGTCCTGACCTTTCTCATGCCTCTCAGTCTCGGAATGCTGACTCTGCTCCTGAATGTCTTCCTTGTCTTCGGGCAGGTGCTTCTGCTCGGCAGGGATTTCCGGAAGATACAGTATCTTCAGATTGCCGCTACGGGCGTATTCGGCTTCTTCATTGACCTCGGAATGTTTGTTCTGGAACCGTTCCGGACAGGCAATTATCTGTTGCAGTTGATCATGCTTTTCTGCGGCTGTGCAATTCTGGGGCTCGGCATCAGCTGCCAGTTGACCGCCGACGTCATGTTCATTCCCGGGGAAGGCTTCGTGAAAGCTCTCTCAGCCAGACTCAAAAAAGAGTTCGGGCTCATCAAGATCAGTTTCGATTTTTCTCTTGTCGCCTGTGCCGCACTCGCTTCCTGGGTGTTCATTTCCCATCTCACGGGCATACGGGAAGGCACAGCAATTGCGGCATTCGCCGTAGGGTTGTTTGTGAAATTCTTCCTCCCGCGCCTCCGCTTCCTCAGAATGTGGTTCTACGTAAGAAACTGATTCCGCACATCCTGCGGCATCTTCTGCATAAGATCATTTTTCATTGATCGAAAAGTCACTAAAATCTGAACACATTTCACTTGATTATCCACTTTAATCACGGCACTTTCATATCGAAAAAGCATTTTAATCTTGTTATTTTAATGTTTTTTCATATAATATATACAGAAAACGGGAGAAAAATATGGCAAAGAAAATATCAAAGATCAATCTGAAGAAGCAAAGGATACGCACCGCCATTTTTTCCGGCATCAGCATTTCCCGGCAGGAACTGATCCGTCAGACCGGATTCAGCGGACGCACAGTGGATAACTACACGAATGAGCTGAAGCGTCACGGACTGATTCTGGAAGAAATCACGGCGGGACAGCGCGGACGTCCCGGCATCATTTACCGCTCCAACAGCGAACGGATCATCTTTGTCAGCGTTTCCCTGTTCACCAGCAAATTATGTTTTGCGGTGATTGACATCAATTCCTATCTGCTTTACAGCAATGTGATCCTCCTCCCGGAACGGATGCCGTCCACGGATGTGATCCGCCTTTCACTGGAGGAACTTCAGAATATCAGGAACAGATTTCCGGATATGGCTGTCGCGGCAATCGGATGCAATCTCAACTCCTACCGGCAGGACAGTCAGCGGAGCCTGAAATTCAAGGAGCTGGTCAACGTCCTGCGCCGCCTTTACGGTATTCATGTGGAACTGATGGAGGATTCGGAACTGGTTTTCCGCCGCCTTTACAAGTCTCTCCTGCTCAAAGGAAACGCCGGGCTTTTTGTTCCCGGGCATCTCCATGCCCATGTCATAACAAACGGTGAACTCCGCAATGACCTGGACGGCTATTTCCGCAATTTCAGGCACAGGCAGATCGATCGTTCCGCCTCCGAAATCTGTTGCATCTGCGGCAGGCGCGGATGTATCGACTCCCTCCTGAGCTATGGCTCCATCATACGCCGTTATCTGAAACTGACGGGAAAAGGCGATCCCGGCAGCCTTTACAACCTCATCTACAATAATATTCTGATCCAAAGCCAGGCGGAAGCCCCCGATGCATGCCGGATCATAAAAGAGAATGGGATCTATATCGCGCGGGCTGTCGTCGTCATGAAAAAGGAACTGTATCTCGACCATATCCTGCTCTGCAACGGCACCCCCCTCCTCCATCGTTCTCTGCTGGCTGAATATGAAAAACTGACCGGCGACACAACTCCGCTTCTGAACTTCAGTTATCTGACCGTCAGCGATACGGTCTACACCGCGGCAGAGCTGATGCGGCTAAAAATTCTGAATCTGTAATTTTTCAAAATAATACCAGAAAGGATAAAAATGACACACACACTACTCAGTTGCCTGGCGGGTGTTCTTGCCCTCACAGCATCGGCGGGAGAAACAATTTTCGATTTCTCGAAAGGAAAGACTTTCTTCAATCCCTCCGTTCCGGAACAGAACCGTGCGGTAAAGACGGTTTTGGAAAAAGACGGACTCCGTGCGGATTACATGAAATCCGCCAGGGACACCTGGCCCGTTATCAATATCGGAGGCGACCAGTTGTCAAAACGGAATTGGACCGGATATGACAATCTGGTTATTAATGTGTCCAACCTGTCCCCTGAAATTTCCCCGACGCTCAATGTGGTCATCCGCAGCGGCGGAAAACTTTGCAGTGCCGGCTGCTGGGTCCGTGCAAACTCGCAGAACTGTCTGCTGGTGGATCTCGCAAAGGTGGCGGAAAAGATCAATCCCGGCGAAATATCCATGATTCAACTGGCGTTCAACCGTCCGCAGAAAGAGTTTGCTGTTCGTTTCAAATCCATCGAACTGCTGAAAAACAGGAAATCCGCCCCTGGCGACATGATCTCCAGAGTCTATGATCTGCGTCAGGAACTGCTGAAAAAAGGACGCGGGCTTCAGACTTACGGCAATTGCCGGCTGGAAACCCGTAACGACGGGTCGGTCGCCGTCTTTACGGATCGGTATCAGCCGGGCATGGACCGCTGGCCCGGATTTCAGCTGACGGCAAAAATTGACGATGCCCTGAACAATGGCGATTTCTCAACAAAAACACACCTTGTCGCGGAGCTTGAAGAACTACCGGGATCACACAGTCTCGGCATCGGACTCTCTTTCAGCGATACGGATCAGAAAAAATTCTGGCACGGGTTCGGTTCACTCAACGGCGGAAAAGTCGAAATGGACCGCATGATTTTCGATATGGGCGTCGATCTGAAAAACATCAAGTCTCTCGGAATCGGAGGAACCATGCCCAGCTTTGCCTATGCCTACAAGATCAATAAGCTTCAGCTGGAATTCCGTCCGGATGAAATTCAGCGGGGACTGATCGGAAAGCTGAACAGGCTCCGCCGGGAAAAACTTCTTCCGCAGGACCTGGAAAGAGCTGACAGGCTACTCGCAAACCTCAATGACCTCTATGATAAAGTCAAAGGAGAAAAGGCTTTGCGCAAAGACATCGAAGCATACATCAATGCAGTCAACAGCGGTCGCAGAGAAGTCAGCGCGATTCAACGCAGAAACGGAAATCTGGCAATGAGCGCCGTGGTGCCCTCCGGCGAATACGGCGTGGGAGTCGCGGACTCCATGACATCCGTTTTTCTTGAGGATGCGGGGTACCATGTCCGCGGCGCGGAAAAGGCGGAACTGGAAATGGCTAAAAATGAGACGGAAAGTTTCCAAGTCGTCGTTGCCGGAATGAAAAAAGAACTGAAAGAGGTTAAAGTCACCGTTTCGGAGCTTGCCGGGCCGGACAACGGTAAAATACATTCCGATGTCTCCGTTGTCGGACACGCCCGGAACAAACGTCCCACCTACCCTGCCGAATATGTCGGCTGGTATCCGGATTTTCTGATCGAATACCAGAAAACAGCAACAGTCAAACCCGGAGAAAACGTGCCGTTCTGGGTACGGCTTCGAACTCCTGCCGATGCAAAGCCCGGAATTTACCACGGGACAGTCACGGTCAGTGCCGCCGGAGTACAGCCATATTCTTTTCCAGTTCAGGTGAAAGTATATGATTTCCCGCTTCCTGCCGGCTCCCCGCTTCCCTCCTCGAACAACTTCCACATGGCGGCAATCAGACGGCTTTACAAAATCAATGATGAACAGCTCTGGCACAAAGTATCCAATGATTTCATCAACCGGGCGGCAGAGTATAAGATCACTCTGGACTACCTTTACCGGGGTCCCTACACCAACCTAAAAGGCGACGGTGAATATCCCGCACTGAAACGCCTCAATGACAAAGGCGAGCTCAAAAGTTTCTGTGTGGTCAATTCCACGGTTCTCCCGAAATACTCTGCGGAGGTCGGAAACAACCCCGATCATCCCGAAGTCGGCCGATTGATCGAACGAACAAGAAAACATCTTGAATACTGGGGCGCAGTCGCGAAGAAATACGGCGTATGGGACAAGGCATATTTCTACGGATTCGACGAGGGAAGAATCGATGAAGTCACGAACCGGGTCTTCGGCACCGTCAAGAAAGAGTATCCGGCACTCCCCGTCATGACCACGGCAGGAATACCGGATGCGCAGGTCAAAGGAATTGAAAACATTGATATCTGGGTTCCTACCGTACCGGTCTACCGAAAGAAGCAGGAACTGGTGAAAGAGCTCCGCCGGAAAAACAAGCAAGTCTGGTGGTATGTCTGCAATTTTCCGCGTCCGCCGGAACCGACGCTGATGCTGGAAGTCCCCGCCGCGGTGCCGCGTCTCCTGATGGGCGCCATGACGCAGAAATACCGTCCGGACGGTTTTCTCTACTGGTCGATCGTCTCATGGATGCCGCGTGTCAGAAGCGGTCTGGGCGCCGTTGCCGACGGTCCCCGCACGAACTGGAATCCGGCAACCTGCAATACGGATAATGAGGAGGGAAATCTTTTCGTCCCCGGACGCGACTTGAAAATCCTGCCGACGATCCGCATTGAAAACTTTCGCGACGGAGTCGAGGACCTCTGGTATTACCGTATGCTGGAAAAACTGGTAAAACAGGCGGAAGGGAAATCCGGGTTCGACAAGGAACTTCTTGCACGTTCCCAAAAAGCTCTGGCCGTTCCTGAATCTCTGATCTTATCCACAGATCAGTATAATACGGAGCCCGAAGCATTGCGCAGTATCCGCAGGGAGCTGGCGGAATGTATGGAAGAAATGCAGAAGAAACTGAAATAAAAGGAATCGGAAATCATGTGCAAAGCAAAAAGACAATATTTTCCCCATGGAATATGCAGAGAGGAACAGCTCCCATTCCGCCGGTCTTCATTCAATTGTTCCAATGTTCCTTGTTCCTCTGTTCTTACTTTCAGGGGAAAAACAAGATTTTTCACCCTCATAGAGTTCCTCATGAAAAAAAGTTGTAAAAAGGATATTTCATTCCGACGGTCTCAATTCGCGCCCTGCCTTATTTTTCCTTTCTTCTTTCAATTGTTCAAATATTCCCTTGTTCAATTGTTCCATTGTTTTTCCACTTCTTCCTTCCGTGTTCCCTGTTCAAATGTTCTTACTTCGAGGGTAAAAATGAAAATTTTTACCCTCATAGAGCTCCTCATCGTGATTGC
>ENA-UOOA01005432-UOOA01005432.1-human-gut-metagenome-genome-assembly--contig:-P61old-NODE-5432-length-13292-cov-12.459923_pt1 | contig 13292 bp, 10 predicted proteins | sample MGYA00242467_ERZ724014 | MGnify/ENA metagenome assembly ERZ724014
ATTTTTCTTCGGCGGCTTCACGCGTGACAAGGGATTTGCCTTTGCGGCAACACGCAGCGCCTCGTTGTCGATATGCGTGTAGATCTCCGTTGTGTTGAGGTGCTCATGGCCCAGAACCTCCTGCACGGCCTTGACGTCCACGCCGTTTTGCAGCATCAGCGTCGCCGCTGTGTGGCGCAGCTTGTGCGCGGAATACTGCGTCGAGTCGAGCCCGGCCTCGCTCAAGTGCTTTTTCACCAGCGCGTGGACCGTCGAGCGGCTGACGCGCTCGTTGCGTGAGGAGAGGAAGAGGGCGTTCTGATTGTGCCCGACGATGGGGCGGCGCACGGCGAGATAGCCGTTGAGCGCTTCCTTGCACGCGTCGTTGAGGTAGACGATGCGCACCTTGTTGCCCTTACCGAGCACGCGCAGCGCGTCGTCCTGAATGTCCGTGGTGTTGAGCGCGCAAAGCTCGGAAATACGCAGGCCGCAGTTCAGGAAGAGCGTCAGGATGCAGTAATCCCGCTCGCGGTTCTGTCCGTCCACCGAGGACAACAGCTGCACGCTTTCTTCCAAGGTGAGGTATTTCGGCAGCGTTTTCTTGAGCTTCGGCGAATCGAGGTCCTTGACCGGATTTTCCTTGATCAGGTGGACTTTGTTGGTCAAATACTTGTAAAAAGAGCGGATCGTTGCAATTTTACGCGCTCTGGAGGCGGCGTTGAGACCATAGCCGGAGGCATCGCTGTTCTGATGCAGTACGCGCTCGCGGCTCAGATAGGTCATATAGCCGTAGATGTCCGTGAGCGTGACGGAGGATACGAAATCGAGATCGACGTCCAGAATGGATATTTCATTCAGCTCCAGACCGCGCAGCGACGGGTCGCGCGTCTGCTTGAGATAACGGAAAAAGTTCCGCAGATCGAGAAAGTATTCGTCCACGGTTTTTCGGGAGTGCGCCTTGATCGTTTCATGGTAGGAAAGAAAGTCGCGCAGGATCGGCGGCGCTTCGGTACGGTAATCGTTCATGAGCTTTCACAAAAACAGCTGTCGTTCAAAGCGGGGGACCCCGATCGACCTAAAGATATAATTGAACAAAATAAAAATTTTGTTCAAAAGAGGGTAGCCCTGAATCGCTTCTTCGGCTGTTTTTGCGTTCCTCCTTTCCGTAAGGATAACTGCTTAGAGGCATTGAGTATACTGAAGATTCAAAAAACCGGTTTAATTCATCGCTCCTTCGCGCAAACTATTTCCGTGAAAACTTTTCATTGGAAAGGGTCTGATCGAATGAGCGAGCTTTTCTGTCATGCCAACTGCGTGTTCCAGTCCGGCGGACGCTGCGGCTTCAAGTATTCCACAGCCTGCGGGATGCCGTCGTGCCGCAGCAACGCCTGCGTACACTATATCCCGCGCTCCGCGGTCAGCGGCGTTACGACCTCGCCAGCACACGCAGCGCTTCACCGACATTCTGCACCTCCGTCAGCTTCAGGCCGTCCGGACGTCCAAGACGGTTCCCATGCTGCTTTGGAATGATGCACTCCGTGAAGCCGAGCCGCCGCACCTCGCTGAGCCGTTGCGACAGATTGTTCACGTTCCTTAACTCGCCGGTCAGACCGACCTCGCCGATGGCGGCGACCTGTGCGCCGATGGGCTTGTCGAGATAGCTCGACGCCAGCGCCAGAATGGCCGCGAGATCGGCGGCAGGCTCGTCCAGCGTCAGACCGCCGATGATGTTCAGATACGCGTCGCACTGCGACACCTTGAGCTGCCCGCGCTTTTCCAGCACCGCCAGCAGCATCGCCGCGCGGTTGTAGTCAAAGCCGTTGCTCGTGCGCCGCGGCGTCGGGTACGATGAGCTTGCCAGCAGCGCCTGGATCTCCGCGAGCACGGGCCGCGCGCCCTCCATCACACAGGTCACGCAGGTCCCCGGCGCGTCGGCAGGACGGCCGGAGAGCAGCATTTCCGAGGGATTTTCGACCTCAATGAGACCGTCGTTTTCCATCTCAAAGACGCCGATCTCATTCGTCGCGCCGAAGCGGTTCTTCGCCGCGCGGAGGATGCGGTAGGTCATGTGCTGGTCGCCCTCGAAATAGAGCACGCAGTCCACCATGTGCTCGAGCACCTTGGGACCGGCAATGGAGCCCTCCTTGTTGACGTGACCGATCACAAACACCGTGATGCCCTGCCCCTTGGCGAGCTGCATGAGCGTCATCGTGCAGTCCTTGACCTGACTGACGCTGCCCGCGGGCGAATCCAGCTCCTCGTTGTAGAGCGTCTGGATGGAGTCCACGATCAGAATGTCCGGCGCTTCCTCGCTGACACATTCGAGCACATCGCCGAGACAGGTCTCCGAGAGCACATAAAGGTTGCCGCTCGCGACCTTGAGCCGCTCGGCGCGCATCTTGAGCTGGTGCGGCGATTCCTCGCCGGATACATACAGGACCTTGGCAAAGCGGCAGAGCTGACTGCAGATCTGCAGCATCAGCGTCGATTTGCCGATGCCCGGCGCGCCGCCGACGAGCACCAGCGAGCCCTTGACGGCTCCCCCGCCGAGCACACGGTCCAGCTCGCCCATACCGGTCGAAAAGCGCAGCTCCTGCTCGGTCTGCAGCTCGGCGATCGGATGCGCCTTGCTGCGCGCGAGCGCCTTGGTGCGCCCCTTCCCTGCCGCCGACGCCTTCGGCGCGGCCTGCTCCACGATGGAATTCCATGCGCCGCAGGCAGGGCAGCGCCCCGCCCACTTTGCGGTCTCGTTGCCGCACTCGGTGCAGTAAAATACGGTTTTTGCCTTCATGGGGTCTCCCCTTTTCTGTTTCTTATGCTGCCGCTTGCCCACCGGCGAGTCCCGCGAGAAAGCCGGCGGCGACGGTCACAGCCAGCTTGCGCTGATAGTCCGTCTCGCAGAGCCTTGCGGCCTCCTCCGCGTTGGAGAGAAAGCCGCACTCGACCAGCACCGCGGGACAGCTGATGTTTTTCATCAGATAAACGCTTTTGTCAATGACCTTCCGGCTTTTCTCGTTTCCCGGGTTCACCGCCGCGTTGAGCGCGACCTGTACGCTCTCGGCGAGCGCCTCGCTGCCCTCCGTGCGGGCGTGGAACGCCTGCGCGCCGTGGACGCGCCGCGAGGCCGGAAGGCTGTTCTGGTGGATGCTCAAAAGCACGGCGTTCGGCGTCTCGTTCACCAGCGCAACACGGTTTTTAAGGTCGGAGGCCTTCTTCTCCCGCAGTGTTCTCGCGCCGTCGGAATAGATGGCGGCATCCTCCGTGCGGGTCATCCTTGTCTCACAGCCAAGAAAGCGCAGCAGCGCGTCAAGATCCTGTGCAATGGCAAGGTTGATGCCGCTTTCCACCGTGCCGTCCGCCGCGACGGCGCCGCCGTCCTCCCCGCCGTGTCCCGCGTCAATGACGATCACCGACCGCTCCGGCACGCCAGATGGGCGAAAGACAGGCAGCGCACCTCGCACGAATGTTCCACACAGCAGGAGCGCACCGAAAAGGAGCAGCGCTGCGAGCACCAAAATTTTTTTACGCAGAAGAACGATCAATTTCCTCACCCCGTGCAACGCTATGCGCGGGGACTTTTTTCTATTCTTCCATGGACATATTGTAGCAGACATCGGGCGGAAAGAAAAGCCCTGTTTCCTCTTTTTTGCCGCGGCGTATACTGGTATGAGCGCAATGCTCAATGCCAAGAAGGAGGAGACCCATTTGGAAAAGAACGATACGGTGGTGAAGATCTGCGGCATGACGGAGGGCCGTCTGCCGGGCAGCTGTGCGCCGCTGGCCTTTCCCTATGTTCCCGTGCAGTGCGACAACCCCGCACGCTATTCCCAGCAGGACGCCCTGCAGGCCGGCACGCTGTTCCCGGGGCTGAATCTGCCCTTCCACGCCGACATGGAGACCCGCTTCCCCGCCGCCAACACGGCGCTCAGCGAGCTGATGGCGCTTGACTTCGCCATCGACGAGCTGGGATTGTACCTCACCACGCACCGCGACGATCAGGAGGTGCTGGCGCTCTACTGGTCGTATATCAAGCTCGCGCGCGAGGGACGGGAGAAGTATCAGGAGAAGTACGGCCCGCTGCTTCAGACCGACCTGACGCCGGGCAGCTATAAGTGGCTCGATAATCCGTGGCCGTGGGATCTGGGAGGGAACGACTGATGTTTGTTTATGAAAAGAAATTGCAGTATCCGGTGAAGATCGCCAACCCCAATCCGAAGCTCGCCGCGGCGATCATCAGCCAGTACGGCGGCCCGGACGGCGAGCTCGGCGCTTCGCTGCGGTATCTGAGCCAGCGCTACTCAATGCCCTACCCCGAGCTCAAGGGCCTGCTGACTGATATCGGCACAGAGGAGCTGGGGCATCTTGAGATGGTCGGCACCATCGTCCACCAGCTCACGCGAAACCTCACGGTAGATCAGATCAAAGAGGCCGGCTTCGATACCTATTTTGTCGACCACACGACCGGCGTGTTCCCGCAGTTCGCCTCCGGCTATCCGTGGTCGGCGGCGACGATGCAGGTCACGGGCGATACCATCGCCGACCTCACCGAGGACCTCGCCGCCGAGCAGAAGGCGCGCGTGACCTACGATAACATCCTGCGCCTTTCCGACGATCCCGACGTCAACGACGTCATCAAGTTCCTGCGTGCGCGCGAGATCGTGCACTTCCAGCGCTTCGGCGAGGGGCTGCGGCTTGCCAAGGAAAAGCTCGACGAGAAGAACGTCTACTTCGTCAACCCCAGCTTCGACCGATAAAGGAATGGGAGGGCGTCCCTGCGGACGTCCTCCCGATATCATGCCTTTTGCGCGAGCAGCTCCGCGAGCCGCCTGCGCTTCGTGCGCTGGTCGCCCTCGATGTGGAGCTTGGAATAGATCTGGTTTACATATTGCTTGACGCTTCCCTCGGAGAGAAACAGCTTTTCCGCGATCTCCCGGTTCGTCAGCCGCTGTGCCATCAGGCCGACCAGCGCATATTCCCGCTCCGTCAGCGCGGCGAACGCTGCGGGGCGGACCGTCCCGCTCTGCCGCCGCTCCCCTGCCTCGCCCAGCGCGAGCACCCGCGCCGTGAGCGCGGTCTGCGGTCCTGCGGCAAGCAGCGGCTTGAGATAGCGGTAATTCTCCGCAAACGGCATCACGATGCCGTCCGGCGCGGCGTCGGTAAGCGCCTGCGCCAGCAGCGTCTCGGCTTCCCCGCGCTTGCCCAGCCGCTCATAGGCCGACGCGGTCTGAAGGCGAACGTGCAGCGCGACGAGCGCGTAGTGCATCCCCTCGCACAGGGCGAGCAGACCTTCGCTGCGGCCGATCACCTTGGCGTAAGCGCCCTGGGCAAGATACACCTGATTTTCGATCATCTCGATCATCGGCCGGCCCGGCGCGAGGATGCTGACCGAGGCGAGGCGGTGCTCGGCAAAGACCTCCGGAATTAGTTCGGTCTCGCCCGACAGGGCGTGGCAGTAGGCGCTGACGGCGTTCCAGAGGTTGAGCCACGAGGCGTTGTGGTGCCGCAGCAGCTCCGCACGGCGCTCGGCAAAGCTGCGGTGCGGCCCGACCTCCGCGTACCGGGAGAGGCGCTGCGCGAGGAAGTCGCAGCAGAGCGCCATATTCTCCTGCCCGTTGCCCTCGATCTGCGCGTAGGCGCTCTCCAGCGCGATGTGCGCGTCGGTGAAGCGTCCCTGCACAAAGGCGGCCTCGGCGCGCATGATGGTCTCCGCGCCCTGACCGTGACCGTTGGTGATCTTATAGTAGTGCGGCATACATTCGGCCATCTCGGCAAGCTCGCCCGCAAGCTCGCCCGGGGCGCGGTAGAACATCATCAGCACGGACGGCGAGCCGAAGGTCCAGCCGCCGCTCGAGCGGATGCTGATGGCGGGACGGGACATCTGCGCGCTGGCACTGCGGTGCAGACGGCTCATGGCGCTGATGTCGTTATAGCAGAGGAAGCTCATGATAAGGTCGCATTCGCCCAGCAGGTTGCCGCGCTCCTCCGCGGGCAGCTCGGGATGCTCCTCCAGTGCGGCGAGCAGGAGCGCCTTGAGCTCCAGCATTTTCGGGATATTGCGCCAGTTGAACATACTGCGCATCAGCACCAGAAGCGCGAACGGGTGCGCCTTCAGAGCATCGGCGGGACATTCGTCGAGAGCGGCCGGCACCTCCGACGGGGGCAGCGACGCGAGCAGGATGCCCGCATCCTCCTGCACCACGCGCAGCAGCGCGTCGTAGTCCCCGCAGCGCCGGTAGGCCGCCATGGCGTGAAGATACTGCCCTCGCCCCTCGTACCATGCGCCGTAGCGCTCCCGGCAGCGCCGCTGCGTCTCCGCGTCCAGCGTCCGGAAGGTGCGCTCCGCACATTCCTTCATCATGTGGTGGAAGCGGTAGGTCACGCCGTCCGGCAGACGCTTGACAAAGGCGTTCTGCGCGGTCAGCACGGCGAGCAGCTCCTCCGCGTCGGCGTCCCCGGTGACAAAGCGCGCCATTTCCGCGGTAAATTCGTCGGCAAGACCCATCACCGCGAGAAATTCCTGCTGCCGCTGCGGCAGCGGCTCGATCATGGCGGCGGTGAACATGGTGAAAATATCGGAATCACGTTCGGGCAGCGTCCCATGCTCCGAGAGCGTCCGCAGGTTCAGGTAGACGGCGGAGAACCAGCCCTCGCTGGAGTAGAGCAGCGATTCCGCCTGCGCGTCGGAAAGCTCCGTGCCGCAGCGGTGCGCGTAAACGGCCAGCTCCGTATGGTTCAGCCGCAGCTGCTCTGTGCCGAGCCGGTAGACCCTCGCCCCCAGCCGGACGATCTCTGCGGCGGGCAGAAAGCGGTCGCGGCTGGCGATGATCAGGTGGACGTTGGCGGGCAGGCGGCCCGCAAGCATACAGAGAAAGGCGGTCACGCGTTGGTCTGTGAGCAGGTGAAAATCGTCGATGAACAGATAGCAGGGCGTTTCCCCCGCCAGCTCATGGCAGAGATCGTCCGCCAGCAGCCCGCCGCCGGCGGCATCCGTGGGACAGGCATACTCCCGCAGCAGGTCGATGCCCGCGCGGGCAAAGGCGTCCTGCGCGCTCCGCCAGAAGATCGCAAGATTGTCGGAATACACGCTGATGCGGACGACGCGCAGCGGCCCGGCCTTTGCGCGCTCCTCCAGATACCAGTTCACCGCGGTGGTCTTTCCGTAGCCCATCGGGGCGACCACGGTGGTCAGCGCGCAGCGGGAGATCGGCCGCAGGCTCTCCTGCAGCCGCTCGGATATGTAGATGGTGTTCAGCTTCCACTTTGGCTTCGGCATGGCGCTTCCTCCGTGCGGCGATGTGCTCTGACCATATTTTATACGAAAACCGGCCCGCTCGCAAGCGGAAAAAAGAAAAGAGGAATGCCGCGCATCCCTCTTTTCTTCTCTGCTGTTTTATGCGTTGATGGCCTCGTCATAGACGGCGGTGGCGGTAGGATAACTCGCCAGGAGCTTATCGCGGAAGGTGTTGACCAGCTCCTCGTTTCCGTACACGGAAAATACGCTCTGCCCGACCGTGACGATGACCAGCTTATCCGGGAAGCCGCACATCCAGTGCTTGGCCTGAATGGTCGTGCGCAGGTCGTCCGCGAGCCTGGCGACGTTGTTCGCGTCGGCGACATGGAACGCGCCGCAGGTGAAGGTGTTCAGATTCATCATGTGAACGAGCGAGGCGGCGCTGTCGATGAGCGAAGCGTCGTCCGCCGGGAAGGTGAGCTGATAGCTGAGGCTGTCGGCATTGCTCACGTCGAAGCTGCCGGGCGCGCCGTCTACGGCGTGCTCGGAATCCCCTCCGGCGGCAGGGAACTTTTCTTCATCGCTGTATGTATTCCAGATCGCGTTGAGGATCGTCAGCGCGTCGTCGACAGCCGCGGCGGGCTTGTCCTCTGCCGGGGTCTCGGGCTTGGGCGTCTCGGTAGGCGGCTCTGCGCTCGTTCCCTCCGCAGGCTTTTCAGCCGGCTTGGGCTCGGGCTTCTGCTCGGGCTGCTTGACAGGCTCCTTTTCCGGCTCCCCGGCAGGCTCCTGCTTGGGCTTGCTGTTGTCAGCCGGCTGCGTCTGCTCCGGCTTGCTGTCCGCCGGCTCCTGCTCTGCCGGCTGCGTCTGCTCGGGCTGCTCCGGCTCGTCGGGCGTCCCGGTCGTTCCGCCGGACTGCTCCTCTCCGCCGCCCTGCTCCTGCGAAGGCACGTTGCCATCGTCGGTCGGCGCGGCGTCCTTGCTGCCGCAGGCGGCGAGAGACAGCAGCATCGTGAGAATGAGAATGAGGGAAAGCGTTCGTTTCATGCGAATGGTTCTCCTTGATAGATCGTTCTTTTGACCGCGTGCCGCGGCCCTGCATGAATAGACGAAGGAAAGCAGAAAAAAGTTCCGGATCTTTCGATGTTTTTTGCCGGACGCGTTTTGCTCAGCCCACGCGCAGCTCGTAGTTGACGATATCGAGGTAGCGGCCGAATTTCAGCCCCACCTCATGCAGAGTCCCGGAGTAGGTAAAGCCGAATTTCTCGTGCAGACGGACGCTCGCCGCGTTGCCGCCCGCGATGACGGAAACGACCGTGTGCGTGTCCGCGTCCTCGCGCGCCAGACGGAGAACGGCCTCCATCAGCGCGCTCGCAATGCCGCGGCCGCGGCTCTCGGGCGCGACGTAAACGGAAAGCTCAACGGTTTGCAGATAGGCGTCGAAGTCGCGGTAGGGCGAGAGCGAGGCGTAGCCGAGGACCTTACCGTCCTCCTCCGCCACGAGCAGCGGATGGTTGCCGGTGTTGTGCGCGGCGAACCACGCCTCCCCCGCCGCGCCCGCGCGGGGCTCTACGTCGAAGGTCGCCGTGCCGTTTTTCACCTCGTAGTTGTAAATGTCGAGCATCGCGGAAAGATCGCGGCGCTCTGCCGTGCGAATGTTCATCAAATGCTCTCCTTTTCAGGAAAACAGGCCGAGCTGTCCGCCGCTTTCGCCGTTTTCCGGATCGTCCTCGGCCTTGCCGCCGAGCAGCGCCAGAAATTCGTCCTCCGTGAGCACCGGAACGCCCAGCTCCTGCGCCTTGCGCAGCTTGCTTCCGGCAGCCTCTCCGGCGACCACATAGCTTGTCTTTTTGGAGACGGAGCCGGCGGCCTTGCCGCCGTGGTCGGCGATGAGCGCCTCGGCCTCGTCGCGCGTGAAGCGCGTGAGCGAGCCGGTGAGCACAAAGGTCTTGCCCGCAAAGCGCAGGTCCTGCGGGGCTTCCGTGCTGGTCATGTTGACGCCTGCGTTTTTCAGGCTTTCGATGAGGTCGCGGGACTGCCCGTCCGCGAACCAGCGCTGCAGGAACTGCGCGGTGATCTCGCCGATGTCATCCACGGCGGTCAGCTCCTCGACCGTGGCGTTCATCAGCGCGTCCATCGAGCCGAAGCGCTGCGCGAGCACACGCGCGGCCTTTGTGCCGATCTGGCGGATGCCGAGGGCGCAGAGCAGCTTGGAAAGATCGTTCTGCTTGGAGCGATCAATGGCGGCGACGGCGTTCTGCGCGCTCTTGAGGCCCATGCGGTCGAGCTGCGCAAGCGTTTGCACGTCGAGACTGTAAAGGTCGGACGCCTTGCGGACAAGTCCGGCGTTCACCAGCTGCTCGAGCAGCGCGGGGCCGACGCCGTCAATGTCCATCGCCTCGCGCGAGGTGAAGTGTGTGAGGTTGCGCAGCAGCTGCGCGGGACACTCCGCGCCCGTGCAGCGCGTGGCGCTCTCGCCCTCGGCGCGGTAGACCGGCGCGCCGCAGACCGGACAGCGGTCCGGCAGACGGTAGGGCTGCGTGCCGTCGGGACGCTTGTCCTTCAGCACGCGCACGACCTCAGGAATGATCTCGCCCGCCTTGCGCACCACGATGGCGTCGCCGACGCGGATGTCCTTCTCGTCGATGAAGTCCTGGTTGTGGAGCGTCGCGTTCGTGACGGTCGTTCCGGCCAGATGCACCGGCTCAAAGACCGCCTTCGGCGTCAGCACGCCCGTGCGCCCCACCTGCACGACGATGTCCGTCACGCGGGTCTCCTTCTCCTCGGGAGGGTACTTGTAGGCGATGGCCCAGCGCGGCACCTTGCTCGTTGAGCCGAGAATTTCTCGGTCTGTAAGGCTATTCAGCTTTACAACTGCGCCGTCCATATCGTAGGGCAGCTCCGCGCGCTCCTCGCCGAGACGGCGGATCTCCGCGAGCGCGTCCTGCACGTTGTCGACCACCTTGTTGCCGATGACCTTGAATTTCTGCGTGCGCAGATAAGCAAGCGTCTCGGCGTGGGTCGTGAAGGTCCGTCCCTCGGCAAGCTGGAGGTTGAAAACGGCAATATCCAGCTGGCGCTTCGCCGCGATCCTCGGGTCAAGCTGGCGCAGCGAGCCGGCGGCGGCGTTGCGGGGATTGGCAAAGGTCTGCTCCCCGTTCTCCTCGCGCTCGGCATTGAGCGCGGCAAAGACCTTTTTCGCCATGTAGACCTCGCCGCGCACGATGAGGCGCGGCAGCTTCTCCGGCAGCACCATGGGAATGGACTGGATCGTGCGCAGATTCTCCGTCACGTCCTCGCCCACGCGCCCATCGCCGCGCGTGGCGCCGCGGACGAACACGCCGTCGCGGTACTCGAGCGCGACGGACAGACCGTCCACCTTCGGCTCCACGCTGTATTCGACGTGCTCGAGCTGCTCGCGCACCTTCTCGTCGAAGTCCACGACCTCGGCGTCGGAGAAGGAGTCCTGCAGGCTCTCGAGCGGGACGGCGTGCGTCACCGGCTCGAACTTCGTCAGCGCCATGCCGCCCACGCGCTGCGTGGGCGAGTCCGGCGTGATCTCCTCGGGGTGCTCCTTCTCCAGATTGGCCAGCTCGCGCTGGAGCATATCGTATTCATAGTCGCTGATGCTCGGCTCGTCGAGCACATAGTAGCGGTACGAGTGTGCGTTGAGCGTGTCGCGCAGCTCCTTTATGCGTTCCTTGTAGTCCATGGCGTTCTCCCCTTTTATCCGGCGTTGTTCATAATGAAGTCCTCGGCGGTGGAGGACATATCCTCGCGTGTGTCGAAGTAGGTGTAGGTATCCGGCACGGAGCCGACGATGACCGTCTCGGCGACGGCGCAGCGGTTGGTGACCTTGGTGACGGTCGAAAAGCCCGGCAGCAGGACGCTCACATACACGTCCACCACCAGCCGGATCTCGTGGCGCGTCTGGTTGATGCCCGCGGAGGCGAAGGCATTCTCAAAGTGCGCCGAGGACGAGCCGACCGACTGCATTTTGATGTGCAGGAGCGGCCCGCGGCCCGCGAGCAGCGGCGAGCCGGTCAGGCTCCCGAGCGGGATGGCCAGCTCGCGCGTGGAGACCTCCGAGAGCCTTTGCAGCACGTCCGCGAGCACGGCGGACTGCAATCGGTTGAACTCCGCCATGTTGCTCTTGACCGCCGTGATGTGTCCCTCGTTGTCCTTTTCCAGCGAGATCAGGCGGTCGTAGTCCACACCGGCGTCGTAGAGCGTTTCGTTCACCGAGGTGTTCACGACGCGCGTGACGGCGTTCGAGACGCGCGCGGTGGCAAGGCTCGTGAGAATGGGCCGAAGCTGCGTCATCGCGGTGACGGCGAGCGCGATGAGCGCGGCGCAGACAAGGAAAAGCAGCAGCCGGCGTTTCTCCCGCCCCGTCATGCCGCGGCGCATATAGCGGCGCATGGGCGTTCCCCCTTTCGGGAGAATCTATGCGCCCACGGCTTTTCCCTATTCGCCGAGCTTTTTCACCATTTCCTTGTAGGCTCTGCCGCGCTCCATAAAGTTCGCGTAGCAGTCGAAAGCGGCGCAGGCGGGCGAGAGCGTCACCACATCGCCGCTCTCGGCGCAGAAGTAGGCGGCGTCCACCGCCTCCCGCAGGTCCTTGCAGCGGAGGATCCGCGGCCGCTCGGCCGCGGTCTCATAGGCTTCGCTCTCCACCACCGCGCGCTCGATGGCGTCGGCGGTCGCGCCGCAGAGGATGAGCGTCTTGACGTGCTCGACCACCTCGGGCGCAAGGGGTGCAAAGGGAATGTGCTTGTCATACCCGCCCGCGATCAGCACGACCTTGTGCGGGAAGGCGCGCAGCCCTGCGATGGTGCGCGTGGGACTGGTGGCGATGGAATCGTTGTAATAGCGGACGCCGTGCAGCTCGCGCACGAACTCGATGCGGTGCTCCACACCGGCAAACTCCCGCGCGACGCAGCGGACGGTCTCATCGCGCACAAGTCCGTCCACGGCGAGGAGCGCCGCCATATAGTTTTCCACATTGTGCCAGCCGGGAAGGCGGATGTCCGCCAGCGGCAGGACCTCGCGCTCCCCTGCCGCATCGCGCAGCCAGATCGCGCCGCCGCGCACGAACGCGCCGTCGGCGACCTCCTCCTGCCGCGAGAACAGACGCGCACGTCCGACCGCCTTGCCGCTCAGATCGCGCGTGATGGCGTTGTCGGCGTTGAAGATGGCGGTGTCCCGCGCGCTCTGGTGCAGGTAAATATTTTCCTTGGACGCGATGTACTCCGCCATGTCGCGGTGCACGTCCAGATGGTTCGGGGCGAGGTTCGTCAGCACCGCGACCTGCGGCGAGTACGGCATATCCATCAGCTGGAACGACGAAAGCTCCAGCACCGCAAGATCGTCCGGCGTCATCTGCTCCGCGTCCGCGAGCAGCGGACGGCCGATGTTGCCGCCGAGCCACACGCGCCGTCCCTCGGCCTTGAGAAGCTCGGCAATGACGCTCGCGGTGGTGGTCTTGCCGTCGCTGCCGGTCACGCCGAGAATGGGACACGGACAGACGGCGAAGAACGCCTCCATCTCGCTCGTGATGACCGCGCCGTGCGCCTTCGCCTCCAGCAGCTCCGGTACGTCGGGACGCATCCCGGGCGTGCGGAAGACGACATCCGCGTCCAGATCGCGCAGATAACCCTCGCCGAGGTGCAGCACCGCGCCGAGCGCCTCGTAGTGCGCCGCCGAGCCGCCGAGCGCCGCGCGCTCCTTCCTGTCGCAGGCGATGACCTTCACACCGTTCCGCGCCAGCAGCTCCACGAGCGGACGGTTGCTCACGCCGAGGCCGATGACCGCGGCGGTCTTTCCCTTCATGCCTTGCAGATATTCGTGCAGCGTCATACACAAATACTCCCCTCTGAACATTCGCAATATATAAAATTATACCGCGCCTGCCGTATTTTATCAACGATTTCCCTGCACAAATTTTTGTTTCTTGACTTTGCCCGCTTCGTCCTTTACAATAAGGAGCGCGAGTAAGACAGGCGGTCGCGCGGCAAAGCCGAAAGGCTTGCTGTGAGGAAAGTCCGGGCTCCACAGGGCAAGGATAACGGGTAACGCCCGCCCA
>ENA-UOOA01005433-UOOA01005433.1-human-gut-metagenome-genome-assembly--contig:-P61old-NODE-5433-length-13290-cov-3.994711_pt1 | contig 13290 bp, 10 predicted proteins | sample MGYA00242467_ERZ724014 | MGnify/ENA metagenome assembly ERZ724014
GACACCTTGCTTTCCATGAGGTCAAGCGCCCGGAGCAGGTTCTCACAGCCGAGGAGTACGACGAGGGCACGTTTGTCATGAGCTCAAAGGATCTGTGCATGATCGAGCATATACCGGAGCTTATGGAGGCGGGGATCGCGTCGTTCAAGATCGAAGGGCGCATGAAGAGCGCGTATTATACCGCCGCCGTCACCAATGCATACAGACTGGCGATGGACGCGTATGCCGCCGATCCGGCAGGGTATGTCTACGATCCGGCGTATATGCGCGAGCTGTGCTGCGTGAGCCACCGTGAGTATGATACGGGATTTTTCTTCGGACGCGCCGACGGCGACGCGAACGTGACTGAAAATCTCGGCTACATACGGGAGAAAGCGTATTTTGCGACTGCCGTTGCCGATACCGCTGCCGGCGAGAATGCGTTGTTCATGCAGCGGAACAAGGTCAGCGTCGGCGATAACGCCGAGCTGCTCTCGCCCGGCACCGTCGGTCGCGCGTTCACCGTGTCGGAAATGTACGGCGAGGACATGGCTCCGATAGACGCGGCACCGCATCCGGGAATGAAATTCTATATAAAGCTGCCGTATCCGGTAAAAGCGGGTGACATCATCCGCGGCGCCGGCAGCTGATCGTTTCAAACTTGTTTTATATCCGACTGTTTTTAAGGATGGGTTTTGTTATGCTTGAACTAATAAAAGCGTTTTTCATTGGAATCGTGCAGGGAATCACCGAATGGCTTCCCATCAGCAGCACGGGTCATATGATCCTGTTTGACGAATTCTTCAAGATGAATGTGTCGGACGAATTCCGTGAGATGTTTTTCGTCGTGATACAGCTCGGCTCGATACTTGCCGTGCTTGTGCTGTATTTCGGGCGGCTGTGGCCGTTCTTCCCCTCGAAAACTCCCGCCGAGCGCAAGAGCGTGTGGGTGCTTTGGTCGAAGATACTTGTCGCGGCGATCCCTGCGGGAATCGTCGGTGTCCTGTTCGACGACTTCATCAATGACCATTTCTTCAATTCATGGGTCGTCGCGGGTGCTTTGATCGTCTACGGCATCGCGTTTATCGTGATCGAGCGGGCATTCAAGGGCAGACCGCGTGAGGACGGCAGTGCCGAGGATATTACATACGGTACGGCGCTGAAGATCGGCGCATTTCAGATGCTCGCACTCATTCCCGGAACGTCGCGCTCCGGCTCGACGATCATCGGAGCTATGCTGACGGGCGTCAACCGCACTGCGGCAGCGGAGTTCTCGTTCTTTCTTGCGCTTCCCGTTATGGCAGGTGCGAGCCTTCTTAAGCTTGTGAAATTTTTCGCCGGCGGCGGGGTGTTCACCTCGACCGAGATCGGCGTGCTTCTCGTCGGAACGATCACGGCATTCTTTGTGTCGCTCGCAGCGATCAAGTTCCTCGTCGGATTTGTCCGCCGCCACAGCTTTGAGGTGTTCGGCTGGTACAGGATCGTGCTCGGACTGCTCGTCCTTGCATGGTTCAGCGCAAAGCTGTTTATATGATCCCGACGAGGGAAGCGTGTGCGTGCTTTACCGGACACAGGAGTCTGCCGTCGGGTTCGCCGCGCGAGGATATCGTGCGCTCTCTTGATGCGGTGATCGCCGCAGCGGTGTCGCGCGGACTTGTGAATTTTTGGACGGGCGGTGCCGTCGGATTTGACACGCTCGCGGCGTGCCGCGTCATTGCCGCTTCAAAAAAGGTGCCTGAGGTGAAGCTTCACCTTGCGCTTTCGTGCCGCAATCAGACCGAAAAATGGCAGCGCATGGACGATCTCGTGCTGTATAAGCAGATCATGAGCGCCGCCGATTCGGTAGAGTATATGGGCGATTTCTATACCGCCGGCTGTATGCACGAGCGCAATCGATTTATGGTCGATCACAGCTCGCTCTGTATCGCGTACTGCACAAAGCGCTCCGGCGGAACCTTCTATACGGTCGAGTATGCACGTGCAAACGGTGTTGCGGTGCAAAATCTCGCCGAATGTGTGAAATAAAGCATAATAAAAAGGGATGTCACATGACATCCCTTAATTTTTTGTGGCTTGGTAAAAGTCAGTTTTTTCTTGTGAGCGCTTCGCGCACAAGCATTGTTATAAGCTCGCCGAAGACTATTCCCGAGTGTTCCATCAGCTTCGGATACATACTGATCTGAGTAAAACCGGGGATCGTGTTGATCTCGTTGAACGTGACCGTTCCGTCATCGGATACAAAGAAGTCAACGCGCGAGAGTCCTCTGCAGTCGAGCAGAACGAAGATCCTTGCGGCGAGATCGCGTACTTCACGCGCCGCAGCCTCCGTGAGTCTGGCAGGTATGTAGTAGCTTGCCGTGTCCTTCTCGTATTTGGTCTCGTAATCGTAGAATACGCTGCCGGGGTCAATCTCGCCGCACTCCGATACGAGAAGCGAGCCGTCCTCGCGGCGCAGTACCGCAACCTCGATCTCACGCCCGAATATGCAGCGCTCCGCAAGCAGCTTTTCGTCCTCGGCAAATGCGGTGGAAAACGACAGACGAAGCGCTGCGCGGTCGTTCGCCCTCGATACTCCGACAGACGATCCGGCGCGCGCCGGTTTCACGAATATCGGGTATCCTCCGGCGGCATTCTCCGCCATGTCAAGGCACTTGTCGGGATCCATTTTGACTTGGCTGTCGCAGATTATCGCGGCACTCGCCTGAGGGATGCCCTCAGCCATAAGCGTGCGCTTTGTGAAGGCTTTGTCCATACAGACGGCGGAGGAGGCGCATCCGCAGCCTACTACCGGAATACCGCACAGTTCAAGCATTCCCTGAACCGTGCCGTCCTCGCCGAATTTGCCGTGCAGAACGGGAAATACTACATCAATGTCGAGCGGCGACGCCTCGCCGTCCTCCGACAGCGTGAAAAGTCCCGCGTGCTCACCCGGGATGAGCGCCACCGGAAGCCCTTTTTCGTTTTCCCATCTGCCGTCGGGAATAAGCGAAATGTCTCCCTCAAAAAGGTACCATTTGCCGTCCTTCGTAATGCCGATCATTATAATATCAAATATGCTTCGGTCGATATTTGAAAGCACTGCGTGAGCGGAAAGAAGCGATATTTCATGCTCGCTTGACGCTCCGCCGAACAGTATTGCCAGTTTTGTCTCAGTCATGTGTTCTTCCTTTCAAGTGAGGATAATACAGCTTATGCGAATTGGCGGGATCATGCCCGCCTGCATACTATTATGCGGTCAAGCCCGGCAAGATCGTGCACGAGCGATACGCGAAGTCCCGCGTTTTGTGCAATTTCAGCTGCGGCTTTGCCCTCGCCGGAGCCGATCTCGATCGCCATTAACCCGTCGTCCGACAAAAGTGCGGTGTAGTTTTCAACGATCCCGCGGATCACACGAAGTCCGTCGCCGCCGTCGGTCAGTGCGATCTCCGGCTCAAAAGCAAGCTCGGGCGCAAGACCGCTCATTTCCTCTTCGGTTATGTACGGCGGATTTGCCGTTATCACGTCAAACTTTTCGGAAAGGGGAGGGGTACTTGTCACGTCGGACTCGATGAAAAGGCAGCGCTCCGCAAGCCCAAGCCTGTCGCAGTTGCGCCGTGCGACCTCAAGTGCCGCAGGAGATATATCGACCGCTGCGGCACTTGAGGTCGGAACCTCTGCGAGCACCGACAGCGCAACACAGCCGGAGCCGGTGCAGAGATCAAGAAGCCGTCCGCCGGGGCGGAGTGCTTTTGCCGCGATGTCAACGAGAAGCTCAGTTTCGGGGCGCGGTATGAGGCAGTTTTCGTTCACCTCGAACTCGCGGCCGTAGAACCACCATTTTCCGAGAATGTATTGGAGCGGCTCGCGCGCCGCACGCCGCCTTACGGCTTCTTCAAATGCTGTGTCCTGCGGGTCGTCCCCGACGATCGGCAGAAGATGCTGCGGGATGCCGCACACCTCTTCCGCGAGGAGACGCGCCTCTCTCAGCGCACCCTCGATCCCGGATTCTCCGAGAATATGCGCCGCTTCATTTATCGTCATCTGTATTGCTGTCGTCAGCCTTATCGGAGTCGGACTCATCCGACGCGCCGTCCGCTGCTGCGGCTTCTTCGGACGGGAACTCATCGGGAAGCGCCGCCTTCAACGAGGCGATCGCGACCGCCAGCTGATCCTCGTCCGGCTCGCGCGTCGTGATGCGCTGCATTGCAAGACCGGGTGCGGAGAGCACACGCGTCAGCACGTTGTCGTGCTGTCCGGCGTACATTATAAACTCAAAGCTGAGCCCCACAACAACGGGCAGGAGAACGAGCTGAAGCAGTATTCTCAGCCAAAAGCTGCCCCACGGCAGAAGCGAGAATATGAGTATATTCAGTATGAGTATCACGAAAATAAAGCTTGTGCCGCAGCGGGGATGAAATCTGGTGCAGGTCTTTGCGTTCGCCGGGGTCATTTCAAGTCCGCGCTCGTAGCAGGCGATGGATTTGTGTTCCGCACCGTGGTACTCGAATGTCCGCTTGATGTCGGGCATGAGCGCGACGAGAGCCATGTAGCCGACGAATATCGCGATCTTGATCACACCTTCAACAAGGTTGCAGAACCAACCGAGTGGCATGACGTAATTGTTTATGAGCATCGTTACGAATGTCGGCACGACCTTGAACAGAAACAGCGCAAGCACAACGCCGAGCACGCCCGCGATGCTCATAAGCACGCTCATGAGCTTGTCGCCGAGCTTTTCCGTGAGCCAGCGCTCAAATTTGCCCGGCTCTTCCGTCTCGCCTTCGGGCATGGCAAGCTCAGCCGAGCGGCCGAGCGTTGAGTAGCTGAGCCGCAGCATCTCGATCATGTTCACGGCTCCGCGTACTATCGGAATTCCGAGCGGCTTGTATTTCTTGCGCCACGAGGTGAAATTCTTTGTCTCGGTGACGATCCCGTCCTTCGTGCGGACAGAGAGTGCGCAGAGATCGCCGCTCTTCATCATAACGCCCTCGAGAACGGCTTGCCCGCCGACCTTGTTTCTCCTGCACGAAAGATCGCAGGAGGTGTTTTTGTTTTCAGCCATATTTTGCTCCTATCAGATGTTGCAGTCGTCGTGATCAAGTCCGTCGTCGTCCGAGTCGGTCATGAACTCGCGCGCGGAAACGCGGCGGCGTTCTCTCTCCTCCTCGATCATGTCGGACAGCATTTCTTTGACCGCGACCGAATCCTTGATGCGCGATATCTCAAACTCCGGGGTGGACTTGTCGGCAGAGCAACAGTGTATCGTGCCGAGTCCGAAGATGCGCTCGCCGAGCGAACGTTTCAGCGTAACGTCCATTATGCGGTAAAGGCGAACCTCCTCCTCACGCTTGTTGAGAAAACCGGTCTCGGTCAGAAGCTTCTCGCCTGTAAGTGTATATACGGTAAAGCTGAGCGGCAGACCGAACAGAGTGCGGCGCCTGTCTTTCCAAACAACAGCCATAAAAACCTCCGGAAAATTTCAAAAATACTTACAACCTATTTTAGCACATATTGCCCGCTATTTCCACAGTTTAATGTAAACAGACGGCAAAAATCACAAAATTCCGGCTCGCGCACGTGAGATGATCTCGTCCGATCTGAGATGGTCCGCGACGAACGCCTGCCTCAGAAGCGACGGCGGCAGACACGGGTCGAATTTGTCAAACAGCGGCGATTCGCTGTCGCTGACGAGAGCCACGAGCGGCAGTCCGTTTTTCGTGATATCAGCGTGCACGGCGTGCATGAGCGCATCCCCGTCGGTGCCCTCAAGCTTGAACGTCATGTAGTAGCATCCGCCGAAATCCATGCCCGACAGCTTTGCCGGTGCAAGCCGCGTGAGATAACGCCGGAGCGTGCGGAACGACCTTGTCCCGAGCCACGGGAAGTACGCCCACGTGCTTCCGCCGAGCGGAATAATGTTGTGCCTTGTCATTCCGACGGCGTCGGCGACAGCCCGCGCCTCGCGCAGCCGCTTTATCGCGCCCTCGCGCAGATACGGGTATTCGGTGTCCTCCTCGAGGACGCGGCGCATCCGCTCGAGAATGTGAGTGTTGACCTCGCCGAAATCGCCGGGCCACGATATCTCGGCTTTACCGGGTACGAGATGCACGAAAACGAGACGGCGTGCGGCGTCGATCTCCTCAACCTCCCACACGCGCCCGGCAAGGGCAAAGCGATCGCCCTTCGGCGGAGCTTTCGAGATCGTGCCGATCTCATCGCTGCCGGCGCGGACGGTGTAATCTTCGCTGTCCTTGAACACCGCAAAAAACTTGAACGACGAGACGAGCGCCTCTCCGCGCAGTCCCACAAGAAGCTCGCGCTCCTCGGTCAGTTCAAGATAATCGTCGCGCAGCATCGAGAGAAGCAGCACCTTGTAGCCGTCCTTTGTCACCCCTGCGAACGGGGGAAGTGACAGCACTGCTGCCGCAAGCTCTGCTGCGGTGAGCGAGCCCGACGCGGCGAGGACAGAGAGCGTCTGATGAAAAAGCAGGCTGTACGGGAGCGCTTTTACCGACGGCGGTTCGATGAACCGTTCCTCGCGATACAGCTCGACTATCGCGATCGCGCGGATAAGCTCCCACGGGATCAGCTCGGGCAGCGTCGCGGTCGGCAGCGCCTCCTCCTCGCGGAATATCATTATCATCTCCGGCGGAGCGTCGCGTCTGCCGGAGCGGCCGAGCCGCTGAAGAAAGCTTGAAACGCTTGTCGCCGCGCCCATCTGCACGACACGTTCGAGCCTGCCGATGTCGATCCCCAGCTCCATCGTGACGGAGGCGCAGGTGACGGCAAGGTGCTCGTCGTTCTTCATTTTCAGCTCGGCATCCTCTCTTATCGATGCGGAGAGATTGCCGTGATGTATGAGGAAAATGTCCGGCTCGTGCCGCCTTTCGGCAATCTGCCGCAGGGTCGCGCAAACGTATTCCGTCTCCTCGCGCGAGTTTGAGAATACAATGGATTTTTTGTCACGAACGCAGTCGTACAGGTATTCGTACCCTTCGTCGCCCGACGGCGCGTCGTTTATAGTCTCGCCGCGATCGTCGCCGACCTTGACCTCGCCGAAATCCGGCGCAAATTCGGGGGATTTCGGCTCGGGCTTCGGTGCGTCAAACAGAATTTCAGCAGCATTGTCGGGAATATCCGGCACAGGCGCGTTCTTCACGCTTCGCGTGATGTAGAAATGCTCTGCCGCAAGCCGCCAGCGGATCGTTTCACGCGGCACCGACGGAACTACTGTATCTCTGCCGGAGCCGCCGCCGAGCCATCTTGCCGCGCTCTCGGGATCACCGACCGTCGCCGACAAGCCGATCCTGCGCGGCGAATGCCCGATCTTTTCGGCGAGCCGCACAAGCTGGCACAGTATCTGATTTCCCCTGTCCGTTCCCGTGAGGATGTGTATCTCGTCGATCACGACGAACCGAAGATCGCCGAAAATGCGCGGGATATCCGAGCCTCTCCGTATGAGCATACTTTCGAGCGACTCCGGCGTGATCTGGAGGATCCCGCGCGGATTTTTGAGATAACGCGCCTTTGCCCCCGCGCCGACATCGCCGTGCCATCTGCAAACGGGAATGTCCGTGTCGCGGCAAAGCTCCTCGACGCGCTCAAACTGGTCGTTTATCAGGCATTTCAGCGGAGCTATGTACAGTATTCCCACCGATTCGGGCTCGTCCTCCCATATTTCGGAGAGGGCGGGGAACAGCGCCGCCTCGGTCTTGCCTGACGCGGTGGATGAGGTGAGCAGAACGTTTTCGTCGCCGGAAAATATCGCCTCGGCGGCACCGATCTGAATCGGGTGCAGGCTCTGCCAGCCGCGCGTGTAAATGTAGTCTCTTATAAACGGGGCAAAGCTTTCAAATATTTCTTCACCGCTTGCCATATCCGTGACCGTCCTTTCCTTGAGTTATTGCGTGCAAAATGCCTTGCTGCCGTCCGGCTAAAACTCTATCATGTCGGCGGTGATCACGCGCTCTCCCGAGCTTTGTGCGCCTGATGTATCAGGTGCCGACGCTGGATCGGGTTTTGCGTCAGATGCGCCGTCGCCATCGGAGAGATAGTTCCCGCGCCCGGTCTTTTCGAGAATGTTTTCAAACGACTCGTCGGGGTTCTGATAAATGAGATCGAGAAGCCCGAGAAAATCGCGAATTATCTCACGCGGGGTTATCATCGCGTCAGCGCCCGCACGCGACAGCTCGCCTCGGAGAAACTTTTCCATCTCGCTGTCCGTGAGTTTAGGTGTGTAGTTGTAATATTTCGAGTGCAGCAGCGACAGCCGCAGTATCAGAGCGTAAAGCTCGCTGTCGGACAGGCGCTTCAGCCGCAGCACAGGACTCATCAGATTTACAAGCCCCGTGTCAGCCGAGCTGTCGGAAAGCCTGCTGCGCAGTGCGTCGTAACTGAACAGCCCGCGCCTTGTGTCCTCAAGAAACTGCGGCGTTCCTCCGATGACGATCATCAGCCCCTCGGCGCGTCCCTGAAGCGCATCGTTGTACATGGCGAGCAGCTTTTCGTAATTCTGCTCGCGCGATACGCGGTTCACGATCTTATACAGGTTCACTCCTTCGTCGATAAACACCGCAAGACCCGAGTATCCCGCGATCCGCACGAATGATGCGATAAGCTTCAGATAATCGTACCAGTTGTCGTCTGAGATCACGGACAGCGTGCGCACACCGAGAGCGCCGCGCGCCTCCGTGCGGGTCGAGTATTCGCCGCGAAGCCAGCGGATGCAGACGCTGCACCTTTCGTCGTTGCCGGTGGAATACGCCTTGAAATATTCCGAGAGGATGTATGCGAAATCAAAGCCGCCGACACCGCCCTCAAGCGTGCGGCAGGCGTCGTATATCCTGCGGCTCACGGCGTCGTCGAACTCCGGCGATCCGACCGCAAGACCCGCTGCGGCGCACTCCGCCGATACGGAGGACATCCATTTTGAGAGTATCACGGGAAGGGCACCGCCGTCGGGAGATGCCTTGCAGGAGAGGTTGCGGACAAGCTCGCGATACGTCGCAAGTCCCGCTCCGTCGGAGCCGCAGAGCCGTCTCTCCGGAGAGAGATCGGCGTCCGCGCATACAAATCCCCGTTCCATCGCGGCACTGCGCGCGAGCTGAATGAGAAAGCTTTTGCCGCTTCCGTAGCGTCCGACGATGAACCTCATCGTAGCTCCGCCGTCGGCGGTGCGATCAAGATCGGACGCGAGAGCCGTTACCTCGGCGTTCCGCCCGATCGCTACATACGACGCGCCCGAGCGCGGCACAACGCCCGCCGAAAGCGATGTCAGAAGCGAGCCGAGTATTCTTTTCGGTATTTTGAAATCGTTTGTCTCCATAATATTACCGTGCCTTTCGTGTGTCAGTCACAGGCTACCGCCATTTCGGCAGCCTCTTCAAGATAATCGTCAATTATCTGCCATGCACCGTCGGAGTATTCGAGAAGTACGTCGCCGAAAAAGTCTGCGGCGGCTTCGTTTACCTCTGCGGCGGCAGTGTCTGGCAGGATTCCGCGTGCGCGGCAGAACTCTTCAAGAGATCCGCCCTCAAGCATGAATTTTATTATTTCCGATGTGCCGGAGCTTGCGGAACGGTGTTCGGTATCGGTCTCGCCTGCACCGCCGTTTTCGGTCGGCTCGGAGTCCTCAGCCTTATCGGGTGCGCTGCTCTCCTTTGCGTTATTTGCCGCCGAAACGTCATCCTGTATCGCAGATGCCGCATCATCGTCTGTTTCTCCGCCGAGCAGCTCCGCCGCCGCGCGGGATTCAAGCTCAATCTTCGCCGCCATCTCAGGCGAGAACGGAAGATCGGGCGCATCGTACAGCCGCTCGTAATCCGGAACGGGAGTGAGCTTCGGCGCGGACTTTTTCGTGAATATGTCCGGCATGATCTCCTCGAAATATCGGTCGATCTCAAGCCTTGCGCTGTCCGGCAGTCCGTCCGTGTGCAGACGCGATTTGATCCCCGCCGCGCGCCTGAGCTTGTTTTCGGTGTACTTTGCCGCCGCGCCGAGCATATGCCTTGCACCCGTCCGCTTGAACGCCGGGTAGTATTCGACGGTGATCCGCCGCTTTACGTTGTGCGAGCACAGCGATCCGCAGAAGGCGAAACGCGATACGATCGCCGCCTCATCGGACACGAAGCTCTCCTGTCCGAGCGCCGCTGCCGCGCGTCCGATTGCGGGAGCAAAGTGACACGCAAGCTCCGGCGGAAGCTCCACGCGGCTCGTTCGGTAGTTGTAGTCGGCGAACGCCTCAAGAACGTCGCCCTGCATAAGCCCGCCGCCGCGCTGTATCGACGCACTCATGTAGAACTCCTTGAGAGTTGCGCTCTCGCACAACTTCGGAAGTATCGACAGTGTGCATTCCGGAACGCTCAGCCGATACAGAAGGCAGAAATCGCACACCCATTCAGCCATGTATTTGTCGAGCGCGGGGTATATGTCGCGGTAGTGCATCCATAAACTGGTGAGAATCTCGATATCTTTTTCCGGTTCGGATGTGTCCGACAGGTTTATGATCTCGTAGATGTACAGGAGGATGTACGCAAGATCGGCCTCGATATAGGCACGCCGCCGCGCACACTCTCTGAAATACAGATAATAGTTGAGCTGATACAGATTCATCTGCGAATACTGCGGGATGTATGAGAAAAACGGCACGTATTCGGCGGGTTTTCCCGGCGTATTGCGGTATTTCTCCGCGTCCTCGCGGAATCTTTCGTAGAAGCTGCGTCTGGCGCCCCACGAAAATACCTCTACGCGACCGATCAGCGCAAGATCCGAGTCATAGGTGGTGATCACCTGCTCCTCCGGCTTTGCTGTCTCCGTGCGCCGGCGATAAGCACCCATTCCTGCGTAGCGGCTGTGCTGCCGCGCATCTCCGCTGCCCTTCGACGGTATATCGTAACCCGTAGACGCCGAATTTCCGTCATCTATGATGATGTCTGCAAATTTATCCGTGTCTCTGCCGTTACCGTTCATTTGCTGCTCCTAAACAGATGTTTTCTTATTCCTTTCATTATATCATAAGTATATATATACGTCAATGGATTTTGCAGAAAGTGACCTCAAAAATAAGCGGGATCATGAAATGCGGCAAAGCTCTTGAAAAAACATGAATAATGGTATATAATATGGCTACCTAAACATGAACATATTCATGAATATTCAGAAAGGATTTCTTAAATGAAGAAAATCACATCATTTGTGCTCAGTGCCGTGATGACTCTAAGCGTTTTCACGGCGGGCGCGGGCTACGGAAAGGCCGCAGCGGGCGAGCTTGAGCTTGCCGCATCGTCGATTCTCACGCTTGACCGCGACAGCGGTTATGTTTCGGGTATCTCGACTGCCATGACCGTCTCCGAGCTTGCGGCTGAGTTCGCCGATCCCTCCTCCGTTACGGTGAAGGACGGAGATACGACAGTTGCCGGAGACAAGACTATCGCTTCCGATTATGTCGTAACGAACGGAGACGATACGCTGAAGTGCGCGGTAATGGGCGACGTGAACCGCGACGGCAAGATCAGCATCGACGACGCGATCTGTATGCTCAAATATGTTGCTCGCTGGGACATAAGCATCTGTGAGCCTGCGATGGATGTGAACTCCGATTCTCAGAAGAGCGTGAGCGACGTTATTCAGATCCTGAAGTACGTTGCCGGCTGGGACGTAACGCTTGCACCGTACCGCGTCGTTTTCGATGATTCCAAGATCGACGCGGCTTACGAGGACAGCGCACTCAAGCTCTCCGTGCTCGACAATATGCAGAAGATCGATCAGAGAGACACCGCGATCGGTGACAGCACGACGATCAGAATGCACATGGCGAAGAACGAGATCGAGTCGTGCCTCATCTACCTTGCATCCAATAAGGCGTATGACGGACTTACCGCGGAGTTTACTGATTTCTACAACGGACACGGCGGCAAGCTCAAGACCGAGATGACTCTCGGAAAGTACATCTACGGAAGATCCATAGAGAGTGCCGACACCAGAGTCTACTATGCCGATCCGATGATCCCGAATGCCGATTTCAAGATCAAAGCCGGAAATTCGCAGTGCCTCTTGCTCAAGGCGAATGCAGCGATCGACGCCGCACCCGGACTTTATGAGTCCACAGTGACTATCAAGGATTCCGCAGGCCGCGCGATCAAGGTCTGCAAGGTCTACGTTGACGTCTGGGATTTTGCGCTCCCCGAGGAGACCTCGTGTACGACCGCTTTTGGTATGAGCCGTGAGTCGATATACCAGAGCTACGGCTCCGCGTACTTCACTGATGGCGGTCAGCTCTACAAGAACTATTACGACTATCTGCTTGAGAACCGCATCTGCGCGTACTATCTGCCGTCGAGTGTGCTCAGCGATGACGCTGACGAGTATATGAACAATCCCCGCGTAAATTCCTTCATTATCGACGGAACACAGTGCGGTAACTCGGCATCTCCCGAGGAAGATGTCCGCGCAATGTATGAGAAGCTCTCGAAGAATGAGGAATGGATGAAGAAGGGCTACTTCTACTATGTAGACGAGCCGCGTTCCGCCGAGCAACTCAACGAGATCAAGTCTTACAAAGAGCTTCTCGACCGCGCGTTCCCCGGCGCGAGACAGGTCGCACCGAACTGCTTCGATTTTAACATGAGCAGATACGGCATCGACCTCGATATGGATCAGACGCAGTTTATCCTTGACAATACTACACTGTTCTGCCCGCTCTCGTCTTTCTATACTCCTTACGATCAGATAAAGAGCGGATTTGAGAATATTACCTACTCCAAGGCGACCGTTGACAGATACGGCGCAGCGGAGGCTCGCCACGAGGCGTACAAGAACGCCGGAAATGAGCTTTGGTGGTATGTCTGCATTATTCCCGGCTATCCGTATGCAAACTTCTTCTTCAACTATCAGGGCGAGATGTCCCGCGTTCTGTTCTGGCAGCAGTATGATTACGATATCGCCGGATGCCTGTACTACGCAGTCACCATGTGGGAGGGCAGCAGAATGTGGATCGACGCTGACGGCACGTTTGCAAGCGGCGACGGCCTGCTCATCTATCCCGGAAAGCGCTACGGAACCGATTATCCGATCGAGTCGATCCGACTTGAGTACGTGCGCGACGGTATCGAGGATTTCGAGTACCTGAAGATGGCTGAGAACGTCCTCGGCCGCGACGCCGTGAATGAGGTGCTCCGCACCGTTACTACCGGTATCCTCGATTATACAAACGACAGCGCAGTCATCGAGGCAGCTAAGGTCAAGCTCGCCGAGATGATCATGTCGAAGAATTGATAATCGATTGCGCATCCTAAATAATAAGAAAAGCAAGTGCAAGGCAATAATTTGCCTTGC
>ENA-UOOA01005434-UOOA01005434.1-human-gut-metagenome-genome-assembly--contig:-P61old-NODE-5434-length-13289-cov-12.335122_pt1 | contig 13289 bp, 16 predicted proteins | sample MGYA00242467_ERZ724014 | MGnify/ENA metagenome assembly ERZ724014
AAATACACGTTGCCGCCGGCAAAATAGGCGTAGCCGGTGTCCAGCAGCTTGGTGATGATCTTGATATAGTCATCAATGAGGCCGGTGGCGGGCTGCACCACGTCCGGGCGTTTGATGTTCAGCTTGCGGCAGTCATCAAAGAAGGCGTCCGTATAATACTGGGCCACCTCCATGACGGTCTTGTGCTCCCGGTGAGCGCCCTTGAGCATCTTATCCTCGCCCTCGTCAGCATCAGAGGTCAGGTGGCCCACGTCCGTGATGTTCATGACACGGTTGACGCTGTAGCCGGAATAGCGCAGGAACTTTTCCAGCACGTCCTCCATGATATAGCTGCGGAGGTTGCCAATGTGGGCGAAGTGATACACCGTGGGGCCGCAGGTATACATTTCCACATGGCCGGGGGTGTGGGTGGTGAATTCAGCTTTCTTATGGGTAGCGGAGTTGTAAAGATACATAACATTCATCCTTTCCGGGTATTTGTTTGACGCGGACACGGGACGAAAAAACGCCTCCCGCGCCGGTTTGGCACGAGAGGCGATCAAAAAACCGCGGTTCCACTCTCATTTATTACTCAAATGCCCGTGACGTGGGCAGTCCGGAGGGCATCTGCATCCCCCGCGCTCCCGGACGCACTTCCCATACCCCTCCGCAGGCGCGCTTACAGCCGGCGGCGCGCCCTCTCTGTCCGTTGGGTATACGGTACTCTTTCCGTTCAACACGCTATTTTGACTTCTATCAATATAGCAGGCATCTTCGCCGGTGTCAAGTCCCGGCGGGCGGTTGGCGAGATCAGATCTTCACCAGCTCGTATTCCCGGCTGCCCAGACCAATTTTCTCGCTGTGGATCAGTGCGGCTTCCCAGTCGGTGTCCGGATGAGCGGCCTTGAAGTAATCTTCGCACTTGCAGGCCTCGCCGCTGCCGATGACGGAGTTGGGCATCTTGGGCTGGGCCAGCACCGCGTCGATACAGGCCTGATCCAGAGCAACAGGGTCGAAGGAGGCGAACATACCCACGTTGGGCACGATGGGCACATCGTTTTCGCCGTGGCAGTCACAGTTGGGGGATACGTCCATCACCAGGGACACATGGAAGCAGGGACGGCCGTCCACCACCGCCTTGGTGTACTCGGCGATCTTGTAATTCAGGATGGAGGGGGCCTCGTCATACATGCACTGGATGGCGTCCTTGGGGCAGACCGCCAGACACCGGGCGCAGCCCACGCATTTATCGGTGTTGATGGTGGCCTTGTTGTCAGGACCGAAGGTAGGCGCGCCGTGGGCGCAGATCTTGGCGCAGGCGTGGCAGCCCACGCATTTTTTCTGCTTGACAAAGGGCTTGCCGCTGTTGTGCTGTTCCATTTTGCCGGCCCGGGAGCCGCAGCCCATGCCGATGTTTTTCAGGCAGCCGCCGAAGCCCGCCTGCTCGTGGCCCTTGAAATGGGTCAGGGAGATGAACACATCGGCGTCCATCACCGCCCGGCCGATCTTGGCCTCCTTTACATACTCACCGCCCTCTACGGGGACAGCCACCTCGTCATTGCCCTTCAAACCGTCGGCAATAATGATATGGCAGCCGGTGGAATAGGGGGTAAAACCGTTGACGTAGGCAGATTCCATGTGATCCAGCGCGTTTTTGCGGCCGCCGATATACAGGGTGTTGCAGTCCGTCAGGAAGGGCTTGCCGCCCTGACTTTTTACCAGATCCGCCACGGTTTTGGCCCAGTTGGGGCGGAGATAGGCCATGTTGCCAGGCTCGCCGAAATTCATTTTGATGGCCACATACTTGCCGTCCATGTCGATGTCACCGAAACCGGCAGTCATCATCAGCCGGGCCAGCTTCTGCTGCAAGTTTTCCCGCCAACTGGGGCAGCGGAAATCTGCAAAATAAACTTTAGATGCCATAGTGCATTCTCCTTATCAGAGCTTTTGAGAACTTTCCTGAGATGATTATAAAACCTGAAGTTAACTTTATGTCAAGGACAAAAAAGGGATTCGATCTCTTTTTACTATCCTTCGTCCAGATCCACAGTCACCCGGTCAGTGCCGTGCTCATCGAATTCAGAGAGATAGGCGTCGATCCGCGCCATGAGTGCGTCGTAATTCTCCCGGGTCAGGGGCTGACCGTCCAGATCCCGCAGGGCCAGCTCCTCCGCCAGCAGCTCGTAGAAGATCGTATCCTCATACTGCTCGATGGCCTCGTGGATGCCACCGTCGGCAAAGGCACGGGAGGGGATGAGATTGCCCCGGTATCGCTCCACCAGCTTGGGCATCCCCTGGGGGACGCAGTGGGAGAAGACCTTGCCCTCCACCTGATCGTATTCCTCGATACGGTCATCACCTCGGGTGGAATTCAGCACCCAGTTTCCTATGTATACCAGATCCAGCAGATACCGGAATTCCTGGTCTGTCAATTCGAGCTTCATAAGGAGCCACCTCCCATATCCCTTTGATGGAGGGTATTATAGCAGAACCCATCTGAAAATGCTACCTGAAAAAGCGGGCAAAAAGCCAAAAATCTGTCTCCAGAACCGAAAAAACCGCCGTCCGGCAAATTTCAACTGCGAAAAACGGCGCTTTTGCCCTTGCACAGCGGAAGAGGCTATTGTATAATATACTTTCTGAACGAACACCCTGGAAAAAAGGAGGCGAGCGGTATGGATAACCGTCCTATCGGGGTATTTGATTCCGGGTTGGGCGGACTGACAGCGGTGAAGGCCCTGCGGCGTCTGCTGCCGGGAGAGGATCTCATCTATTTTGGAGATACTGCCCGGGTGCCATACGGCGGACGTTCCCGGGAGACCCTTTTGAAATATGCCCGTCAGGACATCGCCTTTCTCCGGTCCTTTGACCTGAAGGCGGTTCTGATCGCCTGCGGCACAGTGACCTCCACCTCTCTGGATACCTTGCGGAAGGAAAATGATCTGCCTGTGTTGGGCGTGGTGGAGCCCTCCTGCCGGGAGGCACTGGCCGCCACAAAAAATAAAAAGATCGGCATGATCGCCACATTGGCCTCCGCTCGCTCCGGAGCTTACGAACGAACTCTGAAGGGTCTGGACGCCGATGTGCATGTGGTCAGCCAGCCCTGCCCGCTGTTTGTCCCGCTGGTGGAGAACGGCCGGTTTCGGCAGGGGGATGTAGTCATCGAGACGGTGGCCCGGGAGTATCTGACACCGCTGATGGAAGCCGGCGTGGATACGCTGATTCTGGGCTGCACCCATTACCCCTTGCTGAAAGACATCATCGGGGAGATCTGCGGCCCCGGCGTCACCCTGATCGACTCCGGCGCGGCCTCGGCCCGGGCACTGCGGCAGCAGCTTGCAGCAGAGGGCCAGCTTACGGACTGGCAGCAGGGCGAAACCCGCTTTTATGTCAGCGATCGGCCGGAGGACTTTGAGAAGCTGGCCGCGGTATTTTTGGAAGAACCCCTGAGCCGGGGGGCGGAGAGGATCGACATTGAACAGTATTGAACAAGAAAAACTCCCGGTGATGATCTCCGTCCGGGGAGAACAGTATTTTGACGATGTGGACCCCAACGCCACGGAGCTGATGACGGAGGGGACACTGGAACAGACGGAGGACGGCTTCCTTCTGAGCTATCAGGAGACAGAGCTTACCGGCATGGAGGGGACTCTCACTACCTTTGAGATCGGCCCCGGCCGGGTGATCCTGCGGCGCAGCGGCAGCATCAACTCGCAGATGGTGTTTGAGGAGGGGCGGCAGCACACCTCCCTGTATGAAACGCCGTACGGTGAACTGTCCGTGGATATTCAGACCAGCCGCCTGCTCCATAACCTGACGGAGCGGGGCGGACTCATGGAGATCAAGTATTCCATTGCCGTGGAGCACGTGGTCACGGGTCGGAACTGCTTCAAGATCCGGGTCCGGCGGAAATAAATGACAAATTTAACCGAAGAAAGGGTTTAACGATATGACGAATATGATCCAAAACGCGAAGGACCAGGCTGCGGCGCTGGCAATGGCAGCCTACAAGGCGGCTGCGGCGGACGGCACTCTGCCGGAGGCAGAGGTCAAGACCGCCCCCGTAGAGATCCCCAAGGATACCGCCAACGGCGACTATACCACCACCTTTGCTCTGGCGGCCGCCAAGGCACTGGGCAAGCCGCCCCGCGTGATCGCTCAGGCGCTGTTGGACCACATGAATCTCGCCGACACCTACTTTACCTCTGCGGAGATCGCGGGCCCCGGCTTCCTGAACTTCCGGCTGGGGGACGCCTGGTACGCCGGGGTGATGAACGCCGTGGAGACCGAGCGGGACGCCTACGGCACCAATGACAGTCTCAAGGGTCAGAAGATCATGGTGGAGTTTGTCTCCGCCAACCCCACCGGACCCATGCACATGGGCAACGCCCGGGGCGGCGTGCTGGGCGATACGCTGGCCTCCGTCCTCACCGCCTGCGGCGCGGATGTGTCCAGAGAGTTCTATGTCAATGACGCCGGACACCAGATTGACAAGTTTGCCCGTTCCATCGAGGTCCGTTACCTCCAGCTGATCAATGGCGAGGATTCCATCGCCTTCCCGGAGGATGGCTATCAGGGCGAGGACATCAAGGAACTGGCCAAGGCCTATTATGACGAGCATGGTGACAGCCTGCTGAATGTCTCCGAGCAGGAGCGGCAGGATGCTCTGGCTCAGTTCGGCCTTTCTGTGAACCTGCCCCGCATGAAGACGGATCTGGAGCGCTATAAGATCCATTACGATACCTGGTTCTACGAGTCTACCCTCCACGAGAGCGGCTATGTGGCCGAGACTGTGGATCTGCTGACGGAAAAGGGCTGGACCTACGAAAAGGACGGCGCTCTGTGGCTGAAGACGGCCGATATTCTGCGGGATCACTTCCGCAAGCAGGGCAAAAAGGAAGCGGATATTGAAAAGCTGGATCTGAAGGATGACGTGCTCCGCCGGGCCAACGGCTTCTACACCTACTTCGCCGCGGACATCGCCTATCACCGCAACAAGTTCGCCGTCCGCGGCTTCGACAAGGTCATCAACATCTGGGGCGCCGACCATCACGGCCATGTGGCCCGCCTGAAGGGCGCACTGGACGCGCTGGGCCTCAATGGCTCTGAGCGGCTGGATATCGTGCTCATGCAGCTGGTGAAGCTGCTGCGGGACGGCGAGGTGGTCCGGATGTCCAAGCGTACCGGCAAGGCCATCTCCCTCCACGACCTGCTGGACGAGGTCAGCGTGGACGCTGCCCGCTGGTATTTCAACGCCAAGCCCGACACTCAGATGGAATTCGATCTGGGGCTGGCCGTCCGGGAGGACAGTGAGAACCCCATCTATTATGTAGAGTATGCCCACGCCCGGATCTGCTCCCTGTTGCGGGCCTTGGAGACTGACGGCGTGACCGTGCCGGAGACCGCCGACCTGAGCCTGCTGTCCGGCGAAGCAGAAAAGGCCCTCATCAAGCAGATCGCTCAGTACTGCGAGGAGATCAAGCTGGCGGCGCGGGACTATGACCCCAGCCACATCAACCGCTGTCTGCAGGAGCTGGCGGCCTGTTTCCACCGGTTCTACACCGCCTGCCGCATCCGGGGCGAGGAGCCGCAGGTGGCTGCCGCCCGTCTCAAGCTGGCGGACGATACCCGCATGGTGCTGAAGAACGGCCTGAAGCTCATCGGCGTGGATGCTCCGGAGAAAATGTAAGGACCTTCGAAGTTACCCAAGCGTCTTTGAGAAAATGCGCAGACAGCCGCTGATGAAGCTGTGTATCAGATGACTTAGGGATGAAAGCGCAGCCTATCATAGTGCATAGCAAAATAAGAAATGTGCCATTTCCTCGCCCCTGCGGGGCAACCGGAAATGATGCACGAAAACTTCATGCATTGGCATTTGTGCATTTTCGTGGTGCGCATGCTCATGCATGAAGTTTTATATCCCGAAACGGAATTGACAGGGAAATCTCCTGTCGTTATACTCTGCGTATAAAACTGCTTGCGAAATGGGTATGTGCATATGGAAGAACATGAAGCCATCGTAAAAAATCGGAGCGCCGCTCTGCGGGCCGCATTTCCCGCCACCATTCCGGTGATGACGGGGTATCTCTGCCTGGGCGCAGCCTTCGGCATCCTGCTGCGGACCGCCGGATATGGGATCGGATGGTCCATCGCCATGAGCATGATCTGCTACTGCGGCAGTATGCAGTTTGTGGGCGTCTCGCTGCTGACGGCGGCCTTCGACCCCTTTCAGGCGCTGCTGATGTCCGTGATGGTCAACGCCCGCCACGCCTTTTATGGCCTTTCCATGTTGGAAAAGTACCGGGGCACCGGCCCGGTTCGCCCTGTTTTGATCTGTACCCTGACGGACGAGACCTTTTCTCTGGTATCCACACTGGAGCCTCCGGAGGGCGTAGCCCGGAGGGACTTCTACTTCTGGATCTCGCTGCTGGACTACCTTTACTGGCAGGTGGGCTGCACGCTGGGGAACGCTGTGGGCGGGCTGCTTACCTTTGACACAACCGGTTTGGATTTTACGCTGACGGCGCTGTTTATCGTACTGCTGCTGGAACAGGTGAAGAAAAAGGAAAACCGGGCCGCCGGGATCATCGGCATGGTCTGCACCGCCGCAAGTCTGGCTGTGTTTGGCCCGGATAATTTCCTGATCCCTGCCATGATTTTGCTGCTGGCCGTTTTACTGGGAGGGAGGAAAAAACTGTGCAAATGACAAGCGTTCAGGCCCTCATCACCATTCTGGCCATCGCTGTGGGGACGCAGTTCACCCGCTGGCTTCCCTTCTGGCTCTTCCCGGAGAAGAAGGACCCACCGGCGGTGGTGCTGTATCTGGGCAAGGTGCTGCCGCCCGCCATGATGGGCCTGCTGACGGTGTACTGCTTCAAGAATGTGGCCTGGCTCTCCGGGACCCATGGCGCGCCGGAGCTGCTGGCCTCTGCCGCCGTGGTGGGATTGCATCTGTGGAAACGGAACGTGCTGTTCTCTATTGCCGGGGGCACGGCGCTGTACATGGTTCTGGTGCAGGCCGTTTTCGCATAAAATGAAATAAATCGCATAAAATGGAAGCACAGTCAAATGCTGTGCTTTTATTTTTCGGGCGGGAGGTCATTATGGGGAGACGGTGGCGGTTCTGGCCCCTGACGGGCTTTCTTACGGCGGCGGTGCTGGGTACCTTGGCCCACTTCGCGTACAGGTGGAGCGGCGGGGCGCTGCTGGCGGGGGTGTTCTGCGCTGTGAATGAGTCCGTATGGGAACACATGAAGCTGCTGTTTTTTCCGGTGTTCCTTTTTACGGCGGTACAGTTCTGCATGGGAGAGCGGGACGGCCTGCTGGCGGCCCGGGCGGTCAGCGTCACGGCGGGACTGGCCCTGATCCCCACGCTGTACTACACCTACACCGGCATCTGGGGAGAGCACGTGCTCTGGGCAGACGTAGCTATCTTTTATTTGTCGGCGGCGGTCACATTTTGGCTGGATAGCCTGCTCCGCCGCCAGCGGCGGCTCTGGAAGATGGGATGCCAGGTGGCGGGACTGGTGTGGCTGTGGGGGCTGGCGTTCCTGTTTGTCTGGTGGACCTTTTCACCGCCCCACATCGCCCTGTTCCGGGACCCTCTGACGGGACTTTACGGGATACCGTAGAAAAACGGCGCTGCCCTTTTGGGACAGCGCCGTCTCTGTTATTTCTTGTAGAAATGGAAATCGCAGCAATCACCGCCGGTCCCCAATGTCTGAGTGCGATGGAAACCGACTTTTTTCAGGTCACCGAAGGCGTAATTGTCACATTCGCAGAAAAAACGGCAGGCTTCCGGACAGCCGCATGATACGCAGGTATCATGCCAGAGACACTGGTGGATGGTCAGGTCAAATTCCTCCGGCTGTTCCTCAAAGGTGCTGACCCAGGCGTCGCTGGAGGAGGTTGTTTTCCGGAAGGCCCAGCGAAATACCGAGAAGAAACGGGGAACCCATTCCAGGCCGGTGTACCGGTCATGGGAGGCGGGCCCCTGTACCTCCCGCACATATTTTTCCATGAGCTTTTCAGCATCCAGCCCCCGGCGCTTCAATACAGTGTAGACTGCGACCCGCGGCAGGATCGTGCTTTGCATAAGGGCGCGCCGGGAGGGGGAGGTCTCCTGAGAGCCGGCTAAAAACGATGCGGCTTGTTCCCGGCTTTCCGCCATGACCGCCGTTCCCTCTTTTTCCCCCAGGACCCGGAGAAAGAAACGGTCCAGCATTTCCCACGTGGCTTTTTCTTTCTTTTGTACGGACATAGGACCTCCTTTATTCGCCGGCAGGCCGATCATCGAACTGAGCGGCCCGGGAGCGGATGTATTGTTCCAGAATATCCACGGTGCCGGGGATGTCCAGCCGGGCGCTGTTGATCACCAGATCGTAACATTTGGCATCGCCCCAGTCACCTTTGCAGTGCTGGTCATGGTAGATCCGCCGCTGCCGGTCCTGATGCTTGATGAAGTCCAAGGCTTCCTCCTCCGGCAGAGGGGTGCGCTTGACCCGGAAATCCAGATCCGCCCGGACGAAGATGGATATCAGCCCTTCCCGGTCCGCCAGCACCTCTTCAGCGCAGCGGCCCAGTACCACGAAGGATTCTCCGGCGTTAGCGTGCTGGCGCAGCAGCTCAAACTGCATCTGGGCCACGCAATCCTCCGGGGCGCTGCTGATGCCCCGGACGGAGCGGCAGAACAGGGGGGAGTAAGGGCGCTCATCGTAGCGCTCCAGCGTTTCGGCGCTGACGCCCTTGTCCTCTGCGGCTTTTTGCAGAATGCTCTTGTCGAACAGGGGGAGCTGAAGCCGCTCCGCCAGCGCATGGGCGATATCCAGTCCGCCGCTGCCGGATTCCCGGCCGATGGCTACGATCAGTTGATGGGACATAGGAAGGACCTCCTTACAAAATGGTGGGCAGCAGCACCAGCGCGGCGTACAGCACCGGCTGATGCAGCAGATAGAGCAGCAGAGAGTGACGGCTTATAACGGACAGCCCCGGCAGGCGGATGTCCGGCAGGGCGGGGATCTCCGGCCGCAGCCGGTAGAGATAGAACCCGGTCCAGAACAGAAAGAGCCAAGGCAGCAGGGCGAAATAGTCCGAGGACGCAAAGGCGGGGCCGGGAAACCCCAGACCGGCGGTGGCGAGATTTGTGTACCAGCCACGGGGCAGCCGCAGCAGCGGCACCCAAGCAAAGCTGAGATAGCCGTGGTTCACATCCCGTGCCAACAGAAACAGGGAAAAGCTGAGAATAAGCCCCAGCCGGGGCGGGATCCGGGCCAACAGAGGACGGAGAGGGACGGTCAGCAGGGCGGCGGTCCCTAAAAAAGTCAGCACGCCAAACCGGATCGGCTCCTCCGGTGTTACCAGAGCTGTTGCCAGAGACACGGCGGCACCGCCGAAAAAGCTGATCGCTCCCCGGCGGATAGGGTGGCGGCTGGCCTGACAGCAATACCCGGAGAGCAGAATAAAGGTACAGCAGATGCTCTGCTGCCAGATATACGCCCAAAAGCCGTTATACCAGGCCCACGGCAGGCCCCGGAGATACACCAGATCCCAGCAGAGGTGATAGGCGATCATGCTGAACAGGGTCAGTCCACGAAGGGAATCCAAGGTGCCGCTGCGGAAGCGGATCGCGTTTGCGTTCATAGCACATCCATCCTTGCGGAAGAAGTTTCTTCCTCAAAAATACCACAATTCGACAGATTTTTCAAGATTTACCGGTCCTGCAAAACGGCGATACTGCCCAAAGCCAGGCCTAGCTGGACACCGGCCCGGAAAAAGAAGTGCTTGTGGCGGCAGTTGATGAGACCGTGGAGGTCCGCCAGCCCCAAAAGCTCTTTTCGCAAAGGCTGATCGTCGGCAAAGCGGTCCAGCAGGGCATGAAACCGGCGGGCGTAGTCCTGATTGTCCGGCTGAAACTGATCCAGCCGCCGCTGCTCCTTCTCCACCAGATCCACCAGCAGTTGAATGGTATCGTCCTGTAAATTCATAAAAACACCTCCATATGGTACTTAGTATATTACTATATATATACCATGAGGTAACGACTTGTCAAGAAAAAATGGGCATGATATAGTGCATATATAGTGCAATGGAGGTTACTACATGGGTGAAGCTGTATTAGTAAACCGTAAAAAGTTCGTTTCCTCGCTGGCCAATGAATTGGTGGAGCCGTTCAATGAACTTTCTAAAAAGACACGCCTGACTAAAACAAAGCTTTTGGACGAGGCCATCGAGGACCTTTTGAAGAAATATGCGGCAAAGGATCTCTGACGATAGGGGAAACCGGGCAATTTCGCCTGTTTCCCCGTTTTTCCCTTGCGCGAGCAGGGGAGATGTGTTAGAGTAGCTAAGTCTGTGTATATGAATTCAGGAGGAATATCATGCCAACATTAGAAGAAGAAATTTCCCGGCGGCGGACATTCGCTATCATTTCTCACCCGGACGCCGGTAAGACCACATTGACGGAAAAGTTCCTGCTCTACGGCGGCGCCATCGCGCAGGCCGGTGAGGTCAAGGGCAAGCGGGCCAAGGCTGCCACCTCCGACTGGATGGAGATCGAAAAGCAGCGCGGCATTTCCGTCACCAGCTCCGTGATGCAGTTCCAGCACAACGGCTTCTGCATCAACATTCTGGATACCCCCGGCCATCAGGACTTCTCCGAGGACACCTACCGGACCCTGATGGCTGCTGACAGCGCCGTCATGGTCATCGACGGCGCCAAGGGCGTGGAGCCTCAGACCCGGAAGCTGTTCAAGGTCTGCGCCCTGCGGCACATCCCCATTTTCACCTTCATCAACAAGATGGACCGTGAGACCCGCGACCCCTTGGAGCTGTGCGAGGAGGTAGAGCGGGAGCTGGGCATCGACACCTATGCTATGAACTGGCCCATCGGCTGCGGCAAGGAATTTGCCGGCGTCTATGACCGGGAAAAGCAGCGGATCTTGTTCTTCTCCGGCGAGACCAAGGGCAAGAAGGTCAACTCTATGGAGGTGGCCTTGGAGGATCCCGTGCTGGACGAGATGCTGGGCGCGGAAAAGGCCGCCAAGCTGCGGGACGAGGTGGAGCTGCTGGGAGCCGGACGGGATTTTGATATGCAGGCTGTCCGGAACGGCACCCTGTCTCCCGTGTTCTTCGGCTCCGCTTTGACCACCTTCGGCGTGGAGCCGTTTTTGGAGGAATTCCTGCGGATGACCACCGCACCGCTGCCCCGTGTCAGCGATGAGGGCGAGGTAGATGTGTTCTCCCCGGATTTCTCCGCGTTCGTATTCAAAATTCAGGCCAACATGAACAAGGCCCACCGGGACCGGCTGGCCTTCATGCGGATCTGCTCCGGCAAGTTTGAGCGGGATACGGAATATTACCACGTCCAGAGCGGCAAAAAGCTGCGTCTTAGCCAGCCCCAGACCATGATGGCCGCGGAGCGCGAGATCGTGGAGGAAGCCTACGCCGGCGACATCATCGGCGTGTTCGACCCCGGCCTGTTCGCCATCGGCGATACCATCACCGTGCCGGGGAAGAAGTTCCGGTATTCAGGCATCCCCACGTTTGAGCCGGAGCACTTTATGCGGGTCTCTCCCAAGGACACCATGAAACGAAAGCAGTTCATCAAGGGAACGGAGCAGATCGCACAGGAGGGTGCTATCCAGATCTTCAAGATCCCCGGCGCGGGCCTGGAGGAGGTCATCGTAGGCGTGGTGGGCACCCTGCAATTCGACGTGTTCGAGTACCGTATGAAAAACGAGTACAACGTGGATCTGCGGATGACCAGCCTGCCCTATGACCATCTGCGGCTCATCGAGTCCATGGACTGCCATCCCGACGAGATCGTGCTGTGCACCGGCGCCGCCGTGCTGCAGGACTTCCGGGATCGCTACCTGCTGGCCTTTGACGGCGAGTGGAGCGTGGGTTTCCTCACCAAGCACAATCCCGGTCTGGTACTGGCGGACACCCTGTCTGTATAATAAAATCAAGGAGGTAGGACCATGCTGACCATCCGGCGCTTCCAAAAAGGCGATGAGGAGATCCTCTCCGTTATAATCCGCCGCACTCTGCGGGAGGTCAATTACACCAGCCCCAAATCCGAACTGGATTACCTGATCCCCCACTATTCTCCGGAGACCATGGTTGAGCTGTCTGAGACCGGCCATACCTATGTATTGGAAGAGGACGGACAGATCATCGGCTCCGGCACGATTCTGCCGGATGGCGAGACAGAGGCGGAGATCGTGGCGGCCTTCCTGAGCCCGGAGAGCATCGGCAAGGGCTATGGCCGGAAGCTGTTTGAAACACTGGAGGCCGACGAGCTGGCAGCGAAGGCCACGCGGGTCTGGCTGACCTCCTCGGACATGGCAGTGGAGTTTTACGAGCACATGGGCTGGGTGAATCCCAACGGCCCTCGTGCCCGGGCGGGAGAGGACAACCTGCTCTATATGGAAAAACGGAAATAAACAAAACGGACCGGTTTTCCGGTCCGTTTTTTCCTTGACAAAACCGCTGGCAAGCAGTATGTTAAGGCTAACAGGGAACCGTCCCTGACTTTGAAAGGAGAAAATGCCAATGGGTTGTTTCTATTGCGATGAGCACCACGAGGGCCGGGAGGCCATTATGTTCAAGGTTGGGGAGATGAAGGCCGGTGTGCTGTATCTCTTCAAGGATCAGGCCCACAAGGGCCGCTGCGCGCTGGCTCTGAAGGCCCACAAAAAGGAACTGTGCGAGTGCACGGATCAGGAGCGGGCGGATTTTGCCGAGGATCTGGCTAAGGCCAGCGGCGCCATCAAGGAGCTGTGGGGCTGCACGAAGCTGAACTTGGGCTCCTTCGGCGACACGAATCCCCATCTGCATTTCCATATCGTCCCCAAGTATGAGGGCGGCTTTGAGTTCGGCGGAGCCTTTGCCATTACCAACCCGGAGCCGGTATACCTGACGGACGAGGAGTATCAGGAGATGATCTCCGCGCTGAAGGCCAAGCTGGGCATCTGAGGACATATATAATAAAGAACACCGGGGTGCATAGCATCCCGGTGTTCTTTGTATCGGATCGATACACCATTATAATATGCGGGGGCGGCCTGATCGGGAATGGAATACCGGAGCGGAAAATAGCCGGAGAGGGGACATTTGCCCCGCTGCCGTGTGCATCCGCGTACTGCCAAAAAAATTTCAAAAAAACTATGAAAAACAGAGAAAAAGGTCTTGACATTCCGCTGAATATCCGATATGATAATCAAGTCCGCGTGGTGGAAGCCTTTCTGCGCGCAGACACTGCGATGAACCGGGAGATTGCTCCGCAAGGAGGTAACTTCCGGGGAGTATGT
>ENA-UOOA01005436-UOOA01005436.1-human-gut-metagenome-genome-assembly--contig:-P61old-NODE-5436-length-13286-cov-8.049958_pt1 | contig 13286 bp, 11 predicted proteins | sample MGYA00242467_ERZ724014 | MGnify/ENA metagenome assembly ERZ724014
GGCATTCCGGTTGGAAACGATTGGGACGGTGTGCCATGGAAGGTGGAAACCGGGGAGACTGGTCTTGGGAACTCTCCTGCAAACCGTACTTAAGGCCAGCTTCCCACCTTTATAACCGTACAATCCTAAAAAACTCGGGGGGCTTCCTTTTAGGGCCTTCCCCCTGTTTTCATGACATATTTAAGAAGGGAAGCCGAACGTTATGAAACCCGGGTTAAGAAAAATCGCCGCGCTCATATTGGCGTCCGCGACACTGTTCGGCGGAGGCGCGTTGTCGGCGTCCACCGCATATGCGGACGATACGACCTTGGACACATCCACTCAACTCCAAGCCGAACCCGATACGCAAACAACCATGGGCGGCGACGTGTCCGAAACGACACCCGACACCGGCTCCGACAATGACGCCGGAGCCGATATGCAAAACCAGTCCGACGACGCCGAACCGCAGTCAGACGCGGGTCAGGCCGCGCCTGACGTGACCATCCACGACATGCTCGACACGGACAGCGCGTCCGTGTCGAAACTCAAACTCACCGGCCGGACGACCGGCACCGCCCCGTTCGACAAGGACAACGAACGCGGCGACGACAGCGGTTCGACCAATAATATCGTCCGCAGCTTCGACACCGTCACCTACGACTACGATTACACGATCACTCCCGACTCGACCATGGACTACTACAAGCGCACGCGCGTCGGCTTCCGATTCGAACTGCCCCACCCGTCGGACAAGGTCGCGTTCGCGACCGACCAGATGCAATGGGTTGACCGTACGCCCGGCTACGAGCCGAAACTCACCACGGAGACCATCAACGGAGTAAGCACGCAGGTGTACACCTGCTACCGCCTGTTGGAGCCGACCAGCCAGACGCCGACCGTGAATCCGGGCACCAGCGCCATCAGTCTGGCCGTCGCCGTCAAAGCCGCACCCCACGGATACAGGTTCCATCCGACCGTCAAGGCGTGGACCGCATGGGACAAGACGAACCCGACGAACACGGGTACGCACAAGCAGGCCGAGAGCACGCCGTCCGACGTGACCGTCAGTGCGAAGCTCAACCTGAACGTGACTCTGAAGACCTACACCGTGGGGGGTGGGGTCTACGATTTCGGCACGGGCGACGCGTCCGCGCCCAACAAGTCCCTAGGCAAGGTGTCGGGCCGTCAGCTCCACGTCGGGGCGATGGTGTCGATGCGTTGGCCGGACCGTTCCAAGGGGTTGAAGGGCATCGAGATCCCGAGAGGGAGAATCTCGTACACGCTTCATGTGAAGAACGTGTTCCGTGACGAAGACGCCGGTCAGACGAAGCATGCGGGCGAGAGGAAATGGCAACCCCTGCTTTGGGACAGGCTCCACGGCAACTACAATTCATCCCATGTCAGAGCGGTGGACTCCTTCGACCACGCTAACTGGTGGCTCCCGTTTTCCACCACGTCCGGCGTCGTCGATGAGAACAGCGTGTTGGACGGCAACGTCTCCTATGATGAAGGGACCACGGATGATGACGGGACCACCATCAAGGTCTCCTTCGACGGATACGATGTGGTGAACTACCCCTGTAGGGACACTTGGGACTACAAAGGTGTTTGTTCGACCAATTACATGGATTCGACGGGAACCGTGCGGCAGGTCGCACCGTTGCACGTGGACAACTTCGTTTTCATCCTCCCCACCACGCGTGACGGCAAAACGGCCGCGCAATATTATGGCAAAGGTCAGACGGGAATCGTCAGCGCGTATGACCGGTCACTGACGGCGGACACGGAGTCCGGGTACTCGCTGCCCGCTTCGAAGGACAACGGCAACCAGACCGTCACCAACGACGATTCCAGAACCTTCGACTATTCCGTACTGCTGCCCGGCGGGTTCGTACAAGCCCTGTATTATACGTCCTGCGCTTCGACCGATTGCGGCCGAGTGGACGCTTCCACCACCGGACGGTGGCAGGACCCCGAACATGGGCAGGGCAGCGACCGCGTGCTGGCCGGTAAGTCCATCGGCATCATGAGCAGTACCGAAAACAATTTGGGCACAGTCGGTGGCGGTCGAGTCATAGGCTACCATCTCATGAAATGGGACCCGACCGTGATGACTCCGCTGGCCGCCGAGAGCACCCCCTCGAAACCTTACATGGTCAAATTGGGCTGGAACTCATGGAGTGCGCGATACTCCGGTTCCGACACGATGGACGGCAACTCGTCCGCACCCGTCGTCTGGGGCGTCAGACCGGACGGAGGGAACTTCCCCGACGACAAAAGCCAAGCCAAGGCGTCCTACAAGGACTTCGACTGGTACGACACCTACGCCGAGGCGTCGAAACACGGGCTGGTGCTCGCCGCGACCGTCTGCGACACCCGGGTCTGGGATTCGACGCGAACCACCTTGGGGCAAAGGCTCGCCTTCGGACTGACCCTCCCAGTCAGAATCAAGGACACGGCGGTCGGACGAACCGCCCAAATCACCGGACAGGTTGACTTCTGGACACGCAAGCAACTCGCTAAGGCGACCGGGCTTGACGCCAACAGCGACGACATCGCCCCATGGGTGGCATTCGTCTCCAAGGTTGGACGCCTGCGCTACCGGGATTTCGTCGGAAAATACGGCGACGCCGACTTGCATTGCGACGGCAAGAACTACGTGAAGGCGACGTTCTCCGAAGACGGGGCCTACCAAGGAGGCGACACCGCCGGAAACGCGAGGGGCGACACCCTGTACGTCGTCGGAGAGCAGCCGCACGTCGGGAAAAGCACCGCGCAGAGCGGCGACGACGGGACATCCGCCAAAACCATCTACGATTTGGACAAGGAGCAACGCTACGTTGACTGGGTCGTCACCGCAAGCGCCGAAACCCAAGCCTCAAGCACGGGCGGGGACTACGTGACCGACTACCACATCAAGGACACCCTGCCCGCCGGATTGACCTACGTTGACGGCTCCAGCTACGTGGACGGGACCTACGCCGAACATGACCATGGGTAGCAACGTGGAACCGTGACCGGAGGCCGGTCGATCACGCCGAAAATCAGCGGGAACAAGGATGGCACGACCACCCTCGAATACGTCGTGAACGGCGCGAAGGCCGACTCCTCGACGAAAACACGGCTGCATTTCACGACCATGATAGGCGACGCGTCCGACCCTGACAACGACGCGAAGAACAACCAGCAGTACACGAACCATGTGGAGATTCGCTCCAAACGCGCCATGGGAGAGCCCAGATTAGCGTTGGGGCAGACCGCCGACTACACGATTCGCGTGTCCCGTACACGCGCGACCGCGTTGGCGACCCGTGCCGACCCGCTGCTGAACGACATCGAACGCCCGTTGGGATATAAGAACATGCTGGGCAACTTCTCCAAGGACGAGAAAACCAATCCGCATGCGGTGGACATCATGCCTTACAAGGGCTTGAACCAGTCCAACTATCACGGCGACTACACTCTGGCCGGACTCACCGTCAAGGCGGGTGCGGGCGCAAGCATGAACGGCATCAGAGTCTACTTCACCAACGACCAGAAGTGGCGCAACGTGGACGCGACGAAGATAACCCGCGAACAGGTCCGACAATGGACCGAAGCCACGGTGAATACGACCACAGGCAAGGTGGCCATCCCCGACGACCACAGCAAGCCGGTGGCATGGGCGTTCACCTCGCCAAGCCTGCCCGCCAACGCCCGCTATGACTTCATCCTGAGCATCAAGCCCACAGGCAACAGCGCGGCCGACGCGTACGTGAACCGTTGGACGGACGGCGACAACAAGGTGGACGCGGTCACACAGGTCGTGGAACGTAGAGTGAACGGCGTCGCATGGTTCGACAACAACCATAACGGTGTGCGTGAGAGCACAGACCGTCTCCTCGCTGGCGTGAACGTCACCCTGTTGAACAAGAACGGCAAGACCGTCACCAGTGTGAACGGCAAGCCTTGCACTACAGTCACCGACCAGAACGGCCATTACGAACTGTCGGCCATTCCGGGTGGCTCCGGTTTCAAACTTCGGTTCACTCCGAAGACCGGCACCACTTGGCGTGGACAGCATGTCACCGTCAAGAACGCAAAGGAAGCTTCCGAAGCGACCGACTCCGACAGTGATGAGGAGGATGATTCCAACGGCAATATGGTTGCGGGCGTAATCCGATTGAAGGATTTCCCCACATTGGATAAGATGACCGCCGCCGTCTACGAAGACCCGAACGAAGACCACGGCATTTACGGCATGGTCATGCCCACGGTTCCGGCCACGTTCAAAGCGGTCAAAGTGTTGAACGGTCGTCCGAACGGCGCTTGGACAGACAAGGACAAGTATGTCGCGGACATCACCCCGTTGGACAATGCTCCGAAGAGCGCGATGCCAGCCTCCATCACGTTCACCGACAACAGGACGAAGACCGTCAAAATCAACTCCGGCGCGTTCCCCACGGATGGCGTCTACCGGTATCAGGTCAAAGAACGCAGGGGAGACAATGCGGGAGTCGCCTACGACAGCCGCACTTGGATTCTGACCGTCACCGTCACCGATGATTTGACCACGTTCAAACGTCACGTCACCGTCAACGCGGCATGTGACGGAGTGCAATCCGACACCATCCAATTCACGAACACGTATGCTCCGAAGGATACGCAAGCCCGTATCGTGGCGAGCAAACTGTTCACGAACGCGGACAAGTCGGCCACCAAGATTACCGACTTCCAATTCGACCTGTACGCGAACAACAAGGCGACCGGCACGCCAATCCAAACCGTGAACGCCACGGCGGACGGCAAAGTGGAGTTCTCTCCGCTCCTGTTCACCAAGGCGAAGCTGAACGGCAAAGACAAGGCCACCTTCTCCTATTCGGTTCGTGAACGCAACACGGGTGCGGCGGGCGTCAAATATGATGACCATTACGCCGTATGGACTGTGACCGTCACCGACGATAACAGTGGACAGTTGAAAGCCTCGCTCATCAACCCGGCCATCTCCATGAAGAATGGCGAGACCATTGACAACGGCCAGTTCGTCAACTCGTACTCCAGCCATCCTGTGTCCGTCACGCCGAAAGCCAGCAAGGTAATCGACAATCCGAAGCACACGCTCCGCCTGTTGAACGCGAACGAGTTCACATTCGAATTGCAGGACACGAATGGCAAGACCATCCAATCCAAGGCCAACAATGTGGACGGAACCGTGACATTCGACAAGCTCGCATACAATACGGTAGGCGAACACGATTATCGTATCGTGGAAAAGACGGGACAACTCAAAGGCATCACCTACGACCAGACCGTCCACACCATGCACGTCAACGTCACCGACAACGGTTACGGACAGTTGAAAGCCTCCACCTCCTACGACAATACGAGCAAGACCCCGGTCTTCCACAACACGTATCAGCCGAAGGACGTGACCGTGAGCCTCACCGCACACAAGACGTTCGACAACAAGAACGCCAGCCATGCGAAACTCACCGATTTCCAATTCCAACTGTTCAACAACGAGAAGGCGGTAGGCGTGCCCGTGCAGACCGTCAACGCCGACCGGAACGGTGACATCCGCTTCCAGCCGTTGACGTTCACCGCCAGCCAGCTGAAAGGCAACAAATCCAAGACATTCACCTATACGGTGCGTGAAATCCGCCAGTCGGCGGGCGGCGTCAACTACGATTCCCACATGGGAATGTGGCAAATCACCGTCACCGACGATTTGACCGGACAGTTGAAAGCCCAAACCAGAACGAACGCGGCCTATCCGACCACGTTCACGAACACGTATCAGGCGAAGCCGGTCAGCGTGCAATTCCGTGCGCACAAGACCCTCAACGACCCCGACCATACAGGCATCCAACTGCAAGCCGGACAATACGAGTTCAAATGCGTCGAGGACAAGACAGGCGGTCAGGCTGGAACGGTGAAAACCAACGACCAGCAGGGCAACATCCTGTTCGACACCATCTCCTACAAGAAGACGGGAGTGTACGACTACACGCTCAGCGAAGTCCACGGCGACAGGGGCGGCGTCACCTATGATGCTACGAAACATCATGTGAAAGTCACCGTCACCGACAATGGCGAAGGCCAACTGTTGGCCGACGTGAAGTATGATAACGGGACCAACATTCCGGAATTCACCAACACGTACCATGCCCAACCCGCCACGGACAATCCGACCGCAGTGAAGAAGATGACCTCCTCCAAGGGCAACAAGTACACGCTCAAGGGCGAAGACTTCGCATTCACGCTCCAACAACAGTCCGCGCCCGCCAACGTGTCGAACGCCGACCAGACGAAACGGAACGACCGGCAGGGCAACATCCGATTCGACCAACTGTCGTTCCCGCTCGTCGGCACCTACGTGTTCACCATGTCGGAGCAGGATACGACCGTTCCGGGCGTCACGAAGGACGGGACGGTTGCGACCATCACCTACGTGGTCAAGGATGTTGACCATACGGGCAAGCTGACCGTCGTATCCAAGACCGTCACCCCGACCACCGGCGCTGACGGCAAGAACATCACGTTCACCAACCATTACAGTCCGAAGAACGTCGGATACTCTATCAGCGGCGTGAAAAACATCGTCAACACGGATACGGCAACCAGCCGCACTCCACAGGACGGCGAATTCAAGTTCCAGTTGAACGCGGTATCCGCACGCGACGCGGACGGCAACGCCATCAGCGTGAACGACATGCCAATGCCAGCCGGAAGCCAGAACGGAACGCAAACCGTGTCCAACAAGGGAAGCGGATTCACCTTCGGACAAATGGTCTACACCATGCCCGGCGCATACACGTACCACGTGAAGGAACTCGCGGGAACGGACAAGACCATCGGCTACTCCACTCAGGAATACGACGTGACCGTCACCGTCACCGACCAAAACGGCGCACTCACGGCAACCTCCGACCGTCAGACCAATGACATCCGATTCGACAACACGTACACGCCAACACCCGTCAGCGTGCAACTCGAAGCGGACAAACATCTGACCGGACGTGACCTGAACGACAACGAGTTCACCGCCGAATTGAAGGATTCCAACGGCAACCTGCTCCAATCCAAACAGTTCATCCGCGTTCCACGCGACGCGCAATCCGACAAGGAGCAGAACGTCCGCGAAGGCGACGGAACCCTCGAATTCGACAAGCTCACGTTCGACAAGACCGGCGTGTACACGTACACGGTTGACGAACAGGACGGAACGTTGGGCGGCGTCACCTACGACACCACCAGCCACACCGTCACCATCACCGTCACCGAGGACTCGAAGAGCCACAAGCTCGTCGCCAGCGTCGCCTACTCCAACGGCAAAGCCAGCGAAAAGAGCATCCTCTTCCAGAACACGTACCAGCCGGAAGACGTGTTGGTCGAACTGTCGGCCAAGAAGAATCTGACCGGGCGTGAACTGCAAGCGGACGAGTTCGAGTTCGAACTTGTGGACGACAAGGGCAATGTCATCGACAGTGAAAAGAACGACAAGCAGGGCAACATCCAATTCAAGCCGTTCACCTACAGTCGAGACAATGATGGAGTGGATGATTGCGGCGAATACCGGTATGTGATTCGCGAGAAGAACACCGGCGAGAAGAACGTCACCTACGACAAGACGGAACACCATGTGACCGTCACCGTAAGCGACAATCTGCAAGGCAATCTGACCGCCAAAGTCCAATACGACCCGACGGACGATTCGGCTAAGGATTCCAGCACCATGCTCGTCACGCCGACCGATAAGGCCGACAAGACCGACGGGGATGCTGGTGAGGATGAGAACAATCCGACCACAACCCCCAGCATGGTCATAACTACCGGAACCCGACCCGAGTTCACCAACTCCTACATTCCTCCGGCGACACCGGCCATCGTGAAAGCGGTACGCCAACTCGCCCAAACCGGTGTGAACACGCCTATCATGGCGGTCATCCTGTTCACACTCGTGGGAATGGGATTGATGCTCGCCCGCCGTCGCGGAAACACGACCGTGACCGCACGCCACAAGAAGTAGGTTACGGCAGATAAGTGAAAAGGCTGGATAGGGAACCTTACGGCTCCCCGTCCAGCCTTTTCTTGTATTCGGCGGGATGGTTTGAAATTATCCCAGTACACTGTAAGTCACTTACCGAAGAGGTCGCTGTGAGTACCGGTCCTAGTTAAAGTGAGTGTAAGCACGTCATCCTCAATGAGATAGATAAGTAGGAAATCCGGCAAGATGTGGCATTCTCTAAAACCGTCCAGTTTACCTATAAGAGCATGGTCGTGATACCGTTCAGGCAGTGTTCCACCGTTCGCTAAGACGGATATGGTTTCCTCCAGAAGACCGGTATCCAATCCTCTCCGTTTCGCCAACTTGAAATCCCTCTTGAATCTAGAAGTGGTCTTGACTTTGTATTTGGTTTCGCTCATGCGTTCAAATCCTTGAACAGAGCTTCCAAATCACGGTAGCCTTTCACGTTCTCATCTTTTGAAATCCGTTTTGCCTCCAGCATGGCGTCTATTGTTTCTTTGTTTGGTTCGTTTAAGGAGACTGTGAACGGGATTCCTCCTTGACGTAGGGATTGCCGGACGAAGATATTGAATGCCGTGGTCAGGTTCATTCCTAGTTCCCCGAAAAGGGTTTCCGCCTGTTTTTTCAGCTCGGTGTTCATGCGAATGTTTACGTTTGTTGTTGTTCCGCTCATTTTTACTCCTTTTGGAAAGATGTTTACATTGTATGTTATTTGTAAGTGGAATGCAATGTTTTTATGTACAGTGTTTTGCGTTGTGTGCGATTTGTTATTTTTGGTTGTTCTCGCATGTGGTATACTGGAATTGTTCACACAACGAAGACCGCAAACAAAAAGGAGAACCAAAATGCTCAGCCTTGAACTTTGGACTAAGAACAGCCAAGGCGAACGCACCTACCAAGGCACCTACCGTCGTACTTGGAAGACCATGCGTGGGCTTGAAAACTTCCGCCAAAAAGTCATGGATTATAACGGTTACACGCTCGAAGACTTCAAAATCAAAGGCGAAGAATCCCGCAAGGACAACACCAAGGCGGTGGGAACCCTCAAAGTGGGAGACGTGCTCCACTCCGTCTACGGCTACGACATGATTCTCAACAGCTACTACGAAGTGGTCAAGGTCAGCCCCAGTGGCAAGACCGTGCAAATCCGCCCACTCCGCAAGAATTATGATGGAAGCCCCAACGACATCGCCGGATGCACCGTCTACCCCGACGTGACCAGCGAAAACCGGTTCGCGGGCAAACCTGACAGCCATCGCGTCCTCGTAGACAATGACGGCGAACCCTACGTGAAAATCAGCACCTACGAATACGCGCACCCAATGGATATGAAAGAAGCAGTCTACGGGTCAACGGAAGACCACAACGACTAAAACAGAAAAAGCCGGAAGCCAAAGGAAAAAACCTCAAGCTTCCGGCTTTTTTGTTGTTTTGGGGAAAGCTATCTGAAAACCTTGTCTTTTTGGGTGCTACCATACATTTTTTCTGAACCACGATACCGTGGCAACCACGTCAGAACGAACGGAAACACAAACGTTTTTCCCGAAAGCATGGAAACCGTTCCCGACGGCTTTTAACAATGGCGGCAATCATGCCTTTCTATCTCTTTTGTTATGCTGGCGCGTTTTCCTTTTCTATGATGTATACTGGAATTGTTCACACAAACAAAAGGTTTGACGACCCCACCAAAAAACAAGGAGAAAAAATGCACTTCCTAGGCGCAGTCATCGGAGGCAACAACACCAGCGAAGCCGAAGCCATCATCGACCCATACAGCGAATACGAGGAAGTCGAGGAATACGTCCTCTACACGCGGGACGAATTCCTGAAGGACAATCGAGAGAACGACAGGCGTCTAATTGAACGCGAGGGCGAAAACCAGCACGACAGAACGAGCGAAGCCTTCGGGAAAGCGGAACGCCGACTGGCATTGAATGATGAAGAAGCGCTCGAAGCCTATGCCGAATACTGTGGGTACAGTCTGAACGAAGACGGCGATGTGGTATCTACTTTCAACGACGATTCGTTCTACGACTGGTATGAGTTCGGCGGTCGTTGGGAGGAAATGGTAGGCGGGCTTCAGGGAATCACCTGCGGCGAACTCAAAGAACGTTACAGCGACGGTGATTCCGAGGTCAGAGAGCTGTTGGACTGCAATGTGAGCGTTGTCTGCGACAATGACGGTTACGAAGGTGGGGTGTGGTTCCCCGTGTCAAGGGATGCTCTGTTTGAGAGGCTGGGGAATGATTCTTCCGCTCGTGTCTGGTTTGTCGATTTTCATGACTGATTGAGAGGCTTTTTAGGGTGACGGTCTTTTAGGACTGGTCGCCTTTGTTTTTCATCCAATCATGTGGTATACTGGAATTGTTCACACAAAAAGGCCGAACAAGCCAAGCAAAAAAAGGAGAACCCCTATGAATATCAGCGACACCATCCAGCCGTTTGATGTCGAACTGGAATTCTGGAGCGATGATGACACCGCTCTGCTGTGTATTCGACATAATAAGCTGACGAAAGAGCACTGGAAGCACGTCTACGACGAGCATAAGGAATCGTCTCCAAAAAGCGAGCCGGATGAACGCTATATCTTCTCTGAGTACCATAAGGACAAGAACGAGGTCGTCTATTGGCTTGACCTCGACAACGACAGCTACTATGTGACCAAATCGTTGGGAGGCGAAAGTCTGGACTCCATGGTTCGTTCCATCGCCTTGGCTGGTCGGTGAGTTTTAGGCTCTGGGTCATGGTCTGCTTGGGTGGACTGTGCCCCTGTTTTTCTGGGTTGACTTTTGTTTAAACATAGCTTATACTGGAATTGTTCACACAAACAGGGGTTGAAAACCCACCACACATAAAGGAGACAAAAATGCTCAGCCTCGAAGTCCAAATCAGCAAACACACCAATCGTTGGGTGGACGTCACCAACGACTTCCTCAACATCACTAGCCGCAATTACCTCAGCGGACGCAAGCACTGGCGAACCATGAAGGGCGTCGAGAACTTCATCGACAAGGCCATCAAGACCTACCCTTGGCTCACTCGTGAGAACTTCCGCATCAACGGCACCGAAGAGGAACGCCGCAAGCCACAGACCTCCACCACCGACGTGGAAGTGCATGTGGGGGACATCTTTGTCAGCTCTTGGGGTTACAGCATGACCCTCGTGGACTTCTATCAAGTAACCAAGGTCAGCAAGACCGGCAAAAGCGTCAACGTCCGCAAGCTCGCCTACAAGGTCGTGGATGGTGCCACCTGCTCCCCGCAGGGTGGGCGTGTGGTTCCCGTCAAGAACTGCTTCGTGGGGGAGGAGTTGAAAAACAAACGCATCAGGGGTGATTATGACGTGAAGCCCCGCCCTATGTTCACCGTGAATGATTGCGCCACTGCCCATCTTGTCGATGGTATCGACCCCAATGGCTACTTCATGTGCAACTGGGATTGATTTCCTAATTGAGGGAACTTGTACAGGAAACGTACAAGTTCCCTTTTTTGTTTTCGTCATTTTCTAGGGTGGGGAACCTTGCTTGTCTTTCCGTTTGACAATCCTGTTTTTGTGGGTTATACTGGAGTTGTTCGCACAAAAAGTTAAATCCAAGGAGAAAAACATGACCATCAACCTGCACGACCTCACTGGACAGGAATCGGGAATAATCCTCGTGGAAACGGATGACGGACGACACATGAACATGGTCGCCAACTGGGGAGCCAAGGACGGACTGCCGTATCTTTTCGAACCAATGCTCGAACCATTCTCGTTCCTATTCCTCCCCTCAGAGGATGTCCACGTCGAAACCGAACGCATCCACAGCGGGGCACTCAACGACGAAATCGCCCACGACGGTCTCGAAGACTGGAACCCGTTGGACGACGATTTGGACTCGGACGAACCCTGCGAAGTATACCCGCTGTCAAACGGCTGGATTGTCGTCGCCCCGAAGGAATGGAACTGACAAAAATGAAAACACGTAACGTCCTCAACACCGTTGCACACACACTGCCGGACTGGCATGTGGTCAACGACCGCCAATTCGGACGCATCACCGCGTACGACCCCCAAGCACGATACGAGATTACCGTCAACCTTCCCGACCGCGACACTATCCGCATCGTCCGCACGCAGTACGAGCTAGCCGAGGATAACACCGTCCTCAATACGTCCGACATGGGTGAGGAACAGGCATTGGCAGAACTGGCCCGTCTGCTGGCCGCGCCCATGCCGCGCACCGACCGGCTCATGTGGCTGAAAGACCAGTTCGACAAGACCGCTGAATGGTGGCGGAACACGATTGGCGACGAACAGATGGCGAAGGACACCGATGATATGGCCGAACGGTACATGCATGTTTGCGAGTACTTCAACAAATACCCCGAACGCGACCCGGTGTCCGTGTTCAAAGGATGGCTGCTGTGTGAGAAGCTTGGCAGTCCGTATGAGACGCGCCGTCAGACCGCATTGCACATGCTGGCCGACGTGTGGCAACTGGACAAGGACTAAGGGGTTGAGATGGAATATTTTCCGAACAAACGAGCGGTGGAACTGCTCTGTGAAGACGCTAACAATGAACGCGGCTGGCTCAGCGACGGACTATACGAGACGGCAACGGTCGATAAGGACACCGGCATCGTCCATGTGGGCGAACACGGCAGCATCGACCTGTATGCGATTGTCAGTCTGGTCGAAAAAGGCATCAAAGACGAGGGAGGAAAAATCTATGGTAACGGATGATATTAAGCTCATCGACCCAATTCGACGCGGACATCATGGAATCCTACGCAAGGAAGTGGTGAACCATGCTTGACCTTGAACAACTGCTATCCGACCTGCGCGATTTGGAACACGAACTGAATTCGATGGGTGTCGAAGCCGTATTGGACGAGCGAGATGATGGAATGCCGGAATTCCACTTCGGAGAGTTCGGCGGAGGACTCGAATACGATAAGAAAGGGTTCCGTTTCACCATTTGGGCTGGCGAGAAAGATAATGTTTTTGAGACTGTTTTCTACAAAGAGTTCCGCCACGAACTGATACGCCGTCTTGCCAACCAGTACGAGCGGAAAGCCGAGGACGTGCGCGACGGTTGGAAGAAGCTTAGCGGGGATGATACTCCCATGCCGGACAATCTGGTCAAAAGGGCTGATGGATATTCAAGTCAGGCCGAAAAACTTCGTGACGCCATCCAAAACGACGATGTGCCCATGCTGTTGAGTGAGGAGGACTTCAACACGCTTTCCCATCATCGTCCTCTCATGATTGTTCAACCGGAGGAATTGAGCAAGCGTCTGCAAGGAATGGGAT
>ENA-UOOA01005439-UOOA01005439.1-human-gut-metagenome-genome-assembly--contig:-P61old-NODE-5439-length-13285-cov-7.460771_pt1 | contig 13285 bp, 13 predicted proteins | sample MGYA00242467_ERZ724014 | MGnify/ENA metagenome assembly ERZ724014
GTACGGCGACCCGTTTTACCTTACCCTTGAAGAAAGGGATAAGGTCTATTATGCCGATTTAAGCGGTTTGGGCAATTCCTATCCGGTCTATCGGGACATATTCATGTTCCAGTGTCTGATAGGTTGCCGTGTAAGCGACCTGAACAGACTGACCAAAGCCAATGTCGTGGACGGTTGCGTAGAGTACATTCCGCAGAAGACCAAAATGGAGCACGCCAACACAGTCCGTGTCCCTCTCAACCAAAAAGCTTTGGATATATTGGAAAGGTATAAGGATTTGGAAGATGCACTGCTTCCCCGGTTCTCGCACTTCGGCTATAACAAGAAGATAAAGGAGATTCTTAAATATGTGGGCATTGATCGCATGGTCAGAGTACTCGACCCGAAAACGCGCGAGGATGTGGCACGACCACTATATGAAGTGGCGACCACCCACACGGCACGAAAGACCTTTATCGGCAACCTCTACAAGCAGGTCAAAGACCCGAACCTGATTGCCTCCATGTCGGGGCATTCGGAAGGGAGCCGTGCCTTTGCCCGTTACAGGCATATCGATGACGAAATCAAGAAAGAACTGGTAAACCTGCTGGATTAGAATCGCCTGTCCGGTGTATTTTATTCTTTCCCTATCTATGTTCCATTTATATCCAACTACTTGCAGACAACACTATGGCTGAATCCCGATTGACATACGACCAGTTCAAGGCTGACATTCTCCGGTGGAAGAACAGCCACAGGGAAGAATACAACCGCTTCGCGCGTCTGATGACAAACGGGGACGAGAGGCAATATCTCGCTATCTGCCGTGCCATCTTCAAACAGCTGCCAAAGGTCAAGACGGAATGGGAATTGTGCTGGGGCGATGACAGTGTGGAAGATTTTGACAACATAAGCCTGCTGTTCAGTGAAGAATCCGTCCCGGAACAGATTGTGGAAGCATTCCAGAAGCAGAGGGAAGAGAATAATGCATCATACGGAGCTTCATCATCCTTTTGGAACAAGGTCAAATCCTTTTTTAGAAGCAAGTCCCAAAGACATGACATTATCCTTTCCGCACCGCTTGTACTAAGCTGGCTGTATTACGGAAAGAGTTTTGAGGCAATGGTCAGTATGGTCAACAAACAATCAGCCAATCCTAAAGCGGACAGAATGGACAGGCAGAGCTGTTCTTGGGTAGCCGAACGGATAATACAGGTATCCATCAAGAACGGCTTCCGAACCCAGGCTGACTGGGACAGATACTTTTCCATGAACAGAGCCATTGAAAAGGGAACCATTGGTGAATGGGCATTGCAATCCGCAACAAATGAGAATGTAACCAACGATATGACAGACGAACCTGAACAGCAGCAACAGCACACGGCAAAACAAGCTAACACAGAATACTTTGGCGACATGCCAATAAACGATGCCCCAAAATCAAGAGGTCGGCAGAAAGCAAAGGAAATGCCCCTTGTAAATTATCTCAACTGTGCCAATAAAGACATTGTCATTGATATTATCCGAAAATTCATCTCAAAATATGATACGGCAGCGGAACAGGCTCTAACCTACTATGCCTTGAATGAACTTGGACTGCTAACAGACATAGGTAGTGCGAAAGAGTATGCAACTGCGCTCATCATTCAATTTGATGGCGTGGGTGGAATTAAGAGCGAAAGTTCCTATCGTCAGGCTATCCATCTGTTGACTACAACGCAGCACGTTATGAAAAACGGAGTGAACAGAATGTGCGTAATGCTAAATGGTGATTCCTGTCAGACATTACTTTCTGAGCTTAAAGCCGAACTTGCCGAAGCCGTTAATAGATAGCTCCAATCCACAGGAAATGAAGTAAAATAAGCCCATTTTAGTGTTGTCATAATTGTCTTTTTTGTCATGACAAATATGCCAACTCGTTTTATTTCAATTACTTTTAATTCACCTATACCTTTGCACCGTCAATCCTTTCCCGAGGTTTGGCGGTGCTTCGCTTTTATAAGCCATCGGAGGCGGTGCATCAGGGAACTTTTGAAGATGGGCATCACAAACTTCAAAAAATGATATTTATGATTACCATAGAAAGTCTGGTCGATATGGGAGCGAACGTGAGACTGGAAGTCACTCCCACAGACCTCAAGATGTTTGCCGAATCAATCATCCAGCGCACTATTGTGGCGCAGCAGGAAGAACAGAAAGCAGCGATACAGCGTGAAGCGGAAGAAATCTACCTTAACACGAAACAAGTCCGTGAGTTGCTGAACGTCTGTGACGGCACGCTCAACCTGTGGGCAAAGCGTGGCTACCTCGTTCCCGTCAAAGTCGGCAACAAGAATATGTATGCCAAATCCGATGTACGCCGTGTGCAGACAGGTAATAAGTCGGAGAGTGTGACATCCTATTGCAAACGAAAGGAGAAGTGATTATGGGTATCAGACAACTGGATATATGCAACAGGGTGATGGCACAGGCGCAGGGCATTGCGGAATCGGATTTCCCGATTGACGCTTTCCCTGCCAAAGTACAGTCCGTCATCCTTAACATGGTGCGACATGAGAACTTCAAAGTGGAGTATCTTGCCACAGCCATACTGTCGGCTACGGCTTCCGCGTTGGGCAATACCTACAATATCCGTGTAAAGGGACAATGGACAACCAATGCCGCTCTTTATATCATCATGGTGGGGCGACCGGGACTCGGCAAGACACCGCCGCTTGAAGCCGTATTCCGTCCGCTACGCAAAAGGGATTGCCGGGCACTGGAGAAATTCAAGGCTGAAATGGCCGCATATCAGAATACAATGAAAGAGAGCAAGGGCAACAACGGTACAGACAGGCCTGTATTGAGAAGAACCATCGTGTCCGATTTCACGCCGGAAGCCCTGATGCTCGCCCATTACAACTGTCCCCGTGGCATAACCATACTTGCGGACGAGATTATGGGCATGTTCAATTCCGCCAACCGCTACAACAACGGGCAGTTGATAGAGCAACTTCTGTCCGCATGGAGCAACAGTGCCATAGATGTGACCCGTGTCAGCAATCCCATTCCCATACACATTGAGAATCCGTGCATCAACATGGTCGGCACGACACAGACCAGGCGTGTGCATGAGCTGCTCAAAAAGGGATACGAGGATAACGGCCTGCTTGACCGCATTCTGTTCGTGATGCCCAAGTCGTATCTGGTGCCACGGTGGACGGAAAGCGAAGAGGAGGATACCGGGAGCGATCCGGCATCTGCATGGAGGACATGGGAGGCAATCATGGAAAAGGTATTCTCCCTTGACTATGAAGTGAATGATGAAGGGAATATCCCTCATCTGATAGGCATGGAAGCGGAAGCGAAAAGGGTTTTCTTCAACTGGCACAACAATACGATCGAACGCATCAATGCCATCAGGGATGAAAACCTTGTCGAATCGCGTCCCATGAAAAGCCCTGTGCAGGTGGCACGTCTGGCACTGGTTCTCCAAGTCCTGTCTTATGCATGCGGCGAGAGCCATCTGCAATTCGTGACAACGACCGCCATTGAAGGTGCTATCCGGCTGAATGACTATTTCGAAGCTTCTTATAAACGCATACGCGAATATGTGGCAAACGATGCCTGTGACGAGCCGTCGCTGGAATTGCTCGCCCTGCTGAAAGATACATTTACCACAGCCGAAGCCCTTGATGCCGGAAGACAACTTATGGTAACGGAGCGCACGGTGATGAACTATCTTAAAGAACTTGCAAAAAACAGGCTCATCCACAAGGTCAGGCAGGGAGTCTACGATAAAGTATCATATACCCCCATGAAACAGACAGAGGATGAAAACTGCAATGTGTAACCCCCGTTTGCAGCTTTCAGGATGTTCAGTTTTTCAGTTTCGTTAAGGAGCAAATTGCCAATTCCTGCAAAACTGAAAGGACTGAAGACTGAAATTACTGCAAATCCATTTCAGAAATTATCATGGAGAGCTATAGATTTCATCTTGAAAAGTATCATCGTGGCAGCAAGAAGGCGTGTCCCGAATGCAGGCGCAAGGCTTGTTTCACCCGTTATATCGACGAGTCTGGAGAGATTGACTTCCCTCCCCATGTCGGCAAATGCGACCACGAGCACAGTTGCGGCTACCATTATACGCCAAAGGACTTCTTTCGGGAACATCCTGATGAATCGGAACAATTCAGGCAGGAGTGGAAACCGCAAGCCGTAACTCCAACAGAGCTAGTCAGTCCTCCGTCTTTTATAGATTCGGCAGTCATGCAGCGTTCACTGTCACACTATGACATCAACCCGTTGTACACATTCCTGTCCGACACGATTGGCAGAAGCAATGCCGGAAGGCTATTCAAGCTTTACCAGGTCGGAACTTCCAAGAAATGGAACGGTTCGGCAGTATTCTGGCAGGTGGATTCCAACGGACAAGTACATGCAGGTAAGATTATGGGATATGACGCCAAGACCGGGCATCGGCTGAAAGTGCCTCATCCGCATATATGTTGGGTACATACCGAACTGCGTTTGCCCGACTTCAACTTGTGCCAGTGTTTCTTTGGCGAGCATCTTCTTGTCCGCTATCCCGACAAGACAGTGTTCATTGTGGAAAGCGAGAAGACGGCACTCATCGCAGCCCACTTCATGCCGGACGGCTTGTGGCTGGCGACAGGAGGAAAGAACGGCTGTTTCAACGAAAAGGCTGTTCGTGTACTGGCGCATCGGAATGTGATTCTTATGCCAGACCTTGGCGCAACGGAGCAGTGGAAGCAGAAAACTTCCATGCTTGCCAATATCTGCCGGTCCGTATCGATTCGGGCTGAGAAAACGGACGGCTCGCGCGCACCCTATGTCTGCACGGCGCCGCCGACGACCGATTACGACGAATTTAAGAATATCAAGTACGATTTCGACCTGGTAAGCAAATAACGCCGGGCTGTGATCGGCGAATTTACACGGATTCGGGTTTGGGGCTGTCATTTCGCACCGACCGTCCCAGGAAAATGCCATCGAAAAACCGATGAGGTGTAAAGCCGTATAGGTTACCTAATTCCAATTGTCATAAAATTACATTCCGATGAAAAAAATCATTCGATTCATTGCATTTCCGTTGCTGGCGGCGGGCTCTCTTTTTCAGACCGAGATCGGTTTCGCACGCTCCGAAACGCCCGATCTGTCGGCCCGTATCCTGACTCCGGCACCCGCCGAGACTCCGCGCATTAACGGAGCCCGGATTTTCGGGGTCCGTCCCGGATCGGAGTTCCTCTTTACCGTGGCGGCCACCGGAGCACGCCCCATGACCTTCTCGGCCGAAGGTTTGCCCAAAGGGCTGAAACTCGACTCCCGGACGGGACGCATTACGGGGCGCGTGAAGAAAGCCGGGGAATACGTCGTCCGGCTGAAGGCCGAAAATGCGCTCGGCAGCAACGAACGCGATCTGAAAATCGTCGTCGGCGACGCCATTTCGCTGACGCCTCCGATGGGCTGGAACTCCTGGAACTGCTGGGCGCGCGATGTGACGCAGGAGCAGGTACTCGCATCGGCCCGCGCCATGGTCGAGAAAGGATTGGTCGATCACGGTTGGACCTATATCAATATCGATGACGGTTGGCAGGGGCAGCGCGGCGGAAAATACAACGCCATCCAGCCCAACACGAAATTCCCCGATATGAAGGGACTGGCCGATGAAATCCATGCCTTGGGCCTCAAGATCGGCATCTACTCCACGCCGTGGATCGGAACCTATGCCGCCCACGTGGGAAGCTATTCCGATCGAGCCGACGGCGTGAACGAATGGATCAAAAAGGGGTATTGCAACGAGCATTACCGTTATCAGAAGCCGGGCGGCGATTATTGGAAAGACCGCATGGAGATGTATATCCACGGTGAATATTCGTTCGTGAAGGCCGACGTGAAGCAGTGGGCCGACTGGGGGATCGACTACCTGAAATACGACTGGTCGCCCAACGACCGCTATTATACCGAGGAGATGTACGAGGCGTTGCGTGCATGCGGCCGCGATATCGTGTACAGCATTTCGAACAATGCGCCCTATGCCGACGCCCCGATGTGGAAGGAGCTGTGCCAGTGCTGGCGCACGACGGGCGACATTCGCGATACCTGGAAGAGCATGAGCTCGATCGGCTTCGCGCACGAGCGCTGGCTCGCGTTCACCGGACCGGGCCATTGGGCCGATCCCGACATGCTGGTCGTCGGTATGGTCGGTTGGGGCCCGAAACTCCACCGCACGAACCTTACGGCCGATGAACAGTATACCCACATTTCGCTGTGGTCGCTGCTGGCTGCGCCGCTGCTGATCGGATGCCCCATCGACAAACTGGACGATTTCACGCTCAGCCTGCTGACCAACGACGAGGTGATCGACGTGAATCAGGACCCGCTCGGGCTCCAGGCCGCCCCGATCTGGCGGGATGGGAACAGCAAGGTGATCTACGTCAAGCACCTCGAGGACGGGTCGGTCGCCGTGGGATTGTTCAACCGCGGTGAGAAACCCGCTGAGATGAAGTTCACGCTGCGTCAGCTCGGTATGCGCGGGACGAAGACGATCCGCGATCTGTGGCGTCAGCAGGATATCGCGACGCTCGAATTGGGCGAGACCTACACCGCGGAGGTGGCGCCGCACGGCGTCGTTCTGCTGAAGGTGGGACCCGGCAACCCGACGGAACGCCGGGTCGGCAAGGTCGAACGATAACCGATAAAACCGTCCGACATGAATAATTGGAAATTGTGGGTCGCGATCGGCTGCATGTGTTGCGCACCGGCTGCCCGGGTTCAGGCCCGGACGCCGGAGGCGCATGCCGTGCGGATCGGCTCCATCGAGGAGTTGCAGGCCTATTTTACCTATTCTCCCGATCGCGACATCGTCGTCAGCGGCCATCGCGGCGGCATGATGGCGGGGTATCCGGAGAACTGTATCGAGTCGTGCGAAAAGACCCTTTCGCTGCTGCCGACCTTTTTCGAAATCGACTTCAGCTTCACGAAAGACAGCATACCGGTGCTGATGCACGACCTGACGATCGACCGCACGACGACGGGTAAGGGGCGTGTCTCCGACTATACCTACGAAGAGTTGCAGCAGTTCGCCCTGGTCGATCGCCACCGGAAGGAGACCCCCTACAAGATTCCGAGACTCAAGGATATGCTGGAGTGGGGCAAGGATAGGGTGGTGTTCAACTTCGACAACAAGTACGTCAATACGAAAGGGGTAAGCGATCGCGTGCGTCGGGCCAGTATCGACTATTACATCCGGCAGTTGCAGCCCGGCGGCGATTGGGCGGAGTATCATAACATCGTGCTGAGCGTCCGCTCGCTCGACGAAGCGCTCCGCTACTGGAACAGCGGTATCCGGCAGGTAATGTTCTGCGTCGAAATCAGTTCGCGGGCGGATTTCGAGGCTTACGACGCTTCGCCGATTCCGTGGCGTTACATCATGGCCTATATCCGTACGGCCGTCGATCCCCGGTTGCAGGAGGTCTACGATCTGCTGCATGCCCGGGGCGTGATGACGATGACTTCGATCGTGGAGACCTCCGACAAGGTGAAGAACGCCCGCGACCGCAATACGGCCTATTTGCGGGAGCTGCTGGCCGAACCGGATATCATCGAAACCGATTATCCCTCGGAGTTCGTCGAACTGCCTCGTTCGCGCCGGGAGATTCACGCTTTGCAGGACTGCGCGTTGCGCAGCCGTTCGCGAAAATGATACTACGATGAAGACCGAATCCTCGAACCCGGCCTATGCCGGTATGACCTCCGAGCAGATACGGCGTTTCAAATACTGGGAATTCCGTACCATCGCGATGTGCATCTTCGGATATGCGCTTTTCTACTTCGTGCGCAAGAATCTGAGCATCGCCATGCCTTATTTGAACGAGGAGATGGGCATTTCGAAATCCGACCTCGGATTGTTTCTCACGCTCCACGGCGTGATTTACGGACTCTCGAAATTCGTCAACGGCATTTGGGGCGACCGCAGCGATGCGCGCCGTTTCCTCGTGACGGGACTCGTTTTCTGCGCGATCTGCAACCTGCTGTTCGGTTTCAGCTCCTCGGTGCTGGCGTTGGGCATCTTCTGGGTCCTCAACGGTTGGTTTCAGGGCATGGGCGTACCGCCCTGCACGCGGCTGATGACCCACTGGATCGTGCCGCAGCGGCTGGCGACCAAAATGTCCGTGTGGAATACCTCCCACTCGATCGGTGCGGGACTGGCCATCGTGTTCTGCGGTTACGCGGTCGGGTTGAATTGGGATGCGTGGTTCGACGCTTCGTCACTGCTCTCCCAGCATTGGCGCTGGTGCTTTCTGCTGCCGGCGACGGTCGCTCTGCTCGGAGCCGCAATTGTCTGGGCGCTCGTGCGTGACACGCCTTCATCGGTCGGGCTTCCCGAACTGAAAACCGGAAAAACCACTGGGCAGCAACCGCAAACCCGGGCCGAAGAAAATGCCGAGTATAAGGCATTCCTGCGTCGTAAGGTTTTTCTGAATCCTACGATTTGGATCATTGCCGTGGGCAACTTCTTCGTTTATGTTGTGCGTTTCGCCGTATTGGACTGGGGACCTACGATGCTCAAGGAACATCTGCATATGGATATCAGCCTTGCCGGCTGGAGCGTTGCGGCCTTCGAGATCGCCGGCATCGCCGGCATGCTCGCCGCCGGGTGGGCCACGGATCGGCTGTTCGGCGGGCGGGCTCCCCGAACCTGTGTCGTCTGCATGTCGATGGCGGCCCTTTGCCTGGCCGGATTCTATGCCCTCGACCGGGAAACGCCGCTCGCCGTAGCAGTCGCGATCCTCATGGCGGCCGGATTCTTCATCTACGGTCCTCAGGCGCTCGTGGGCATCGCTGCGGCCAATATCGCGACCAAACGGGCCGCAGCCACGGCGGGCGGATTCTGCGGGCTGTTCGGCTACGGAAGCACGGTCGTTTCGGGTTGGGGCCTCGGGCTGCTCGTACAGCGGACCGGTTGGAATGCGGCGCTTTCGGCGTTGATCGGTGCTGCCGTGATCGGTACGGCGATCTTCGCCTTGGCCTGGAGGGCTCGTCCCAACGGTTACGACGATTGACGAGGCTCCGGAGCGTGCTGTGTTCTTGTTTGCGATATACACAAGAGGCTGTCTAACCATAAAGTTAGGCCGCCTCTTGCTTTTTTGAGCGGAAAACGAGACTCGCACCCCCGCTTCGCGTGGGTGATTTCGCGATTATTTGTTGACACCCCCGCCCCCTGGAAGGGGCGTTTGGGGTCTCGCATCAAGTCTCGTTATCCTGAAAAGCAAAAAGGACAGCCTTTTAGCTGTCCTTTTACTTTTTGAGCGGGAAACGAGACTCGAACTCGCGACCCCAACCTTGGCAAGGTTGCGCTCTCAAGCCCCCAAAACGCTACGCGTTTAGGGGTAACCAACTGAGCTATTTCCTTTTACGACGATTTTCTCGAATGTGTTTTACCATGTTTTTCGCATTGGTTAAACGGATGGTTAAACATTTGCGTCTGTCTACTGGTTTGTAAATGATTGTTAATTAAAGAATTGTTTAATGGGCTAAATAAGTTCTGTAACACGTTCTTTCTTGTTATTCATTGGCATAGTGAATTTATAGTTTTCAAATAAAAATTCCCGACCGTTAAGCCGAGAATTTGTGTTTGTCTACTGAAAGCAAAGGAAAAACGCCGCATTTTTTCGGCCCTCTTTCCCTATTCTTTAAGATACGACGCAATTTAACTCCAAACTAATTGCTATCTATTTTTAATTCTATCTCATTCATCGTTTGATAAAATCGGACCAACTTTTTCAAAGGGTCTATTATAAGCCCCCTTGTCAAAGTCGGTCCTTTTTCTTCACCCAACAATCAGCAAGGCGAATATGGAAAGTAAATAGGTTTTCATTAGCTTTACAACTTTTTTAGCTTTTTGTTTAATGGAATTCGATATTGGCATTCGTTATAATAAAACTCGATACGCTGTTCTATCATTTCATATAAGAGATCGAATTGTTCAGGACTACAATATTGCATATCAAATTCTATAGATTTTACCCATTGTTTATGTAATTTAGGAAGCATTAAACAATCATCACTCTCATCACATATCAATAAATAACGATAGTACTTATCTGCCATTCTCCGCAACCTTACATATTGATATTTTGCAGTAACCGCATCCATATATCGGTTAGAGAATCCTATGTATTTTTGATAGTTATAGTATGTATGCAACCAACACGTATCTTGAGCAAATTCTAATGCCAATTCGGGACAAATGCGATCAATATAGGGAAATCCATCTACTGATGTTATCAACCGTTCTTTATATGGTTGAAATATTTTTTCAAGAGAATCCACAAAAGCCGCAGCATATTTATTTTCATAGCATTGATGAATGGAACTCGTATCTAAGGCTCGATGTGTATATTCTTCTTTATCAAAAAAGAGTTTTGCTTTTTCTTTACATCTGACTAAAACACGAATCGAATCTAAATTTTCTGTTTCGCCGTTGAAATTCTGTGTAACATCGTCCAATATCGCATCATTACTCGGTTGCGATTGATTTCCACAATCGACAATCAGTAAGGCAAATATGGGGAGTAAGTAGGGTTTCATAATCATTCAATATTCAACTTGACAGTTTTTTGCTCTGTCTTTTTATATTGAGGGAATTTTTGTCCATGTTCTTCAACCTCTCCCATGTAAGAATAAAAAGTATAATTGATAGTTAAGGCTTGTGAATCAAATTCGAGGTCAAAATAAGAATATGATGACCCGCCATAAAACTCTATGCAACCGTCCTTTATATTATTTTGGAATTGTTTAGGGTAAAACTCTGAATGGGTTATAAAGTTTCCATTTTCGATTGTAGCAATCTCAAAATATGCTACAATATAACAGTAACTAATAAGCACATAATATGTTTGTCCATTGTGTAAGAACGTGTATATTTTGTCAATTTGTTGATTGGAATATTTTCCTGCTATCCAATCAGCTATTTGATTCCATTTGACTTCCCCATCTTTAACGTATTGCAGGTAAACGCTGTAAAATCGGCCAGAGGAGCCAGAACGATCTTCACAACAGTAAATTTTGTATTTCTTATCTGGTGTATGAAAGATTCTAATTCCGTCTGTTGCCTCTTTGAGCAAACTATCTACCTCGCTATTCTTTGGATTGTGTTCAAATAAAGGTAGTGTTTGGTCGAATGTTATAGGTAATGATAAATATTTTTCCAACTCTCGCTCAAATGCCGATGATAATTGCCCAGTCGTACAATAGTAACACAATGACAAGAGCGTATCAATGTAGTGAATATCGTTTAATCGAGGTGTTTGAGTTATATCGAACCGTTGATTCTTACCCCATGTCAAAATCAACTGTTTTGAATTAGAATGTTTTGTCGAGAGATAATGATTGACCACTTGCGACCAATTCAAACGGGCCGAATCTATGTATGGGAAATATTCATTATCATCATGTGACAGTTCCCGCCATAAGGAACGATTAGCAATCTCCCTACTAAATGAATCAATGGGGACTACTATCGCAGAATCGCACCGTGATTGCGATTGATTTCCACACGACACAATCAGTAGGGCAAGTAAAGGTATTAAGTAATTTTTCATATTATTATCGCGTGGAAAATCGGACCAACTTTTTCAAAAGGTCTATATTAAGACCCCTTGTCAAAGTCGGTCCTAAATTATTTCTTCTGTAAAATCAGAAACCAGCTAATCTTTTCATTTGTCGGGTCAGGTAGTTGTAAAGCAATGCCTACATCCTTTTGATTGATAAGTGCCCGATGCCAGTAAACATCTGCCGAATGTTCGCCCGCATGATATAGCCCCATGACACGATGCCGCCATGCAAACCACGTGCGTCGAACATAGTGTAGTTGCCATTCCAAATCAGCTAACTGTTGCAGGACGGGTAATGATGATTCAGTCGTTAAGCGGAAATCTCCGTTATCGTTCGTTTGTAGGGTTAAGCGTTCGCCACGCTGGGGAACATCATGTACCGTAAGAGAATCCGCATGAATAGCAGATTTCGGGCGAATCTGCCAATCGACTAATTCGTATTCTCCATTGAGCAATTCTAACCGCTCCCTTTTCGATATGGAATTAGCCCAAAGATATATGCCACACCCTGCAATCAGCAAGGCGAGTATGGGTAGTATGTATTTTTTCATATAATGGAATGGCGGACCAACTTTTTCAAAGGGTCTATATAAAGGCTCCTTGAATAAGTCGGTCCTAAATTAGTTAGTTGAAAAAGCAACTTATTAAAGCGGCTATGCCTAACACAACAGCCATTGCAAGCAACAAACTCCACGGATGCTTTTGCATTTCATCTACATCATGTTCAGAAAATTTCATAATCGGTAATATTTAAGTTTTTATTTCCCCGTTGTTAATAAGACGATTATTCTATATATGCAAAACATTGCAAGCATTGTATTCAGAAACGGAAGAAACATAATAGCCAATTCGCTCCCGTCCACGAATCTGACATAGGATTTTTCACCACTCATTCCGTAAGCTATCAAAGAGCCTAAAATGCAAGTAACAAGTGAAATTATATAAGCTTCTAACATGGTTAGTTATAATTTATTTATGCAGGCTGTTCTCTTTTAGGCTTAATCCATATTGATTCCGTTGTGGTTCACTGTCTTTGCACATCCAGATAAGCAAGATTATTCCCCCAATAATCGGGATTGCACCAATGAAATAAAACCATCCGCTTTTCCCAATGTCATGTAAACGCCGAACAACAACAGCCAAAGACGGCATGATCGTTCCCAATAAAAAGATTAGATAGAAACCATATATGTAAGGAAGCCCCCAAAATGGCTCAATAAGTTGTGGAGCATCGGGTATCACAGGTGTATTTCCTACGTTATATAGAAAGTTTGAAATAAACACAAGCAAAAACAAGCCTATAAAGCAGAGCAGGTGAAAAAGTTGCCAGAACCAAAATTCCGCACGAGTTGCCCGACCTTCAAAGGTGGCGTATTTTTGAAAGCAAACTTTAACAGCTTGCATTAGAGTTTCCACCTTGGCAGGAGTAAGATAATTTTTATTAAATGAAGGACTTAACGCCATTCCGCATTTGACACAAACAACAGCTTTCGGGTCTGGTTCTGCACCACAATTCGCGCAAAACTTATCCCCGTCTCCAGCCATAACACCGCATTTCATGCAAATTCTTGCATTGTCGGCCATTTCTGCACCACAATTTCGACAAAACATATAACTAATGTATTATTGCCGCCCCAACCCTCAAACAGCGGTTAGTAGTAAAAAGAAAGCGCAGGGTTGTACGCTTA
>ENA-UOOA01005441-UOOA01005441.1-human-gut-metagenome-genome-assembly--contig:-P61old-NODE-5441-length-13282-cov-6.011265_pt1 | contig 13282 bp, 11 predicted proteins | sample MGYA00242467_ERZ724014 | MGnify/ENA metagenome assembly ERZ724014
GGTCGGCAGGCGCAATATTTGCCGTGCCGGTGATCAGCACCTCGTCGATGATGGCGTCGTTGATCTCCCGCTGCGTTTTCTGCATAAACGCCTCACGAACCGCAAGGGTACATTGGTATGTCCCGAATTTTTCGGTGAACATCTTGCCCTGCTGCGGCTTGCCGTTGATCATATACAGGGTGTTCATCGTGCCGTTGCCGATGTCGGCAATCAGGTTGACGCCTTTCAGAGTGGTGGCAAAGCCGGCAATAGCGGCGTACCCCTGCGGATAGATACGCACATCGTCGATATAGAGGTGGTAGTCCGCCTTTTTGTAGGAGAACTCCACCTCGGCATTTTTCATCAGATACGCCTTAAAGTCCGCCTTTTGCCCGCTTGTCCAGGTCAGGGGCAGACTGGCGGCAATCACAAGGTGCGCCTCGGTGAGATTTTCCGTTTTCAGCTCCTTGGCAACCGCCGCAAGGGTCAGCACATAATAATCCTCGTCCTTGATTTTGTCCGGTGCAAACTCCTTGTGTCCCTCGCCGATGAGATAATACCTGCCGTTGTAGATCAGCATATCCGCTGTAAACAGCGGTTCGTGGTCATAGGCGGTAATACCGGTGGGAAAGCAGCAGTTGGCCGTTTTCATATTCCCGTACCCGTGGTCGATGCCTATAATTTTTGTGTTGTGGATTGTTTTCATAATTCAATTCCTTTCCTGCGCACAGCGCATTTCAAAATATTTCGGATAACTCATTTTCGGGCGGTTATCCATTGATCCCGTTTTGCCGTAAAATTTCAGTATACAGTTCCTTTTCTGCCGGTAATACCGCTTTCAGAAAATAGTTGCAGTAGATACCGTACCGAGAAATGAGCTGCACGCATTTCGTTTCCTCACCATCATCAAGCAGCAGGCAGTTACCCTTGTAGCAGTTACAGCATGACCTGCGCACAAGGGCGTTGATTTCTTTCCGTTGCTTCGGCGTAATTTTTAGTGCCATAGGTTTCAAACCTCCTTTCCGTTTTTCGGGCAGCAAAAAAGCCGCCGAGTGTAACCTCGACGGCTCAATGACTGCCTTCTGTATATATAATAACGGCGGAAAAGAAAATCTTATTGAATAGCGCAACAGGCAAAACTTAAAAAACGCAACAAGACAAATGCATTGATTTTATGCGGCATTTACGATATAATAGTGTTAAGCATTGAAGCGCAAAACAAAAATCTTTTCAAAAATATTTTGCCGAGTCCGTTTTATGGTACAGCACTTATGATAGAATAATCTAAAGGAGCAAAGGGCAATGATTTCTTCGTTTTTTACCGCCGACTACCGTGACGGCAGAGTAATATTCGGCGGCAAGCACTATCCTGCAGGAATGTTCGCCGTACATCTACTCAATCAGTTTTATATAAACGATACCGCCGCACGGATCGCCGTGTTTCGGGACGGTTTGAACTTTCATATATTGCAGCAGTTGCAGGACGGGTATCTCAATATCTCCGACTTCGTGAAAACAGGTGCTAATACCCTGCAATCATTAAAGGTTCTGCCGAAGCTAAAGCCTTTTGATGGGTTGAAAGCGGAAGAAATACGGAATACGGTTCAAACACTTTTTACAGAGCAGATCGGGCAAGAAATTTGCGAATACTTCGCCGCAAAAGCAAAGCTCAGTTTGTTACCGCAAGACGAAATTGCCGCAGGCACGGCGGAAAGAATAAAACGCACAGTGGATTTTTCAACTACCGGAGAAATGATTAAGGAAATCCGATCCATTCTCCGTTTCTTTGATACGCTCTCAAAGGATTTAATTGACGCTCACGGTAAACTGATAAAATTCTGTGAGCATATTGACGAGGTCGAACGCTTGGACGAGGCGCATTTATTACCGCCAGCGTTAAAGGTTTTCGGCGAACATCATTTTACGCAAAGCGGCAAATATATTGCCATTAAGAAGAATACCAAAAGCGTAAACGCAACACTTGCCAAGCGGCTCAGTTTTGATAGTTATTTCAGCCTTATCCTGACCGACTTTTTTGAAGGCTTGCACTACGGGCATTATCCCCGCAGGTGTGAGATCTGCGGAAAGTATTTCCTGATGCAGAGCGCTCGACGGCAGAAATATTGATCCTACGGTATTGCGACGGAATTATATAGGGGCATTAAAATCTCCTGCCGTAACTCCGCCGCTGTGCTAAACCGCAAAGAAAAAGCGGAGAATGATCCGATTGCGGCAGTATATAACCGCCGCTGTGCCGCTATCCGCACCGAGTGCGGCAGAGAAACAATTAATGCAGAGTTTGCCGAAACCGCAAAGCGGCTTGCCAAGGAGCATAAACTGCGGGCGCAGACGGATGACAAATACGCAAAAGAGGAATACAAAAAAGATATGAGCCGTGAGGTGCTGTATGCCGAAACGGACAAAAAGATGAAATGAGAAAGGATGTGTGCCGGTGAAAAACAATCGTTGGACGGAAGATCTATACCTATACCGTATGAAACCGGCACCGCCGAAAGTGGACGATTTTCAGGAGTATATTGTCCTTTACCTCGCTGAGAAAGACGAAAAATATCTTGGTTGGTTTTTGCATTATTACGAGCCTCGGCTCAACACGGTCATTATGCAAACGGTGCAGGAAACCGCTATGCAGGGGCATTTTGCCGACTTAAAGCAGGCGTATATTTTCGGTATCTGCAAGGCACTGCAAAAATACGATATTTCCACGGGCGTTCCGTTTCTCATATTCAAAGAGTTCTATGTGAAAAACGAGATCGACAACTACATTCGCGCAATGCGGCAGGGCTATTCGGCGCAGAGTGTGGATGAATACCGCACGCTTAAAAAGGCGATGGCGCTGTACGCAAAGTATGAGTATAATTTTGATGAGGAAACCATAACAAAAATTGCCGCAGAGATCGGCAAAAGCACTAAGGACACCAAAGAAATTATCCGAGCAGGCATTGACAGCACCCATTACACAGACTTTTACCGCCGTTATGCCGATGAGGACGGCGAAAGCACGGCGGAGGATATAACCGCTGACAAAACCTCCAATCCCGAAAGGCTGTTTTTCAAGCAGTGGCGGACCGACGCCCTGTTTGACGCTTATGAAAGCCTTGATTACCGTGAGCGCACGATGATTGCCGATCACCTTGGGTTTTGTACGGAGTGTTACGGTATTTATGAGCTTGGCAAAGACGAAAACGGGCAGCCCGTCAAGCTGCTCCGCAAGGGCATAGCCTACATTGACCTTGCCGCAGAGCACACGCTGTCTTCACCCGATACCGCCTTCCGCACCGTGAACGGAGCATACGAGAAAATGCGCCGGGAACTGACCGAAAAAGGAATCTTTTAAAACGCAAAAAGCCCCGATGAATTTAGGTGAAGACCTAAACTCATCGGGGCTTTTTGTCCATATTTTTTACCGTTACCGCATAATTTCGAAACCGCCACTTATGTTTTTATATTATTTTTGGTAAAGGCACAATTTGTTCCTTTACCAACTTCATTCATATTTCGGTAATGGGACAAAATGTCCCGTTACCACTTTTCTATCAGTCTTTTGGGTGTCCGATAAAGTTATTTGACGCTCGTTCTTATCCGCACATTCGATTATTGTCACTGTTTTTTCTACAATAAACAGTGACAATTTTTGTTTTCATACTTTTCGGGTAAAATATTAGAAAAATACTCGGAGGTAAATCAAGATGAAAGGACGATTTATCACGGCAAAAACAATTGCCGAATTTAAGGAACATCTTATTTTAGAGGAAAGGAGCGAAATAACGGTTGAAAAATATATCCGTGATGTAAAAGCATTTGCGGCTTATGCAGAGAACAATGAAATTACAAAAGAAACTGTAATTGCATATAAGAAGCATTTGCAAGAAGCCTACGCTGTGCGGAGTGTTAATTCTATGCTTGCAAGTATAAACAGTTTATTTGCATTTTTAGGTTGGCACGATTTAAAGGTAAAATCCCTAAAACTTCAACAGCAAGTATTCTGTCCCGAAGATAAGGAACTGACGAAAGCAGAATACGCACGGCTTTGCAAAACGGCGGAGCGTAAACACAACAAAAGGCTTAATCTTATTTTGCAAACCATCTGCGGCACGGGGATCCGGGTCAGTGAGCTGCAATATATCACCGTGGAGGCGGTAAAGCAGGGCGAAGCAGTTGTATACTGTAAAGCGAAAACTCGGTCGGTATTTATCGTAAAAGAGTTAAAACAAAAATTGCTCCGCTACGCAGCAGAGCAAGGAATAAAAAACGGTATGATTTTTGTGACGAGGACAGGCAAGCCGATAAGCCGCACTAATATTTGGCGTGAAATGAAAGCCTTATGCGAGGAGGCAAATGTAAACCCGCAAAAGGTGTTTCCCCATAACCTGCGTCACCTGTTCGCCCGTGTGTTTTACGGAATTGAAAAGGATATTGCCAAGCTTGCGGATATTCTCGGTCACAGCAGCATCAACACGACCCGAATTTATATTATCTCCACCGGTATGGAACATCGCCAGCGTATGGAGAGTATGCGGCTGATACTATGAAAAAAGCCACCGGAACCGGCGGCAGAAACATAATTCTCATTATGTTGTATTGAATTTCCCTGACGGATATAGTAAACGCAATTTTACATATTGCATTATAGCATAATGCGGATGGTTTGTAAAGCACTTTGACTGAGAAAAGTATGAAAAACTCATAATTGTCGGAAACTGAACATGACAATAAAGCCTTTTCTTCTTATCTTTTTCGACAATTCTGAGAAGGCTTGCTTTGCTATACTCTTTTTTAACCTGCCTTCTTTGTGGCAGGATTTTTTATTGCTCTACGTACAACATAATGAGAATTATGTTGATAAAATTTTGAGGAGAGATGTTATATGAAAGAATTTGAAGCTTTTCTTGCCAAAGCAATCGAGCATAAGGATGAATTTGGTTCGGTCAATTTTTTGCCTATCAGTTATGATGACAGAGCAATTATTGACAAACTGAAAAAAGAGGGGTTTATTGACAATGTTCGATATATAGGTATGCAAGCGATTGGATTTGATTTAACCTATGATGGACTGCACTATTTTGATGAATGAGGTGACAGTATGAGATACACAGAAGATAACCGCAAATTCTTTTTGCAATCGGCGGAAGTTTTAGCACCTCTGCTTTTAGGAAAACTCTTATGCAAAAAGTTCCCGGATGGTGCAGTTAGAAAATTGAGAATTACAGAAACCGAAGCATATTGCGAACAGGATTCGGCATCACATTCTTTTGGCGGTATGACAAAAAGCAATCATTCAATGTTTATGACCGGCGGAACAGCATATGTCTTTAACTGCCACGGCTGGCAATTCAATATTATATGCAATTCATCTGGTGTTGGCGAGGGTGTTCTCATAAGAGGTGCAGGTGACTATGACGGTCCGGTAAAGTTGACCAGAGCATTAGATATTATAAAGGAAAATGTAGACGGAACCGACTTGCTGTCACCGCAATCGCCTATATGGATAGAGGATGACGGTTATGAGACTCATTACGAAATGACCACTCGGAAGTTAGGCGAAAACAAATCCGCAGATACGGATGCACAAAACAGAAAATGGAGGTTTTTGTTAACATGATTTATTGCACTAAACTTATTGAAAAGGAGAAATCTATTATGTCGAAAAATTCATTTTTACGAGTAGCGGCATTACTAATTGTCATGTGTTTGTTGACTGTCAATGCACCGATAACCGGTTTTGCGCTTGAAACGGACGGTGAAGTTTCAATTCCAGTTCGTACAATCGAAGAACTTTATAATATTAGAGATGACCTAACGGCAAAATATGTACTAATGAACGACATTGATTTAACATCAGCCACGGCCAAAGGAGGCGACTGGGATTTTGAAGGTCGTGGATGGAATCCTATAGGAAGTGATGATATTTATGCGGCAGATAATACCTTTTCAGGTACTTTTGATGGGAATGGACATTCAATAACAGGTATGCGTATTGATACAAATGGATCTCGACCGCAAGGTAGCAAAATGATTAATGCAGGATTGTTTTCAAATGTGAGTGGTGAAGTTAAAAATCTTAATTTAATAGATTCCACTGTTTCAGCATACAGTTCTAATGGGACGTGCGTTGGAATTTTAGCTGCGAGGAATAGTGGCAAAATATCTAATTGTACAGTAAGCGGAAATTCTACAGCTGAATCGCCATATGGTGGTTATAGTTATGCCGGTGGAATGATTGGAATCAATACTGGAATCATTCAGAATTGCGGTAGTTCAGTTAATGTGAATGTCAAAGGAATGACATATTCTTATGCCGGTGGAATCGCTGCTCGTAGTAGTAGTACAGAAAATTTGGTTGCTATTCAAAATTGTTTTAACAAAGGGAAAGTATATGCTACGGCGACTATAACAGGTGCTCCACAGGGAATCGTTACAGAGAGCGCATCAGCCGGGGGGATTGTTGGTCAAAGCAGCAAAGGTGTTATATCGCAATGCTACAATAATGGCAATATAGAATCTATCGTAAGTACATCAAATTCCCAGTATGCGGATTTCCGTGCTTATGCCGGCGGAATCGCAGGGGAATCTGGGAACTGCTCACCAGAGTATCAATCTATTATTGAATCGTATAACTCCGGGAATGTTTCTGCACAAGCTCAATATCCATACGCCGGCGGAATAGCCGGAACTTGTTGTGAAGCAAAAAATTGTTATAACATTGGTACTACTTCCGCAAGTTACGGTTCGACCACTGATGTAGGGTTTGGTATAGCTTTGTCTTCACACAGTAGCTTTGAAAACTGTTACTACTTATCCGGAAGCGGTAGAAACAGTAAAGGAGCAACGGCTTTGACTGCTGGACAAATGAAGCTTTCGTCGATGTTTAAGGGGTTTGATTTTGATACTATCTGGCAGCAGAATAAGAATGCAGTATATCCATATCCGCAATTGCAATTACTTTCTCAAAACATGGAAGATGCAATACAAGAAATATCTATTCTGTCTTTGCCTAAAAAACTTTCGTACTATTGCGGAGAACCCATTGATATTGCCGGCGGAACTATACAGGTAACATATGTTTCTGGCGATGCTATGGAACTGCCTTTGTCAGTCGAAATGCTTACTGGATACGATCCTAATCGTTTAGGCAGTCAAACTTTGACTGTTACATACAAAGAATTTACAGCAACATTTGATATACAGGTATCAAAAAAACCTATTGCAACCAAAATACTTTTGAAATCAATGCCCACAAATTCAAAATATGTTCAAGGAACAAAATTTGATTTATCAGGTTCTGCAATCAGTGTTATTTATGATAATGGCGAGACCAAAGTAGTAGATATAACTGATTCAATGATTTCAGGTGGAGATATTTATACTATAGGTAAACAAGAATTGATTATATCCTATGAAGGGTTAAACCTTTGCATTCCAGTTGAAGTAATCCCTTTGGAAGTAGAAAAAATTGAATTAACATCATTACCTCTAAAATTGGTTTATTTGGAGGGCGAAAATTTTGATGCAACAGGAATTATATTAACAGCACATTATAACAATGGAGAAGATGTAGTAGTTTCTGAAGGTTATACCATAACCGGCTACTCAAGTGAACCGGGAGTGCATACTATTACAATAACATATCTTTCAAAGACAGTTGATTTCACTGTTGATGTAAAAAGTAAAAGTCTGTTAAAAATATCTATCGCACAAAAGCCCTATAAAACAGAATATGTTGAAGGGCAAAATCTTGATCTTACAGGTCTGATTGTAACCGCTATATATGACAACGGATTTACAGAAAACATTACTGATTATGAATACTCAGGATATAGTTCATCTATTGGTTTGAAAACGATAGTTGTTACATATAAGGGCAAATCAACTTCTTTCCTTGTCACTGTAAAAGAAGACACAACCGTAAAAGTATGCGTTGAAAGCAAGCGCGCAACGGTCGGAAGCACATTCACGGTAAATGTCTTTGTCGAAAACAATAAGGGTTTCACTTATCTTGAATTAACGCCAGTAATTCCGGAACAAGTGCAACTTATAAGTGTTAAAAACGGCAGTCTTATAAGCGATTTGACCCAGGGTAAACAATATGTCTGGGTTGCTGATGGAGATATAACGGCAAACGGATTGTTGATGACCTTCACTTTTACGACAGCAGATGGTATTGAGCCAGGTGACTATGAAATTAGCTTTATCGTGAGGGGATGTGTCAATTATGATGAGCAAAATGTTGCCGTAACGGTGGTAAGCGGCAAAATCTCTATTGTGAACTTTACTTACGGTGATGCCAATGGTGATGGAGTAATCAACGGTCAGGATATTATCCGCATCAAAAAATATCTTGCCAACTATGATTACGAGACCGGAACCTCATCCATTGAAATAGGCAATGGTGCGGATGCCAACGGTGATGGTGTTATCAGTGGTCAGGACATCGTAAGATTAAAGAAATATTTAGCTAATTACGATTATGAAACCGATACATCCACAATCGTACTTGGCCCGCAAAAATAAGGAGGAATCTAAGCGTGAAACGAATAGCATCATTTGTTCTTTGTTTGACTTTGCTGGTAACATCTATCAGTCAATTGGCCGTTAGCTCTCTTGCCGCAGAGTCACCAACGATTACTTGCACGAGCAAGGAGTGTAATCCCGGTGACACCGTTTCGATAGAGGTCAATCTATCAAACAATCCCGGAATTATGTATTTGGAAATTACGCCGACCTATTCTGCTGAACTCGGCAGCCCCACTGTTCAAAACGGCTCTATTATGTCCGATTTAACAAAGGGAAAGCAGTATGTTTGGACTGCAGATGAAGACGTAAGTGCCAACGGAAATCTTCTTACAATGACATTTACTGTTAATGAATTTGTTGCTCCGGGGAATTATGCTGTTGGATTTATTTTCCGTTCGGCATATAACTACGGTGAGAATTTGGTTACCTTCACCGTCGTTCCGGCGACTGTAACGGTTAAGGCAAAGCCCGTCCCTGTTACCGGCATTGCACTGGACAGAGAAACGGCAAGCATCGGAACAGGAGAAACCCTGACGTTGACACCGATATTCTCCCCCGAAACAGCAACGAATAAAAATGTAACTTGGTCGAGCAGTGATAAGACCATTGCAACTGTTGAAAACGGCATTGTAACACCTTTCAAAAAGGGGACAACAACTATTACGGTTACAACCGAGGACGGCGGCTTCAGTGCCTCCTGTGTTGTGACAGTTAACTGCTCGCATCTGAACACAACAGATGTTCCTGCCGAAGACTCTACCTGCATTAAGCACGGTCATAAAGCATATACCATTTGTAATGATTGTCGTGAGATTACACGGGGTTCCAACAGTGAATTACCACTCGGCGATCATATCGGCGGTACGGCAACCTGTGTAAAGAAAGCGGTTTGCGATGTCTGCCATAAAGAGTATGGCAATCTTGCAGCCCACAAATATGGCGAAACAGTAAAGGCGGATTATCTGAAAACCGCTGCCACCTGCGGCAGCAAAGCGGTTTATTACAAGAGCTGTTCCATATGCGGTATACAAAGCGAAGAAACCTTTGAAACAGGCGATTATGATTATACCAACCATATCGGCGAGACTTATCTGAAAAATCAGAAAGAAGCAACTTGCTACAATGAAGGCTACACCGGTGATACCTATTGCAGAACTTGCGACAAAGAGATCAGCAAGGGTCAGCCTATCGCTAAAAGCGCTCATAATCCGGCTTCCGTTTGGACAACCGATGAAACGAGCCACTGGAAAGAGTGTCAGACGGTCGGCTGCGGCAATATTATTGATAAAGCGGCTCACTCCGGCGGCGAAGCTACCTGTGTGAACAAAGCAATCTGCTCTGTGTGCAAGGTGGAATACGGTGCAGTTGATTCTTCCAACCATAAGCACACTGAGGTGCGTGATGCCAAAGATGCCACCTGCTGCGAGCAAGGGTACACCGGCGATACTTGGTGCACCGATTGCAACACCAAGATTTCCTCCGGCAATGATATTCCTGCCACCGGCAAGCATACCGATGCCGACGGCAAATGGGAAACAGACGGCAAGAACCATTGGCATACCTGCTATTTCGGCACAAAGTTTGATTTAACTGCTCACAGCGGCGGAGAGGCTACTTGCATCAGTAAGCCCAAATGCGCAGTGTGCGGAACTGAATACGGCAACTTAGATACCTCTAATCACAAGCATACTGAAGTGCGTAATGCGAAAGAAGCCACTTGTTGTGAAAAAGGCTACACCGGTGATACTTGGTGCACCGATTGCAGCACCAAGATTTCTTCCGGCAGTGATATTCCTGCTACCGGCAAGCATACCGATGCTGACGGCAAGTGGGAGACCGACGGCACAAACCATTGGCACACCTGCTACTTCGGTACAAGGTTTGATGTGACTGCCCACAGCGGCGGTGAGGCTACTTGTATTCACAAAGCCGTCTGCGCAGTTTGTCAAACAGCTTACGGTACAGTGAACGCCTCCAATCATAAAGGCACGACTTATCTGAAAGATCAAAAAGAACCGTCCTGTTATGAGGAAGGCTATACCGGAGATACCTATTGCAGTGATTGTAATGTAAAAATCAAAGACGGTCAGTCCATTGCAAAAAGCGCACATAGTCCCGCCTCTGTTTGGACAACCGACGAAACCGATCACTGGAAGGAGTGCCAGACCGTCGGTTGCGGCAATATCATTGATAAAGCACCTCACTCCGGCGGTGAAGCAACCTGCGTAAACAAGGCTGTTTGCTCCATTTGCAATGTTGCCTATGGAGAAGTTAATTCTTCAAACCATAAGCACACCGAAGTGCGTGACGCAAAAGACGCTACCTGCTGTGAAAGCGGGTATACCGGTGACACTTGGTGCATCGATTGCAACACTAAAATTTCCTCCGGAAGCGATATTCCTGCCACCGGCAAGCATACCGATGCTGATGGTAAGTGGGAGACCGACGGCACAAATCATTGGCATACTTGCTACTTTGGCACTAAGTTTGATGTCACTGCCCATACCGGTGGTGAAGCCACTTGCAAAAAGCAAGCAGAATGCTCGGTATGCGGACATTCCTACGGCGAATTTGATTCAAATAATCATAAAGGCACAACCTATGTAAAGGATCAAAAGGAAGCTACCTGCTACGAAGAAGGCTATACCGGCGATACCTATTGCAGCGATTGTAATGTAAAAATCAAAGACGGTCAGCCCATTGCCAAGAAAGCACATAATCCCGCTTCTGTTTGGACAACCGACGAAACCGACCATTGGAAAGAGTGTCAGACGGTCGGCTGTGGTAATATCATTGATAAATCGCCCCACAACGGTGGTGAAGCAACCTGTGTAAAGAAAGCAATTTGTTCCGTTTGCAATGCTGAATACGGCAATTTGAACGCCTCTAATCATAAACATACCGAATTGCGGGATGTAAAAGCAGCTACCGAGCAGGAAAAGGGTTATACCGGAGATACTTGGTGTTTGGATTGCAATAAGAAAATTGCAGAAGGCACAGAGGTTGATAAGCTTACACATGAGCCGAAGCTGGTGGAAGCAAAAGAAGCTACCGTTACGGAGCAAGGCAATATTCAGTATTACCACTGTGACAACTGCGATAAGTACTTTGCAGATGCAAACGGCACGAAAGAAATCAGTTTTGAAGAAACTGTAATTAAAAAGCTTCCGCCGGAAATCATCGAGGGCAACAACGCAGTTGTAAGCAAGAGCGAAAAGAAAGCTTTGTCTTTCCGTTCCAATGCGGCATTTGCCGATTTCATTCGTGTAGAACTTGACGGCAAAACTCTTGACGAAAAGAACTATTCGAAAGAAGAAGGCAGCATTATAGTCACTCTGAACGCAGAATTTGTTTCTACTTTATCTGTGGGTGAACATACCATAGGAATTGTTTCGGAAAGCGGAACGGCAACAGCTAAATTCACCGTGAAAGCAAACGGCGGCTCTGCTGAATCTCCCAAGACGGGTGATGACAACAATATTGTTGTTTGGAGTCTTATAGCGCTTCTTTCTCTTGCAGGTCTCAGTGCTACTGTAGTAGCTTCAAAGAAAAAGCGAGTAAGATAAAGCTAAAGGCGGCGGCAACGTGTTTCCACGCTGTCGTCGCCTTTACTTAGGGGGATTTCTATGGCAGAACAATATACGAACAGAGCCTACGGCAGCAAACATACTTCTGCGAGAAAAAGACGCCGTAAAAGAAGTAATATTGGTAAAAAAACAGCATTGATTATTATGATAACTGTCATTGTTGCGGCAGTCATAATCCTGATTGGTATGCAGATTGGTAAAAAGCCAAATGAGTTAGTCGGTACTTGGGTGTATGATGAGCATACGCAGTATATTTTTGAAAAAGACGGCACGGGCAAATTACTTGCTGATGATGTAGCGTATGACTATATATACTCTGTCAAGGGCGATAGGCTTATTATAGACTTCACGAAAGATATTGTCCGTGACTGTGAATACACATTTACAACCGATAACGGTATTTTGACTCTTGTAGGCGGCAGCGGAACAGACGGCGGAAGTTATAAATTAAACCGAAAATAAAAACAAAGGGTATGCGTATCAATACTGCATACCCTCTATTTTTATATAAAAATAATTTCACTGTTTACGATCTCAATAGCTCGATTTCGTATGTTATTCATCCTGCCGATCCACGCCATTTGGTCAGCGGCTTTCAGTTGCTCTGTTATGCCATCCGCCGTAGCCATCTGCTTTATCAGCCGTTCGAATATTTCCTCAGCCTGTTTGTCAATATCAGCAAGATAGTTGTTTAATTTGCCGCTTGTCAGCAAGTTGGCGTAAAACACTTTGCGGTGATTTTTCAGATAGCGAAGATGCCGCTGTCCCCATATCCCGATTGGTTTTTGCTCTTCATCCGGCTCACCGTCTCCGGCTATAAGGTAATAATCACCGACCAACTCATATTTCAGCCCCGTGCGTTCGTCTGTAATGTACTTTTTCATAAAAACAGCCTCCTTAAAATCTTGTGATATTATCATAGCAAAGAGGAGGGAAATCGGCAAATGTACGGGGAAATATGTGAGCTTTCAGCCGGATTTTCAATATGGATTTTAGGTTGGTTATGAACATCCGTACCATCAAAAGCCTTGAAACCAATGGGTTTCGGGGCTTTTTGTTTTTCCGGCCGTGCCGGTTCGCTGCGGATTTCTAACACTTTTTCTAACGCTTGCCCCGCTAAAACAGGCACAACCGCCACCCGCCGAAGGGCAATGTGTATATGCATTGCTTGCATCAACGGGCTA
>ENA-UOOA01005449-UOOA01005449.1-human-gut-metagenome-genome-assembly--contig:-P61old-NODE-5449-length-13263-cov-48.508480_pt1 | contig 13263 bp, 3 predicted proteins | sample MGYA00242467_ERZ724014 | MGnify/ENA metagenome assembly ERZ724014
CTACATCAAGAACATGATCACCGGTGCTGCTCAGATGGACGGCGCTATCCTGGTTGTTGCTGCAACCGATGGCCCGATGCCGCAGACCCGTGAGCACATCCTGCTGGCTCGTCAGGTTGGCGTGCCCAAGATCGTTGTGTTCCTGAACAAGTGCGATATGGTTGACGACGAAGAGCTGCTCGACCTGGTCGAAATGGAAGTTCGCGAACTGCTGGACAGCCAGGATTTCGACGGCGACAACACCCCGATCATCCGTGGTTCCGCTCTGAAGGCTCTGGAGAGCACTTCCAAGGATCCCGATGCTCCGGAATACAAGTGCATTTGGGAGCTGATGGACGCTGTTGACAGCTACATCCCGACCCCGGACCGTGCTGCTGATAAGCCGTTCCTGATGCCCGTTGAGGACGTTATGACCATCTCCGGCCGTGGCACCGTTGCTACCGGTCGTGTTGAGCGTGGTACTGCTCATGTCGGCGATCAGATGGAAATCGTTGGTCTGAAGGAAGAGAAGCTGACCACCACCATCACTGGTCTGGAAATGTTCCGCAAGAGCCTCGAGTTCGCTCAGGCTGGCGACAACATCGGCGCTCTGCTGCGTGGTATTGACCGTGACCAGATCGAGCGTGGCCAGGTTCTGGCTGTTCCCGGCTCTGTTCATCCCCACACCACTTTCGATGGCCATGTTTACGTCCTGAAGAAGGAAGAAGGCGGCCGTCATACCCCGTTCTTCAACAACTATCGTCCTCAGTTCTACTTCCGTACCACCGACGTTACCGGCATCATCACCCTGCCCGAAGGCACTGAGATGTGCATGCCCGGCGACAACGTTGATATGCACGTTGAGCTGATCACCCCGGTTGCCATGGAAGAAGGCATGCGTTTCGCTATTCGCGAAGGCGGCCACACTGTTGGTTCCGGCGTTGTTTCCAAGATCGAGAAGTAATTTTCGGCTTGTGATATAGCTTTCAAGGCTCCTGCTGTTAAGGCAGGGGCCTTTTTGTTGTGTACGACTTATGGGACGGGGAGGGGGCAAAGGCCGGGTGTGGAAGACCAAGGAAGGCATCATGAAAACATCAGGAATTGTAGATAGGGGAGAGGACACCATTCGGAACTTTGAAAAAGTGGAGCGGGAGGGGGCACTCACACCGCCCTACCTTGGGAAGTTGTATTTTAGGTCGCGGTTAAGGGGCAAGGGTTGATCTATCCCTAAGTTTTCGGAACGGTCAGGAAGGCTCTCTACAGTACAATTTATAATGGGCAATTCTCAACCTCCAATTTTCCCTTCAAGTTTCCTCCAATCTCTGCCAAATCTCTCAACAACAAGCCAAACCGAAATGGCAAAAAATGCGCGATCACAATACCGGGTGATTGGATTAAGAGATTGCAAAGAACATTATCGGGGTAAATGTTTAATCATTTGATAAAATCAGGAATAAACCATTCAAAAATGTTAATAAATACCGCCAAAGGGTCACCGCACCGCAACGCAAATAATGTGCGAAAAACATGTTTCAGTTGATTCAAGGACAAAAATTTACCTAGAAACCGCTCTAATGAACTATGCAAATTCTGGCAACTGTGATATAATGTATATACCTAGATGTGTCGGAAAGGTTATCATTTGCGGGACCAAGGCATGCAGCCGGTACAACGTTTTGTCAGCCGCTGTGCCGGGGCCAAAAGCCCCAAAAGCAGGCCGCAGCCCGGCAAGGGATCGCCAGACCGAGGGGAGCACAACCAGGCGTTTTGCAATTAACACCTGCAAAGTGCCGCACATCTGCCGTACCACTTTTCACACAAAAGGGGAAAGTAGTAACACTTAAGGGAGGATAAAACTATGAAGAAAAACCTTCAGCGTTTTGGTGCATCCGTGTTGGCAGCAGCCATGGTTGCCCAGAGCGTGGCGCTTCCCGCAGCAGCCGAAACTACCAAGATTGATTCTTCGGTAGCGCAGTCTGTTGCAGCTAGCGCAGCAAGCGCGGCCAGCGCTGTGCAGTCCCTGCCCAAGTTCACCAGCACCGCAGACCTGATCAAGCAGACAGCCCAAACGCTGGCTGCCCAGGGCGAAGTGCATGAACTGGAGCAGGACGATGCCAAGCTGGAAGCGACTGCACAGAGCAAGGCGGGCATGAGCCTTGCAGCGTTGGAAAATGCATTGGCCGATGCCATGTACGCCAACGCCGCAGCCGGCAAGATCAACACCGAAGCCTATGGCCTGAACAAGGACGAGATGGCATCGGTGATGGCTGCCACCATCAAAACGTATCATCTGTCCAGCGCCGTTACCGACCTGGGCTATGAGACGAACGCCGCAGGCGTTGTGACCGCCGTTACCTTTACCGGCAGCTCCGGCATGACCTCTGCGATGGAGTCCATGACCAACAGCGATGATGAAGTGATTGCGCAGCAGGCTGACAGCTACGCACAGGCTTACGTTGCTGAAAACTCCGATACCTTTGCGGCCAGCGCCGCTGCAGACGGCCATACCTATGGCGAGCCGAAATGGTACTGGAATGACACCAACCCGGAGGATGGCCACACCCATAAGTGGAAAGAGACCCCCGACGGCTACTGGACCAAGACCGATGACGGCTGGGCTTACACCGCTGTGTATACCTGTGAAAAGGACGATGCCTACCAGAAGGTAGAAGGCACCGTAACCAAGGATACCACCGATGCAAAGCCCGGCGTTGCCGGCAAGACCGTTTACTCTGCCAGCGTGCCCGCTGACAAGAGCCCGGTTAAGAAGGAATACAAGGAACCCACCACCCGTACCGACGACATTGCCGCCCTGCCCTGCCAGAGCCATGCCGTGCCCAAGGATGCAGATGGCAACTTTGTTGCTACCTTCAACTGGGAAATGAAGAAGGTCGAGGGCAAGCTGGAAGCTGACTACAGCAACGCCCAGCTGTTCTATGACAGCGAAACCAAACAAATTTCTGCCGGCGCTCCCGTTACCATTGACTGGGAATGCACCGGCATCACCTTCAAGTGTGCTGCCTGCGGCGAAGAAATCAGCACCAAGCCGGTAATGACCATGCCGGTCAGCGTTGTGGTAGACCAGAATAACAATTCCGTCTACATCAACGTGGGCGGCACCCCGACCCTGGATACCACCTCCGGCGGCGTCGGCGTTACCCTGGTGTCCGCAATGGATGGCGGCAACTGGTACGATATGCAGAACAACCCGGTTGACGCAAGCAAGGTGAACTTCACCTATCAGAGCGGCGACAACAAGGGCAAGAACAGCCTGCTGCTGTACGACAGCCAGAAGACTGCCGTGTATGTGGACGACCAGGGCAACCAGGTCACCAATACTTACGATGTCTCGACTGCGCAGATGAACTACTACTACTTCCAGCTGTCGCAGTTCAACCAGGACGAAGCAGAGTACTTCGGCGTGGCTGCTCCGTTCTGGACCTCCAAGGGCGTTCAGAAGCAGGGCGAGGATGGCAGCATCACCGGCACCATGGGCGCAATCAAGGTATTGTGCAGCATTGATCCGAACGATGATGTCCCGCCGACCACCATGGCATTTATGCTGCAGTTCCTTCCGCAGGGCTTTATGTCTTACGTTATGACCTATGGCGAAGCTCTGAAAGCCATCCGTGATGCAGGCCTGGCACAGGTTGCCAAGCTGGGTGACAGCGCTGACTATGTCACCAAGCTGCTGGTCCTGCACGACTGGATCTCCCAGGTTGCAGAATTCGATATGGGCTCCATGGGCGATATCACCGGCGGCGGTAACAACGACCCCATCCAGATGACTGCTTTCGGTGCCCTGCTGGGCGGCGGGATCGGCGCTTCCGGCGTTGAGTATGGCTGCATCTGCCTGGGCTATGCATCTGCATTTAACTACATGGTCCAGAATTTGCCTGACAACAAGAGCATCTATAAGAATGAAGACGGCACCTGGAAGACCCCCGATGAAGTAGGCGATAACGCTGTTGTTGACTTTGCCCAGATCCTGTATTACTGCGATACTGCTGATACCAGTATTGCCGGTAATGCGTTCGGCGGCGGCATGTTCAACAACGTCCACTACTTCAACGCAGTCAAGGTCAACAAGCTGCAGGGCGACAGCAACTCTGCTACGATGACCACCGGCGAAGCCAACAAGAACTGGTACTATGTTGACGTCTGCTATGACGACGTGAACACCGAGTGCATGGCCCAGACCCGCGTTGAGAACGCAGGCGACATGCGCCATGTCAACTTCCTGGTTTCTCCCTCCGGTCTGGAAGGCCGTTACAGCAAGTACTATGATTACATTGACTCGCTGTACGATGGCTACACCTACACCAAAAACAAGGAACCCGATAAGGATGATGCCGGCAATGTTGTGTTGAACAACGGCAAGCCGCATTACTCTTACACCAAGGCGGAGAACAAGAACGAGACCCGTTACACCGATACCTGCTACGAGGATACCTGGTTCACCTCTATCTGCAGCCCCATCTACTTCGACAATAATTACTTCTATTACGTTGATACCACGACCAACCAGAACCTGTACAACAACATGCGCCGCCAGCAGTCCGAGAACGGCAACAACGGCAACTCTGGTTCCGGCAGCTCTGGTAACAACTCCCAGATGCAGCAGTTCATGAAGAAGATGCAGAACCAGGGCCCCGATACTCTGGAAGCACGTCCGCGTACTGCGAACTACTATATCCGCAAAGAGGATTCCAGCAGCTCCGGCGGCATGAACTTCAGCATGAGCAGCTTTACCAAGACGGATGACCCGTTTGATATCATCCTGATGTACTACAACGATCTGAAGGAAACCAGCAGCAACTTCAATGATGACGACAGCAATGCCAAGGTTCTGGCCGAAGCTGGCACCATCTATAAGATCGATACCAGTGCAAAAGATAAGCATACCAAGGTTGAAAACAACCTGAACACCGAGTGCCTGGCAGACGCTGCTGCAAAGCGGATCTACCCCGCACTGGTACACTCTACCGCACTGTATGATGGCAAGCTGTACTTCAACGTCAACAACGCCATCTACCGTATGGACCCGACCACCGGCGCAGTGGAAGAAGTGAAGGAATACAACACCGTCTATGGCGGCATTAAGCTGACCAAGGATAAGGACGGCAACATGGTTCCCGATACCCATTTTCCCGGCATGAGCATGGTTATCATGGATAGCGCCCAGGATACCAGCAGTGTGAAGTATCTGGGCACCTTCAAGAACCATCCTCTGGCGGGCCTGACCCTGCGTGACAGCTACAGCTTTGCTACCACCACCCAGCAGGGCCAGACTGTGATCACCGGCATCAACACCACCAAGGATCAGCTGGTCGTTTCTGTCGGCACCAACCTGTCCAACACCTATAAGGAACTGGTGGACGGCAAGGCAGAAGTCAAGACCGATGCCTCCGGCACTTCTTATGCAAACCGTAAGAGCTACAAGACCGAGTCCTGGAACTACAACCCGAGTTACAACCAGAACATGGGCAGCTCTGACGAGAAGAACAAGAACGAAGAGTTCATGTGGTGCGCTAACCTGGTTGAAACCATGCCGATGTCCGACATGGTCAGCGACCTGAGCAGCGGCGCAACCACCGATGTTTCCGTTGAAGCATGGTGTGATACCCCCGCTTACACCCAGGCCCGCACCAACAAGTACGGCCTGACCAAGGGTGAAAAGAAGTACGCTGACGGCGCACTGCCCAAGGGCCATACCTGGGCTCTGGACGAGCTGGAAACCAAGTCCGTTGGCAACAATGTGTACCTGTGCTCTGATTGCCATACCGCAACCGAAAGCACCCCCCACACCGTTACCCTGCCCGATGCAGTTGCAGGCGTTACCCTGACCCTGGGCACCACCAGCAACACCTACATCAAGGACGATACCGTTACCCTGACCGTAGAAAAGGAAGGCACCGATATCGTTACCGTTACCGCAAAGAACGGCAATACCGATGTTGCTCTGACTGAAGTTCAGGAAGCAGCGCAGGACGAAGCCGCAGCCCAGGCTACCACCGAAAAGGCGAAGACGGTTTACACCTTCACCATGCCGGACGGCGATGTGACCATCAGCGTTGCAAAGAACGCTAAGACTTATGCGGTTAATGTTGCTGCCCTGACCAATGGTGAGATCACTGCTTCCGCTAAAGAAGCAGCTGAGAAAGAAACCGTAACCCTGACTGCTAAGCCCGCAACCGGCTATGCCCTGAAGGCTGGCAGCGTGAAGGTTACCTACAAAGACGCTGACAACACCGAACAGACCGTAAAGGCAACCGTTGACGAAAAAGACGCCAATGTTTACACCTTTGCAATGCCTGCGTACCCTGTCAACGTCAGCGCAGAGTTTGTTAAGGAATACAAGGTTACCGCAGCTCCTGCTGAGAACGGCACTGTTACCGTAGACCCGACCGCAGCTGTTGAAGGCACCGACGTTACCGTTACCGTTAAGGCAGCTGATAACTACCAGCTCAAGGCTGACAGCCTGACCTACAGCTATCAGATCGGCGAAGATAAAAAGACCGAAAAGCTGACCCCGAACGCAGAAGGCAAGGCTACCTTTAAGATGCCCGCAGCTGATGTCAAAGTCACTGCAGAGTATGTCGAAAAGAAACCGGAAGCCTACACTGTGACAGTGAACAAAGCTACCAACGGCACTGTAACCGCTGATAAGGAAACCGCCGCAGCAGGTGATACCGTTACCCTGACTGTTGAGGCAGACGAGACTATGTACTCTCAGGCTGTGCTGGCTGAGGACGGCCTGAAAGTTGCTGACAGCAAGGGTGCTGCAGTTGCATGCACCGCTGGTGCTGACGGCACTTACACCTTCACCATGCCTGCCGACAACGTAACTGTCACCGCAACGTTTGAAATCGTTGCATATGGTGTTGAGGTTGCACCGACTGAACATGGTTCTGTTACCTTTGAGGGCGGCAAGAAGTACTTCAAGGTTGGCGAGAATGTTACTGCTACCTTTACCGCAGAGGCTGGATATGAGCTGGCTAGTGCTTCTTATCAGGAAGGCAACAAACCTACAGACATTACAGCCAAGGTTAAGGAAGCTAGCAACACTTACACCTTCACTATGCCTGAAAACTATGTGAAGATCGAAGCAACCTTCACTGCTGTTCAGCCTACTGAACCTACTGAGCCCACCGAACCCACCACTCCGGATGAGAACGGCGGCGACAACACCGAAACCGAGGCTCTTGAGGCCGAGGAGCGCACCGCTCACGGCGCTGCTGAAAAGACCACCATTACCGCAATGGCTGTCTTTACCTGCACCGATAAGAACTGCGCAAGCGCACAGTTCGTGGATGCAACTGTAAAGCAGACCAGCGGCGTTACCACCGCTGCTGTCAACTTCAACGGCAAGGACTACACCGCCAAGTACGGCGAGAAGAACGGCTGGGTTGAAGAAAACGGCAAGAAGTACTGGTACGAAAAGGGTGTGAAGCAGGGTACCACCGGCCGCGGCAAAGAGATCTATGATCCCGATTCCGACGCTTGGTACTGGCTGGATGCTGTCCAGGGCGGCGCAATGACCGTCAGCAAGGACGTTTACCAGGAATCCGCCGCCGGCCAGTGGGCTGATAAGCCCGATGGCACCGGCAAGTGGGTCCGTTACGATGAGAACGGCCACATGGTCAAGGGCTGGCAGACGACCGAGAAGGGCACTTACTACTTTGACCCGACCTTTGGCACCATGGCCAAGGGTGTTACCGAAATTGACGGCGTACCGTGCGCGTTCGATCAGAACACCGGCATTGGCATTGATAAAAAGTGGGTAACCATCAATGGCGCCGATTACTGGTACGAAAATGGCGTTCGCCAGGGTCTGGAAGGCCGCGGCAAGGAAATCTATGACCCGGCTTCCGATGCTTGGTACTGGCTGGACTCTGTTGACCAGGGCAAGAAAGCCACCAGCAAGGATGTCTATCAGGAATCCGAAGCTGGCCAGTGGGCTGACCGCGCCGATGGTACCGGCAAGTGGGTCCGTTACGATGCACAGGGCCACATGATCAAGGGCTGGAGCGCTGACAAGCGTTACTATTTCGACCCGATTTATGGCACCATGGCTAAGGGCGATGCAGTCATCGATGGCCGCACTTATCACTTTGATAAGAACACCGGCGTTCTGCAGTAATCCCACAGCCGAACAATGAGCTGTAACCAGCCCATTAACCTCTAAATAAAAATGCCGCAGCAGATGTAACAGTCTGCTGCGGCATTTTTGTATTTGTGGGCATAGGTTCGGTGAAATATTTGCCAGGCCAGTAGGGCGGGGGACCCCACCCCGCCGAAATACTGGGAACAATACACAATTTAAAAATTGCAATATACCTTGCTATGCCGTAGGGGGCGGCGTCCCCGACGCCCCGGAGGAGCGTATAAATTACAGGCCTTTTGTTGGTAACTGTACGGTAGGGCGGCCAGCCCATTGGCCGCCGGATGAACCCAGTCACAAATCTCATTTATCAGGCTCTGCGCGAGGAACCACCCCTCACCGGCTTTCGCCGGAGCTCCCCTCTAAGGGGAGCCAGTATCTTACCTTATGATTGCGGTGGCTCCCCTGGAGGGGAGCTGGACGCGAAGCGGCCTGAGGGGTGGTTCCTTGCCGCAAACCTAAGGCAATACCGCACAATTCCCGCCTGACGGCTTAAGCACCGCTCCGGCGGCTGCGGCACGGCATCTGCGTTGCCAAAATGCTCGATAAGACATCCAGTATTATCTGCGCTTTTGGCTTGGCATCTGCCGCACCTCGCTCGCCGTATCGGCACTTAGAATTATGCGGTATTGCCCTAAAGCAATCGAATCCAACGCCTTGGAACAGTCACTGCGCCCGCAGGCACCTTGCCCTGCCACAAATCCCATCATGCCAATCGGACAAGGCCTCGGAACGGTCAAGACCGTTCCCTACAGAACAAATTATAATGGGCAGCACACCCTTAAACAATCAGTAGGGCGGGTGACCCCACCCCGCCGAAAGCTAGAAATAGTACACGATTAAAAAATCGCAATTTACCTTACCCGCATAATAAAGGCAAAACACAAAAACATGGCGAACACATCAGGCCGGTGCAAGGGCAAAACCTACTAAAAAGCTGCGGCTAAATTTGGCAAATATGGCGCGCGAAGTATAATTTTTGGAGGATATCACAAGCAGAACAAACAAACTTTGTCAGTTCAAACAACAAAAAAACAACAAACTGGCATGAATGCCAAAGAATGCGGCCGCGAATTGTGAAAGATTTTAATATATTTTCTTCGTTTTCTCCTTACCTGTTATCATTTGAATTTGCAATCGAAATATGGAACTTGTATAATAGAATAAAAGAAAAGTGTAAACTAAATGGGTGAAGAGGATTTGGTGCAATGGAAGATAAAAATAGATTCAGCATTCTGCTGGAGCATTTGCTGGAAGTTGCGGAGGTCAAGAACTATACCCTGGCCAAGCGCCTGCAATACGATGTTTCCTATATCAGCAAATGGGTCAGCGGCCGCATGCTGCCTGCCAAAAAGACTGAAAAGCGTGTGATGGAGGGCATCAGTGCCTGCGTGGTGGATGAAGCCACCGATGATGGCCGTGACCTGCTGCTGCGGGAATACAGCGTTAGCATCCCCAGTGACCTGAAAGCCGCCATTTATGATAACCTGATTGCTGAATATGATTATTTGCAAGAGGAGCTGGACAGCGGCGAGGCGCGCATTGGCCCCTATACGGACTTTTGGGCCGAGCTGAACATGCTGCAATACCTGACCAAAATGGCGCACCCCGTGCTGCGCCGCGTCAGCCAGCTGGACATTGTGGCTGTGATGGACCTGATGGAAATGGCGCGCGAATACCGCCTGAAAGTTGCCAACCTGCAAAACGGCCAGCTGGTGGACCAGCGCAGCTATGATAACGTCTATTTCAAGCTGATGATCGATATCAGCCGCGAAAAATGGGACCCCATCTATGATGCCGCGCTCATTATCAACGTGTTGACCAACTTCAGCCATATTCATTTCAAGCTGTTTGGCAGCACCGCGGCTGCCGGGCGCGCGGTGTTTGTGGTCAAGGGCGATTTTGCCATTACCGGCCTGCTGGTCAGCCACAGCCGCTGCGCCGCCGTTACCGCCACCGAGGACCCGCAGAACTGCGAAAGCCTGTATGATAACTTCTCCAAGCTCTGCGTGCGGGATGACCAGCTTTTCCGCGATACCAGCATGCGCCAGCTGATCAGCCAGTACGACTATATGCACACGCTGCTGGCCTCCAATCTGCGGTGGATGTTCGGCCACCTGAATGAGCTTCTGCTGCCGGATGACTTGTTTGAAGAGATCCTGACCGCCCACGAGGCCGAGCTGAAAGATTTTTTGGGTGCTACCCCTGCGGAGCTGCGTAGCGTACACAACCTTGCCAAAGGTGTGGTGGAGGAAACAAACATCCGCATCCTGATTTATGAAGCTGCATTTTCCTCCATGGCGGTTTCCGGCGAGCTGGACTTTTTCAGTTACAAGGTCAACCTTACCCCGGATCAGCGCAGCCGGTGCATCAGCTATGTGCTGCAGCTTTGCAAGCAGCGTGAAAAACTTGAAATCCGCTTGATCAGCGGCCGCATTGTGAACGATTTCCAGTATGTGGCGGACCCCAATATGTTTCTTTCTGGCGCTGCATCGTATCTTCGGCTGGATAACAACTGCCCCATCAACCGGATTGCAATGGTCAACAACAGTGTGATGGAAGACCGCCTGAGTGAATATTTTGATCAGGTCTGGAATTTGGATGACCAAAACGTGACAAAAGAGCGCAACGCCATTGCGGAGCACATCCATCATGTCCTGCAGGGAATCCATCTGATTACCCGCGCCAAAAGTGATGAAATGGAAGAACTGCAAGAGAGCTGGATGAACAAAATCTAAAAATACAACATACATACGCATAAACATAAAGCCCTGGCTGCTGCGGTAGCTGGGGCTTTTGTTGCACCAAGGAAAATGAAATTGCAAGAAAACTCCATGCCAAAGCGTGAAAATCCATGTGAAAAAAGTGAATCATGCGGAATCAATTTCTGGAAATTTGTGCCATGGGATTCTCGTGCTTTCCGTAAACAGGAATGGCATACTATGTTCAGCACCGAAGATAATTGTAGCATTATGGTTCGGCGACGCTGTGCAACGATGTGCACAGCAGGGGAAAGCGCCATAAAGGTTTGGCGTGATTTGATTTGGATAATTTAATTCCCTGCAACTATAAGGGAAAGACATTTGGAGGAAATTGCAATGAATGAAAACGCGATGTTGACTGGCAAGCCCAGCATTGACCGCCCCTGGATGAAGTTCTATCCAGATGTTCTGCGCGGTATCCAGGTTCCGGCCTGCACCGTGGAGCAGTACCTCTCCGTGCGCGCTGCAGACCCTAACGTGATTGCCATGCACTACTATGGCGTGGATATCACCTGGGGTACCGTGTTCCGTAAGGTGGACGCCACCGCCCGCGCTCTGCAGGTGCTTGGCGTCAAGCAGGGGGACCAGATCCCCGTGTTCCTGCGTTCTGTGCCGGAATTCATTTATCTGCTGCTGGCAGCCGAGCGCATCGGTGCTTCGCTGCTGTGCCGTGACAACACCCTGGAAGAAAACATTGAAGCTGTTCAGAAAGCCAATGCCAAGGTGATTTTTGTTCACGACTTCTTCTCCAAGGCCGAAATCGAAGCCTACCGTGAGCAGACCAACGTAAATACCTATGTTATCGTTCCCGCTCTGGAAAGCGGCGACCGCGCCGCTATGCCGGTTTACCTGCAGCATTCCCTGGATGCCCTGTATCCGGATGTTCCCGCCCGTGGCTCTGATACCATGATGTGGGCTGATTTCTGTAACATGGGCCAGCGTTTTCGCGGCTTTGTGCCCGCTCCTGTCAACATTGACCGCCCGCTGCTGCGCGCCTACACCAGCGGTTCCACCGGCCCTTCCAAGCAGGTCATCCATTCTGCACACAGCATCATCGGCGTGCTGGCCCAGATGAACTTTTATGGCTCTTCGGATAAATTCCGCCCAACCTGGCTGCTGACCATCCTGCCCCCGGCTCTGATCGCTGTTGTGGTTTCCATGATGCTGCTGCCCCTGGCCGGCGGTATGCTGCTCATTCTGGATCCGTTTGTGGATGTGTACGATGTTGACCTGGAAATGATGCGCTACCGCCCCAACAACTGGCCCCTGATCCCCATGTTTGTGGAGGTTATCCGCCGCAGCAAGCGTCTTCCGGCTGACTATGATATGTCCCACATGCTGGCCATCGGCGCCGGCTGCGAGGCATTCAACAACAAGCAGCTGCGCAATGTTGAGGAGTTCCTCAAGCAGCATAACTGCAACCTGCGCTTTACTGCCGGCTACGGCAGCAGCGAGGCTGGCTCCAACGCCACTCTGCCCATGGCTCCGTTCCCGGTGCGTGACGGCAACGTTGGTGTGCCGATGATCCACAGCGTCATCAGCATCTTCAAGCCCGGCACCCAGGAAGAGCTGACCTACAATACCCCCGGTGAGATCTGCATGACGGGCCCCGGCGTGATGCTGGGCTATGACCGCCCCGAAGCAACCGCCAAGGCACTGCAGGTTCACGCAGACGGCAAGACCTGGCTGCACACCGGCGATATTGGCTATATGTCCGAGGACGGTGTGCTCTACACGATGACCCGCGGCGCATCCCCGCGCTTTGGCGGCGGCGACCTGATGGTGCAGCCGCTGGAGAACATCGTGGCCGATGCTGACATCAAGGGCATCAAGGACGAGTTCTTTGTTATCGTGCCGGATGATGAGCACGAGGGCTGCTTCCTGCCGTACCTGTACGTCCAGCTCAAAGATGGCTACACATTGGACGATGTGCGCGATAAGATCAATGCCTGCCTGCCGGAACGTTACATGCGTCCGGTGGAGATTTTCACCGTACCGGAACGCCCGTTCTTCCACTTCAAGACCAACCGTATTGGCCTGAGCAAAGAAATCATCGCCAAGCGCAACCAGCAGAAAGAGAAAGCCAAGCGCAACAGCTTTGCCGATGGCTGCATTGCCTGATGACTTTGGCGTGATAAAATCATGATAATGTAACGGCATGTGCCCACCTTATGATAGAGATAAGGGGGCACATGCTTTTTGTTTTGGGGTGGGGGAGCGGATGAAGATGAACGGTACGCGCGGTTGGGGGATAGGGGAGAAGGGCAATCGGATTCCGGTGCGGGGGAGATACTTGTGAAGTTGTAAAGGCAATACCGCATAATTCTAAGTGCCGATACGGCGAGCGAGGTGCGGCAG
>ENA-UOOA01005454-UOOA01005454.1-human-gut-metagenome-genome-assembly--contig:-P61old-NODE-5454-length-13254-cov-6.254792_pt1 | contig 13254 bp, 10 predicted proteins | sample MGYA00242467_ERZ724014 | MGnify/ENA metagenome assembly ERZ724014
GGGATTTTTTTATAAAGAAAGCATTGCTTCCGGCACAAGAGCCGCTGCAAGAGGCGGATACACGGCTGTGTGCGCCATGCCGAATCTCAATCCCGTGCCGGATAATCTTGATTCTTTGCGCGTACAGCTTTCCATAATAGAAAAAGGCGCGGCAATCAAGGTGTATCCTTACGGCGCGATCACGAAAGGAGAAAAAGGGGATGAAATTGCCGCGCCGGAAGAACTCGCTCCGTATGTTTGCGGTTTTTCGGACGACGGACAAGGCGTGCAGCGGGAAGAAATCATGCGAATGGCGATGGAGAGAATAAAACGCTTAGGCAAGGTGCTTGCGGCGCATTGCGAAGACGAATCTTTGATCCGCGGCGGCTATATCCGCGAAGGACGGTATTCGAAAGAACACTCACATAAAGGGATAGATCCCGCAAGCGAATATATGCAGGTGAAGAGAGATCTTTCCCTTGCCGAAGAAACAGGCGTGAAGTATCATGTGTGTCACGTATCTGCAAAAGAGAGCGTGCAGGCGATACGAGAGGCAAAACGCCGCGGGGTAAACGTTACTTGCGAAACCGCCCCTCATTATCTGTTGCTTACGGAAAACGACTTGCGGGAAGAGGGAAGATTCAAGATGAATCCGCCGCTCGGCAGCGAAGAAGATCGCGCCGCATTGATCGAGGGAATAAAAGACGGCACGATCGATATGATTGCAACAGATCACGCGCCTCACTCTGCGGAAGAAAAAGCGCGCGGGTTGCAGGCAAGCCCTTTCGGAATCGTCGGATTGGAAACCGCTTTCCCGCTTTTATACACGAGATTTGTAAAAACGGGCGAAATTACGGCGGAAAAACTTACGCGGCTATTGTGCGTAAATCCGCGGAAACGGTTTGATCTTCCCTTGACGAAAGAAGATTACACCGTGTTTGAAATCGGCAGAGAATATACGATAGAGCCGAAAGAGTTTTTATCCAAAGGCAAAAGCACGCCGTTCGAAGGCGAAAAGGTGTACGGGAAATGTTTGTTGACGGTTTGCGGAGGTAAAACGGTATGGCAAGAAAATTCGACAGAAAATTGATTCTCGAAGACGGCGGAGAATATTTCGGCTACGGCTTCGGGGCAAAGGAAGAACGCGTGATCGAAGTGGTTTTCAATACTTCGATGGCGGGCTATCAGGAAATTATTTCCGATCCGTCATATACGTTTCAAGGGGTGGTAAATACTTATCCGCTGATCGGCAATTACGGCGTTAATGACGAAGACGACGAAACTAAAATGCCTACGATCGGCGGATTGATCGTGGCGGAATATAACGACGTTCCGTCGAATTTCAGAAGCAGGGAAACGCTTTCCGAAAAACTCAGACGGTTTTCCGTGCCGGCGATCGAGGGCGTAGATACCAGAAAGCTGGCGCGCAGCATACGCGATCACGGCTCGCGAATGGGCATAATCACGGACGCGGATACAAGCGTAAAAGAAGGTCTGGAAAAAATAGCAAAAGCGGGTATGCGTCACGACGCGGTCAGCCTGGTGTCCACAAAAAAAGCATGGCGCGCGCCGGCGGAAAACGCAAAGTATAAAGTGGCGGCGATCGATTGCGGCATCAAACTGAATATCGTTCGTTCTCTGAACGCGAGAGGGGCGGACGTAACCGTGTTTCCGTACAACGTAACGGCGGAAGAGATCGAAAAATTCGCCCCGGACGGACTTTTTCTTTCCAACGGACCGGGCGATCCGCAGGACGTTACGCCCGTGATAGAATTGATAAAAAAACTCAAAGGGAAATATCCGATTTTCGGAATTTGCCTCGGGCATCAGATGATTGCGCTTGCGTACGGCGCAAAGACGTATAAATTGAAATTCGGGCATCGCGGCGGAAACCATCCGGTGAAAAACCTGATTACGGGAAAGGTGGAAATCACCTCGCAGAACCACAGTTATGCGGTAGAGGCGGATTCCGTTTTCGGCACGGGACTTGAAATTACGCATATCAATCTGCTCGATCATACGGTGGAGGGGCTGCGTTCGGAAAAGGACAACGTATTTTCCGTGCAGTATCATCCGGAAAGCGCGCCCGGGCCGGAAGACAGCGGATATTTGTTCGATGAATTTATCGAAAACATGAAAAAGCAATCGAAATAAGAAAAACATGGGTGAAAAATATGCCGAAGAGAAGCGATTTAAAAAAGATAATGGTGATAGGAAGCGGCCCGATAATCATCGGTCAGGCGGCGGAATTCGATTACGCCGGCACGCAGGCTTGCCTTGCGCTTAAAGAAGAAGGGTACGAAGTTGTACTTTGCAATTCCAACCCCGCAACGATTATGACGGATACGTCTGTTGCGGATAAGGTGTATATGGAGCCTTTAACGCTCGAATATACGGCAAAAATCATTCGATACGAACGCCCGGACGCGATTATACCGAGTATCGGCGGACAAACCGGACTCAATCTTGCAATGCAACTTGAAAAAAAAGGCGTTCTGAAAGAATGTCGCGTGCAATTGCTCGGTACAAAAAGCGAAAGCATCGAACGCGCGGAAGATCGTGCGTTATTCAAGAAGTTATGCGAAGAAATCGGCGAGCCTGTCTGTCCTTCGGAAATTGCGCACAGCGTGGAAGAGGGCGCGGCGGCGGCAAGGCGGATCGGATATCCGGTGGTGCTTCGTCCGGCGTTTACGCTTGGCGGCACAGGCGGCGGTTTCGCGGATACCGAGGCGGAATTTTACGAAATGATGGAAAACGCGCTGGAGCTTTCTCCCGTTCACGAAGTGCTGATCGAGAAGAGCGTAAAGGGGTATAAAGAAATCGAATACGAAGTGTTGCGCGATAAAAACGATACGGCAATCGTAGTGTGCAATATGGAAAATCTTGATCCGGTGGGCGTGCATACGGGCGATTCGATTGTGGTTTGCCCGAGCCAGACGCTGGCAAACAAAGAATATCAGATGCTCAGAAATTCCGCGCTGAAAATTATCCGCGCGCTGAAAATAGAAGGCGGGTGCAACGTGCAGTTCGCGCTTGATCCGTATTCGTTTAACTACTATGTTATAGAAGTGAATCCGCGCGTTTCCCGCTCTTCCGCGCTTGCCAGCAAAGCGAGCGGCTTTCCCATTGCGCGCGTTTCCGCCAAGATAGCCGTAGGGCTTACGCTCGACGAAATCAGACTCGCAAACACGCCCGCATGTTTCGAGCCGGCGCTCGACTACGTCGTTACGAAAATGCCGCGGTTTCCGTTCGATAAATTCGCGGGAGCGAGCAATAAACTTTCCACGCAGATGAAGGCCACGGGCGAAGTGATGAGCGTGGGCAGAAACTTTGAAGAAAGCTTATTGAAAGCGGTGAGATCGCTGGAAATCGGCGCGAGCCATTTGTTTTTGAAAAAAGCGGAAAGGATGACTACGGAAGAGTTGCTTGCGTATATAGCCGACGCTACCGACGATCGTATCTTTATGATCGCGGAGCTTTTCCGCCGCGGAAGAACGGAAGACGAAATCGCAAAAATCACAAAAATCGACAAATTTTTCCTTACAAAAATCAGACATATCACCCAAAAGGAAGAAGAGGCAAAACAAAATATTTTCGACGAAGAAACTTTGAAGGAATGTAAGCAATACGGCTTTTCGGATAAAGCAATCGCAAGACTTTGGAATACTACGGAAAAGGCGGTATGCGATTTCAGAAAAGAACACGGAATCGTACCGAAATACAAAGCGATCGATTCCTGCGCTTCCGAATTCGACGCGTATATTCCCTATTATTATTCCACGTATAATGCAGATGAAAACGAATCTTCGAAAGATCGCACCGCGCCGGCGATTATCGTGCTCGGCGCCGGTCCGATTCGTATCGGTCAGGGCGTAGAATTCGATTATTCCACGGTGCATGCCGTGCAGACGATTAAAAATTCGGGCTACAGAGCGGTGATTATCAATAATAATCCCGAAACGGTTTCCACCGATTATACCACTTCCGATAAACTTTATTTCGAGCCGCTTACCACAGAAGACGTGATGAATGTTGCGGAAATCGAGAAGCCGTACGGCGTGATCGCTTCTTTGGGCGGACAGACGGCAATCAATCTTGCCGAATCGCTTGAAAAGCGCGGGCTGAGAATTATCGGAACGGATTGTAAGGCGATAGATAAAGCGGAAGATCGCGATTTATTCGAAAAACTTTTGGAGGATCTGAAAATTCCGAAACCCGAAGGAAAGGCGGTAACCGACATAGAAGACGGCGTGAAAACGGCGGAAAAGATCGGTTATCCCGTGCTGGTGCGTCCGTCGTTCGTGCTGGGCGGCAGAGCGATGCAGATCGTAGCGAACGAAGAAGGATTGCGGAAATATCTGAAAAACGCCGCGGAAATCGGTGAAGAAAAGCCGGTGCTTGTAGATCGTTACATTGTGGGAAAAGAGGTGGAAGTAGACGCGATCTGCGACGGCACCGATGTATTCGTGCCGGGAATCATGGAGCTTGTGGAGCGAACGGGCGTGCATAGCGGCGACAGTATCAGCGTTTATCCGCCGTTTAGTATATCCGATAAAGTAAAGGGAATAATATTGCATTATACGAGGAAACTCGGACTTGCCATCGGAATCGTGGGATTGTACAACATTCAGTTTATCGTGGATAAAAACGATTGCGTGTATATCATCGAGGTAAATCCGAGATCTTCAAGAACGGTTCCGTTCCTGTCTAAAGCCACGGGATATTCTCTTGCGGACATCGCCACGGAGGTGATTTTGGGTAAAACGCTGAAAGAACAGGGCATTTTCTCCATTTATCCGGAAGAAAAAAAGAGAAATTACGTTAAAGTACCCGTATTTTCATTCAGTAAAATCCGCGGGATAGACTCTTATCTTTCCCCGGAAATGAAATCCACGGGCGAGGCAATAGGCTACGACGATAAGTTGAACAGAGCGTTGTATAAAGCGTTGCAGGCTTCGGGAATGAAGTTGCAGAATTACGGAACGGTGTTCGTTACCGTTTGCGATAAAGATAAAGAAGAGGCTTTGCCGCTGATCAGAAGATTTTACAATCTCGGCTTCAATATCGAAGCTACGAGCGGTACGGCGGCATTTTTGAAAGCGAACGGAATCCGCACGAGAAAACTGAAAAAAATCAGCGACGGATCGGAAGATATCCCGAATGCCCTTCGTCAGGGTTATATCGCCTATGTGGTGAATACCGGCGACGTTTCGCAAAGCGGCACGAATACGGACGGCTATAAAATTCGTAAAATCGCCACCGAAAATAACATTACCACGTTTACGGCGCTGGATACCGTAAAAGTGCTGCTTGACGTGCTTGAAGAAACCACGCTGTGCGTTTCTACGATAGACAGCTGATTTTTCAAGAAACGGACGCTTTAAAAAAACAAACGAGAGGTGAAACATGAAACAAATTTTTCCACAAATCATATCCAACGAAAAAATAGCCGAAAACGTTTATGAAATGAAACTTTCCGGCGACTTTTCGGCGATCACGAACGCCGGGCAATTTATCAATCTTACGGTAGAGGGGTGTTATCTTCGCCGCCCGATTTCCGTCTGCGACGCGGAAAACGGCGTATTGACGCTTGTTTTTAAAGTGGTGGGCAAAGGTACGGAGATTATGAGCGGCATGAAACCCGGAAAAACGGTGGATCTGCTTGCCGGACTCGGCAACGGCTACAACCGGGAAAAGAGCGGAGAACGCCCGCTGCTTGTCGGCGGCGGAGTAGGCGTGCCTCCGCTGTATAAACTTTGCAAAGATCTCATCCGCCGGGGCGCAAAGCCCGTTGTCGTTCTCGGATTCAACAGGGCGGCGGAAGCGTTTTATCAAGAAAAATTCGAAGCGCTCGGCGCGGAAACGTATCTTTGTACGGCAGACGGCAGTCTGGGCGAAAAAGGATTTGTCACCGACGTGATCCAACGGCTCGAATACACATATTTTTATGCCTGCGGGCCTATGCCGATGTTCAGAGCTTTGGAAAAAATCGCCGCGACGGACGGCGAGTACAGCTTTGAAGAGCGCATGGGCTGCGGCTTCGGCGTTTGTATGGGCTGCTCGGTGCAGACGAAAAACGGCGCAAAAAGGATATGCAAAGAAGGTCCGGTCCTTCAAAGGAGTGAAATTATATGGTGAATACGAAAGTAACTTTGTCCGGCTGGGAACTCGATAACCCGATCATTCCTGCAAGCGGCACGTTCGGCTACGGAAAAGAATTTGCCGAAATTTACGACATCAACGTTCTCGGCACATTTTCGTTTAAAGGCACAACGGTTGAGCCGCGCTTCGGGAATCCTACGCCGAGAATCGCGGAAAGCGATACGGGAATCGTAAATTCCATCGGGTTGCAGAATCCCGGAATGGAACACGTTCTCTTGCACGAATTGCCGGAAATGAAGAAATTTTTCCGTAAAAAAGTGATTGCGAACGTAAGCGGTTTTTCCGTGGAGGAATACGTCCGCCTTTGCGAACGCTTCGGCAAAGAAGAACAGGTAGGCATTCTGGAAGTGAACGTAAGCTGCCCTAACGTGAAAGCCGGCGGACTTGCGCTCGGCACGTCGTGCGAAAACGTGTTCGGCGTGGCAAAAGCGGTGAAACAGGTGACGGATAAGCCGATTTACATGAAGCTTTCTCCCAACGTAACGGATATCGCCGCCATTGCAAAAGCCTGCGAAGAGGGCGGCGCAGACGGAATCAGCCTGATCAATACGATGACGGGAATGAGAATCGATTTAAAAACCAAAAAGCCGATCATCGCGCGGAAAATCGCGGGATATTCGGGAAAAGCGCTGTTTCCGGTTGCGTTGCGCATGGTATATCAGGTGTACGAAGCCGTAAAAATTCCCATCATCGGGATCGGCGGCGTATCTTCCGCGGAGGACGCGGTGGAAATGATGCTGGCGGGCGCAAGCGCCGTGGGCGTCGGCGCGGCGAATTTAACCGATCCGTTCGCAAGTAAAAAAATCGTTGAAAATCTGCCGGGCGTAATGCAAAAATACGGCATAGAAAATCTGAAAGACATTATAGGAGCTGCACACAATGGCTAAAGACGTGATTATCGCGCTCGATTTTGCGGGCGCAAAAGAAACGCTGGAATTTCTCGATTTATTCGGAGAGAAAAAACCTTTCGTGAAAATCGGAATGGAATTGTTTTATGCGGAAGGGCCTTCGATCGTAAAGGAAATTAAAAATCGAGGACATAAGATTTTTCTCGATCTGAAATTGCACGATATTCCAAACACGGTGAAAAAGGCGATGAAAGTGCTTTCTTCGCTCGACGCGGATATGTGCAATCTTCATGCCGCAGGCGCAAGCGAAATGATGAAAGCCGCGATCGAAGGATTAACCCGCGAGGACGGAACGCGCCCGCTGCTGATCGCCGTAACCCAACTTACCAGCACCGACGAAAGGACGTTACGCGAAGAGCTTTTAATCGGGACTTCTATGGAACAAACCGTACAAAGCTATGCGCTTAACGCGAAAAAATCCGGACTCGACGGGGTGGTCTGTTCGCCGTTGGAAGCGGGGAAGGTACACGAGCTTTGCGGCGGAAATTTTCTTACGGTTACGCCCGGCGTGCGTTTTGCCGACGGCGATCAGGGGGATCAGAAGAGAATTGCAACGCCCGAAAGGGCAAGAATGCTCGGCTCGGATTATATCGTAACGGGACGCCCGATTACCGCCGCGCGCGATCCGAAAGCGGCGTACGAAAGATGCGTGAAAGAATTTCTCGGAAAATAACAGGAGATCGGATTTATGGAAAATATCAAAGAAACGATTGCGAAAGATTTATTAAAGATTAAAGCGGTGTTTTTCAGCCCGGAGCAGCCGTTTACGTGGGCAAGCGGAATCAAAAGCCCGGTGTATTGCGATAATCGGCTTACGCTTACTTCGCCAAAAGTAAGAACGGACGTTGAAAACGCGCTTGCCGCCGTGATCGAAAAAGAATATCCCGAAGCGGAAGTATTGATGGGAACGTCTACCGCCGGAATAGCGCATGCCGCGATTACCGCTCATATTCTCGGCATGCCTATGGGGTACGTTCGTGCGGGAGCAAAAGATCACGGAAGAAAAAATCAGATAGAAGGAAAGCTGGAAAAAGGCGAAAAAGTCGTTGTGGTGGAAGATTTGATATCCACCGGCGGCAGCGTACTCGAAGTGGTAGACGTATTGCGCGAAGCGGGGGCGGAAGTACTCGGCGTTGCGAGTATTTTTACGTACGGCATGAAAAAGGGAATCGAGCGGCTGCGGACGGCGGGAGTGCGCAACGTCAGCCTTTGCGATTTCGATACCGTTGCGAAAATCGCGGCGGAAGAAAACTACGTTCGCCCGGAAGACGTGCAAAGATTGATTGCGTTCAGAGACAATCCGTCGGACGAAAGCTGGATTAAGCCGTAAAACAAAAACGAAGGAATACAGAAAATGAGAAACGTATTGAATATTCTTGATTTAAGCACCCGTGAGATCGACGAACTTATCTCCGTTGCGGAAGATATTGCGGCAAATCCCGAAAAATATCAGGATAAGTGTAAGCACAAACGCCTTGCAACGCTTTTTTTCGAGCCGTCTACACGCACAAGACTGAGTTTCGAATCGGCCATGCTTTCTCTCGGCGGCAGCGTACTCGGCTTTGCCGGCGCGGGGCAGAGCTCCGCTTCGAAAGGCGAAAGCGTTTCCGATACGGTTGAAGTGGTTTCCGGCTATGCGGATATTATCGCCATGCGGCATTTTAAAGAGGGCGCGCCGGACGTAGCGATTCGCCGGGCGTTTATCCCCGTGATCAATGCGGGCGACGGAGGCAGGTATCATCCCACGCAGACGCTTGCCGATCTGCTTACGATCCGCCGTAAAAAAGGCCGTTTCGAAAACTTGACGATCGGTTTTTGCGGAGATCTGAAATACGGCAGGACGGTGCATTCGTTGATCGGCGCGATGTCGAGATATTCCGGCACAAAATTCGTGCTGATATCGCCCGAAGAATTGCGCCTGCCCGATTACATAAAAAAAGAATATATCGAAAAAAAAGGCATTGCGTATGAGGAAAGCGTTTCTCTGGAAGATTCTATCGGCAAAGCGGATGTTCTGTATATGACAAGAATACAAAAAGAACGTTTTGAAAGCGAAGAAGAATATGAGCGCCTGAAAGACGTGTACATTCTCACCGAAGAAAAGATGCGGCTCGCGAAAAACGACGCGATAATTATGCACCCGCTGCCGCGAGTCAACGAAATTTCCGTGAAAGTGGACGACGATCCGCGCGCATGCTATTTTGAGCAGACGCGTTGCGGAAGATGGATGCGCATGGCGCTGATTCTGAAACTGCTTGCCGAAAAGGATCTTCCGGATCACAGAAAACGAAACAACGAATACGAAGATTCTTCGGCCGTCTGTAAAAATCCGCGCTGCATTACAACCGTCGAACGGGAATTGACTAAACTCGTGTATAAAGACGACGACGGCGCGATCCGCTGCGCATATTGCGACGAACGCATATAAGTATGTAAATGATTGCGGCAGGCGAAAACCTGTTTTCAAATTTGTTTCAAGCGCATTTGTTTTTAAGCGCCCGGACGGCGACAGCGTTTCAGGAAAAATACCGCAGAAACGGCATCATCAAAATTTCACGAGAATATTTTGCAATATGCTTGACAGGGAAAATAATTTCTGCTACAATTAAGCTGTTGGAAGTTCTTTGTGACTGACGGAGTTTTGCAGAGTACTGCAAGGGAGCAAAGAATGATTCGGGAAATTATCCTGTTACAAAGCCGACCGTCTGGGCGCACTTTAAGAGTTTTACGCTTGAAGTGCGCCCTTTTTGTTTTTTAATTTTCAGGAGGAGACAGTTATGAAAAAAGTCGGAATCGTTATGGGCAGCGACAGCGATTTGCCCGTAATCAAAAAAGCAACCGATATTCTCGATGAGCTCGGCGTGCCGTATGAAGTGCATATTTATTCCGCTCACCGCACGCCGGTTCACGCCCGGAATTTTGCGCTCGCAGCGGGCGAAAACGGATTCGGCGTGATGATAGCGGCTGCCGGCATGGCGGCGCATCTTGCGGGGGCGATTGCGGCAAACACGATTTTGCCCGTGATCGGCATCCCCTGCAAGTCGTCTTGCTTCGACGGAATGGACGCGCTGCTTTCAACGGTGGAAATGCCTTCCGGCGTTCCGGTGGCAACGGTGGCGGTGGGCGGCGGAGCGAATGCCGCGCTGCTTGCGGCGCAGATCCTTGCCGTAAACGATCAGGATCTTGCCGCCAAACTTGCAAACAGGAGATTGCGCGAAGAAGAAGCCGTTCTGAAAAAGGACGAGCGTGTAAACGAAATGCTTAAAAATCTTTAATATTATCGAACAGAGGTGACGACTATGGAGAAGAAAGAATTGCTTTATGAAGGAAAAGCCAAAAAGGTTTTTGCTACCGACAAGCCCGACGTGTTGCTTGTTTCCTATAAAGACGACGCAACCGCGTTTAACGGGCTGAAAAAAGGGACGATTTCCGGCAAGGGCGCTATCAACAACCGAGTGACTAACTTTATGATGCGCTTGCTTGAAAAAAACGGAATTCCCACGCATTTTATCGAGGAATTGAGCGATCGGGAAACGTTAGTAAAAAAAGTTTCGATTGTTCCGCTCGAGGTGATTATCCGCAATATTTCCGCGGGTTCGTTCGCAAAGCGTTACGGCGTTGAAGAAGGCATTGTTTTCGATCGGCCGACGATTGAATTTTCCTACAAAAACGACGAGCTCGGCGATCCGCTGATCAACAGCTATCATGCGTTGGCATTGCGGCTTGCCGCACCCGAAGAAATCGAAACGATCAAAACTCTCGCTTTTAAAGTGAATACCGTTCTTAAAGATTTTTTCGGAAAGCTGAATATCGATCTTGTGGATTTCAAGCTGGAATTCGGTCGGCTTTCCAACGGAACAATCGTACTTGCCGACGAGATTTCGCCCGATACCTGCCGTTTTTGGGATCGCGATACGCACGAAAAGCTTGATAAAGATCGTTTCCGCAGAGATCTCGGCGGCGTGGAAAACGCTTATCGGGAAATCATGAAGCGCATTTTCGGAGAGTAAGGCTGCGTACGTTTGCTCTGCCCGGCGAATAAGGCGATTTCAGAAACGGAGAGATAAATATCAATGGGAAAAATCAAAGAAGAATGCGGCGTTTTCGGGATTTACGGCTCAAAATGCGAGGACGTGGCGCAACTGACGTATTACGGTCTGTTTGCGTTGCAGCATCGGGGGCAGGAAGCGTGCGGAATTGTTGTAAACGACGACGGCCTTTTTAATTCTTATAAAGATACCGGACTTGTGAACGATGTGTTCACCGCCGAACGGCTTGCTTCGCTCGGCAACGGCAATATGGCAGTCGGTCACGTGCGCTATGCAACCACGGGCGCAACGGACAGGATCAACGCGCAGCCTATCGTGGTGAATCACATCAAGGGGCGCATGGCGCTGGCGCATAACGGCAATCTGATCAATTCATACGAACTCAGAAGCGAACTTGAACTTAAAGGCTCGATTTTCCATACCACATCCGATACCGAGGTTATCTCCTACATAATCATCGAAGAACGTTTGAAAACCGCAACGATCGAAGACGCGGTAGATCATGCGATGGATCGCATAAAAGGCGCTTACTCGCTGGTGATCATGTCGCCCTCTAAACTTATCGCGGTAAGAGACGAGAACGGTTTTCGCCCCCTGTGCTACGGCAAGACTGCCGAAGGCGATTGGGTTGTCGCTTCGGAAAGTTGCGCGCTTGACGCGGTGGGAGCGGAGCTGATACGCGATATCGAGGCGGGCGAAATTGTTGTATTCGATAAAAACGGAGTACGCAGCATTACAAATCATTGCGGAAAAAAGCCGCACAAAATGTGCGTTTTCGAGTATGTTTATTTCGCACGCCCCGATTCTGTTGTAGACGGCTGTTCCGTTCATGAAACGAGAACGCGTGCCGGCGCATATCTCGCTATAGAGCATCCTGTTTCGGCGGATGTTGTGATCGGCGTGCCGGATTCGGGAATCGACGCCGCCATCGGCTACTCCAAGCAATCGGGCATTCCGTATGAATTAGGGTTTATTAAAAATAAATACATCGGCAGAACGTTTATAGCGCCCGGGCAGAAAAGTCGCGAAAACAAGGTGAAGATCAAACTGAATCCTATTGTCGGCACGGTAAAAGGCAAAAGGGTGGTGCTGATCGACGACTCGATTGTGCGCGGAACTACAAGCGCAAGAATCGTAAAGTTGCTGCGTGAAGCGGGGGCAAAGGAAGTGCATATGCGCGTCAGCGCGCCTCCGTTTTTGAATCCGTGCTACTACGGTACGGATATAGATTCCAGAGAAAATCTTATCGCCTGTCACCACTCTACGGAAGAGATTGCCGGAATGATCGGCGTGGATTCTCTCGGCTATCTCAGCGTTGAAGGCGTGAAAAAAATTGCTTGCGGCGTGAAAGGGAAAGGCTATTGTACCGCCTGTTTCGACGGCGATTATCCTACCGCCATACCGGAACACACCGAAAAAAGCAGGTTTGAATATAAAATTACGTCAAACGAAAAGGAGAATAAAGAATGAGCTACTCAAAATCAGAAAGTTATGCTGCGGCGGGCGTTGATATCACCGCAGGATACAAGGCGGTTGAGTTGATGAAGGCTCACATCGCAAAAACCTTAACGCCGGGCGTCTGTTCCGACGTAGGCGGCTTCGGCGGCCTTTTTGAACTTGATTTAACGGGCATTGCCAAACCCGTGCTGGTAAGCGGTACAGACGGCGTGGGAACAAAATTGAAAATCGCTTTTTTAACGGATAAGCACGATACCGTCGGCATTGATTGCGTTGCGATGTGCGTGAACGATATTATTTGTTGCGGCGCAAAACCGCTGTTTTTCCTTGATTATATTGCCTGCGGAAAAAATTATCCCGAAAAAATCGCTTCGATCGTAAGCGGCGTTTGCGAAGGCTGCGTTCAGTCCGGGGCTGCGCTTATCGGCGGCGAGACCGCCGAAATGCCGGGCTTTTATCCGGTAGACGAATACGATCTGGCGGGCTATTGCACCGGCGTTGTGGATAAAGAAAAAATTATCGACAATTCCGCCATGCGCGCGGGCGACGTAATTATCGCGTTGCCGTCGAGCGGCGTTCATTCAAACGGCTTTTCTCTCGTGAGAAAGGTTTTCGATGTGGAAAACGGCAAAATCGATCTGCCGCTCGAAGAGCTTGGAGGCAAGTCGCTCGGAGAAACTTTGCTTACGCCCACAAAG
>ENA-UOOA01005456-UOOA01005456.1-human-gut-metagenome-genome-assembly--contig:-P61old-NODE-5456-length-13250-cov-114.441986_pt1 | contig 13250 bp, 10 predicted proteins | sample MGYA00242467_ERZ724014 | MGnify/ENA metagenome assembly ERZ724014
GCCTCATCCGTGCGGTCGGCCTGATTCTGCTTGGCTGGGGCATTGTGCAGGTCGGCCTCAGCTTCCAGTCCCACGATCCCAGCCAGCGTTCCAATGGATTCCTGACGCTTGCCGGCGGTGTCGTCATTACCTTTGCAAAGGAAATCCTCAACCTCATCGTCGGCTGATCCGGTTTCCGAAAAAGGGGCGGTCGCAAAGACCGCCCCGAAGGGAGGTGTAACGAATGTCGGATAACTGGATTGTGCAGAACCTGGAAAATGCACTGGAAGTCTGGAACGATAAGCTGTCTGAGATTTGGCAGCTGATCACGCAGTCACCGCAGACATTCAAAGGTGGCTCGATCTGGTCGGTTATTTGCAGTATCCACGGAGCGCTGCAGGCCATCGGCTATGCGCTGTTGGTGTTGTTTTTCGTAGTGGGAGTTGTGAAAACCTGCGGCTCCTTTGCAGAGCTGAAAAAGCCGGAGCACGCGGTGAAGTTGTTCGTCCGTTTTGCGATTGCTAAAGGCCTGATTACCTACGGCATGGAGCTGATGATGGCGATTTTGGAGATTATTCAGGGCGTGGTCAGTACGATTATGAACTCTGCCGGATTTGGAAGCCCGCAGGCAACGGTGCTGCCGCAGGAGATTATTACGGCTGTGGAGGATTGCGGTTTCTTTGAGTCTATACCCTTGTGGGCGGTAACGCTTATCGGTGGCCTGTTCATTTGGGTGCTGTCCTTCGTGATGATTCTGAGTGTATATGGTCGCTTTTTCAAAATGTACATGTACACCGCGCTTGCGCCGGTTCCTCTTTCGGCCTTTGCCGGAGAACCTACGCAGAACATCGGCAAGAGCTTCCTGAAAAGCTATGCGTCGGTATGCCTGGAGGGAGCGATCATTGTTCTGGCCTGCATCATCTTCTCGGTGTTTGCCTCCAGCCCTCCGGTTGTCGATCCGGACGCTGCAGCAGCCTCTATGGTGTGGAGCTACATCGGCGAGCTGATTTTCAATATGCTCATTTTGGTCGGCGCAGTGAAGATGGCAGACCGGCTTGTGAAGGAGATGATGGGTATCTGATATGGCAAAGCGTGTACTGAATCAATGGCGCGGATATAGCGTGGCTGATTGCGATTGCAAATATTGTCTCTATTACGGCGGCAGAAAGAAAGGCGAAGTAAATTGCCTTGCAGAGGAATGTGTCTGCAAGGAGGAACTTCAGGAGGCTCTGCGCCGGGAAAGGAATGAAAATGGAAGTCAAAATCAATAGAGAGATTCGGAACTATACCGAGTCTATGTTTTTCGGACTGTCCCTCAGACAGTTCGTTTTTTCTTTACTGGCTGTTGGCGTTGCGGTGCTTTTGTACTTTGTTTTGAAACCCTATGTGGGAACAGAAACGGTTTCGTGGATGTGCATCCTTGGTGCTGCACCCTTTGCGGCAATGGGCTTTGTGAACTACAACGGTATGACCGCAGAGCAATTTGTGTGGGCTTGGCTCCGCAGCGAAATGCTGGAGCCCAAGCAGATCAAGTTCGAGCCGGTGAATATCTACTACGAGGCGTTGAAGGACGCTATCGATGAACGCGAAAAGGAGGCCTACAAGCGCAATGATTAAGAGTATCAAAGCGATTCTTGCACAGGACAAGGAGAAGTTTAAGGTTCCGAGAAAGGTGCAGGATCTTATTCCAATCAAAAGCATCTGGCCGGATGGCATTTTTAAGTTTGGGAATAAGTTCTCTAAGTCCTTCCGATTCTCGGACATCAACTATCTGGTGGCGAGCCGCGAGGATAAAGAGAGCATGTTCCTGACATACTCGGAGCTTCTGAACAGCTTGGACAGCGGAGCTACCACGAAGATCACCATCAATAACCACAGTCTGAACAGGTCGGATTTTGAGGAATCCATCCTGATGCCCATGAAGCAGGACGGGCTGGATGAGTACCGCAAAGAATATAACGATATGCTCCTGGACAAGGCGACCGGAGCAAACGGCATCACGCAGGAAAAGTATATTACCATCACCGTGGCTAAGAAGGACATCGAGGAAGCACGGGCATATTTTGCGAGAATCGGAGCGGATTTGACCGCCCATTTCGCAAACCTGGGTTCCAAGTGTGTGCCCCTGAACGCCGTTGAGCGGATGCGCATTCTCCACGACTTTTATCGCCCCGGTGATGAGGCGGCATTCTCGTTTGATATGAGCCGAAAGGCGCGTCTGGGGCATGATTTCCGTGACTACATCTGCCCGGACAGCATAGAGCGTACTGCGGATCATATCAAGCTGGGCGAGAAATATGCCAGAGTGCTTTTCCTCAAGGACTACGCCAGCTATATCAAGGACAGCATGTTCTCGGAGCTGACCGAGCTAAACCGCAATCTCATGCTCTCCATTGATGTGATCCCCATCCCTACCGATGAAGCCGTCCGTGAGGTGGAGCGCCTCTTGCTGGGCGTGGAAACGAACATCACCGGCTGGCAGAGAAGGCAGAATCAGAACAACAATTTCTCCGCTGTGGTCCCCTATGATATGGAGCTTCAGCGCAAGGAATCCAAGGAATTTTTGGACGACCTGACCACCCGTGACCAGCGCATGATGTTTGCGGTGGTCACAATGGTGATTACCGCAGACACCAAGGAGCAGTTGGATCTGGATACGGAAACGGTGCTGTCTACGGCGAGAAAGCACATGTGTCAGATGGCCACGCTGAAGTACCAGCAGACGGATGGGCTGAATACGGTGCTCCCCATCGGGACGAGAAAAATCAATGCGTTCCGAACGCTCACGACAGAAAGCCTTGCGGTGCTGATGCCTTTCAAGGTGCAGGAGATCATGGATAAGGGCGGTATTTACTTCGGCGAAAATGCCATTTCCCACAATCTCATCATGTGCAATAAGGCAAATCTTCTGAACCAGTCCGCTTTTCTGCTGGGTGTTCCCGGCTCCGGCAAGTCGTTCTCGGCAAAGGAGCTGATCACCTTCCTCATTCTGAACACCAACGATGATATTCTGATCTGTGACCCCGAGGGAGAATACGCGCCGCTTATTGAAGCCATGGGTGATCTCGGCTCGGTGATCCGTGTGTCTGCCGGCGGCAGAGACAGATTGAACGCCATGTATATGGTGGACGGGTACGGTGAAAACAACCCCATTGTCGTAAAGTCCGAGTTCATTATGTCTCTGATCGAGCAGATCGACAAGAAGGGCGTCGGCCCTCAGCACAAGTCGATCATCGACCGCTGCATCACCAATGTGTACCGCAATGCGGCAGACACCGGGACGATTCCCACTCTCTGCACCCTACGCGATATGCTGCTGGAGCAGCCTGAGCCTGAAGCGAAGCAGATCGCGCTGTCCCTTGAGCTCTATACCACCGGTTCTCTGGACATCTTCGGCAAGCAGTCCAATGTGGACCTCGACAAGCGTGTCGTGGCGTTCGATATTCACGGCCTCGGTTCCCAGCTCAAGCCCACCGGTCTGCTGGTGATCACGGACACCATGCTCAACCGCGTGACGCTGAACTGGAAGAAGGGCAAGCGCACCCATGTCTTTATTGACGAGTTCCATGTGGTGTTCGAGAACGAGTTCTCGGCGCAGTTCTTTAACTCCGCATGGCGGCAGTTCCGCAAGCGCAACGCCTACCCCACGGCGATCACGCAGAATGTGGAGTATCTGCTGGATTCCGTTCAGGCCAGCACCATGCTTTCCAACTCGGAATTTGTGGTTATGCTGAATCAGGCTGCCTCCGACAGAGGGCAGCTTGCCAAGCTCCTGAACATCTCCAATGAGCAGATGAGCTATATCACCAATGCCGACGCCGGCTGCGGACTGATCAAATACGGCTCTGCGCTGGTACCCTTCATCAATCGGTTCCCGCAGAACACAAAACTCTACCAGCTTATGACTACACGCCCCGGTGAGGGCAAATTTGCAAGAGGACGGGATTAACCCCGTCCTCCATTCTTTTGGGAGGAATACAAAATGAAAAAGAAAACCCTTGGAATCATCATCGTTTCCGTACTCGGCGCGGCAGCGATCTTTTGCAGCGCCATGTTTACGCATCAGTATCTGGATGCCAAGAACAGCAAGGCGGCATTTGACGATCTGACAAATCTGATTACGGAAATCGACGAGCCGCAGAAGGATACCGAAGCGGAGGAAGCAGATCTGAGTGCAGAAGAACTGGCGGCAGCAGAGGCGGCGCTGGCCCGTGAAAAGTATGCGGCGCTGTTTGCGCAGAACAACGACTTTATCGGCTGGATCAAGATTGATGGTACGAATGTCAATTACCCCGTCATGCAGACCCCGAACAAGCCGGACTTCTATCTGAAGCGCAACTTTGATAAATCGTACAGCGACTACGGCGTTCCCTATATTGACGAGGCCTGTATGACCGGGATCAGCAACAACCTTGTGATTTACGGCCATCACATGAACGACGGCTCTATGTTTGCCGACCTCTGTAAATACACCGACGCCGATTTCTGCAAAGAGCATCCAACGATTGCCTTTGACACGCTCTCCAGTCTCGGAAAATATGAGGTCATTGCCGCCTTCAAATTCAATACGAACCGCGAGACCTTCAAGTACAACGAATACACGCTGATGGATGAAACCCAGTTCGCCGAGTTCATGGAGAATGTCCATGCAAGACAACTCTATGACACGGGCGTTACTGCCGAATACGGAGATCAGCTTTTGACCCTTTCCACCTGCGAATATACCTATCCCAACGGTCGCTTCGTTGTCGTAGCGAAGAAGGTGTGACTTGTCTGCTCTGAAGGGAGGCGATGGCTTTGGGCAGGATAAAAACAAGAGAGAGCGTTAAGGATATCAAGATTCTTGATAAAGCGGCGGTTGTCTCCGAGCGCATGAAGACGGCGCTCGTCCGCTCCAAGGATCAGGCGGAAAACCTGATGGACGATGGGCAGATTTCCCCCTCCGAGTACGCGGAGAACAAAATCCGCTATGCCGCTGAGGATGTGACCGATCAGGTTTGGCACGAGGTTTCCGGCCAAACGAAAAAAGCCATTGAAAAAGGCAAGGAGGCGCACCGGGAGCACCGCAATGAAAAGCGCATCCACAAAAATGAAGAACGGGTTCGCCGCTATGAGGAGGAGCTGCGTAGGGGCGCGCCAAGCAGAACGCCGCGAGAGGAGGCTGCACGGCAGGCAGCGCGGCAAAATACGGAGGCCACACGGACAAGCATCCGGAGCAGACGAAACCAGACCATCAAATCTGCGGAGCGTACTGAACGCACCATCAAGCAGTCTGCTCGCTCTGCCGGGAAACAGACCGTAAAAGCCGGTGCAAAGGGAACGGTAAAGTCAACAGAGAGGGCGGTAAAGACTGCGGAGAAAACCTCCAAGGCTGCCATCAAAACCGCAGAGGCAACAGCGAAGGCAACGCAAAAGGCAGCGGCTGCGGCTGCAAAGGCTGCACAGAAAGCGGCGGAGATTGCTCGCCAGACTGCCATAGCCGCCTACAAAGCGGCTGTCGCGGCGGCGAAAGCTGTTGCGGCGGCAATCAAGGCCATAGCAGCGGCGATGAAAGCACTGGTTGCAGCCATCGCTGCCGGAGGCTGGGTCGCGGTCGCGGTCGTCGTGGTTATCTGCCTTGTTGCCTTGATTGCCTGCTCCTGCTTCGGCATTTTCTTTTCAAGCGAGGATACCGGCTCAGAAAAGACGATGCGGCAGGTCATTCAGGAAATCAACATGGATTACCAGAACGAGCTGGATGCCATCAAGGATTCCGTTGAATACGATGCGCTTGAAATGTCCGGTTCCCGTGCCGTGTGGCCGGAGGTGTTGTCGATCTATGCCGTCAAGACGACCTCTGATCCGGATAATCCCCAGGAGGTAGCAACGATCACTCCGGAAAAGGAACAGCTTCTGAAGGACCTGTTCTGGGAGATGAACGAAATCACCCACCGGACGGAAACAAAAACCGAGACGGTCATTGTGGAGACGGATGACGGCAACGGCAATATTCTTGAGGAAGAAGTGCAGGAGACGATTACGACGCTCTATATTACTGTCAGCCACAAGACGGCGGATGAGATGGCTGCGCAGTACGGCTTCAATGAGGATCAAAAGCAGCAGCTTGCAGAACTGCTTGCGCAGGACAGCAGTATGTGGGCGGCGGTGCTTTACGGAATCTACGGAGTGGATGACCAAATCGTTGCCGTTGCGCTTTCTCAGGTGGGCAATGTGGGCGGAGAGCCTTATTGGTCATGGTACGGCTTCGGCAGCCGCGTGGAGTGGTGCGCCTGCTTCGTCAGTTGGTGCGCAAATGAATGCGGATACATCGATATCGGTGTCATTCCGAAGTTCGCAGGATGTGTCAATGGTGTCCAGTGGTTCAAAGATCGTGGACAGTGGATAGACGGCTCTGCCGAGCCTGTCCCCGGAATGATTATTTTCTTTGATTGGGATAACAAGGGTTCGTCGGGTCCGCAGGATGGACAATCCGACCACACCGGTATTGTCCAAAAAGTCGAAAACGGTATCGTTTATACCGTTGAGGGAAACTCCGGTGATAGCTGTCGGGTAAACCAGTACAGCGTAGGTCACTACGAAATCCTCGGATATGGGGCACCGCAATATTAAAATAGGTGGCTATGGGCTTTATTGTCCCATAGCCACCTATTTTTCTTTTTTGTTTAGAATTTGATCCGGGATAATTGAGGTGTTCAGCAAATCACCCGGCTCAACCTTCAGCGCATCAGCAATATTAAATAGAACCTCTACGGAAAAGGGCCTGACGATATTCGGTGCTTCGATTGCGCTAAGATGCGAACGGCTCATCATCGCCTCTGCCGCAAGCTGTTCCTGCGACATACCTCGCATTTTACGAAGAACTGAAATTGTGATTCCCAGTTGAATAAATCTATCTCTATTTTTGAAGCCAATTTCTTTGCTCATTTGCTCCACCTCGAATCCATAATAATTATATGTTATTCTCTCTTGACTTTCTGTTCTCGCCGTGAAGCTATTGACTTATATATAGAGCAAAAATATAATAATAAGTGCAGACGAACAATAATATGCTCATTTGCTCTACTGTTATTCTTGGTGGTGTTTGTATGACCTGTTGTTTTATCGGGCATAGGAGAATTAAGCATAAAAAAGAGCTTGCAAGTCGATTGCGGGACAATATTTGCTATCTGCTTGAGCAGGGCGTAGCAACTTTTCTGTTTGGAGATCATTCCGAATTTAATACTCTCTGCTACAAGGTGGTTTCAGAACTAAGAGAAGTTTATCCCCAAATTCGCAGAATACACTATCGGACGGATTATCCTGATGCAGACGCTTATACGATGCAGTTCCTATTAGATGGATATGAGGACAGTATTTGCCCTGACGGAGTTGCTGCTGCCGGGAAAGCTGCTTATGTGGAACGCAATCAAGCTATGATTCAGGCAAGTGACTTTTGCGTCTTTTACTTTAATAACGAATACCTTCCGGCGAGTCGAAAAGAGTCGAAAAAAGCAATAACAAGCTATCAGCCCAAAAGCGGAACCGGGATTGCCTTTGACTATGCAAAAGCGCACGGAAGAACAATCATTAACCTATACGAAGAAGATGAACACTGCAATTAAGCATCGAATCTATTGGGATTCGTCTTTTTTGTGACATTTATATCCGAAGTCCCGTGCTTTACAACAAACACCTTTTGAGTTATTTGCACCATTGGAGCAGCCGGTGACGGCTGCTTTTCCTTTACGCTGATGAAGGGTGATAAGGTTGTTAAGATTTTCAATAAACATAGCAATTTGCTTTTGCTCTTTAATTGATGGAACAGGAACGACAAGTTCAAAGTAATCTCCCAAATTGTAATTTGTCCTTCCGTCGCCAGTTGAAATTGCCACTGCCCATTTCTTATGTCTTTCAGTGTTCAAAAAAGTACAAAGATATGATGGGTCAATAATTGTCTTATTTGGTCGTGTTACAATAGTAGCAAAACCTATTGATTTATCTTCATTTTCGCTAATTACAGCCGAAGTTCCAACATCTCCAGTATGTACAGTTATTACATCTCCTATCTGATGCATACGGCTTTCATTTGCCATAGCGAAAGATTTTTCTAAGAATATCGGTTTTTCTCCAAATTCGAATCTACCATCTTTTATGTCTGAATTTCTTATTAGAAGAATTCCCTCATCTGTATAATGTGCAGTCATAGTTGTGACCAAACCGATATAGATTTTTCCAAGTTCAGTAACCTTACGCTGTTCCCAAGAAAATGTTGAAGCGGTGAAGATCATAGAGATAAAAGCCTGAAAAAAGCCGAATAAAAATACACATTTACGCTGATGAAGGGTGATAAGGTTGTCGATGGCGGCAAAGAATTGCCCAATAATCTGTTGCTCGTCGTGTTTCGGCGCAAGCACATCAATATCGTTTATTGCTGTTTTGGATAAACTCGGTACACCAGTTGACTCATCTTTCTTTTTCCAGTCGATGTTTTGAAAAATATCAAAAGCATAATTCAGGTCAACTTTTTCTCTTGGAATGGCATAAAACAGCGTATCTACTGTCCAAAACGGGGCTTTAAGGATATACGGTCTATCGATTGTCCCTTTTCTGCCAATGCCAATCGCATCCCTATCATACGATAATGCGTCGTTCACGCTAAGCATATATCCGCCCGTTCCATAAACGGGTATAGTGCCTTCCGACAGATGTTTATAATCTCTGCCACTGCAAACATCAACAAGTTCCCCCAGCTTACGCTGTTCCCAAGAAAAATCAAAAGAGCCAAGGAAACACCTTGGCTCTCTTGTTAAGACCGCATATTTTTTCATTTTTCGGCTTGCTTTAGCGGTGATGGCACTCATTACGGCATATCAACCTCAAATCCACCGGTAAGAATGAACTGCCGCAAAAGCTGATCCGTTTTCATATTGACCTTGGGCGGAATCAACTTGGTTTGTTCATATGCTTCAAAGAACGCTTTTGCTTTGGTCTTATCAACGCTCTTTTTCAGCTCGTCAAACCTGCCAAACTCATTGATAGTCGCTTCATTCAAGTTAAGCCCCATCATATTCCTGAGTTTATCCTCATCAAGACCGAAGATAGTCGCAAAACGATGAATTTGGTCATCTTTTGCTCTAAACTGATACTCCGTGATGTAGTCACGAAGCGTTTTTCCGTCCTCGGCAATGACATCGCCTCGCTCAATGTCGTGCAGAAAGATGTTTGCGTATTTCTGCTCCTCTTGCGTTAGGGCAGCAAAAGTTTTGTGAAGTTCTGCCTTTGCTTGCTCAATAGATTCCTCGGACGAACCTTCCTGTCGAATCAATTTGAGGTACTTATCGAAGCGACTGTTCATATAATCGGCATCGATAACCCCTGTGTCAATTTCAGTCAGGTATCCAACAAGATCGTATGGTATATCTATGTCTTGTGATCCGGGATCATCGGGAGAAGCAGCGGAAAGCTCTTTATAACGCTGTGCCAAAATCAAAAATGCGTTCTCATCGAACTCCATTGTAATTTCAATCGAATTACCGCTTTCCTCGTCCTTGAATGAGTAGGTGTGTTTGTCCCACCTAAATCCTTGGATTTTAGCAGCTTCAAGGTATCCGTTGAAATCTCTAAACAGCGAAGCGAACTTAGCTCTTACGGTTCCGTCCGCAGGCAGCTTTTCAAAGTCAGGGATACCAGCATTCTTGAACAAATAGGCAATATCATCAAACACAGCGTTGAGCTTTCCGAGGTTGTAAGACAGTTTTTCAACGAACAGACCTATCGGTCTATCGCCGGAATAGAGCTTAACAGCTTTGCTCACATTCTGCTCCATCGTATGCGGCTTGCGATAATATCTGATGATGCCAAAAGGCTTATCGGGTCCGAAAAGTCTGTTGGTTCTGGAAAATGCCTGAATGATGTTCTCATACTCCAGTATCTTGTCCATATACAGCGTGTTGACCCACTTAGAGTCAAAGCCGGTAAGCATCTGATCCACTACAATCAGGAGGTCGAGCTGCTTCTCAGGCTCTCTTTCGACCCGCTTATATTGCTCTTTGTGGGCAAGGCGTAGAGAAAGGTCTTTTTTGAAGCGAGCGTGTGTAGCAATCGAAAAATCCTGACCAAACATCATATTATAGTCAGTAAGAATTTCGATTAAGCCTTGCTCTTTATAGAAAGCAATCGGCTGCCCTCTGTATTCTTTGTAGTCACCATCTTCATTGCTGATATTGGGGTCAAAAAGGCAACTGATCCTAAGTTTCGGCATTGCAGCCTTCAACAGTCGATAGTAGTCTATTGCTTCGGGGATGCTGCTCGTTGCAAAGATTGCGTGGAATTTCCCGTTGTGGCTCAAGGTAAGCCAATTTTCCTGAATATCCTCAACAACCTTGCTTTGATGCTCCGAGGAAAGGTACTGAGTCTTTGGAAGATAATCTTCAATGCCCTTGACCCACTTTCCGTCATCGCCCAAGAAGCCCGCCATCTTGACGGTGGAGGAGTCCATATACTCATAGAATATTTTTGCCTTTTTGGGATCGCTGATTGCTTCTTCTTCGGTTGCTGCTTTTGCTTTTTCCAAAGCAACCACCTTGCGGACATCCTTATCACGGAAAGTCAGGACTTTATAAGGATCAAATCCAAGCACATTCTTATCCCTGATACCATCAGCAATGCTATATCTATGGAGTTCATTGCCAAAAACATCTGTTTGGGCATTGTTTTTCTTTGCATTCTCCTCAAACACCGGTGTGCCGGTAAAGCCAAAGAAGATGGCATTGGGAAATGTTTCCTTGATGATGGATAGCATATCTCCAAAAGTTGAACGATGAGCCTCGTCAACAATAAAAACAAGCCGTTTGCCGTTGATTATTTCAATATCGCTTGCATTAAGTCCTCCGTCCTCATCTCGGATATTGCTCATCTTCTGAATAGAGGTAACAATTAGGGTATCTGCCGTTGCGTTGCTTTTCAGCTTAGTCAAAAGGACATATGTGTTCTCTGTTGCCTGCACGGTTTCGTTCTCGTCCGCAAATGCCCGATATTCCTTGAGCGACTGCGTTCCTAACTCAATACGGTCGGTAAGGAAAATAACCTTATCAGCATCATTGGAGTTTGCAATCAACTGAGCCGACTTAAAGCTCGTCATCGTCTTACCTGAGCCGGTGGTATGCCAAATGTAGCCGCCACGCTGCTTACCGCTATCCCACTTCGTTTTAGACACAACATCGGAAATTGCGCTGGCTGCGTAATACTGGTAGCTTCGCATTACCTTCAGAACACCGTCAGCATTGTCGGCAACAGTATAAAAACCAATGAGCTGGTGCGCCATAGGGATGGACAGCAGCGAGGAGGCGATAGCTTTCCAATCGTTGATAGGCTCATTATTGAAGTCAGCCCAATGGAAATAGTAATCAGTATTGAACTTTCCGTCAGGTCCGGGATTCGCAAAATAACGAGTTTCTTCAGGGTTCATTGCAACAAACACCTGAACGAGCGAGAACAATCCGGTAAAAACGCCCTCATATGAGTATTTCTCAATCTGATTATATGCTTGACTGACGGGGACACCGCTGCGCTTCAGTTCGATATGTATGACAGGCATACCGTTGATAAGCAGCATCAAATCACCACGACGGTCATTCAGCATTTTTGACTTGCTCGGAAAAACTGGTTGTTGTACGATCTGATACCGGCTCTGTCCAGCGGCGATTTCCCTGCGATCATATATTTTCAAGCTGATTTCAGTGCCGAAATGGAGCTTATCATCAGGGTTATCACGCTTGATGGACACAGTTTTTCCGTTGATAAAGCCATTGAGTTTTAACGGGGTTCTAAGTTCCGTGATCTGCTCAATAATCTGCTGCATTTCGCCATCCGTAAGAGGATAGTTATTCAAGCGGTCAATTCCACGATTGTTATCATACAGGATCTTTGCCCAATTTCGGATGAGGTCTTGCTCGGTTGGGTTCTTGATAACTTCTTTTTCCCAGCCTTTATCCGCCAAGACTTTAATCAGGGCTTCCTCAAAGTCCGCTTCTTTTTGGAATGTCATTCGATTTCCTCCTTCCTGCGATATTGATGTCACACGAACATCTTTTCAAGCATAGATTTCTTGATATTTTGGAGCTTTTCCAACTCACGCTGATGAAGGGTGATAAGGTTGTCAAGATGGCGAAAGAAGTCGGCTATGCGGTCTTGTTCCTCAGTACCGGGCAATAAGACTGACACGGAAGTGTATTCATCAAACGAGATGTTTAGCAAGCCGTCCATTCTTGCACCGGATGATACAATCTTGCGAAGTTGGTTTTCAATCTCAGCACCATTTAACTCTATTGACATAAACTCCGCATTTTGATTTTCAGCAGAAAAGCAGTGATAAACAAAGGGAATACGGGCATTTTCTGCTGTTGTCAATGCAAAACAAGAACCGTATGGACGCAACTTGGAAGCCCCGTGATTGTACGCAAGCTCACCTTTTTTGAGAAGAATATACTTCTTCAAGCTTTCTCCGGCGTTATTAAAAGCATATCTTTCAGATTGCTCAATGAAGCCATTGTTTGCCGTAATCATCATTATGGGTGCTTCCGATTCGGGGTCATTACGGGTTATTTCTTTGACTACATCACCCAGCTTACGCTGTTCCCAAGGGTCAGTAAATCCCTTAAAGCGAATTTCGGGGTAACTGCTGCCATTTTGCGGGAACATCTTTTCGAGCATCGACTTTTTCACATTCGTCAACTTTTCAAACTTACGCTGATGAAGGGTGATAAGGTTGTCAAGGCAAGTTAGTAGCTCACCAATTTTTTTCTGCTCATCTATATCTGGTATAGGTATAGGCATTTGAAAAAACACATTGTCTCTAATCGAGAACCTGTCTGACCTTGCGCCGGAATCACCATTGAAATTCATAAAAGAATGCCAATAGCCGCACTTGAAAAAGTACTCCAAATAAGTCGTGTCAATATCGTGCGGGCGAAAGACGGTATATAACGGTGACATTACGCCCGTTCTTCCAAGTTTATTGCGGTTTATCGGTCCAACTGGTGCGGAAGTAGAGATACGAGGGTTATAAACAAAGTCCTCGTTTTTTACAATGTAGTACCCATCCAAGCTGCCCAGCTTTGCTATATCGTGGTCAAAGAAATCTCTTTGACTTATAATTCCGAACTCAGCAGAGTTTGTAAATGTTTCTACATATTGTAGTCCGGCATTTTTCTCCGTGACTTTATCTGTAATTTCGGATAGCTTACGCTGTTCCCAAGCGTCTGAGAATCCTTTGAAACGAATTGCGGGAGCAT
>ENA-UOOA01005458-UOOA01005458.1-human-gut-metagenome-genome-assembly--contig:-P61old-NODE-5458-length-13250-cov-5.371277_pt1 | contig 13250 bp, 12 predicted proteins | sample MGYA00242467_ERZ724014 | MGnify/ENA metagenome assembly ERZ724014
CATTTAATAATTTTTCATTTCGGGCAAATATGTCAACCGCTTGATGGTTAAAAAGAAAAAAAATATCTGCATTCCATTTGTAAGCATGAAAAATTAGTATATTTGCAACGCAATAATCGATCGTTTTTTTAGATCAATATCTAGAATCAGTATAATCAGATTATTTGCGTGGGAATGAATGTAATTCTTCCCAAAGACAGTTTTTACGTGCTGTACCTGTTTAAGGATGGTGCGTGAGGCACATGGGCATAAAACGTTAAGCCTGATTCTACAGGTTAGTGCGCGAAGCGTATCTATATTAATCGTGATATATTGAATTTTTATTAACCAATCACGAGAATTTCCAGATTTCACAAGCTATAAAATATGTCAGAGGGTACGAGAAAAATGCATTGGTATGCGGCGTACACTAAAATCAATCAGGAATTAACGATTAAAAAGCGATTAGATCACTTGGCGATAGAAAACTATCTAGCCCTGCGTGATGAGGTGCGTGAGACTTCTTTCGGGAAGAAAAACGTGCGGGTAATCTTGATCCCTCATTTGATTTTTATTCGGACGGATCAAACAACAGCTTTCTCGTTACTTAATGAACATGGTTTAAGCGTCGTTTACCTGAAAGACTTAGAAACTCGTCATTTGCTGATAGTTCCCGATAAGCAAATGCGTGATTTTATGTTCTTGCTTGACTTTTCAGATTCCACCGTGGAGGTGATCAATGAAGAGTTGAAGCGAGGCGATCGGGTAAGGGTAATCAAAGGTCCGCTAATTGGACTTGAAGGAGAATTGCTCCGCATAAAGGGGCATAAACGCATAATAGTACGCCTGGAAGGGGTTGTTTCTGTGGCAACCTCTTACATTCCGGGTTCATTCCTAGAAAAAATAAAATAGAGATAGTGGCGATGAATCTTAATGATTTGTACAAGAAAGTATCGGCCATCCCGATCGGGGATTTTCCTCCATCTGCGTTGTCCGGCCTATTGCATGGGTATATCTCGGTTTATTCCATCGTGCGAGTAAGCCCGTGGTTGGAAGACGTGTATGGTAGCCAATGGGACATCCATGAACGGATTCGAGAAATAGCGGGAGAATTAGCGGATTTGATACAAGATCCGTCTGTGACATTGGAAGATCGAGTTGGACATATTGCCGACTTGATGGAGGCTTATTTGACTTATTCCGATATGGATTTTTTAGATATAGCGTTGGATGCGGCTTACGGGATTATATCCCCGGAGGGTAGAGATGAGATTGTATTACCTTGTCGAACACCGGAGATGTGTCGGTTGTTGTGTAGTTGTTATTATTTCACGGGAGAAGAGAGGTGTGCGGAGTTGGCGGGGGAGATTATCAAGGAGAGGGGAACGGAAATTTTCAATAAATCTGTTGAAGAACCATTGGAAAATAGATGGAATTGGTATCGGGCAGAAGAATTTTACGAGAATATCATTGGGGAAGAAAAACATGAAAAGGTAAAAAATATGTTGATGCTTGAAGAAGAGTTTTGGAAGCAGTTTGGGAAAGATATTGATAGTAAAGATTTGACGGTTTCAACATTATGCTTTGACAATTTAGCGTTAAAGGAATATTCATTAATCTAAAAATAATTTATGAAAGCTTGTTTTATGGGGTTAGGCTATATTGGCTTGCCCACGGCGATTATTGCCGCAAAACACGGGATTGAAGTTGTTGGAGTGGATATAAATCCGGAAGTTGTTACCTTAACCAATCAAGGAAAATTACATATTATGGAACCTGGGATGGAGGAATATCTTCAGGAAGTGGTAGAAAAAGGGTTGTTAAAAGCTTCTTTGAAACCGGAAGTTAGTGAGGCTTATTTTATGGTTGTTCCGACACCTTTCAAAGGAAATCATGAACCGGATATTTCTTATGTGGAAGCGGCTACACGAGCCGTGTTGCCTTTGCTAAAAGAGAATGATTTGTATGTAATCGAGTCAACGTCTCCGGTGGGAACAACAGAAAAGATGATGAATTTGATTTACACGGAACGTCCGGAATTACGGGATAAAATATATATTGCTTATTGCCCGGAACGGGTATTGCCTGGGAATGTTATCTATGAGTTAGTGCATAATGATCGGGTTATCGGGGGAATGAACGAGGAATCTACAACAAAAGCAATTGCTTTTTATTCGCAATTTGTTCAAGGTACTTTGCATCGTACCAATGCTCGTACGGCAGAGATGTGTAAGTTGACCGAGAACTCTTCTCGTGATGTGCAGATTGCTTTTGCTAATGAGCTTTCTTTAATTTGCGATAAAGCGGGAATTAACGTGTGGGAATTGATTAATTTGGCTAACAAGCATCCTCGCGTGAATATTCTGCAACCGGGATGTGGTGTCGGGGGACATTGTATCGCTGTTGATCCTTATTTTATCACGGCAGATTTCCCGAGAGAGTCTAAAATTATTGCTGATGCCCGGGAAATTAATAATTATAAAGCTTTTTGGTGTGCAGAAAAAGTGCAGAACGAGATGCTTAAATTTCAACTAAAACATCATCGCACGCCTGTTATCGCCATGATGGGGTTAGCTTTTAAACCTAATATTGATGATTTACGTGAATCTCCGTCTAAATATATCACGACGAAGGTAATGCAGGGATGTAGTAATGCGGATATACTCGTGGTTGAGCCGAATGTGAACGAGCATAAGGTATTTAAATTAACCAATTATAAAGAAGCTTACGAGCAGGCGGATATCGTGGTAATGTTGGTGGCTCACGATGTGTTCCGAGAATTACCTTGGACAGACGAGAAAGTAATTCTTGATTTTTGTGGAATCTATAAAAAATAAGCGTGAAAAAAGTAATGTTGGTTTTTGGGACCCGTCCTGAAGCTATAAAAATGGCTCCCTTGGTAAAAGAGTTCCAGAAATATCCGGAACAATTCCAGACTATTGTTTGTGTGACAGGTCAGCATCGAGAAATGTTGGATCAAGTACTTCATATATTCGAAATCGAGCCTGATTATGACTTGAATATCATGAAGCAAGGGCAAGATCTGTACGACGTGACGGCACGGGTTTTAACCGGAATGCGTGACGTGTTGAAAGAGACGAGACCCGATGTCGTTTTGGTACATGGCGATACAACGACTTCAACAACAGCAGCCTTGGCTGCGTTTTACCAGCAAATCCCGGTAGGGCATGTAGAAGCTGGTTTACGAACACACAATGTTTACAGCCCGTGGCCGGAGGAGATGAATCGACAAATAACGGGACGGATTGCAACCTATCATTTTGCCCCAACACCTTTAAGTCGTCAAAATTTGTTAGAGGAAGGAATTCGTGAGGAAAAGATTATTGTAACAGGAAATACGGTTATCGATGCTTTATACATGGTGGTTGACCGGATAAAGAATGATAAAACGTTGGATTTTGGTCTAAATTGCTCTTTGGTAAAGGCGGGATATGACGTGGATCGTTTGAATGGTGGTAAGAAATTGGTGTTAATAACTGGGCATAGACGGGAAAATTTTGGGGATGGGTTCATTAACATGTGTCAAGCGATAAAGACATTATTCGAAAAATACCCGGACGTGGATTTTATTTATCCGATGCACTTGAATCCGAATGTGAGGAAGTCTATACATGAGGTGTTTGGTGAAGATTTGTCAGGATTGAAAAATATGTTTTTCATCGAGCCGTTGGAATACCTGTCTTTTGTTTACCTGATGGAGAAATCTACAATAGTGTTGACTGATAGTGGTGGAATACAAGAGGAAGCTCCAGGATTAGGAAAACCTGTTTTGGTGATGCGGGATACAACGGAGCGTCCTGAAGCGTTGGAGGCGGGAACCGTGAAATTGGTAGGAACGGATTTTAATAAAATCGTGGAGGAAGTTTCTTGTTTGTTAGAAGATCAAAATTATTATGGAGTAATGAGTGAAGCGATAAATCCTTATGGAGATGGTAAAGCAAGTGAACGAATTGTTAATAAATTTATATGAAGGGAATTGTATTAGCTGGAGGAAGCGGTACTAGATTGTACCCGATTACAAAGGGTGTAAGCAAGCAGTTGTTGCCTATTTATGATAAACCGATGATCTATTATCCGATATCTGTGCTGATGTTAGCGGGTATCCGGGAAATTTTGATTATATCGACTCCTCTGGATTTACCGGGGTTTCAGCGGTTATTAGGGGACGGTTCTGATTATGGGGTTCGCTTTGAGTATGCCGAGCAGCCGAACCCGGGTGGGTTGGCACAAGCGTTTATTATCGGGGAGAAATTTATCGGGGATGATAGCGTTTGTTTGGTGCTGGGAGATAATATTTTTTACGGGAATGGTTTTACGCGTCTATTGAAAGAGGCTGTGCATGCGGCTCAAAAAGATCATAAAGCGACCGTGTTTGGTTATTGGGTGTCAGATCCAGAACGTTATGGTGTGGCAGAGTTTGATAAGGTGGGGAACGTGCTTTCTATTGAAGAAAAACCTAAAGATCCTAAGTCGAATTATGCGGTTGTCGGGCTATACTTTTACACGAATAAGGTTGTGAATATTGCTAAAACGATCAAACCGTCAGCCCGTGGTGAGTTGGAGATAACTACTGTAAATCAAGAATTTTTGAAAAACAATGAACTAAAAGTTCAATTACTTGGACGTGGATTCGCATGGTTAGACACGGGAACACATGACTCCTTATCGGAGGCATCTACGTTTGTGGAAGTTATAGAGAAACGTACCGGGCTAAAAATTGGCTGTCTGGAAGGAATTGCTTACCGTAACGGTTGGATTGATGAAACCCGAATGAGGCAAATCGCCCAACCGATGATTAAAAATGAGTACGGACAATATTTGCTTAAAGTGGTTGAGGAATTTAAGGAGATATAAATTATGAAACGAAATATAATGATTACCGGTGGTGCCGGTTTTATTGGGAATCATGTAATACGACGCTTTGTCAATAACTACCCGGATTACCACGTTATAAATGTCGATAAATTGACTTATGCTGGGAACCTTGCAAATTTGAGCGATTTAGAAAATAATTCGAATTATACTTTTATTAAATTGGATATTTGTGATTTTGAACTTCTACTTGACGTGTTCAAGACATATAATGTTGACGGGGTTATTCATCTTGCTGCAGAAAGTCATGTTGACCGTAGTATTAAAGATCCGTTCACTTTCGCAAAAACAAACGTTATGGGGACACTTTCGTTACTTCAAGCTGCTAAAGCTTGCTGGGAAGGCGAGTGGGAAGGGAAACGTTTCTATCACATTTCTACAGACGAGGTGTATGGCGCATTGCCCTTTGACGGAACGATGTTCTCTGAAAAAACGAAGTATGATCCGCATAGTCCGTATAGTGCATCGAAGGCTAGTTCCGACCATTTCGTGAGAGCTTTTCACGACACGTTCGGGATGCCTACAATTATCTCAAATTGTTCAAACAATTACGGGCCTTGCCAGTTTCCGGAGAAGTTAATACCTTTATTTATTCATAATATTTGTCATGGAAACCCCTTGCCGATTTATGGGAAGGGTGAAAATGTTCGCGACTGGCTTTATGTTGAAGATCACGCACGTGCTATTGATTTGATTTTTCATGAAGGGAAGGTTGCTGAAACTTATAACATAGGTGGTTTTAATGAATGGAAAAATATAGATCTTATTAAAATTATTATAAAAACGGTAGATAAAATACTGGGAAATCCGGAAGGATTTTCAGATCATTTGATCACTTATGTCACGGATCGTGCGGGGCATGACTTGCGCTACGCTATAGATTCGACAAAATTGAAAAACGAGTTGGGATGGGAACCGAGTTTGCAATTCGAAGAAGGAATCGAGAAGACGGTCAAGTGGTATCTTGATCATCAGGAGTGGATGGACAATGTCACTAGTGGTGAATATGAAAAGTATTATGAATTGATGTATAAATCATAAAACAGACAGTTTGATTAAAAAAAAAAGCGTTGTTTGTTGCCCAAAATACGTGTAAGGTAAAAATGGAAGTAATAACGACAGACATTGATGGAGTGGTTATTTTGAAACCCCGTGTTTTTAGTGATTCAAGAGGGTATTTTTTTGAATCGTATTCTCAGAAGGAATTTGATGAAAAGATTCGTCCGATAGTTTTTGTACAGGATAACGAGAGTAAATCAAGTTATGGGGTCATGCGGGGACTTCATTACCAAACAAAGCCTTATACACAAAGTAAACTTGTGCGTTGTGTGAAAGGTCGAGTACTTGATGTTGCGGTGGATATACGAAAGGGGTCTCCCACGTATGGACAACATGTGGCCGTGGAATTGAGTGAAGAAAATCACTTGCAATTTTTTATACCCAAAGGTTTTGCTCATGGATTTGCTGTATTAAGTGAAGAAGCGGTTTTCCAGTATAAATGTGATGAATTCTATGCTCCGGGATATGAAGGAGGGATTCAATTAATGGATGATGCTTTGAATATTGATTGGCATATTCCTTTGGGGAAAGCAATTTTATCCGATAAAGATTTAAGATATTTGAAATTATCCGATTCGTATATAGACTTTGATTATAATGAAAATTTATATGAATGTGGCTGTAACAGGTAGAGGCTGTAAAGGACTAGAAAACGTTGGAACAGGAGTCATTAAAAAGTAAAACGGTTAAAGGTATCGGTTGGAGTTTCGCCGATAATATATCCGGTTCAGGAATTTCTTTCCTTGTCGGATTGGTTTTGGCACGCCTGTTGACCCCGAATGAATATGGGTTAATCGGTATTATCACCATCTTTATCGCCGTGTTTAATAGTATTGTTGATAGTGGTTTTTCCAATGCTTTGATTCGAAAGAAGAACGCTGGAAATATAGACTATAATACTGTATTTACTTTCAATCTACTGCTCAGCATCGCATTATTTGCAGTATTGTATGTTTGTGCCCCCAGAATTAGTCGTTTCTTTTATCAACCGGAGTTAGTATCGCTAATCCGGGTTATGAGTATTATAATCGTTATAAATGCCTTTGCAATTATCCAGCGGACGATACTTGTTCGAAAAGTAGATTTCAAGACACAAACAAAAGTTTCTTTTATTGCCTCCATGACAAGTGGTGTCATCGGGATTGGAATGGCTATAGGGGAATGTGGTGTATGGAGTCTTGTTGGTCAACAAATATCACGGCAATTACTTAATACGTTATTTTTATGGGTGTTCAACACGTGGCGTCCGGTCTTGCAGTTTTCAATAAAAAGTTTTAGAGAGTTATTCTCATTTGGTTGGAAATTATTGGTGTCTAGTTTGATTGATACGGTTTGGAAAGAAATTTATCAAGTTGTAATCGGAAAGTATTACACGACTGAGAGTTTGGGACAATATACCCGAGCCAAACAATTTTGTGATATATTTTCAAGTAATCTGACTTCGGTTGTTCAGAGAGTCAGTTATCCGGTATTGAGTACCATACAAGGCGAGAGGGAGCGTTTGAAACAAGCTTACAAAAGAGTGATTAAGACCACGATGTTGATCACGTTCGTGTGTATGCTTGGATTGGCTGCTATGGCTAAATCAATCATTTTGGTGTTGATTGGAGAGCAATGGTTACCGGCAGTGGTATATCTTCAGATTATCTGTTTTTCAGCGATGTTTTACCCACTTCATGCTATCAATTTAAATATGTTGCAAGTAAATGGTCGATCCGATTTGTTTTTAAAACTGGAGGTTGTGAAGAAAGTTATTGCCGTAGGGCCTTTGTTGTTGGGTATTTTTGTTCATGTTATTTGGATGTTGTGGGGGAGTGTTTTGGTGGGATTCGTCAGCTATTATTTAAATAGCTATTATTCTGGTCGGGATTTAAACTACGGCATCCGGGAACAAATTAAAAATATTGCGCCCTCTTTTTTTATAGCAGGATTGATGGCTATTGTTGTGTATGCCTTGTCTTTTGTTCCTGTTTCGGTTTTTATACTGTTGCCCGTGCAGCTTCTAGTTGGTACAAGCGTTGTTGTGGTGGTGGGGGAAATATCAAAAATAGAAGAGTATATAGAGGTAAAACAAATTGCCTTGTCTGTTATTCGAAAAATTACTTCTCGCTGACAAGGAGATTATACGGGAAGACTATTTCTTGATGTTGAATGATTATTTGAACGGACTTGAATGGTAATATTTATATATTGCGATGAATGATAAAATTATAACTGTAACTTCTCCGCTACTTCCTTCATTAGAGGAATTTATACCTTATTTGCAGCAAATTTGGGATAGTAAATGGATTACAAATAATGGTCAGTTTCACAAACAATTAGAAACGGCACTTTGTAAGTATTTAGGAGTTGAATATATTAGTGTATTTACTAACGGGACCTTACCACTTATTACGGCATTACAGGCTTTGCGCATTACGGGAGAAGTTATAACTACTCCATATAGTTTTGTGGCAACAACTCATGCTATATGGTGGAATGGAATGAAACCGGTTTTTGTTGATATTGACCCGAAAACTGGAAATTTGGATCCGGATAAAATAGAAGCTGCTATAACACCGAAAACAACTGCAATTATGCCCGTGCATGTGTATGGCAATCCTTGTGATACCGAAAGGATACAATCAATAGCCAATAAATATGGTCTTAAAGTTATTTATGATGCTGCGCATGCTTTTGGGGTAGAAGTGAATGGCGAAAGTATTTTGAAAGCGGGGGATATGAGTACATTGAGTTTCCATGCGACGAAAACGTACAACACGATAGAGGGAGGTGCATTAATTTGCCATGATGAAGAAACTAAAAAGCGTATTGATTATTTGAAGAACTTTGGATTTGCCGGAGAAACGGAAGTCGTGGCTCCCGGTATTAATTCGAAGATGGATGAAATACGGGCTGCTTACGGGTTGTTGAATTTAAAGCATGTGGATGAAGCAATTGTAGAACGGAAGAAGGTTGCAATTAAATATAGAGAGGTTTTGAGGGCAGTAGAAGGGATCACTTTCTTTGAGGATGTACGGGATGTGAGGTATAACTATTCTTATTTTCCTATATTCATAGATGCAAAGAAATACGGGATGACTCGTGATGAGTTGTATTTCAAAATGAAAGATAATAATATTTTAGGACGTCGTTATTTTTACCCCTTAATTAGTACTTTTTCAACGTATAGAGGATTGGAATCATCAATGTTGGAGAATTTACCTATAGCAACACAAATGGCAGAAAGTGTGATTTGCTTACCAATGCATCATGATTTGGCAGATGGCGACATTGCTAGAATTGTTAATACAATAATTAAATGATAAAACAGAAGAAACTTCTGCTTCTTGGAGGTCTGCGTTATCTCATCCCCGTAATAGAAGCTGCGCATAAATTAGGGTATTACGTGATAACTTGTGATAATATTCCTGATAATATTGCACATCGATATTCTGATGAATACTATAATGTAAGTATTGTAGATAAAGATGCTGTACTAGAATTGTCATATAAATTAGGGATCAATGGTATCATGTCATTTGCTGTGGATCCAGGCGTTATCACAGCAGCCTACGTACAAGAAAGAATGGGCTTACCGGGAAATCCTTACGAATCTGTTTGTATTTTACAGAATAAAGATCGTTTTCGTAATTTTCTTGCAGAACATGGTTTTAATGTGCCTAAGGCTAAAGGATTTTCTTCGATACAAGAGGCTATGGAGGAAGAAGAATATACTTGGCCTGTCATAGTGAAACCTGTGGATGCTGCAGGGAGTAAAGGAGTTACGAGAGTTGATGGTGTGACAGGTTTAAAATCTGCTTTGGAATGTGCTTTTGAATATTCTATTTCTAAGCGTGTTATTATAGAAGAGTTTATAGAGAAGGTTGGTTGTTCTTCCGATTCTGAATGTTTTTCGGTTAAAGGTAAGTTGCAATTTGTTTCTTTTTCTGCTCAGAGATTTGATGAGTCTGCTCCTAATCCTTACACTCCGGCTGCTTTTAGCTGGCCATCCACGATGACAAAATCGCAAGAGGCAGAGCTGACTTCAGAGGTTCAACGTTTGTTATTATTATTGGGAATGCAGACTTCAATATATAACGTTGAAACACGTATTGGGATAAATGGTAAAGCTTATATTATGGAAGTTTCCCCTCGTGGGGGTGGAAATCGATTAGCAGAGATGATTCGTCATATTACAGGTGTTGATTTGATAACTAATGCTGTTCGTGCTGCAGTGGGTGAGGATGTCTTTGAGGTAGAACAAAAAGACTATCAGGGATATTGGGTAGAAGTAATACTCCATGCCGATAAAGACGGGATATTCGAAGATTTGGAAACTTCTTCAGAAATAAGAACAAAGATTGTTGAATTGGATTTGTGGAGAAAAAAAGGAGAGTATATATCAGCATTTCGTGGAGCAAATAATTCTATCGGTACGGTTGTTTTAAAGTTTACCTCTAAGAAAGAAATGCAATCTTTTTGTACAGATATAGCGGGTAATATAAAAATCAAAATAAGATAATATTATAAAATATATAAAACAATAGGACATGAGAATATTTGTGATAGGACAATGTACCCTTCATTGGGGAAGAATGGAATTTGGTAATATCGGTAATTATTATATAATAGAACCATTTTTTAGAGAACTACATCGTGTTTTTCCTTCAGCATCGATAAGAACGACATTACAGATGTCTGATGATTTCTGTAAAAGAGAGAATATAGAATGTGTACCGATGGAGTTGTATTATGATTGGGATGAAAAGACATTAGATTATAAAGAATTGGCAATAGCCTCGGTGTTCCAAACTTCCAAAACGTTGATAGATAGCACTCCGTTTATTCAAGAAATCTTGCAGTCTGATTTAGTTGTTGATTTTTCGGGGGATATTTGGGGCGAAAATGCTGATTTAGTTGGACCTAATCGATTTCTTGTTGGGTTAATTAAAGATAGGGTCGCTCAACTCTTAGGGAAGCCTGTGGCGATGTTGGCTGGCTCTCCTGGACCTTTTAGTGATGATCATATTTTACCTTTTGCACAAGAAGTTTTTTCCCATTTCGATTTGGTTACGAATCGCGAACCTGTGAGTAAAAATGTGTTGTGTAGATATGGTTTTGATATATCAAATGTTCATGATTTGGCATGCCCTGCGTTTATTTTTGAACCAGCACAACAAGAGGAGGTTATAGCGTATTTGGAAAATACTCCGTTAAAAGTCAAGAAAAAGCCTGTGATTGGGTTTGTTTTGTGTGGATGGAATATGCAAGAAGGACCATTTAATAGAGTTGATTGGCGAGCAGATGAATTTAATCATTACGTGGAAGTTATACGTTATATGATCCAAAAGTATGATGTTAAAGTATGCTTGATGTCTCATTCAAATGGTTTTGACTTACCGCCTTATTTTAACCTTAAAAAAGGACGTGATTATCCAATTATGAAGCAATTGTATGATTTGTTGCGTCACACTGAAGTTGCAACGAATGTTTTTCTATTAAATGGTGTGTATTCTCCAGCTGTAACAAAAGGTATAATTTCCAATTATGATATGTTAATATCAGGACGAGTTCATGCTGCTGTTGCGGGATTGTCACAATCAGTACCAACTGTAATAATTGATTACGGGCATGAACCCAAAGCTCATAAATTGAGAGGTTTTGCCGAAGTTGCTGAAGTTGCAGCTTATGTTGCTGATCCGGCCGACTTACAAGACTTGAAAGAAAAAGTAGATGCTTGTTGGAATAACAGAATGTTAATTAATTCTACATTGCAAAATAGAAATAAGATAATAAGAGAGATGGTTCATCATAATTTTGATTTGCTAAAAGAAATGTATGAAAGAAAAAGATTTTAACATTGTTGTATGTGCCTCGGGAGGGGGAGGAAATTTTCAATCTTTGATACTTCATCAAGAGATATTCCATTATAAGATATTATTATTGATAGTAGATAGAGAATGTTATGCAATAGAACGAGCTAAAAATCAAGGCATTCCTTATGTTGTAATACCAAAAACAGTTGGGTGGGATGTGGAATTTGAAAAAGTTATACCCTCGAATGTTCAACTAATAGTGTTGGCGGGATTCTTTCCGATTATTCCAGAATGGATATGCCAAAAATGGAGTAAAAAAATTATTAATACACACCCTTCTTTATTGCCAAAGTATGGAGGTAAAGGAATGTATGGGGTAAAGGTACAGGAGGCTGTTATTCTTAATAAAGAAAAATATGCAGGTTGTACTATTCATTATGTGGATTCAGGCATTGATAGTGGAGAAGTGATTTTACAAAAGATGATAGATGTAGATTATTCTTGGACGCCTTATGAATTGGGAGGAAAGGTTTTCGAGGAAGAAATAAAATTACTTCCAATAGCAATTGGAAAAATACGAGAGAAATGGAAGAAAATGAAAAAGTCTTGGTAAGTATTTGTTGTTTGGTGTACAACCATGCTCCGTATTTACGGGACTGTTTTGAAGGATTTGTTATGCAACAAACTACTTTTAAGGTGGAAGTTTTAGTACATGATGACGCATCTTCAGATAATTCTGCAGATATAATACGCGAATATACGTTTAAGTATCCGGAGTTGTTTAAACCAATATACCAGAAAGAAAATCAGTATTCGAAAGGTATACAAATCTCTGCAACATATAATTTTCCTAGGGCAAAAGGTAAGTATATAGCCTTATGTGAAGGCGATGATTATTGGACTGATCCATTAAAGTTACAGAAACAGGTCGATTTTTTAGAAATTAATTCAGAGTACAGTGGATGTGTTCATCAATCCACAATTCTTAGTGATGATAAATTAATCGGAATATTTAATAAAAATGTAAAAGAAGATATATGTATCAATGATTTGATGGCAGGACGTTTATTTCATACCGCAACGGTCATTTTTCGGAAGAAGATATTTGATAATATAGAGAAAATTCCAGATGTTTTGTCTGGAGATAGATTGTTTTATTTTTTAATGGCTTTAAATGGAAAGATTAGATTTTTTAATGAATCGATGTGTATATATAGAAAACACTCGGAAGGGATGTCAAGTGTTGTTACTGTTGATTTGTTAAAAAAGGATTTTAATATGATTCCATTTCTACTGAACATAGATAAAACATTTCCCAAATATCGTTATAAGTCTTATTTGTATATCACAATGGGATTATGCAAAAATGGAAATAGGTTTCAAAGATTGTATTACTTGTTAATGTCTTGTATATTGTCATTCTCTTATTTTCCTGGTAATATTGTGTTTTTCTGTAATAAAGTATACTCTCATTTCAAAATGTAACATATGAAAAACAAATTATTGCTGTTTGTTTTTTTG
>ENA-UOOA01005469-UOOA01005469.1-human-gut-metagenome-genome-assembly--contig:-P61old-NODE-5469-length-13221-cov-80.841106_pt1 | contig 13221 bp, 3 predicted proteins | sample MGYA00242467_ERZ724014 | MGnify/ENA metagenome assembly ERZ724014
TCCATGCAGACATCCACGGCAGGAATGGAGGCCGCTTCCTCGGATAGCTCATCCAACGCAAGCGTGTGATTGGCATAGACGTGAGCTTCCTTTTCGGAGGCGTGATAGTCCTCGTCCGACAGGGCTTTCCATTTCAGAAATTCTTTCTCGCTGGCAAAGTCCTCGCGGGTCAGGCGGACGATGACTTCATTGGCGTCCATATAAACGATGGCATCGGGGTCTTTCTTATTCAGCGCATAGATGCTTTTTCTATTAAACATTTTGTTCCTCCGTTCAGATCCGAGTGGGTAAAAAGGTCTGAACGAAGGGCGGCGGGGAGCGGCAGCCCACGGCGAAAAAGTGCCGGGAACGACAAAAAGCGCCCACACAGGCATAAAAGCCTGTATGGGCGCATCGGTGCGGTTCAGTATGGAAATTGTCGGTAGCTGCCGGAGGGCATAGGTATCCTACTGTGTCTGGGTATCGTCCGGCTATGCTCCCGGCGCGGCTTGTTGCCGCAGCATTAGCGGCACCTCCTGTGCTCTCCTGTCATACGCATAGGTCCCTTTCATCTGAAAAATGTTGGGACAGCAAAAACAACGGCCGCCCCGTACAGAGCAGCCGCCGTTTTCCCTATACCATACGCTGCTTTTCAGTACCGCAAGGATGGGTGTCCTGTTATCGTCGTATTCTGATTTCTTTCAGGGCATTTCCGGCTTCCTCACCAGCTTGACGGTGAACGCCTGTTCCGTGGCCCCCTCCGGCAGCAGCTTTGCCATGACCACAAGCCGCTGATTGCCGCTGTTGGCCTTGTCATACTTCCGGCAGCAGGTGGAGAGGGTCAGGAAGGTATCCCCCTCGGAGAAGGTCACACCGTCAATATCCAGCCAGTTTTTCCGCGCAACCGTCTCAAAGAAGCTGGTCAGGTCATCTCCCGTGGGATCAGGTGCAATATAGTCAAAACCAATATCCGTGACGAATAGAGCGGTGATCTGGAAAATCATGTCCTCGCCATCCGCAGAGAGATGGATATACGGATGCTCCTTTGCGAAGTCTGCGTCCATATAACGGTAGAGCTTGGTAAACCGCATACCGTCCGGGTCGCAGTTGCTGGCGGAGTGACCGAAAATGGTGGCGTTTTTGTCCAGCTTATCCCTGCCGCCGATTTCATTTTCACAATGGGCATAATAGCAGCCCCACATGGCATACTCACCGTTTTCATCCAGCTTCAGGTAATAGCCGTTGTCCTCCGCCTGCATCACGGGATCGTCAATCTCCGCACCGGGAATATACAGCCATGCCACGGTGTCGGGATTCTTCGCTCTGGCTTCCGCCAACTCTGCCTGCCTGTCCACCGAGGGGATAACTTCGCCTGCGGGAGTCGCTGATGGCTGAGGCGCAGATGTGCCGGAAGGCGTTCTGCCGGGAATGTCGATAGGCTCCGTCTCTTTCTGATAGCAGCCCATGACTGCCGTGGTCATAGCAAAGAGAAGGACGGCCATGCAGATGATCGGACGAATGATTCTTGTGATTCTTTTCATAATGCTGTCTCCTTGCCGCGCTGGGATAGCGGCGCAGCTCAAAATGTCATTGATTTGTTTCTTGTAGCGAAAAGAGAACAGCGCAGCTTCAGGGCGAGATGCCCGTCCGCTGCGCTGTCCGATGTTCGCTTATAGGTTCATGTCAGCCGCTTACTTCTTGCAGCGCCAGAGGAAGGTCACGATCTGCGCTCTGGTGCAATCCGCGTCGGGGCTGAATGTGGTGTTGGTGGTTCCCCTGGTGATGTTCTCCTTGACCGCCCACAGAACCGCATCAGCATAGTAGGCGGTGGACTTCACATCGGCAAAGGGATTGGCTGTACCCGCTGCCGGGGACTTCTCGGAACGCCACAGGAACGCGACGATCTGGGCGCGGGTGCAGGTCATGTTGGGGTTGAACGTGGTGTCGCTGGTGCCCTTGGTGATGCCGTTCTCCACCGCCCACAGCACAGCGTCGTAATAATAGCTGCCCGCGGGGACGTCGGCGAAGGGCATGGTGCAGGTTTCGGGCTTGGGACTGCCAGCGGCACGCCACAGGAAGGCCACGGCCTGCGCACGGGTGCAGATGCCGTCCGGGACGAAATGGGTATCATCGGTTCCCTGCGTAATGCCGTTCTCCACCGCCCAATCCACAGCGTCCTCATAATAGCTGCCGGTGGCTACATCCACAAACACGCCGGTCTGGGGGTTGCCGTTGGCCTTCATAAAGATGACCTCGATGGTATGGGGTCTGCTGACATTCTCAAAGGTGTAGGACTTCACCGCGCCGATGCTCTTGCCATCGATCTTGACATTGGAGACGGCATAGCCCTTATCTGGGGTGATGGTGAAGGTCTGATCTCTGCCCTCGCGGACGCTGACATTGCCGGAGGGAGAGATGGAGCCGCCCGCCCCGGCAGTTGCCTTGATGGTGTAGTAGCTGTCGTACCAACCGCCGCCACTGCTGGACTTGTGATACAGCTCAACCTCGCCGGTCAGGGTCGTGTAGTTGTCATCATCAGGCGTGAAGCGCCATTTGTAGGTCGTGTTGGCCTTGACCGTGGTATCGTCGGGCAGGGGCTCGCCCTTGTCATCCACCCATTCCAGCTTGCCGTCACTGGGATTCAGAGTGCTTCCCTTGGTGGTCAGCGCCGCGTCCTTCAGCGTCTTGCCGCTGGTGGTGATCTTGGTGTAGTTCGGCTCGCCGGTAGGCGTGGCCGGTTTGATCATGAGCACGAAGGGAGCGCTGGTGACGTCGTTGTAGTCGTTGTCGCCCGCCTTAGTCGCGATGACGCTGACAGAGCCGACCTTGACGGGAGTCAGAACGCCGGTTTCGGGATCGATGGTCGCCTCGCCGGTGCTCGCGTCTGTGTCGATGCGGTAGGTCACTGTGCCCGTGCCGGAGCCGCCAGTGGTGGTCAATGTCAGTGTCTGACCGTAGACCACACTACCCGCACCGGTGATGGTCAACGGCTTCTGATCGTCCTTTTCTGTCAGAGTGACGTTCAGCGTGATGGTGAAATCCTCGTAATTGTCACAGGACGCCTTGAGGGTGATGGTGATCTTGTCACCCGCCTTGCCGCCGGAGATGGCATAGGTCAGCAAGCTGCCGTCCGCTGCGAAGTCTTGCTTGGACAGGACGATGCTCGCCTCGCTGCTGAACGTCCAGTCCTGCCCGGCGGGCAGTCCGGCCCAGTCCGGCGTGTAGGTGTGATCCGAGGCGTCCGTGTACTTCTGCTCCAGCTCGACCGTTTTGAGATTGCCGCTATCCGCCTTGTTCACCATGACTTCAAGCCCGATGTTCTCCACCATGTTGTAGTTGACAGCGTCTGTCGGGGTGAACTTCGCCTGGAAGGTCTTGGCGGCAGTCGAAGCGCCGCCCACAGATTCGCTGCTATCCGTCCAACTCCAGCCGTCCGGCAGCGTCACATCCGCCAGCGTCTGACCGTATTTTGCCGTCAGCCCGGTGGGAACGGTGTAGGTCGGCGTTGCCTTCGCTACCACAAATTCGCAATACACAGCTTCAAATCCGTAGTAGTTATCCGTATCACCAATGCTGGCGTACATACGGTAGGTACCGGCGTTCAGCTCGGGCGGATTGCTGATATCCCACGTCTGAACAGAGCCGCTGTCCGCAGCGGAATAACGGTAGGTCACTTGAGCATTCGGGTCACCCGTCCGGTCTGTCAAGGTCGGTGTGCTTGGCGCTTGCCCGTAAGTATAGCCTGCCATGCTGACCTTGCCGTACGGTTGAGCCTTTTCGACAGTGATATTCGATCTTCCCGAAACCGTTAAATACTTCTCGGTGTCAGTCGGTTCGAAAATCCACTCGGCTGCATAGGTACCGTTCCCAACCACGGGTATATGCGTGCCGTCCACCCATTCAAAGGTTCCATCGACATCCACGTTGTTGACATTATCATGGAGCTTGCCGGAGAGAGCGATGGTATTCAGGGCGTCGCCGTAGGTGATGGCGTTCTTGCTCAGCGTCGGTGTGCCGGTGGGAGTGATCCTGTTCTTCGCAATGACGTTGATGGTCAAGATGATATCCTGATAGTTGCTCGTGGAGACGGTAACAGTGATCGTGCCGAATTGTCCTTCGTCCGTGCCGCTTCTGTTTGCGTCCAGTGTCAGCTCGCCGGTCTTGCCGTCTACAAGGGTAATAAAGGAGCCAACGCCCAGATTGGTATCAACCTTCCTGTCATAGGTGATCGTGCCGTAGTCGCAGGGAGCAGTCAGCTTCGGCAGCAGCGTTGAGAGGTCAAAGGAATAGGTCTTGTGCAGGCCATTGGTGATGGTCAGCGTACCGGACTGGATATTTGTGGGTGCGGCGGCCTTGGTGATGGTGAAGTCCTGGGTTTTCTCCTTGATGACGTAGTTGCCGCCTGCAACGTCCTTGATGGTCACCCGGCCGGTACCGGCGTTGGTGTTGTTGGAATACTCTACCGTGTATTCGTCTGTCGGAATGACCTCATTTCCGTCCTTGAGGGTCACGGTCGGCTCCAGCGCATCGCCGGTGTAGGTGCAGGATGCGACTTCAATCGCGGGTGTCACTTCTCTTGGCGTAATCTTCCACTTGACCGCGGCCTTACCGGTGTAGTTGCCGGTACCCTCGATAGTCAGGGTGAGGCTGTCATTGACATTGGTGGCCGTGTTGCCGCTTACAATACGGTAGGTAATATTTTCAGTCCATTTTTCCAGTGCCACACCGGTAATCTTCGGCGATTGCTCCGCCGCGTTGTATTCGAGGTCGGCAGATTCCAGCGTAATCACTGCGCCCTCGATGGACTTGGGGGCGACGGGGACTTTCACGGTGCCGGTCGCTTCCGTATAGGTATTCCCATCCTTCGGCGTGAACGTCCATCCGACATCATGGCCAGACGTGCTCGCACCCAGAATCGTATCGCCCGGTTGCTGCCACGAGAAAGTGCCCTCGACCTTTGCGCCGGTATTGGGGTCTTTCATCTTGCCCGAAATTTCGCTCTTGCTCAGTGTGTCACCGTAGGTAATCGGCGTTGCGGTGATCTCGCCGTCCAGCACGGGAACGATCTTGTTCTTCGCGATGACTTCAACGGTCAGGAGCATGTCCTGATAGTTGTCCGTGGTGATCTTGACGCCTACGGTTCCGACGGAACCTTCGGTCTGAGATTCGACAGCCGGGACAGTCAACTGGAACTCATCGTTTGATGTGATCATTGCCGTCGAATTTGCGTAGCCGCCCTCTCCAATCAGATCGAAGTTGCAGGCCTCATATTTGATGGAGCCGTACTTACAATTATCGCCCAGCGTCGGCAGCGCGGGAAGATTGACCAAGTAAGTCTTTGCCAGCCCGTTGATAACGGTCAGCTCTACGGGCTGCACTGTGGGCGCAGCGGCCTTGGTGATGGTGAACCGGTTCACATCATCGGTCGCGAAAACGTCGCTGACCTTTGTGGTACCTTCCGACTTACCTTCAAACACATAGTTATTGCTTGTGAGCGTCATGGTGAAGGAAAGCGCCTTTCCGCCTCCGACCTCCGGCGAGGGCAGATAACTCCCGTCCGCCTGCTTACTGGTAAATTGGGCGTCAGAGAAGGTGAGCGCCGTATCGGGAAGTTTAATCTTCGCCGTTTTGCTGAGGAACGTCAGCTTGTCCGCAGTGAGCGTGACATCTGCACTGCCGTCGTAGGTCTTGGAGATTGACGAAACAGAGAAAAGGCTGATCGGCAGCGGGTCGATGGTCACGGTGAACGTACCGGTAGCTGGTTCGTGGTTCGCGGCTTCCGCCTTGTAGTAAACGGTGTATGTGCCCGCGTCGGTGAATGTCGGTACGCCCGAAGTATAGTTGCCGTCTTCCTTGTCGCTGTAGGTGAACGTCACGGGAGTGCTGTCTACGCTTTGTCCAGACGCGATGATCGATGCGATCTGTTCCTCGCCGGTGTAATACATGCTGGATGCTTTCACGGAAACGGTCAGCTCCGCCGGTTTGACCTTGATGGTCACAGTTTCGGTCACGGTCGCGTATTTCTCGTAGCCCGCAGCCGGAGTGAACGTCCATTCGGCTTCATAGTCGCCTGCGTTAGGAGTGATCGTGCCGTCCGTCCACGCGAACGTACCGTTAACGGATTTGCCGGTGTCGGGATCCTTCATCGTGCCCGAAATCCGGCTCTCGCTCAATGTCTGGCCGTAGGTAATCTCGCTTGCAGTGATTGTGCCGTCCGGCGTGGGCTTGATCTGGTTCACCGCGTTGAGGACGAGCGTCAGTTGAAAGTTTTCGTAGTTGGTGGTGGTGACCGTCACTTTGACGGTACCGATCTGGCCGGTCGCTGTTCCATCTTTCGCATAGAGACCTACCAAAGTCAGCTTGCTCCCCTCAAATTCCGCTATCTCCGGGTCGAGATAATATCCATGAGCGGTGAAGTTGATAGCAGTCTGCCGATTCCCCAAATCGTAGCGCACTGTGCCGTAATCTCCATTGGGCGCTTCGGGCAGCAGCTTGCTGAAATCGTAGGTGTACGTCTGCTGTGTGCCGTTGATTACGTTCAGTGTGTCGGTCGGGATATTCGTGGGCGCAGCGGCTTTGTTAATTTTGAAAGACTTATCATCCAGCTCCGCGCCGTTCAGCGTAAAGTCCTTTTGAGTCGTGCTGTCTTCAAAGACATAGCCCTTATTCTTCAACTTGACGGTAAAGGAGATGGTCTTTTCGGTTTCGCTTGCATCGGCGGAATCATAGTGGGCGTTGGACACCTCATAATCTGTACCCTTAGCCAGCCGAAGCGTAGTACCAGTATAATAGCTGTCCGCGCTCTTAAATGTGATTTTCGCATTTGCAGGCAGGTCTGTCGTTCCGTCGTATGTCTTAATGATGTCGCCGACCGAAGCCGCTACTTTGAGCGGTCGGACATTCCATTGGGCAGACTTGCTTCCGGTATAATCGCCGTCGTCTGTTGCCTTGATGGTCAGCGTACAGGGGCCTACATCGTAGGTGCTGCCGCCGCCGGTAATGGTGAAATCCTTGTCCTTTTCCAGCGTTTGGCCTTTGTATGTCACGATAAACGTCGGCACACCGGTCGCGGTCCAATACTTGAATGCCGCTTCATTGCCATTGGGGAACGTGATCTCGGCATTGCTGAGATTCGGCTTGGTGACGGTCAGCATTTTGGGGGTGCTCGTCACCGTATAGCCGTCCTTGGCGGCGGTGAAAGAAATCGTGTAGCTGCCGACATCGTTGAAGATATACTCCGCGACGTAGACTAGGGTGGTACTGGTGCCGACTGTTGTATATTTCACATCGTTTCCTGACAGCGTGATGGGCGTTGTTGCGCCGTCCTGCTTGATGGAGAACGTCACCTCCGCGTCTTTGTTGCAGCTGGCGCAGAGCTGGACGGTCGTGCCGCGCTCCACCTTCGGCGGGTTGCCGGTCAGCTTCTTGCCATCGACATTCAGATTCAGGGTCTTGGAGGTGATGGGCAGTCTATTGATGATAACATTGTTCAACTGCGAGCCGTTGACATCATCCCGGGCATACCACTTGTGAGTGCCGTCCGCGTTGAGCACCTTGTATCCAAGTGTTTTACCACTTAGAATCGTTTTCCATGTCGCACCCTCTGCCAACGTCAATGTACCGATCACGGCAGGCTTATCCGGCCTGGCGAGTTCTGCTCCACTGTGGGCAACGACCTTATCAATCCTGGCTGTGGTCGTGTTTTTCCTGTTGCTCAAGGTGGTGGTGTTGCTGCCCACAGCCGCCTTGACCGTCACCGTGCCCTTGATGGAATGGCCATTCAGATCAAGTTTCGTGTTCTTCGTGCCGTCGATGGTATAATCGCCGGTCACGTCGGTCAGCAGCGTGAGTTCTGCGCCGCCGTCTCTGTCTGCGTCAAGGGCCGTCTGCAAATCAGCAAATCTCCGCCACGGGCCATTGTTCAAGGCCGTTTCAGCCACCGCGGGTGCGTTGCAGTTGGGGCAGGTTGCGGCGTTTTTGTCAAAGCCGTTCTTGCCGCCGTGGCTGCACAACTTTACCACCAGGTCGCAGGTCTTGGAAGCGGCTTCCACCAACGTGAGCTGCGTGTCGCCACGGTAGTAAGCAAGCCCCGCTTTCTGGGGAAGTAGATCACCCAATGTGATGCCGTTATTCAGCTGCAGACCGCTTCTCAAAATCTTTCCGCCGTACAGCTCGACCGTGCCGCCCCAAACCTCCAGCTGGAGCAGAGTGGTATTGTCATTCCCCGGATCAAATACCAGCGTACCGCCGTCCCGCACGGTCACGCCCACCGCGCCGTTGCCGCCGCTGCTGTCAATGACCGTCAGTTTACCGGTGCGAACCTGACTCGTGGGCGTAAGGCCGCCCACATTCAAGCTGTATCCATCCAGACTGTGTCCGTCCAAATCCAGCGTGAGGGTCTTGCTGACATATATGCCGTCAGGCAGCATCTTGTTTGCCAGCAGCTTGACGGTCTGACCGTCAGCTGCCGCATTCAGCGCGGACGGCACATCGGTATAATAGGTTTCACCGATGCCGGCCGCAAACTGCGTCCCGCAGACCGTGCACTTGCCGTCTTTGTCGATGGTGCTCGTGCCCTCGGCGTTTGTGTGGGTGCAGGAAAAGCCGCAGGCGCACTTGTTGTTCAACATGGTGTGGGTGTGCTCCTTGACGGTTACGTTGGCCAACTCCTTTGCATTGCCGTCCTGCACGTCGTCGCCCTTGTAGAAAGCGTGCACCTTCTGCGTATCCAACAGGGACATGAGCGGCTGCAACTCTTCTGCGATGTAGCTCTTAATGCTTTTGAACGTGCCGCCGCTGATGGCGATGGTTCCGTTGCGCGTGAACTGCACCTCGCCAAACGTGCCGTCCGTAATGTTCAGCGTGGCGCCGGAAGCGACAACCCATTCACCCGCGTGTTTGGAGCCGCCATTGACGGTGACGGCTGCACCCTCCAATACGGTGAGGCCATACACCATGCCGTTGCTGATGGTCGCAGTGCCGCTGTTCACGTCGCAGACAAGTCCCGCGCCTTCTGAACCGCCGATCTCGCCGCTCTGGATGTCCAGTGCGCCGGCCATGAACATGAGATTTGAAATTCTGCCGTAAGCGCCCTCGCCTGTAACAGTCAGGTTGCCTGTCGCGAGAGTTTCTTTTTTCTGCGTTTCCTCGTTAGTCTCTGAGAATCCAACCTCGAGGTAGTCGACCGTCTTGTGGTTCAGATCGAGCGTCAGGGTTTTGGTGACAACGGGTACGATGGAAGCATACTGTTCGAACGTAAAATCTTCACCGAGCGCATTGAGGGCGTCTGCATCCGTCACATGGTTGGCCAGCAGCTTGACGGTGTCGCCGTTCTGTGCCGCATTCAGCGCCGCCGGGAGGGATTTGTATGTGCCGCCGTCCGTTCCGTCCGCTTTTGTTATCGAAGCGGCCTCAACGACAGCCTCGTTGACTGTGAGTTCCACGGTTGCTGACCGATCCTCTTCGTAGTTCGTGGTCTCGGCGGTCTTGGCGTAGACATAATATGTGCCGGGGTCGCTGATTGCGGTGTTTTCGTCAATCTTGGGCATGGCTTCGCTGCCCTCTACGTCAGAAGAGCCCGCCCAGCTTTTTAACGCGGAAGCCAGATAATAATATGTTACCTCAGCATCTTTCGGCGCACCGCTGACAGACAGCAGCGGCAGGAGCTTTTCGCCCGCCGTGCAAGCCGGCTTGGAAAGAGATACGGTCAGATCGGGATAGGCCTTGTTGATGTTGCCGCCGATCTCAAATTTTTCTTCGCCCGCCTTGAGCTTGTACTTCTTCGCAGTTTCGCCAGTCAGCGTGATTTCCACAGTGACGGTATGCCATCCCGCGTCCGCGGAATCGAACGTCTTCTTGGCGGTAAAGCCCGTTCCTTCTTTGAGTTTGATTTCATTTGTGCCGTCTGTAAACGTCAAGTCGATTGGAATCGTGCCGCCGTCCGTCGTGCCGTCATAGCCGCGGCCAATGGAATCGGGCTTGCTTACGCACCAGATCTCCGTCCGCGTGTCCTCTCCGGGGATATATGTGCCGCCGCCCCCTTCTGTCGGGCTTCCGGGGGCTACATAGATCCCACCGCCCTCGCCACCGGTCTCACCGCCGCCGATGACACCGCCCGATATGCTCACGTCCTCTCCCTCGGCAAAAGCCGCTGTGGGCAGAAGCGTCAGGCAAAGCACGAGCACCATAAATAAGCTCAATACTCGTTTTTTCATAAGATCCTCCTTTAGGATATGCGTATAGGGTTTATATTCAGCCCGTTTTAGCACAGGCACAGCTTTTATAGATCATCCGGAATGAGCCGCAGCTTTTTCGCGGCGGCCTTGGCCTCCGCCCGGCGCTTCACGTCCAGCTTGTCGAGGATGTGGCTGACGTGGGTCTTCACGGTCGGCAGCTTCACATCCATGATCTGCGCGATCTCGGCGTTGGACTTGTCCGCGCAGAGCAGATGCAGAATTTGCAGCTCCGTGGGCGTCAGCTCCTCACCGGGGGCAAGGCGGGGTTCGAGGAAATGCGGGTAGAACGCCGCCTGCGTCCGCACCGCCGCCATCAGCCGCTTGCGCCATGCCTTGTCGCCGTCCCAGTCCAGCACTTCCAGCAGCGGCAGCACCGCCGTGCCGTATACGCTGACGGTGCGGATGAAGCGGTACTCCGCTGCCGCGTCCAGCGCCGCCGTCAATCGCTCGCGCCACCGCTCGTCCTTCTTGCGGTACAGGGCAATGGCAGTCAGGACATTCAGGTGAATGCCGTCGATGATGCGGGCGCAGTTTTGGACGTACGGCTCCAGCGGGGCAAGCGTCAGCTGCACCGTGTCCGGCCTGCCGTCCTCCAGCTCCACCATGGCCTGGGTGAGATACTGGTAGCGCCGCATGACGTTCAGGTGCGTCGGCTCCCGCGGGGCTTTTTCCCGATACCACGCGTCCGCCGCGTCAAGGTCGCCGGTGTGCATGTCAATACGGCAGAGCATGGCGTCCATATTGGGCAGAAAGCGTGTCAAACCGCGCTCGGCAAAGCATTCACGGAGCACCTCGATGGTGCGCCGCGCGTCGGCGGGCTGTCCGCTTGCCAGCTGGCTGCGGGCCAGCAGTCCACTGACGGCGAACTCCATGTCCGGCGTGCCGCGGTTGCGGACCTCGTTCAGCTGTGGGAGAAGGGACAGCATCCGACCGGCCACGTCCTCCCCCTTTTCAAACTTGCTCTCGGCGATGGCGCAGTCCGCAAGACCCACGCCGTCCCGCCCCAGCACCGCCTCCACGGGGAGACGGAGGGTTTTGTAGAGCAGGTCGTCCTTTTTGCTCCACGGGGAAAAGTCCTTGCCGCCGTTCATGATGCTGGGCAGCGCGCTGGTGACGGAGAAGGACGGCAGCGACAGCTCCTTATTTGTCAGCAGCCGGAACACCGCAGGGATCGTGTCCGTCAGGCGTTTCACGCCCCGCTGGGGGAGAGAAATGTCCAGCCATGCCAGACGGCCGCGTGCCTGCCGACCTGCGGCGTCCTCCTTGCCGCAGCGCTCCACGAACCGTTTCAGGCATCCGTACCAGTGCTCCGACCCGTCATAGTCCGCGCTCAGAGCGCAGAGCATACTCATGCCCTGCATCAGAGACGGCGAGGCGAGTATTTCCGCCTCCGGCAGTGCGCGGTAGTACTGCTCCATCTCCGCATAGTGCCCCATGCCGGGATGCAGCTCCGCATTGCGGATCAGCAGCTCGGAGACCTTGGCATGGTCGCCGCCGCTGGTGTAGCAGTCCAGCGCGCTGGAGAAGTCCTCCTTCAGCTCATAATACAGCCCGCCCCGGCTGAAGAGCGCTTTGCGCTTTTCCTCGGTATACTCCCGATCCATCTCCCAGCGGAGAAAAGCTCGGAACCCCGACCAGAAGTGGAAGCACTGGCAGTCGTCGTAGCGCAGCATAGTGGTGTATCGAAGAAGCCAGTCCAGCCGTTCGCCGGCACGGGGATCGCCGCTGACCATCCGCGCCATTTCCAGGTCAAAGCTTTCAAAGGGAGCCAGCTCCAACAGGAAGCGCCGCACCGGCAGGTCAAAGCGCCGGTAGATGGCGGTTTCAAAGTAGAGAAACACCTCCCGGAACACCCGCGCCACCAACTCCGGCGTCCACGGCTTGCCCGGAGACATACACCGGGCGGTGATGGCTACGCCCAGCGGATAGCCCACGGATTCTTTCAAAATTCCGTCGATCTCACTGTCTGCCGCCTCCACGCCGTAAAGCCGGAGCAGCCGCCGCACATCGTCCGCATCAAAGAGCAGGTCGTCGGCCTCCAGCACCGTCATCAGCCCCGTGTACTGAAACGCCGTCAGGCAGCCGGGCGGCACACCGCGCGAGAGCAGCACGAAACGGCGCTCCGGACTTGAGCGAATCAATTCGCAAAGAGCCTGCTGCCCGGCTTCCTCCTGCATGAGCTGAAGATCGTCAATCAGCAGAATGTCCCAATCCTGCGCTGGCGGTGGGATCGCGCAGTCTGGGTCTGCCGCGCTTTGCCGCAGCACATTCCGCCCGCGCAGCAGCGCGTCCGCCAGCACGGTCTTTCCAAAGCCGCAGGGCGCGCTGAAAAAAAGGACTCTGCCATGCGCTATGAAGCTGTCAAACCGTTTCTGAACGGAGGGCTTTATGATGATATTTTCGATCATTTCTTCCCTCCCTTTGATACAGAGTGAGATTGTCATAAGCCTTTTGCCACCTATCTCAAATTATATTATACGCGGCTGTTCTGAAATGTAAATCATCCCAAAGGATGAGACGCGCTGCATAGCAAACGACTGTGCAGGCCAGCATTTCGTGAGGTGAAAAAGAAATCGCACAGCATCAGGCCAAAATGCCTGCGCTGTGCGATTCGGTGTTTACTTATAAAGTCTTGTCACTTCTTACTGTGTCACAGGAGAATCAAAATTAAAGTCGCGGCGCAATGCGGCCTGCCCATGCTCTGTGTGATATTCGTCTTCAACGCGCACAGAGCAATTATATTTCGACAATCGTATAGCATGGAAACGAGTTGAATTAAACGAAGAAAATAAGCTGTATCTTTTCTTTGAACGCACGCTATTTTTGCGATAATTTCCTGAAAACTGGCCAAAACACCCTGTTCAGATTGTAGTATGGGTAGAGGGGGAAATACGGGGGTACGAACGGGGGGCAAGAAAGCGGCAAGCAATGCAAAGCGGTACCCACTTTGCGAAAACAGGCGGATTCCGTTTACACGGAGCCCGCCTGTTTCATGCTTGTTGGGGCG
>ENA-UOOA01005470-UOOA01005470.1-human-gut-metagenome-genome-assembly--contig:-P61old-NODE-5470-length-13217-cov-15.551132_pt1 | contig 13217 bp, 9 predicted proteins | sample MGYA00242467_ERZ724014 | MGnify/ENA metagenome assembly ERZ724014
CAGGTGCTGCTACTCAATCTGTAGCCGATCAGGAAGCTATCAAAGCATTATTCCCGAACACGTATGGAATGCCGTTGATTACATTCGAAGCTGGTGAAGCTGTTGCTCTTCCCGCTATGAACGTAGGTGTAATTCTTTCCGGTGGTCAGGCTCCGGGCGGACACAATGTAATCTCCGGTTTGTTCGACGGTATCAAGAAATTGAACCCGGAAAACAAATTATATGGTTTTATTCTGGGTCCTGGTGGTCTGGTAGATCACAATTATATGGAACTGACTGCTGATATTATCGACGAATACCGTAACACGGGTGGTTTCGATATCATCGGTTCAGGACGTACGAAGCTGGAAGCAGAAAGCCAATTCGAAAAGGGATATGAAATCATCAAAGAACTTGGCATCAAAGCATTGGTTATCATCGGTGGTGACGACTCTAACACAAACGCTTGTGTATTGGCTGAATACTATGCAGCTAAGAACTACGGTGTACAGGTGATCGGTTGCCCGAAAACAATCGACGGTGACTTGAAGAACGATATGATTGAAACTTCTTTCGGTTTCGATACAGCATGTAAGACTTATGCAGAAGTAATCGGTAACATCCAACGTGACTGTAACTCTGCACGTAAATACTGGCACTTCATCAAATTGATGGGTCGTTCGGCTTCTCACATCGCACTGGAATGTGCTTTGCAGGTACAGCCTAACGTATGTATCGTGTCTGAAGAAGTAGAAGCTAAAGATATGTCTTTGGACGATGTAGTGACTTACATCGCTAAAGTGGTAGCTGACCGTGCTGCACAGGGAAACAACTTCGGTACTGTATTGATTCCGGAAGGATTGGTAGAATTCATTCCTGCCATGAAACGCCTGATTGCTGAATTGAACGACTTCCTGGCTGCTAATGCTGAAGAATTCGGTCAGATCAAGAAATCTCACCAACGTGATTATATCATCCGCAAACTTTCTCCGGAAAACTCTGCTATCTATGCAAGTCTGCCGGAAGGCGTTGCCCGCCAGCTGACTTTGGATCGTGACCCGCACGGAAACGTTCAGGTATCACTGATCGAAACAGAAAAACTGTTGTCTGAAATGGTAGCTACTAAGTTGGCTGCATGGAAAGAAGAAGGCAAGTATGTTGGTAAATTTGCTGCTCAACACCACTTCTTCGGTTATGAAGGACGTTGTGCTGCTCCGTCAAACTTTGACGCTGACTATTGCTACTCTCTGGGTTACACAGCCTCTATGTTGATTGCTAACGGTAAGACTGGTTATATGTCTTCTGTACGTAACACAACAGCTCCTGCTGCTGAATGGATTGCTGGTGGTGTGCCTATCACTATGATGATGAACATGGAACGTCGCCACGGTGAAATGAAACCGGTTATTCAGAAAGCATTGGTGAAACTGGATGGTGCTCCTTTCAAGGCATTTGCTGCGCAACGTGATCGTTGGGCTATCGAAACGGATTATGTATATCCGGGTCCGATCCAGTACTTCGGTCCTACAGAAGTTTGCGACCAGGCAACTAAGACTTTGCAGCTGGAACAAGCTAAATAAATACACTTCAGAGCAGTTGTTGATGTAACAGTTGCAATAACAGCTGCAATGAAAGATTCTTTCAGGCACGGATTACACGGACTACACGGTTTATAAGAAATAACTAAAAAACCGTGTTAATTCGCGTAATCCGTGCCTATCTCTAAAAACATTGATCGTTTAAAGTAAATGCCGCAACGCAACAACCCGATGTCTGCCGTACAGAAGAAAAGAACTGTTTCCACTACCAAGAAAAAGGGAACGACCTCTTCTTCCAAAACTTCCCGTACCTCAAAAAAGGAACAGATGAAGCATCGAACTGTGATGCCTGTCTGGATTCGTAACATTTTGGCAGTGGTGATTATCGGTTGTTTTTCCGTTGTATTCTACTATTTCTTTATCCGTCCTTATGCTTATCGATGGAAACCTTGTCATGGTTTAAAGGAATACGGAGTTTGTATCCCTGATGGATATGATATTCATGGTATTGACATTTCTCATTACCAGGGAAAGATTGATTGGAAAAGACTGTTGCAAAATAAAGAGACGGCTACTCCTTTGCATTTCGTTTTTATGAAAGCAACAGAAGGAGGAGATCATAACGACACAACCTTTGAGGCGAACTTCGCCAATGCCCGTAATCATGGATTTATCCGTGGTGCTTATCATTTTTATATTCCTGGTACGGATGCTTTGAAACAGGCGGACTTCTTTATTCGTACGGTGAAACTAGACACGGGTGATTTACCTCCCGTACTTGATGTGGAAGTGACCGGGCGGAAGGAAAAAAAGGAATTGCAGCAAGGCATTAAGCGCTGGCTGGATCGGGTGGAATCTCATTATGGAGTGAAACCTATTCTTTATACTTCTTATAAATTTAAAACCCGTTATCTGGACGATTCCATCTTCAATACATACCCTTACTGGATTGCCCATTATTATGTTGACTCTGTAAAGTATCAGGGGAAATGGGACTTTTGGCAACATACTGATGTAGGAAGTGTTCCCGGCATCAAAGAAGACGTAGACTTGAACGTGTTCAATGGCTCGTTAGAGGAACTTAAAAAGCTGACAATTAAGTAACAGGTATTTCTTTTCCCAACAACTTATCTCTTCTCTCATTTGTTATAATCGTATTATTATAAAAAAGATACGATTATGAACTTTGATATAGCTATTATTGGTGGTGGTCCTGCCGGGTACACAGCTGCCGAACGTGCAGGGGCCAACGGATTAAAAGCCGTTCTTTTTGAGAAAAAGGCAATGGGTGGAGTGTGTCTCAATGAGGGGTGTATTCCTACTAAAACTTTGTTATATTCTGCTAAAATACTGGATAGCATTAAAAGTGCTTCCAAATATGGCGTTTCTGCCGATTCTCCTTCGTTCGATTTATCCAAGATTATGAGCCGCAAAGACAAAACAGTGAAAATGTTGACGGGTGGCGTGAAGATGACTGTGAATTCTTACGGAGTGACGATCGTGGAGAAAGAAGCTTTTATAGAGGGAGAGAAAGAGGGGATGATTCGCATCACCTGTGATGGAGAAAACTATTCCGTGAAATACTTGCTGGTATGTACCGGCTCCGATACAGTGATTCCTCCCATACCGGGATTGTCGGGAGTCAGTTATTGGACTTCCAAGGAGGCGTTGGAGATAAAAGAGCTTCCCAAGACGCTGGTTATTATTGGCGGTGGAGTGATCGGGATGGAATTTGCTTCTTTCTTCAATAGTATGGGAGTAAAGGTGCATGTGGTAGAAATGATGCCGGAGATTTTGGGAGCGATGGATAAGGAAACGAGCGGTATGCTTCGCGCCGAATATGCCAAACGGGGAGTCACTTTCTATTTGAATACGAAAGTAGTGGAAGTGAACGCTCATGGAGTCGTGATAGAAAAAGAAGGCAAAGCTTCCACTATTGAAGCGGAGAAAATCTTGCTTAGTGTAGGTCGTAAGGCAAATTTATCCAGAGTGGGGCTGGACAAGCTGAATATAGAATTGCATCGGAATGGGGTCAAAGTAGATGAACATCTGTTGACTTCGCATCCCCGCGTATATGCTTGCGGTGATATTACAGGTTATTCTTTATTGGCACATACCGCTATTCGTGAAGCGGAAGTTGCTATCAATCATATCTTGGGAGTGGAAGACCGGATGAATTACGATTGTGTTCCGGGAGTTGTTTATACCAATCCCGAAGTGGCAGGAGTGGGAAAGACAGAAGAAGAACTGATAAAATCAGGACTTTCTTACCGTGTGTCCAAATTACCGATGGCTTATTCCGGTCGGTTTGTAGCCGAGAATGAACAGGGAAACGGCCTTTGTAAACTGATTCAGGATGAAGAAGGGAAGATCATCGGTTGCCACATGTTGGGAAATCCGGCGTCGGAACTCATTGTGATCGCAGGTATTGCTATTCAGAGAGGCTATACGGTGGAAGAATTTCAGAAGACTGTATTCCCGCATCCTACGGTCGGAGAGATTTATCACGAGATTATGTTTTAACTCTTATTCTGTCTGACCTATGATTCGATGTATCTATAGTCCGTTTACTGATATTTACTTTCACTTGGCTGCAGAAGAATATCTGTTGAAGCAGGGAAATGAAGACATTTTCATGCTTTGGCAGGACACTCCTTCTGTGGTAATAGGGAAACATCAACGGTTACGGTTGGAAGTCGATCAGGAATGGGCGGAACGGGAGCAGGTACATATTGCCCGTCGTTTTTCCGGTGGGGGAGCAGTGTACCATGATTTGGGCAATGTCAATCTGACTTTTATAGAAACGACTCCCCGCTTGCCGGAGTTTGTCACGTATTTGCAGCGGACGTTGGATTTCCTGAACTCTATGGGAGTGATGGCAACAGGAGGCGAACGATTGGGAATTTATCTGAATGGATTGAAAATATCAGGAAGTGCGCAATGCCTGTACAAGGATCGGGTATTGTATCATTGCACGCTATTGTATGATACAGATCTTACAGCGTTACATGAAGCATTGAATCCGGAACCGATGGTCGATGATGAAACGTTATCGTCTGTATATGCTGTTCCTTCCGTTCGGAGTGAGGTAACTAATATTCGCAGGCATTTGCCGGCGGGGACTGTCACTGATTTCAAAGAAAAGGCTTTTCAGTATTTCAGTAAGTCGCAATCTGTCAGTGCTTTCACTAAGGAGGAGATAGAAGCTGTCAATCAGCTCCGGGAAGAGAAATATATTCAGAAAGAGTGGATATATAGCCGTTGATGCTTGGTTGTACCGATTGGCCTCCGGTTAAAATTTACTTAACTTAAAACTTTCTATTTCAGCCCATTGTTGTAATATATCTAAGGTTGAATAATAAAATTACTGTCTATGTCAAAATTCGAAATAAAAATGCCTAAGTTGGGCGAGAGTATAACCGAAGGGACCATTGTCTCTTGGTCTGTAAAGGTGGGTGACATGATTCAGGAAGACGATGTGCTTTTTGAAGTGAATACTGCTAAAGTAAGTGCGGAAATCCCTTCTCCCGTAGCGGGAAAAGTGGTGGAGATTTTATATAAGGAAGGTGACACGGTAGCTGTAGGAACAGTCGTCGCTATTATTGATTTGGATGGCGAAGAATCATCCGGTACGGAGCCGGCAAGCGAAGGTGCCACAAATGAAGGAGCTGATGCCAGTCAGGTTGCCGCTGATGTTTCCGGAACATCACAATTAGCTGCAGACATTGCTAAGAATCAATCAGTGAATACTGCATCAACCCCCGTTGATACATCGAAGCCCGTTGCTGTTGAGGAAGAACGTTGGTATTCTCCTGTTGTGATTCAGTTGGCGCGGGAGGCTAAGATTCCGAAAGAAGAGTTGGATGCTATACAAGGTACGGGTTATGAAGGGCGGTTGAGTAAGAAAGATATAAAAGACTATATTGAAAAGAAGAAAAGAGGAGATATGGCTGAACAGAAGCCAGCCTCTGCCGTTGCTGCTCCGGCTACAAGCAAACCATCGGTGGCTGTTGCTCCCGAACAGATAACTCCGAAAACGTCTCCGGTTGCATCTGCCCCTGCTACACAGTCGGCTGCTACTTCATCCAAATCGTCTGCTCCTGTTGCCATGCCTGGAGTTGAAGTGAAAGAGATGGATCGTGTCCGCCGGATTATTGCCGACCACATGGTTATGTCTAAGAAAGTATCTCCTCATGTAACCAATGTGGTAGAAGTAGACGTCACCAAACTGGTGCGTTGGCGCGAAAAGAATAAAGATGCTTTCTTCCGTCGCGAAGGAGTGAAGTTGACTTATATGCCTGTGATAACCGAGGCCGTAGCGAAAGCATTGGCAGCCTATCCTCAAGTGAATGTGTCAGTAGACGGATATAATATCCTTTTTAAGAAACATATCAATGTAGGTATTGCTGTCTCTCTGAATGATGGAAATCTGATTGTGCCTGTGGTGCATGACGCCGATCGTTTGAATCTGAATGGCCTGGCAGTTGCCATTGACTCTTTAGCCCTGAAAGCAAGGGATAATAAATTAATGCCGGAAGATATTGATGGCGGTACATTTACCATTACCAATTTCGGAACGTTCAAGAGCCTGTTCGGTACACCGATAATTAATCAGCCGCAGGTTGCTATTTTGGGAGTAGGATATATTGAAAAGAAACCTGCTGTGATAGAAACACCGGAAGGCGATACGATTGCCATCCGCCATAAAATGTATCTGTCTTTGTCTTATGACCATCGGGTAGTAGACGGAATGTTGGGAGGTAACTTCCTTCACTTTATAGCCGACTACCTCGAAAACTGGCAAGGCTGATAACTGATTGTTTCACTCATTAAGAACTTCATTCACTATGAAAAAGAAATATGATATAAAAACAACAGATGTAGAAACCCTGAAAAAGTGGTATCATCTGATGACATTGGGGCGTGCTTTGGATGAAAAAGCACCGTCATACCTGCTACAATCTTTGGGTTGGTCTTATCATGCTCCTTACGCGGGGCATGATGGTATTCAGCTTGCCATCGGTCAGGTATTCACTTTGGGCGAAGACTTCCTGTTTCCTTACTACCGCGATATGCTGACTGTACTTTCTGCCGGAATGACTCCGGAAGAAATCATCCTGAATGGTATCTCGAAAGCGACAGACCCGGGCAGCGGCGGACGTCACATGTCGAACCATTTCGCCAAACCGGAATGGCACATCGAAAACATTTCTTCTGCAACGGGTACACACGACCTTCATGCGGCAGGTGTGGCACGGGCAATGGTATATTATGGACATAAAGGAGTCGCCATCACTTCTCACGGAGAATCTGCCACTTCCGAAGGATTTGTATATGAGGCTATCAATGGCGCCAGCCTTGAACGTCTTCCTGTCATTTTTGTGATACAGGACAACGGATATGGAATCTCTGTCCCTAAATCGGAACAGACGGCCAATCGCAAAGTTGCCGAGAACTTCTCTGGTTTCAAGAATCTGAAAATCATCTATTGCAATGGAAAAGATGTGTTCGACTCGATGAATGCCATGACCGAAGCTCACGAATATGCAAGGGAAACCCGTAACCCGGTGATTGTGCAGGCCAACTGTGTTCGTATCGGTTCCCATTCCAACTCGGATAAACATACCCTGTACCGGGATGAGAACGAACTGGAATACGTAAAAGATGCCGATCCGCTAATGAAATTCCGCCGGATGTTGTTGCGTTACAAACGCCTGACAGAAGAAGAGTTGCAACAGATCGAAGCTGACGCAAAGAAAGAACTGTCGGCTGCCAACCGAAAAGCGTTGGCTGCTCCCGATCCTGATCCTAAGAGTATCTACGATTTTGTGATGCCCGATCCTTATCAACCCCAGAAGTACAAAGAAGGTACTCATGAAGCAGAGGGCGAAAAGACCTTCCTGGTAAATGCCATTAACGAGACATTGAAAGCCGAATTCCGCTACAATCCCGATACGTTTATCTGGGGACAGGACGTAGCAAACAGAGAGAAAGGCGGCGTGTTTAATGTCACCAAAGGGATGCAGCAGGAATTCGGCGAAGCCCGTGTGTTCAGTGCGCCGATTGCCGAAGATTATATTGTAGGCACCGCCAACGGAATGAGCCGCTTTGATCCTAAAATCCATGTCGTGATAGAGGGAGCGGAGTTTGCCGATTACTTCTGGCCTGCCGTAGAACAATATGTAGAATGTACGCATGAGTATTGGCGTAGCAATGGTAAGTTTGCCCCGAATATAACGCTGCGGTTGGCTTCCGGAGGTTATATCGGTGGAGGGTTGTATCACTCTCAAAATATAGAAGGAGCTTTGACTACATTGCCGGGAGCACGAATTGTCTGCCCTTCTTTTGCAGATGATGCAGCCGGATTGTTACGTACTAGTATGCGCTCTAAGGGATTTACTTTGTTTCTCGAACCGAAAGCATTGTATAATTCGGTAGAAGCCGCCACTGTGGTGCCGGAAGACTTTGAAGTACCTTTCGGAAAAGCACGTATCCGCCGTGAGGGTACGGATTTGAGTATTATCACCTATGGAAATACAACCCATTTCTGTCTGCATGCCGCCGAACGATTGGAGAAAGAGGGTGGTTGGAAAGTAGAAGTGATCGATATTCGTTCTCTGATTCCGCTGGATAAAGAGGCAATCTTTGAATCGGTCAAGAAGACCAGCAAAGCATTGGTTGTACATGAAGATAAAGTATTCTCCGGTTTCGGTGCGGAGCTTGCAGCAATGATTGGTGAGGAAATGTTCCGTTATCTCGACGGACCGGTGCAGCGTGTCGGTTCTACGTTTACTCCCGTCGGTTTCAATCCGATACTGGAAAAAGAAATTTTGCCGGACGAAGCTAAGATATACGAAGCTGCACGGAAATTATTGGAATATTAAAAGATAAGAATGATGAAAAAGATAGGTTTGTTTTATGCTACCAAAGCCGAAAGAACGAGTTGGGTGGCAGAGAAAATACAGAAAGAGTTTGGTGAAGACAAGATAGAAGTAGTGCCTATCGAGCAGGCCTGGCAGAATGATTTTGCTGCTTATGACTGCTTCATTGTGGGTGCTTCCACCTGGTTTGACGGGGAACTTCCTACTTATTGGGACGAACTGTTGCCGGAACTCCGAACAATGAAATTGAAAGGTAAGAAGGTTGCTATCTTCGGTTTGGGAGATCAGATACGCTATCCGGAAAATTTTGCAGATGGAATCGGTTTGCTGGCAGAAGTCTTTGAAGAGGATGAGGCTACCTTGGTCGGTTTTACTTCTTCCGAAGGTTACACTTTCGAACGTTCAAAGGCTTTACGTGGCGAGCAGTGGTGCGGGTTGGTTGTCGATTTGGATAATCAGTCTGAACAGGCGGAAAAGAAAATCAAAGCATGGTGCCAACAGGTCAAAAAAGAGTTCGCGTAACGACTTTATTTCTCTTTATAAGATAGTGACGCTATCCGATGCAAATAGTGACGGTATATGCTTGGGATAGCGTCACTATCCCAAGCGTATACCGTCACTATTTTTTTTCTGCATTAATCTGGAGTCTTACGCTTGTTTATAGCGTATATCGACTGCGATTTTTGCTTGCTTCCTTATATCTCTTAATGATAAGGGAGCTTTCTCTTTTAAAGATATTTGTTGGCTCTTATCCTTTATAAATAAATTTCACTTCTGCCCAACGATTCTTCTCTTTATAATGAACGAAAGTCAGTCCGTTCTTCTCCGCTTCTTCGCGGATGGCGGCAATGTCGTCTATATAAAATCCACTCATGTAGAGTTCGGAATTCGTATGCATACAGGCAACATATTGCTTCATATCATTTAGTAATATATTCCGGTTGATGTTGGCGATGATAACGTCGAAAGGTCCTTTTCCTGCAAGCGACGAGGCATCTCCTTCTGATACGGCAATATCGTCTACGTGGTTCAATTCGATGTTTTCGATGGAGTTTCGTACGCACCATTCATCAATGTCGATGGCTGTACAGGGGCGTGCGCCCCGCATACGTGCGAGGATGGCAAGAATCGAAGTTCCGCAGCCCATATCGAGCAGGGATTTATCTTTCAGTTCGCTGTCCAATAATTCTTCAATGATGAGGCTGGTAGTCTCGTGGTGTCCTGTTCCGAAGGCCATTTGAGGATTGATGACGATGTCATATTCCGCTTTGGGGACATCTTGGTGGAAAGTGCTGTGGATCACACATCGGTTTCCGATAATGATGGGTTGGAAGAAATTCTTTTCCCATTCCTCGTTCCAGTCCTTGTCTTCCGCTTCGGTATATGTATAAGTAATATCCGTATCGGGTAGGGGGAACTCGTTGATGGCAATCTTGATGGCGTTTTCATCACACAATGTCTGTTGGATATATGCGGTCAGTCCGCCTTCACACTCAACAAAACTTTCAAATCCGACTTCACCCAATATGGCAGCCAGTACGTCATTGACGGTTTCGGTACAAGGCTGGGTGCGGAATGTGAACTCAAAATACTTCATAGTTGTTTTTAATGCTGGTGAATAATGTGCAAAGATACAGCAATCCGGGTATAGAAAGTCAAGTTTGCCTGAACTTTATGCCGGTGAGCGTTGTATCTTCTACAAAGATAGTTAGAAATAGGGATTTCCCTATTATCCTTTGGGGAAAATCTCCCCCGGACGAAAAATCTCTTCCTTATCTTTGTAACGTGAATAAGTTTAAGTAATTACATAAACCGAGATGATATGAAAAAGATTGTTTATTTCTTGCTATTTGCCTTGTGCCTTCCGATAGGTATCTTTGCACAAAGCGTTGATGACGACCTTTACTTCGTACCTTCTAAAGAGAAACAGGAGAAGAAAGAAACTCCAGTTAAGAAGGAACCGAAGAAACAGGTGACGACTAACATCTATACTTCACCGGGTACTACAGTGGTTGTTCAGGACCGTAAGGGAAGAACACGGGATGTGGATGAATATAACCGCCGTTACGATGCACGTGAAAATGAATTCGTAATGGATAATGATACCTTATATATAAAAGAAAAATCTAATCCGGATTTGGACGGAGAATGGGTGACGGGCGAATTCAATGGTACAACAGACGACTATGAATACGCTGAACGTATCATCCGTTTCCGCAATCCGCGTTTCGCTATCAGTATCAGCAGTCCGTTGTATTGGGATGTAGTTTACGGTCCGAATTCATGGGACTGGAACGTATATACCGATGGTATGTATGCTTATGCATTCCCGACGTTCAGTAACCCGCTTTGGTGGGATTGGCGTTATGGCTCTTACGGCTGGGGATGGAACTATGGCTGGGGATGGAATCGTCCTTATTACTCTTGGGGATATTACCCCGGTTATTGGGGCGGCGGCTACTGGGGTGGCTGGTATGGCGGCGGATATTGGGGACATCATCACCACTGGCACGGTGGTCCTAGCTGGGGCTGGGGCGGAGGTGGAAGACCTTATTATGCCGGACGTAGTGTGATTAATGGTAATAATCGTTCCTATTATTCTGGTTCGAGAAATTATAATTCTACTTCTTACAGAAGAGGTGTCGGTTCATCAACTACCAGACCAGCTAATTCTTCTGTTGGACAAAGTGTTCGCCGTTCAGGTAGTACAGGTACAAATAGCAGAGTTGTAGGTACTCGCGATTATACTCGTAGCGGTAGCAATAGCTCTGTTCGTTCAGGAAGTTCATACTCTCGTAGAAATACAGAAACGTATACACGTCCAAGCAGTACACGTACTTCTGGTACTAGTACACGCAATTCTGGTTCCTCTTATAATAGAAGTAATAGTTCGACGCGAAGTTCCGGAACAAATAGTAGCCGTAGCAGTAGTAGCTATTCACGTGGAAGTTCCACTTCTCCATCAAGAAGTTATACGCCTGACAGATCATCATCCCGCTCTTCTAATTCAGGTAGTTATTCAAGAAGTAGTGGAAGTAGCTATTCATCAGGTAGTAGCGGTAGTTATTCTCGTAGTTCTGGCAGCAGTGGCAGTTCTTCACGTAGTAGCGGCGGTGGTGGTTCTTCACGTAGTTCTGGTGGTAGCTATAGAAGATAGTTTATAATTTCAAAAGAGATTGATTATGAAAAGTAATAGAATATTAGCGATTTGTATTCTTTTGATAAGTGTAGGATTTCTAAATGCTCAAACAACTATCTATGATGCAAATCGATGGATGGGAAGTGATTTAAATGGAACTGCCCGCTTTGTAGGTATGGGCGGTGCCATGGGAGCTTTAGGCGGAGATATAACCACTATAGGAACTAATCCTGCCGGTATCGGAATTTATCGTAGTAATGATGTTATGGTGTCGTTTGGCTTTGATAATACAGGAACAAAAGCTAATGGAGCGAGTCTTGACAAGTTCCATGGTTCATTCGATAATGCCGGATTTGTATTCTCTACAAAAATAGGAAATACAACTGCTTTGAGATTTGCCAACTTTGGTTTCAATTATCGCAAAATGAAGTCCTTCAATAGAAGTATGCTGGTGAGTGGAGTATTCAATACTTCTCAAACAGTTCAGATGGCTAATATGGTGAACTTTGATTCATACGGAGACTTTGATCCGTTCAAGGAAGCTGCTTTGAGGAGCGATGATGCTTTTCAGAATCCTGAATTGCCTTGGTTGGGTATCATGGGATATAATGCACATTTAGTGAATCCTGTTTATGGAGAAGTAGATCCGAAGAAAGAGGATAAAGAAGATCCTCCTTTTGAGGGATATGAACCCTATTTTCAGGCAGGAGATGCTGTGAGCCAGTCTTATCGTTCGAAAGAAAGTGGAGGTATCCATTCTTTTGATTTGAATGGTGCGCTGAATTTTTATGATCGTTTTTATGTTGGAGCAACATTAGGACTTTATAGTGTAAACTATGACAGAACTAGTGAATATAATGAAGACTTTACTGATAAGGACGGAAATGGTCATGGAGGATATACGTTGGGAAATGACTTTTGGGTAGATGGTAGTGGAGTTGATTTTAAACTTGGTTTTATTCTTCGTCCTTTTGAGTCATCCTCATTCCGCATTGGTGCTGCTGTACATACTCCGACTTTCTTTAGTTTGAAGGAACGGAATACTGCTTATCTTCGTTTCGACTTGAGTGAAGATTTAAATGATATTACCAAACCTTATGATGCTCGTGGAAATGATACTGAAGGAGAATATGAATATAAGTTAATTACTCCGTGGAAGTTTAATGCAAGTATGGGATATACCATCGGTTCTTCTGTAGCATTGGGAGTTGAGTATGAATATTCAGACCGCACTTCAGCTAAAATGAAAGATCCGGACGGATATGAATTGGGACAGACTGCAGACATTAAAGCAATGATGAAGGCAGTTCATACACTTCGTGTTGGAGCTGAATTTAAGTTAGCACCGGAATTTGCATTCCGTTTAGGATATAATCATATTACTGCTCCTTTGAAATCAGATGCTTTTAAGTATCTTCCTGTAAATTCAATGCGTACTGATACGGAATTTTCTAATCCGGGTGCTACTAATAATTATACATTGGGTTGTGGCTATCGTGGTGAAAGTTTCTATGTAGACATGGCATATATGTATAATACTTATAAAGAAACATTCTATGCTTTTGATAGTTTAGATTTACCTGGAACGAAAGTGACGAACAACAACCATAAAGTGGTTCTTACTTTAGGTATGCGTTTCTAACCTAAAAAAGACAGTTTTCAATTTCAATAATAACTTTT